>FUFK010065629.1_pt1 | contig 35787 bp, 36 predicted proteins | sample 1021851 | NCBI WGS metagenome assembly FUFK01 (sample SAMEA51879418, study PRJEB19060) | metagenome | reverse complement strand
TCTAAATATGTCATACTTATTATATAGTATTTCAGCCTCGATTTTTTCATCTGATGGAATAATATCAGAGGCATACTTAATTTGATAGCCCTTTATACTTTCAAGGAGCTGATTGGCATCAGCATAATTTTTGGTAGCAATTCCTGAGTCAAGTGATCTTAAGTATAGTGGAATAATATTATTTATAAATAATGAATCTTTAAACTCCTCGAAATAATATTCTTTGGATTCATTTGGAGCAATCCATTTATTATTGGAATCATAAGGAATTGGAAAAATCTTTAATATATCTCCTTCAAGAGCTGAAAACATGAGATTAACTTTTCTGTCAGATTCAATAAAATCTTTTTCAAACTGGTTGGGTAATGAGGATTTGTATGCATCCTCAAGATAGGGAGCCAACCTGTAATTTCCTCTCATGTCAAAAAAGTCCATAAATGCGGCATACTTTTGATTTTTTGGAATGTTAAGTATTGACCTCAGGCTATCATTACCTCTTTTTAAGTAAATAATAGGCTCTGAATACCAAGCTAATGGGTTTCTAAAAATCGATAATAAAACCTGATCTGAGTTCATTGACTGAAACTTATCAGATTTGCTAACTTTTCTAAGTAATTCCGATGAAAAAGTGTTTATTGGTTTCATTCTTCCTCCTGAATCTTGAATCAACAGTTGACCAAATTTATCTGAATGACTTACATCAACAATAAATTTTTTTGTCAATGAATCTGGAATTGAAGTATTCGGACTGTGATTGTTGTGTTGAGAGAAAATGAAAATTGGTAGCAGTAAAATGAGAAAAGTCGACAGTCTCTTATTTGTTAATTTATTCAATCTTTTTGCAACATCTTTAAATCTGGTTCTACCATAAAACATAATCGTCAACAAACTAATGTAAAGAATTATGTAACCTACGTATGTTAGGAATGTACCGTAAAAGTCTTTGTTAACAGATAAAATTGTACCAAGTTCATCAGGATCAAATGAAGCTTGAAAAAATCGATATCCTTGATGGTTTAAGATATTATTCATGTAAATATCATAGTCAAAGGATGTATCGTTTTCTTGAACAGAAATTTTACTCATGAAACTACTGTAACTTTTTTCAGTTCCTGGGTATTTCTCTGCAATAAAATCATTGAGTTTTATTGAAAATGGCAATTCTGAAATTAAGGATCCATATTTTACTGAAAAATCTAACCCTCCTAACGAAAATCTCTCATAGTTGTCCGTTACACCTCTACCTCCTAATAAATTAATATCCTTTGAGCTATTTCTACTTGAGAATTTTAAACGTAGTAAGTTTTGGTTGGTTTCCTCCTCATCGTTTTTAACAATTTCATATGCTCCTCTAACTATTCCATCAGGCACAACAAATTGAAAACCTCCAATTTCATACAGAGATCTTAGCTGTAAATCCTGAACTTCACCTGTTTGCAGTTTACCTCTTTTTTGATCAATCATTCGCATGTATGATCCTTCAAATGGAGCTTGAATTTTTAAAATACCTTCATCTTCACTAAAGTTGATAGCACCGATTGTAAAATTGTCAAATGCNACCAAAGTACCATGTAAGTTGGTAACCTGACCCGATTCAATATAATGATCGTGCCTATCACCACTGGTTGCTTCCACCAACTTGATAAATTTTGAGCCTGAATCTGATTCAACAACTTGATAATCAACATTTTCAACATAATCTATGAAATCGATATTGAAAATTTGATCATCAAATTTAAAATTTTGACCTTTAAAAAATTTTGATTGAATGAGGCTTTTGTCGTTGTATTCAGAAAACAGAACTTTACTCTCGAATTCTTTCCTCTGTTGAGATCCATTCACCTCTCCGTCAACAAGAACAGTGAGATAGGTTTCAGAGGAAAGAAATTGATTCGTTGTTGTACCTTCCCTTATAGGCATTACTCCTTCGTAACCTATGTAACGCGTGACGCCTGCTCCTATTATTATTAATATCCATGATAAATGAAGAAGNAGAATTCCNAGCTTTTCACGTCTTAGAAGACTGTATCTTTTAATGTTGAAAATAAAATTTACTAAGAATATTAATATTATTAATTCAAACCACTTAGCGTTATATATTAAAATCTTGGCGGCATCTGTACCATGCTTACTTTCAACAAAAGTACCAATAGCCATAGCAGCTGAAAAAAATAAAAAAAGGAATGCAGTCAGTCTGGTTGAGACTAGGACTGATACTATTTTTTTAACCATTTATTGGAAAAATTACAATCTCTACTGTCTTGGTTTACGGAAATGTAAGTTTCTTCAATCTTTTCATTCATCCATTTTTGGATGGTACTAAGCTGTTTCTCTTTCAAGGCAAGGTCTTTTATCTTCAAAAAATCTTTNGAGTAATCAGCNACNTGCTCGTCAAATCTATTGCTAATTTTNATCAATTTATAACTCTTATTTCCTGTACGGTCTTCCTCCAATAATGGTGCCGAAATTTCGTTGTCTTTNAGTCTTTGAATTTGATTGTAAAGTACGGGGTCAATTTTGGTTAACTCAAACCGTGTATCACCNGTTGTTGGGTTAATTAGGACTCCACCGTTATTCTTTGTAGTTTTTTCGTCAGAAAATGATTTTGCAGCCTCTTCAAACGTGAGTTCTTTATCTTCAATTCTTTTTCTAATCAAATCAATTTTATTTTTGGCTTCAATCAGTGCATAATTTGAAACTTCTGGGATTAACAAAATATGTCTAACATCAATTTCTTGTCCTCTGATTTTTTCAATCTTTAAAATATGCCAGCCATATTCTGTTTCGAAAGGTTCAGAAACTTGCCCTTCTTTGAGTCTATATGCAACATCTCTGAATTCTTTTACTGTTCTAGGTCTTTTTCTATCTAGAGTTAATTTTCCACCCATTGGTCTTGTACCAGGGTCTTGAGAATACAAAATTGCCTTAGTGGCAAAACTTGAGCCATTAACAACAACATCATTTCTGATAGATTCCAATCTGTCAACAATTTTTTTCTTATCATCATCGCTAACTTCTGGCTTAACCACAATCTGAGAGATTTCTAATTCCGCTCCAAAAATAGGCAAGTCATATCTAGGAATATTATCATAAAAACTTTTTACTTCTTCCGGGGTAATTTCAATTTCGTCTATGATTGTTGATTGCATTAGTTGAGCCAACTGATTAACCTTATTTATCTCAAACAGTTCTTGTCTAAATGCTTGTTCATCCTTTCTTTTGTAATATTCAAGAACCTTTTCTATACTCCCAAGTTGTGATGTAAAATATTCAATACTCTGATCAACATAGCTTTGAATTTGTTGATTATCAACCTCTAAACTGTCTTGCTCAGCATGATGAGCATACAACTTATCTTCCATTAATTTTCCTAATAAATTACACCTNTCAAGATTTTCAGTGGAAACTCCTTGCGATTGAAGATCGATAAGAGTCTTATCAATGTCTGAATCCAAAATAACAAAATCTCCAACTACTGCTGCAACACCATCTATTTTTATCTTCTTAAGATCAGAGTTTGAATCGCTCTGTCCGTGAAGGCATATAACAAAAAGGGTAAAAAATAATAAGCAGGTTTGCTTATAAAACAATAACATTTTATTCATTTTCTAGAACTTCTTTCTCAATTTTTTTTAAATAATTAACTTTTTTCTTGTTAAGTAAAATTTCTGATAATCGATCTTGAATGTATTCAATTGGAGAGATTTCGGAAACCATTTTTTTATCATTAACTTTTATCAAATATACATCCAAAGAGTCCTCTTTGACAAAATATAAATTGTTTTTAACAATTCTTTTAACTTCATCCTCGCTAAGTATTGGTATTTTTTGAAAAAATAACTCAGAATTAATCCAGGTTGAATCCGCTAAGAAGTAATTTGAGATTTGAATCGATATCGAGTCAAAAAATATTTTGTCCTGGTAATTAAATCTTCTGAACCTGCGCTTTATTTCTCGAAGGTTATAATTTTTATTATTTAATTTTACATATCTAGCCTTTAATATGTCATTAGAAAGAAGAAAATTACTAATATTTTCATTGTAATAATTTTGAATTTCATCATAAGTAACAATTGTGTCNTTATTGTTCATGAGCAATTTAGACCTGTATTTATCAATTATTAGTTCTTCATAATAATTATTAGTGCTATTCTTTATTTCATTAATTTCTAATTCTGTAAGATTTATTTCTGCTTTTTCAAATAAGGATTTTTTAACAATCCAATTATTAATGAAATTCTCTACAAATTCAATAGAATCAGATTCACTTATATTTAGTGGAACCACATCAGCTAAATCACTTTTTTTAAGTTCATATTCCCCAACCTTTGCAACAATAGAATCATCTTTAACTTCCATAATGTCACAAGCAATAAATAATATTAGAAAAAATAAAAATCTCAATTTATCTTGAATAGTTTGGAGACTCTTTTGTTATTGTGATATTGTGTGGGTGGCTTTCGTCGAGCCCAGCTTTGGATATTTTAACAAAACTAGATTTAGATTTTAAATCTTTTATATTTTTTGCTCCACAATAGCCCATGCCCGAACGTAAACCTCCAATGAATTGATACATACTTTCCATTAAATGTCCTTTGTAAGGTACTCTTCCAACTATACCTTCCGGAACGAGCTTATTTTTATCCTCAACTGATGATTGAAAATATCTTTCTTTACTTCCTTTTTCCATCGCTTCAACAGATCCCATCCCTCTGTATGTTTTAAACTTCCTACCTTCATATATGATAGTCTCGCCAGGAGATTCATGTGTACCAGCCAACAGTGAGCCAAGCATTACAGAATCAGCTCCAGCAGCTATAGCCTTTGTAATGTCACCAGTGTGTTTTATTCCTCCATCAGCAATAACCGTTACCCCACTGCCTTCAAGAGCTTTGCTAACATTATATATTGCTGATAATTGAGGATAGCCTACACCTGCAATTACTCTTGTTGTGCAAATTGATCCGGGACCAATACCTACTTTGACACCATCTACACCTGCTTTCATCAAAAATTTAGCTGCATCTCCGGTTACAATATTACCAGCGACTAAATCAATTTGAGGATAATTAGTTTTAATTTTTTTAACAATATTCTTGACAGATTTTGTGTGGGCATGAGCTGTGTCAACAACAATTGCATCAACTCCTGCTTTTACTAAAAGATCACACCTCTCAATCGTATCGTCAGAGGTTCCAACTGCTGCAGCAACTTTCAATCGACCATAATCATCTTTATTTGATGAGGGTTTGAGTGTTATTTTTTGAATGTCTCGAAATGTAATTAATCCTATTAATTTTTCAGTAGAGTCAACTATAGGTAATTTTTCAATTTTATTTCTTTGTAAAATTTTTTCTGCCTGTTTGAGAGTCAAATCCCTAGTTCCAGTGATGAGATTGTGAGATGTCATAACTTTCGAAATTGATTTTTCCATTTCATTTTCGAATCTCAAATCTCTGTTAGTCACTATCCCTATTAGCTTCTGTTTTTTATCAACAATCGGTATTCCTCCAATGCTGTATTCCTTCATTAAATTTAATGCATCAAAAACTTTTGCATCTTTGGTTAAGGTTATAGGATCCAATATCATTCCTGATTCAGATCTTTTAACTTTTCTAACTTTTTCACTTTGAAACTCAGGTGATAAATTTTTGTGAATTACACCTAAACCACCTTCCTGTGCCATGGCAATTGCCATTTTACTTTCTGTAACAGTGTCCATTGCTGCTGAAACAATTGGCACTTTTATTTTTAAATTCTTAGAAAAATTTGATGAGAGATCAACGTCTGCAGGTAGAACATCAGAAAATGCTGGAACAAGCAAAACATCGTCAAATGTTAGACCCTCTGAAAATATTTCTGTGATTGATTTGTTCATCGCAATTAAGAATTAATTGCGCACAAATATAGTCTTTTTAAATTAAAAAAAAATTTAGTAAGAGTTCCAAGAAAAACACAACATTCCAGATGCAGCACTACCTGAATTAGGGCATGATGGTTTTTTATAATTTGAACAATTTAGACAATCTGACATTTTTGAAAAAGCTTTCTTAATTGAGTGATCTTCACATACATTATCGATCTGAACAGANANATTATGTTTAACACACTTTAACGACTCAACAAGATTTTCGCAATTTAAACAACTATTAACCGACTTAATCATAAACTTATAATTTTTGATAAATGTAAGTAGTAAAACCTTTAGAATGAATTTAAATTAGGATTTGAAACTAATTTGTAAAAAATGTGCTGCAACTGGAATCAAACTCTAGGACATCCTTTTGATTAAAATCTAAATATATTTTGGAACCAATTTTTAGCGGTTTATCATTGAAAAAATACCATAAGAAATCATTTACTATGGCTCTTATTTTATATTCTTTTCCAAAAAATTGAGATTTAACNACACTGGCTTTNTATGCAGATTTTTTTGAGATAAAAATATTTTCCGGTCTGATGTAATAAGTTTTATTTTTTAAATTTAACTGATTCAAGTCACCAAGAACTTCAGCACAATAACAATTGACTGGACTACAATACATTTTGACGGGCTCATCAAACTGTTGGAGAACACCCGCTTTAAAAATTAGAATTCGATCGGAAATATTAAATGTATCAGATATATCGTGAGTAACAAAAATTGTAGTAATCCCAGATTCTTTTATAATTCTATAAATTTCATCCTTAATTTTGGTTTTAATATTTGAATCCAAGTTACTGAAAGGCTCATCAAGCAGTAATAGATCAGGTTTTCTGATTAGTGAACGTGCAATACACACCCTTTGTTTTTCACCCCCTGATAACTCNTGAGGATATCTTTTTTCCAAACCATNTAGNGCTGTCAAATTCAATAACTTAGTTAGCTCATCATCNTCAATTTTATTTAAATTAAATTTAATATTTTNCAATACATTTAGNTGTGGAAAGAGAGGATTGTCTTGAAAAACAAAACCAATTTTTCTTTGATTTGCCTCTACAAATTTATTATGATCATTCAATAACCTTCCATTAAGTTCAATTAGTCCGGAATCAATATTTTCTAAACCTGCTAAACATTTCAGAAAGGTGGTTTTACCTGAACCACTTTCACCAATAAAAGAAATAATTTCGCCTTTTTTGAGAGAAAAATTAAGTTTCTTTATAATCGTCTCATCAGTGCCATAAGACTTACTTAAGTTTTTTACATTAAGAAACATCAATATCCTTGTTTAAAGTGTTCTTTAAGATCATCAACATAACCGTACCCAAAAATACGATAGCAAATGAATATAGAGAAGATCTAGCTAACATTTCTTCAACTGCAAATTCATAAGTTTGGGTTGCTAGTGTATCAAAATTAAAAGGTCGTAATATTAGAGTAAGTGGCAAATCTTTCATGATATCTACAAAGCACAATAAGAATGCAATTATTATTGCTGGACGATTAATTGGAATGTAGATTTTATTTAAAATCTTCACGGTTTTTAAACCTAAACTTTTGGCTGTTTGATCAATAGATTCAGGTTGCTTTTCAAAGCTAGATTTAATTGGTGAAATGCCCACAGCCATGTATCTTACTACATATGCATATATCAAAACCAAAAATGATCCAATCATCAAAACATCTAATTTGGAGCCAACAACAGTAAAAAACATTATAAAAGCTATTCCGATAACTGCGCCAGGCATGGCATAACTTAAAGAAACTGCNTCACCNAATATTTTGTTTAANCGNGTTTTAGACATCCTGTTTATGAATTGAATCATTACTGATAAAANAATAATAAAAAAACTTGCTGTAAGGGCAACAAAAACAGTATTTCCNGTTAGATTTAAGACATCANAGAAATCATGATTCAATGATTTATTAAAAATGTTTTTAANCATNTGAAANATTGGAACTACAAATCCAAAAACAATTGGAACCAAGCAAACAAAATTTAATATGATATATTTTATTGTTGAATTTGGAAAATATGTTCTTACACCAGAATTTATTGCATAGTTGAATTTGTACTTACTATTAACGTATCTCTCTAAAATGAAAAATGATGCTACAATAATAAATAAAAAGACTGCAAGTAAAGATGCTGTTTTTATATCAACCATCGGTCCCCAAGCTCTAAATATCCCGCTTGTATATGTATTTACTCCAAAATAATTCACAGCTCCGTATTCATTTAAAACTTCCATTACAATTAAAAAAAGTCCTGAAAAAATTGCTGCTCTTGAAATTGGTATCACGATTTTAAAAAATGTCGAAAATTCAGATAAACCCAAAGTTTTAGATAAATTGATATAGGATGTTCCAATTCTAGCAAAAGCAATCCTACATGTTGTATAGACGTAAGGGTACAACGATAACGAGAGAAGAACAGAAAGGAACTCAATCTGCAAATAATCAACATTAATTATTTCAGCAAATTTTGGTGAATAGTTTCTAAAAAAAGTTTGAACCGGTCCTGTATAACTTACAATATCACTATAAGTAAAAGCCATAATGTAAGTAGGAATAGCTAAGGGCAAGTATAACAGAAGATCATATACTTTTTTCAACTTAAAATCTGTTGTACTAACAAACCAAGCTGGTAAAACTCCAAAAATCAATGAAAAAAAGATGGTCATTAAAACAAGTTTAATTGTATTTAATGAATAATCAATTAGTAGATAATCCCACAAATAATTGAAATTATCCAAATCGATTCCGCTGATACTAAATATGAGTGAAACTATAGGAATAGTTAAAAATATAGTAATCAGTGATAAGACAACTAATTTCTTTTTTGAACCCAATTTAAATTTAATTTATTTCCAGCCGGANTTATCAAATATACGAATTGCCTTGTCTCTTTCAGAGCCCAATATGTTCAGGTCTAAGTCATCCATTTTGAATTCACCCCATTCTTTAACAATATCGTTTGGACTAATTGAAGGATTAACTGAATACTCATATGTATTATTGACATATGTTTTTTGAGCTTCATCTGATTGCAAATATTTAATCAATTTAATTGCGTTTTCTTTATTTTTTGAATTTTTTGTTAATGCAATCCCAGAAACATTAATATGAGCTCCTCTTTGATCTTCTCCCTGATTAGGAAAAAAAACAGAAACAGATTTTCCAGCATTTAGTTCTTCTTCATTTTTTGATGACAATAAGAGTCCTATGTAGTATGAGTTCACGATTGCTACATCACCTTGTCCAGCAGCGATAGCTTTTACTTGATCTCTATCATTTCCTTTTGGATTTCTTGCAAAATTTTTAACAATTGCGTCTGACCATTTTTGAGTTTCCTCAGCACCAAGATTTGCAACGAGTGATGACATCAAAGCTTGATTGTAGGAATTTGACGATGATCTGACTAAAATTCTATTCTTCCATCTCTCATCAGCCAAATCTTCATAAGTTGATAAATCACTTTTATTTACCCTATCATTGCTGTAAACCAAAATTCTAGATCTGTATGTGACAGGGGTCCAAAAGTTATTTTTATCCAACATAGATGGATATATGTTTGGATTAATTATATCACTATTAATTTTTTGCAAAAGCCCCATGTTTCCGGCTTGCCATAATTTACCTACATCAACAGTTACAAATAGATCAGCTTGGGTTTTATCACCCTCGTTTTTGAGTCTTTGTATTAACTCGTCAGCATTTGCTTTTGTTACATTTACTTTTATACCTGTCAATTTTGTAAAGTTTTCATATTGTAATTCATCCACTGCATAGTGTCTTTGACTGTAAAGATTAACCTCTTCAACATCCCTGCTAGATTCGCAAGAAAAAAAGATCGCTATAAATATTAGGTAGGTTATTTTTTTCATAAAAAAGTTTGGCACGAAATTAAAAAAATGAGTTAAAAAGAAAAAATTATTTTTATTTAGACTAAATCTAAATAATTTATTATGTTTGCATCAAATTAATGTAGAGCTAGAAAATTAATACATAAATTATGAAACACTACATTTACACCCTAGCCCTTATAATCTGCCTAAATTTAAATTCTCAAGAACCAAAACAAATTAACGACTCAATTATTCCACTTGATGAAGTTATAATCAAAGGAAATACTATTTTNGGTAATAAATTTGTTGCCAAGAATCGTACTGGAGCAGCATATTATCTCTCAACAGAAGAACTTGCTCAATTCGACTATACAGATATTAACAGAGCCTTAAGTAAAATTTCTGGTATTAACTTTTATGAAGAGGATGGTTTTGGTCTTCGACCTAATATCAGCATTAGAGGAACCTCCCCGGAAAGGAGCTCAAAAATAGCTATTATGGAAGATGGTATATTAATATCGCCAGCACCATACAGTGCATCATCAGCATATTATTTTCCATCAGTTGCCAGAATGCAAGCTATCGAAGTATTAAAAGGGAGTAGCCAAATACAATACGGACCTTACACAACAGGTGGTGCAATCAATTTTGTTTCTACTGAAATACCAGAAAAATTTCGAGGTAAGATTAGCACAAGTTTTGGAAGCTTCAAGACAGGTCAAACACATGCAACCATTGGAAATAGCTCAGAAAAATTTGGATATATGTTTGAAATTTTAAATTATAATTCAGATGGATTTAAAAGCCTGAATGATGATTTGAACACAGGTTTCGATATTAATGAAATAACATCTAAAATTAAATTTGTTCCCAAAACCCCTAATATAGATCAAAGCTTCGAGCTTAAATTCCATACATATGATGAAATATCAAATGAAACATATTTGGGATTAACTGAAACTGACTTTCAAAAAAATCCTTATTTACGTTATCCTGGTTCGGAAAAAGATAAAATGAGTGCANAACACAAACAGTATGTTCTCACGCACGAACTTTTTGTTAATGAAAAAATCAAAATTACTTCTAATTTCTATGAAAATAGGTTTAAAAGAAATTGGTACAAACTTGATGATGTAGTACATGACAACAATTCACAAAAAATTTCCAAAGTTATTTCAAATCCTTCCCAATTTTCAGAACATCTAAAAATTTTAAGTGGTGAACTAGATTATGAAAATGCACTGAAGGTTAAAGCAAACAACAGAGAATATATTTCTAGAGGAATTCAAACAAAAATTGATTATCACTGGTATGGTAAAAATGAGTCATTTAATGATTTAGAATTAGGCATAAGAATTCACTATGATGAGGAAGACAGGTTTCAGTGGGAAGATATTTACAACATTAATAATGGATTTATGGCACTAGAAAGTTATGGCGAAAAGGGATCTCAAGGTAATAGAATTAGTTTTGCTAATTCATTTGCATCTTATATCATGTATAAGTATAAATTTAAAGGCTTAACCATATCCCCTGGCTTAAGATATGAGTCAATCAAGCTGGGAAGAGATGACTTTGGTAAATCAAATCCTCTTAGAAACATTGAAAATCTTTCAACACGAGAAAATAAGGTTTCAGTACTTATTCCAGGTGTAGGTTTCAACTACACATTTAGCAATAATTTATCTGTTTTTGGTGGAATTCATAAAGGCTATTCGCCACCAGGTAGCTCTGATGGCCAAAAAGCAGAGGAAAGTGTTAATTCTGAATTGGGAATAAGGTTTTCTACAAAAAAATTAAATGGTGAGATTATAGCTTATAGAAATGATTATAGCAATTTGTTAGGCAATGACTTAGCAGCAACCGGTGGATTTGGTGAAATGGATCCCTTCAATGCTGGTAAAGCTTTAGTTAATGGTTTTGAAGTACTGTTAAATACCTCGATTTCAAAATATATTCCGATTTCCTTTTCATACACTCTAACAGATGCAAAATTTTTAACAAGCTTTGGCAGTACACAAGATATTTGGGGTGAGGTCAATAATGGTGATCAAATACCTTACATTCCTAAACATCAGTTCAGCTCTAGTTTAAGTTACAGGATTTCTAAACTTGATATTAACTTAAACGCAAGTTACAATGGAAAATTTTCCACACTGGCAAATGGAACAGAAGAAATAAGCTCATATTTAATATTGGATTTATCTATGAAATATAGAATCAAAAAAGACATATTCTTAAAATCAAAAATTCTTAATCTTTTAGATAAAAAATATGCAGTTTCAAAAGCTCCAGCAGGTTTAAGACCTGGTCATCCATTTGGAGTTTATACAGGGATTGAATATAAATTTTAAAAAATAGCTAAAAACTTTAATTTTGTCTCTATCATTTANATAATGGGCAAAAAAGAGATTATAATTGTTGACGGTAAATGTGTATTATGTAATTCNATCACAAAATGGCTTATAAAAAAAGATAAAAATAAAATCTTTGAGATAGCCAGTTTAGAAAGTGAATATATCAAAAAAAACTTTCAAAATATATATAATGTTGATTCCGTAGCAGTGGTAGATTCTTTTGGAAATGTTTTTCAAAAAAGCTTGGCGATATTGTATATTTTAAAAAAAATAAATAAACTATTTTGGATACAAATACTAATAAAACTCCTACCGTTATTTCTTACAAACTTTTTTTACGATCTAGTTGCTAAGACTAGATATAAAATATTTGGGAAGTATGATCAATGTATGATTAGTAATAATGATATTTAAATTTTGTTGTTAACATAAATTAAAGAAACCCAAAAAAAATATATATTTTTTGAGTTTCTTCTTTATGAGCTAGAATAAAATTATAATAATTCGATATTTATTATTTAGAACTATTATAAATAAAGTCCAAATTTATTTTTTTAAATCGAAAAAAAAAATAAAATAAGTGTATTTTATTATTTAGAATGATTATATATTAGGTAATAATTCATATACCTATATTTTTAGAACCTCTTGCGTTATTTTTACAACTCATCAGTGAAGAAATTTGCCACGTAAATATTAGAATTGATAGGTTTAATAAGCATCAATTACAAAATAGCTCCACTCAATATTAGAGAACGATTTTTCTTTGACAATTCTGAAAAATTAGTTTTTCATAACCACTTAAGAAAAGAGCTTGACATTGAGGGTCTTATGATTATTTCTACTTGTAATAGAACAGAAATTTATTTTGAATTTGAAAACCATATTGGACAAGANAATAAGTTTCTTCATTCAGTTGTTAAAGAACTGGTAGTATTTAAAAAATACAAAGACAGCTTATCCCCTCACCTAAACAACTTAACCGGATCATATAAGGTTGCCAATCACTTATTCAGACTTGTTTCAGGGCTCGAATCCATGATAATCGGTGAATTTCAGATTGTTGAACAACTTAAAGACGCATATTATTTTTCAAAAAAACACAAAATGCTNGGTCCAATTTTGGGTAGAATGATACAAAAATCACTTGAAACAGGTAAGTACATTAGAACAAATACTGAAATTGGAAGAGGTGCAGTTTCGGTCAGTTATGCAGCTGTGGAACAAATCACTAATAATTATGACCTCAAAAATGCAAAATTTTTGTGTGTAGGTTTGGGAGAAACATCGAAACTTTCGATAAGACATCTTCACCAAAAAGGAATTAAAAAAATTAAAATTACGAATAGAACGAAAAGTAAATTAAATGCGTTTTGTAAAGAATTAAGTTATGAATCAATTCTGTTTGAAGACTATAAAAAAGAAATTTTAAATTCTGATGTTGTAATCTTTTCAACAGGCTCAAAAAGTCCACTATTGACTAAAAAAGACATAGAACAAAAAATTAAAAAAAGAAAGAACAAACTTTTGTTAGTTGATCTATCAGTTCCTAGAAATTTATCTCATGATTTGGAAGAGGTAAATAATATTGAAATAATTAATATTGATAACCTAAAAGATACTGTNAATGAGAATTACAAAAAAAGAAAAGCAGAGGTTATAAAAGCTGAACTTTACATTGAAGAGTTTCTAGTCGAATTTGATGATTGGACAAACACAAGATTACTTAGGCCATCGATTCTTTCTCTTAAAAAACAAGTCAGAGAATTATTTCTTAATGAAACTATTTCAAATATTAAAAGTTTGTCAGAAAATACTGCTAGCAAAGACTTAAGTTTAAAACTATCAAAAGCATATGATAAATTTTCTGACAATTTGGTTAAAAAAATAAAGAAAGCAAGTGATAACGGAAAAGATGAAAAAGCCATCGAGATAATTAATCAAATTTTTCTAGATGAAAAATAAATTTATTATAGGCACCAGAACAAGCAAACTTGCTCTCTTTCAAACAAACAAAGTTATTCTTGAGCTAAAAAAAAACTTTAAAAATTTCCATTTTGAAATAAAGGAAATTAAAACCAAAGGAGATATTTTACTAAATCAGACTCTTGACAGAAATTTGGATAAAGGATTTTTTGTTAATGAAATACAAAAACTCCTAATAGAACAAAAAATTGACATTGCAGTGCATAGCNTAAAGGATTTACCCGTCGAAAATGANGATAGTTTAAAAATTTCAGCAATTTTGAAACGAGACAACCCTCAAGATGTCTTTTTAAGTAAAAGCAAAAAAAAACTAAACTCATTTAGTAAAGATCAGGTTATTGGAACCACCTCACTTCGCAGAAAAGCACAACTTCTGAAAATCAATCCTAACCTCACAATAAAAGATGTCCGAGGGAATGTAGATACAAGAATAAAAAAAATGTTAAATGGTGAGTTTGACGGCTTGGTGATGGCTGCTGCAGGAATCGAAAGACTCAATTTGAATAATCATATCACAGAATATTTTAATCATGATATTTTTTTAAATGCACCAGGTCAAGGTGCAATTGCTGTGGAACACTCTGNATATAATCACAAAGCAGAAGATATTGTTAAAAAAATAAATGACAGCAATTCCATGCTATGTGTCAATCATGAAAGAAACTTTATGAAGGCTATGGGAGGTGGTTGTAATTATCCAATTGGAGCATATTCATATTTTGAGGGTGAAAACCTAAATTTAGAAGGAATTGTTTTATCTCTTGATGGAAAACAGTATGTAAGAGAACATGTATCTACTAAAAATTTCAACAATGACTTAAGTAAAGAACTTGCAGAAAAATTTTTCAAAAGGAATGTGGATCAAATTATTAATAAAATCGACAGTGAAATCAACAAATAATATAAATGTGGTATTAACTAATGAGCATGTTGAATCTGGATTTAAAAGTCTTGAAGACAATGGATTAAATATTTTTCATTTTCCGATGATTCGAACAAAACCTATCTCAAACATCACAAAAATAGATCTTGATCAAATTGATTGCATAATATTTGTATCAAAAAATGGCGTGAAGTATTTTTTTGAAGACAGCAACTCTAAAAAATTTAATTTATCAAAAAAGTTTTTTATCTGCATAGGTGAAAAAACTTCAAAAAAGTTAATTGAGATGGGATATGATCCAAGTTATACATGTTCGAGAAATTATGCCGCAGAAATGTCTAAGGAATTAAAGAAAAATAATATTCTAATCTCAAAAAATTCTCTTTTAATTCAAGGAAATTTATCTAATCCTTCATTGTATAATTCTTTATCAAAATTTTGCAAAATCCAGAGAAAGGTTTACTATGAAACCATTAAAACTGTTGATGAAAATAAAGAAATTAATGCGCTAGCAAGTAAATCCAAACCGTATGTTATTTTCACCAGTCCATCAGCTTTTGATGCATTCAGTGAAATATACGATCCAAATAATTTTTTTATAATAAGTATTGGAAAAACCACCTCTGCAACAATTTATGATAAAGGATACAAACCAGAACTTACCTCAAAAATGCAATCCTACGAGGGAATAAGTAAATCTTTTTTAAAATTTTTAAAAAGCTACAATTATGAAATTTCCTGAAACTAGACTTCGACGATTGAGATATAATAATAAAGTTAGAAACCTTGTAGAAAACGTTTCTCTTTCTATAAGTGACTTAATATATCCAATTTTTGTTTGTGAGGGAAATAATACAAAAAATGAAATTAAATCGCTTCCAGGACAATATCAATTATCGATCGATAATGTTTTGGTTCTTTGTGAAGATTTGAAAAAATCAGGAATTCAAAACATAATAATNTTTGGTATATCCTCCATAAAGGATGAAACCGGAGAAATTTCATGCAATCAAAAAAGTATTGTTCCTATGGCTATTAAAGAAATTAAAAAAAGTTTTAATGATGAATTCTTAGTAATAGCTGATGTTTGCAACTGTAGCTATACAACACACGGTCACTGCGGAACAATTGTTAATAATGAAGTTGATAATGATTTAACAATTGAAACACTTGCTAAGCAATCAATAGAATTGGCTAAAGCAGGTGTGGACATAATCGCACCCTCAGATATGATGGATGGTAGAGTACAACTCGTACGAAAAAAACTTGACACAAATGGATTTGTTGATTTACCAATATTTCCTTATTCAGTCAAATACGCATCATCTTTTTACGGTCCATTTAGGGAAGCAGTAGATAGTTCACCTAAAAAAGGTAATAGAAAAAGCTATCAAATGAATTTCAAAAATTCNAATGAATTTATGAGAGAAATAGAACAGGATTTGAACGAAGGTGCAGATGCTATCATCATTAAGCCAGCACTTTCATATTTAGATATTATTAGCAGAGCAAAAAATAAATTTAATGTTCCCATAATAGCATATAATGTCAGTGGTGAATACTCTATGGTAAAAGCTGGTAATGAAAAAAAATATATAGAAGAAGAGCATGTTATGATGGAGATCATGTATTCAATAAAAAGAGCTGGTGCTGATGCAATAATAACTTACCATGCATTAGAAATTGCAAACGCCTTAAAAAAAGACCATGTTTGATAAAAGTATAAAAGCCTTTGAAAATGCTAATTTATTTATCCCTGGTGGAGTGAACTCCCCTGTTCGTGCCTTTAAGAGCGTTAATATGAATCCTGTTTTTTTTAAAAGTGGTAAGGGCAGTAAAATGATTGACATTGATGGAAATGAATATATCGATTGTGTTTCATCATGGGGACCTCTTATTTTTGGTCATGCAAACGATGAGGTTGTTGAAGCGATCTCTCTTGCTAGTAAAAACGGTACCACTTATGGTGCATCAACTGAAATTGAAACCTTAGTTGCCAAAAAAATTACTGAGATGGTTCCCTCAATTGAAAAAGTAAGAATGGTTAATTCAGGTACTGAAGCCACAATGAGTGCTATCAGGCTGGCACGAGGTTATACTAAAAAGGAAAAAATAATAAAATTTGCAGGAAATTACCACGGACACGGAGATAGTTTTTTAATTAAAGCAGGCTCAGGCGCAGTCACATTGGGCCTACCGGATAGCCCTGGAGTTACCAAAAATATTGCAAAAGATACTCTTATAGCAAATTTCAACAATCTAAGCTCCGTTGAACAAATGTTTAAAGAAAATAAAAGTGAGATAGCTGCAGTTATTGTTGAACCAATCGCTGGAAATATGGGGCTAGTCAAACCACGTGAGAACTTTTTAGACGGACTCAGAAAACTTTGTGACTCACACAATTCATTACTCATTTTTGATGAGGTTATGACCGGATTTCGTGTAGCTAAAGGAGGTGCACAAGAAATTTATGGAGTTATTCCTGATCTGACAACATTAGGCAAAATCATTGGTGGTGGATTACCTGTAGGAGCCTATGGAGGGAAACAAGAAATTATGGACATGCTAGCACCAAATGGACCTGTATACCAAGCAGGAACTTTATCTGGAAATCCACTTGCAATGACAGCAGGACTTACTGTTTTAAATATGCTTAATCAAAATGTTTATGATAAGCTTGAAATTATATCCAAGAAAATTGAGGATGGATGGAATAAAAATATTATTGATACAAATACTAATGCTCACATTGCAAGGCAAGGTTCGATGCTTACACTATTTTTCTCAGATAAAAATGAAGTTATTAATTATGATGATGCTTTGAATTTAGATGTAGAGAAATATGCAATTTATTTTAAAAAAATGCTTGAAATGGGAGTTTATTTGCCGCCATCACAGTATGAATGTTTATTCTTATCATCTGTTATTGATCAGGATGATATTGAAAAGCTAATTATTTCAAACAGGATTGCACTTGAAAATATTAAAGATGAATAACATATTTCTAAACACTTTGAATGGTGAGGTAGAAAAAAGACCTCCAGTATGGTTCATGAGACAAGCAGGACGAATTTTACCTTCATACAGAAAGCTCAAAGAGAGTCATAAATTTTATGATATGATGAAAAATGCTGAGATGACATCAAAAGTTACCCTGTTGCCAATCGAAGATCTTGATGTTGATGCTGCGATTCTTTTTTCTGATATTTTGGTGATTCCCGATGCATTAGGAATGGATTTAATTTTCACTGAAAATGGTCCAAAATTTGCTAATGCAATTGAAGATCGGGTAAAACCCAGACTTAATTTCAAACCAGAAAAGTTGGAATACATATACAAAAACATCAAACAAACCATTAATGACAAGAAAAATACTCCATTAATTGGTTTTTGTGGAGGACCCTTAACAACATTTTTATTTATGTTTAGAGGAAATGAGCATCAAAAAAGTTTTAAAAATGCCATTAAATATTTTTATAAAAACAGAACAGAAAGCATTAAAATTATTGAGCAAATCACAGAGGCATCAATTGAATACGTTGAAAATCAAGTAAAAAACGGAATACAATGTTTTCAACTTTTTGAAACATACTGTGGAAGTATTCCATATGATCTATACACAGAATTAATCCTTCCTTTCTCAAAAAAAATACTGAATAGTGCAAAAAAACTAAACTGCCCAACAATTTTCTTTCCCAAGGACTATTCCCTTGGTTTGAAAAATATTAATGATAGCATATGCGACTTTGTTAGTGTCGACTGGCACATTTCTTTGCCAGAAGCTAGAAAATTAGTAGACAATAGAGTCGGTTTACAAGGGAATATGGACCCAAGAATATTTTATTATGAGTTTGATACAATTAAAAAATATCTTAATTCATTAAATGAGTTTGGTAGTAAAAATTCAAACTGGATTTTCAACCTTGGTCATGGTTTTTTACCTGATATTGATCACTTGAAAGTTAAAAAAACAGTTCAATGGATTAAAAAAAACAATTGGAATAGATGAGAGTTGATGAGAACTTAATAAAAAAATATAGTAAAACAGGTCCAAGATATACATCTTATCCACCTGCAACTTTCTTTGATGATAGTTTTTCAAATCTTGATTTTGAGAAAAAAATTATTCAATCAAATGATGAAAATCCACAAAATATATCTGTTTACATTCATATCCCCTTTTGCCCTCAAATATGTCATTTTTGTGGCTGTACAACAGAGTCAGGGTTTACTAAACCTTTTTTGGAAAGGTATGTGGATGCTGTCATTAAGGAAATCAGTTACGTTTCAAAGTTAATTAACAAAAACAGGAAATTAACACAGATTCACTGGGGAGGAGGAACACCGAATGCAATATCATATAAATATATTGAAAGAATTACCAAAAAATTATTTGAGGTTTTTGATTTTTCCAAAAACTATGAAATGGCAATTGAATGCAATCCCGCTCACTTGGAATTCAAACACATTGAGTTATTAAAGAAATTTGGTTTTAACAGAATATCTGTTGGTATTCAAGACTTTAGAGACGATGTTTTAGACGCAATCAATAGAAAACCCTCGAAACATCCAATTGATGATATTATTAAAAAAATTAAAGATGAAGGTTTCACAGGGACGAATATAGATTTAGTTTATGGATTGCCTTTGCAAACAGTAGATAGTTTCAAGAAAACAGTTGAAAAAGCAATTCAATTAGATACTGATAGAATCGTAACTTTTTCCTATGCACATGTTCCATCTGTTCTGCCTAGGCAAAAAGTTTTAGAAAAAATTGGATTTCCAAGTTCAAAAGATAAAGCATTGATGTATGAAAATTCGTATGAAATGTTTACAAAATCTGGTTACATATCAATCGGTATGGATCATTTTTCTAAACCAGGTGATGAATTTGAAATTGCACTAAAAAACAAACAACTTCATCGAAACTTCCAAGGATATTGTACAAGAGAAACAACTGGTCAGGTCTATGCCTTCGGAGCATCTTCAATATCACAACTTGATTCTGCTTACAGNCAAAACTTTAAAAATGCTGCTAAATATATTGCTGAAATAGAAAAAAATAATTTAGCAGTTTACAGGGGATATTCAGTAAATAAAGAGCAAAAAATTGTCAGAGATGTCATAAATTCCATAATGTGTAATTATTATCTAGATATAGAGGAAATTGCTAGTATGAATAATTGTAATAGACAAGAAGTAATTCGAATTATTGATTTTGATTCTAAAAAGTTTGAAGACTTTATTTTTGATGGATTGCTTAAAATTGAAAAGTTTAAATTGAGTGTTTTTGAAAAAGGGAGGTTATTTACAAGAAATATCGCAATGAGATTTGACCCCCTGATAAATCAAAAAATAGGTACTTATTCAAATACAATATAAATGAAAGGATTTTTAATGATTAATCTTGGTTCGCCTGACAGCACCTCTGTAAAAGATGTCAAAAAATACTTAGATGAGTTTTTAATGGATGAAAGAGTGATTGGAAAAAGCTATTGGTTTAGGTGGTTTCTCGTCAAAGTTATAATACTAAATACCAGACCAAGAAAATCTGCAAAGGCATATAAAAAAATATGGTGGAAAGAAGGTTCGCCATTAATTGTTCTTTCAAGAAGACTGTTTAACAAGGTGTCTAATCTTGTTAACTTTCCAGTAGCTTTGGCGATGCGCTATGGTTCAATAAGCATCTATAATGGTTTGAAAGAACTGAATGATAAAGGCGTAAAAAAAATAACAGTACTCCCACTCTACCCACATTATGCCATGTCATCATACGAAACCGTTGTTGAAAAAGTTAAAGAACANTCAGAGTTGCATTTTCCACATTTAAAAATCAAAACGATTAGGCCCTTTTACAACGACAAAGACTACATAAACTTATTGTCTAACAAAATAAACGATACAATTAAAAAAATTGATTACGACCATATTCTTTTTTCTTACCATGGAATTCCGGTAAGTCATTTAAAAATATCTGATCCAACAAAATCTCATTGTTACAAAGTCAAAGATTGTTGTAATAAAAAATCTGAAGCTCATGAATTCTGCTACAAACATCAGGTTCTTGAAACAACAAAAGAAGTAGTTAAAAAATTGAAAATTGATCCAAAAAAGGTAAGCGATGCTTTTCAGTCTAGATTACCAAATGAGGCTTGGTTAAAGCCATACACAGATGATGAATTAGTTAGACTTGCTAAGTCCGGAGTAAAAAAACTTGTGATTGTGACACCAGCATTTGTAACAGACTGTCTAGAAACATTGGAGGAGATTGCTATGGAGGGAAAAGAAGAGTTTATCGATGCGGGTGGAGAAAGTTATCATTATGTACCTTGTTTGAATGATGACGATTCNTGGGCAAAACTAATTTCCAACTGGGCTAAAAAATGAGTTATTTAGTTTTAAAAACAATCCACTTAATAGCTGTTGTTTCCTGGTTTGCTGGACTTTTTTATGTGGGAAGGATGTTTATATACTTTAAAGAAGCTGCGTTATATGAAGAGAAAAAAAAACAAATACTGCAAGATCAGTTTAAATTGATGACAAAAAGATGCATGTATATAATTACATGGCCATCTCTTGCAATAACAACCATTTTTGGACTTTACATGTTGCATGAAAACCAGATATTAATATATCTAGATTGGATGAAGGTCAAACTTGTCTTTGTAACCATTTTAATTGTATATACTGCTTATTGCCAAAAAATCCTCAATAATATGATAATGCAAAATACCATATCAATTAGCGACTTCAAGCTAAGATTATTCAATGAATTTGCCACCCTATTATTAATTTCACTGATTTCTTTGGCTGTCTTAAAAACTAGCTTATCTTGGTTGAAGGCAATTTTTGTTTTTGTTACGATTGCAATTACTTTATTAATTCTTATTAGACTGTATAGAAAGTACAATAGTTAAAGTATTATCCATATCGAAATAAAAAGATAAAAAACAAACTTAATTAGTTTAACTTTTTTGCTTCCAACAAACTCTTGAATGTTTTTGTTGAATCTACTAGAAATATAAACAACAATTAAAAAAATTAGATTTGCAACAGTCCAAAAAATAATACCCAGAATAGCAAACTGAATTTGAATGCTTATGTTATCATCAAAAATATAGTTTGGAAAAAAGGCAATAAAAAAAATAGTAACCTTAGGGTTTAACAAGTTCATCATCAACCCCGTTAAAAAATCATTTTGAAATATTCTTTTTTTTGTTTCTCGATTATTTTTAGAAAAGTATAATTCAATTGCTAAAAAGAGAAAATAAGAGGAACCAAAAATCTTTATAAAAAAAAATACAGATGGGCTTGATTCAATTATTGCAGAAATACCAAAAACTAAAAGAAGTGTATGAAATAAGAGACCACTAGTTAGACCAAGAACAGTTTTTAGCCCTGCCCTAATACCATCAGAACCACTTTTAATGAATACATATATAATATCCGGACCTGGGCTTACAGTCAAAATAATTGATGAAAATAAAAAAACTAAAAGGGTGTCTATTTGCATAATTTTTGATTCAATCTAAGAATAATTTATTTTATTTTGCACCTATTATTTAAATATGAGTAACATTGATACACTTTTAAAAAAAATTTCTAGAACTAGAGAAGATTTACTAAATCATAAAATATACCTAAAGTTAAATTCTGAAGAGGCCATAGCAAAATTTATGGAAACACATGTCTTTGCAGTTTGGGATTTTATGTCACTTGTCAAGGCACTTCAAAAAGAATTGACATGTGTAAAAACACCATGGACACCAACCAAAGACAAAATATCCAGGAGATTAATTAATGAAATTGTTCTTGGAGAGGAAAGTGATATTGATCAAAACAACAACCCAATAAGTCATTTTGAATTATACTTGGATGCGATGAATAGAATTGGGGCAGAAACAAACTCCATTGGTGTTTTTATAAATAATCTTGTGGAACTAGGAGATATTGATCAGGCTATGGAGAAGTCTTCAATCCCCTCTGCTGCTAAAGATTTTATGAAATTTACATTTGATGTCATTAATAATAAAGAAGTACATGTAATTGCTAGCGTGTTTACTTTTGGAAGAGAGGATTTAATACCAGACATGTTCATTAATATTGTAAAGACGTTAAATGAAAAAGAGGAAAGTAAATCTGATGATCTTCTTTATTATCTCGAGAGACACATCGAGATGGATGGTGATGAACATGGACCGATGGCTTTGAAAATGATAAGTGAGCTATGTGGTAATGATAGCGGGAAATGGGATGAAGCTGCCAAATATTCAAAAATTGCACTAGAAAAAAGAATAAAGCTATGGGATTCAATTTTGAATGAAATATCAATGAATTAACACCCACAAGCTATCATATCCTAGAATTAATTTATATTTAAAATAATTATGAAAAATATTTACCCAGTCATTTGCTTATTTTTTTGTTTTGTTCTTGGTGCTCAATTACCCGGTGCCGAAAAATTTGCCAAGTTAATAACAGCTGAAACCCTAAAGGAACACCTTTACATATATGCCTCAGATGAGTTTGAGGGAAGAGAGACAGGAAGTGAAGGCCAAAAGAAAGCAGTAAACTATTTAAGAGATTTTTATATAAAACACAAAATTAATCCCGGTGATTTAGATAAAGATTACTTCCAACCCATGACTTTACAAATTAAAAGAGGAAATATGGGTAGCGTAAAAACTGAAAATGTTGTTGGAATTGTTAGGGGCTCTGAATTACCTGACGAATATCTTGTTATTACAGCTCATTTAGACCATGTGGGATATGGAAGAAATGGAGGTTCAAGAGGTGATATTACCGATCAAATTCACAACGGTGCGGACGATGACGGGTCTGGCTCAGTGGCATTGCTTGAAATAGCAAAAGCTTTTAAAAAGGCGGAAAAGAGAGGAAAGAGCCCTAAAAGATCTGTAGTTTTTCTACATGTTACAGGTGAAGAAAAAGGACTACTAGGCTCTAAATATTATTCTGAAAACCCAATATACCCACTCGAAAATACTGTAGCCAGTTTAAATATTGATATGATCGGAAGAATTGATCCTACAAGAAAAAGTGAGAACAGGAACTATGTTTACATTATTGGATCAGATCACGATAGTCAAGACTTGCATAATTTATCTGAAAAAACAAATGCTGAGACTATGAATATAGAATTGGACTACAGATTTAATGATAAAGATGATCCAAATAGATTTTACTACAGGAGCGATCATTATAATTTTGCTAAAAATGGTATTCCTATAATTTTTTATTTTTCAGGTACACATGAAGATTATCACATGCCAACCGATGATCCAGAAAAAATAGAATATGATTTGCTGGAGAACAGAACCAGATTAATATTTCACACGGCGTGGAATATTGCAAATAGGGACGAAAGAATAGTTATTGATCCGAAAGAAAAGGAATTTGAAATTGAAGTTGATAAATTAGATAATTACTCAGGGACTTATGGTATCGAAAATTTTCCTCTTGAACTAGTTGTTTATACAAAAAACAATAAGCTTTATATGGATGTTATGGGTCAGGAGTCATTTGAACTGAAAGCAGTTGGTGTAGACACCTTTAAACTTGAAGAAGCTGGAGTCGAATTGAAATTTAACACCAATGAAAAAAGTGTAAACTTCAAACAAGGTGTTTTTCAAAGAGTTTTAAAAAAGTTAAAATAAGTAATTATTGCTCTAAAGAGTTCGGTATAATCTCAACCAACTCGTTCTCACTTATATTTATGTGAAATTCTATTGGATTGCAACAAACTTCACAATCTTCGATATAAGTTTGCGATAATGAAGATGGATCGACCATTTTCATTTGGTTTTCCCAACAATATGGACAAGTAAAATAAGATTCTAACATCTAGGAAATTTGGGTGGAAGACCGGGCTCGAACCGGCGACCTCCTGAACCACAATCAGGCGCTCTAACCAACTGAGCTACAACCACCATAAATTTGGTTTTCAAATATAGATATATATGGAAAAAGAAAAAAATTATAATAAATCATTTAGAGTCTTAACACCAACAAGCTTGTTGGATATAAAACCTTCAGCATGTTCAACTCCTATGAGTCTACCAAAATCAGACGACCTAGCAGTAATAGAGTCTAAAAATTTTTCTGAACTAATAACTGTTTCTGGCTCTTCACTTTTGGGATTGTAGAATTGTGAATCATAACTTAAAATAGCTTCCATCTTTTTATCAATGTGCTTAGAAATGTCCACAACAAATGTTGGTTGTAAGTTTTTCCACTGTATATAATGATATACGTTTTTCGGTCTCCATTGATTTTGAATATTGTTATCAAGGTCTGTTCTAATTTTCACTAAACCGCTTAAAAAAGAAGCAGAAACAACTAATTTGGAGGCCTCAGCGTGATCTATATGTCTATCATCTGGGGCATTACAGATAATAATATCTGGTTGATATTTTCGAATAAGTTTGATGATTTCATGCTGACTATTTTCATCATTCTTGATAAAACCATCTTTCAAACCCAAATTGAGCCTGAAATCTACACCGAGAATTTTAGATGCTTTATCACTTTCTTGTTTTCTTTTTTCAACTGACCCCCTGGTTCCAAGCTCACCCGCTGTNAGATCGACAAGACCAACGGTTTTTCCTTTTTCAATTTCATTTAAAATAGTACCCCCACATCCAAGCTCGATATCATCAGGGTGAGCTCCAAAAATAAGAATATCAATTTTTGGGGTCATTAGCTCTTGATCCAATCNATAATTGATTGATCATCTGGTTTTGTTCTTGGTGAAACAGATCTTACGACAAAACCATCTTTGTCTATAAGAAATTTTTGAAAATTCCAACTGACGGAGGAATCCAACTTACCATTTTGACTCTTTTTGGTTAAGAATTTATACAATGGGTGCATTGATGAACCTTTGACAGAGACCTTGCTCATCATAGGAAAAGATACACCATAATTTTCTTTACAGAATTCAGCAATTTGATCATTAGTTCCTGGTTCTTGCCANAGAAAATTATTGGAGGGAAAACCAATAACAATAAAGTTTTTGTCTTTATATTCTTTATATAATTTTTCTAATGCTTTATATTGTGGGGTTAGGCCACATTTTGAGGCTGTATTAACAACCATTATTTTCTTGCCCTTCAACTTATTAAAATCAAAATTCTTTCCATATATGTCTATTACAGAAAAGTCATGGATTGATTTGATCATTTTAGTGTCATTTTGGGACAATATAGTATTAAAAAAAAGAATCATGGTAAGTGGTATTATCTTGTGCATATCTAATAATTAAATGATTTCTGCAGTTAATTTTGCTTCTATCATCTTCTTTACTCTAGGCTTAAGGTCAAAAAGTGTACCAGACTTGACTGAACACTTACCTTTGTAATGAACAATTAATGCACATTGTTCAGCTTGTGTTGCTGAGTGATCACAAACTTTAATCAAAACATCTATAACATGATCAAAAGTATTAATGTCATCATTATAAAGTATAATTTCATGATAATCACTCTTGGATAAACTTTGCCCTTGGTCTTTTTTTGTTTTTTCTTTAACACTCATTACCAACTAGTTACGAGCAAATTTACAATTTTAAAACAACTATATAGAACTTATGATATCAAGGAATGCCTGGGAGTTTAGTGAGGCACCTCCAACTAATCCACCATCAACATCTGGGCAACTGAAAATATCCTTGGAATTATTAGGTTTAAGACTACCACCGTACACAATGGGTATACTTTCAGATAATTTTCCATATCGTAAATTTAAAAGACGTCTAATGTGATGATGTATTTCTTGTACTTGTTCTGAGCTGGCATTTTTTCCAGTGCCAATAGCCCAAACTGGCTCATAAGCGATTACTAATTTGTCTAGTTTGACATCTTTTAAATCAAACAGAGTATTACTTAACTGATTTTCAATAACTTCATTTTGTTTGCCTTTTTCTCTTACATCAAGAGTTTCTCCAATACAAAAAAATACTTCTACATCATTTTTCAAACAATTATCTAATTTCATCTTCAAAACTTCATCATTTTCACCGTAAATTTTTCTTCTCTCAGAATGACCAATAATAACACCATCTACTCCTACACTTTTTAACATATCGAGTGAAACTTCACCAGTGTAAGCTCCCTCATCTTTTTCTGATACGTTTTGTGCAATAACTTTAATAGGTGTTGATTCACAGATATTTGAAATTTCACTTAAAAAAGGGAAAGCTGGTGCGATACATACATCACACCCAAATAACTTATTTGATTGCAAAATTTCTTGAACCAATCCAACTGAACCATTCATGTCTTTATTCATTTTCCAATTACCGGCAACGATTTTTCTTCTCATGTTAATTAATTCTTGGATCTAAATATTTATAAATTTCATCTACAAATATATTAATCAAAATGAAAGAAAGACTGATTACTGTTACAGCTCCTATAATAACTGGAACGTCAAGATTATTTAATGAATTAACAATTTCTCTGCCCAGACCATTCCATCCAAAAATATATTCAACAAACACTGAGCCAGCTAATAAACTAGCAAACCATCCTGAAAGAGCGGTTACAACAGGATTAAGAGAGTTCTTTAAACAATGATTTACAATGACTTTATATTTGGACAATCCTTTTGAGTAAGCTGTCAAAATATAATTCTGATTTAATGTTTGTATCATTGAGTTTCTCATAAGCATACTTATTATTGAAATTGGTCTTATTCCTAACACGACTGATGGAAGTATTAAATTTCTAAGTTTTAGTTCATAATATTCACCTGAATCATTTAATTCATACAAACTTCCAGTCATATTTAGATTGGTAATATCACTTAAAACAAATCCAAAAATCCAAGCAAAAACTATTGCACTCAAAAAAGAAGGAACACTAATTCCAATCGTACTCACAAATTGTATAAAATTATCGGAAATTGTGTCCTTAAACAAAGCGCAATAAATACCTAAAATTAATCCAAAAATTGTTGCAAATAATATTGAAGTAATTGCAAGAATTGCTGTGTTTGGAAATGTATTGGAAATGATACTTGAAACCTTCTCCCCTCTTCTTTGATATGACTCCCTGAAATATGGAAATTTTAACACAAATAATGAACCACCAACTTCCAAAATATTTATGTAAGAGTATTTATTTGAATCTAGGTAATTGAAATCAGAATTATCCTTGGAATGTATTGAAATAGGAGATATATCATTCAAATAAAAAAAATATTGATGCAATACAGGCTTATCAAAACCATATCTAGCATTAATTGCCTTTAACTGTTCATTATCTTCATTTTGACCCATCATCATTCTGCCCGGATCTCCGGGAAGAACTTGAAATAGAAAAAAAATTAAGGTAATTACACCAAAAAGAGTAAATAAAATATTTAAGATTTTCATTTAGAATACTCAAGGTGAATTAAAGCAAAAACAGAATAATTGATTATGTCATGATAATTTGCATCAATTCCTTCGCTAATTAATGTTTTACCCTCATTATCCTCAATTTGTTTAATTCTAAAAATTTTTTGCAAAATCAAATCAGTCAATGAGCTAACTCTCATCTCTTTCCACGCCTCCCCATAATCATGATTTTTTTTTGATAATAGTTCTTTGACCAAAATCTTTTGTTTATCATATTCATTGAGTGCAGTTTCTAAATCAAAATCAGGTTCATCAGAAATCCCTTTTTCTATTTGAATTAGACACATGATTGAATAATTAATTAGACCTACAAACTCAACTTCTTGACCCTCTTTAATTTTAGATGTTTTGTTAATCTGAATGCCTCTTATTCTTTGGGCTTTTATATATATCTGGTCAGTTAATGATGATAATCTTAAAATTCTCCAGGCAGCACCGTAATCGTGCATCTTAGAAATGAAAATATTTTTACATTTTTCAATTATATGATCAAAGTGATTTAGTGTATTTGACAATGAAGCTTATTTTTACGTAAATTTCGAAAAAATTATCTAATTATACATTCTGATTTGAAGATTAATATTAAAGGTGGCCTGCTTGATTTGACTAAACCTAGAATAATGGGAATTTTAAATTTAACCCCTGATTCATTTTATGATGGTGGACTATACAATTCAGAAAAAAAAGTCGATAATCGAGTAGCTAAAATGATTGATGAAGGTGTAGATATCGTAGATGTTGGAGGCTACAGTTCAAGACCTGGTGCGATAGATATTGGTATTGATGAAGAAATTAAAAGAGTTGTCCCAACTATTAAATTTTTAAAAAAAAAATACCCTGATTTAGTATTATCAATTGATACTTTCAGATCAGAGGTTGCTAAAAGCTGTCTTGATTTAGGTGTAGATATTGTTAATGATATTAGTGCTGGATGTATTGATGAAAAGATATTAGATGTCGTTTCTGAATATAATTGTCCATACNTAATGATGCATATGAGGGGAAATCCTCAAAATATGCAAAATAGGCCAGAATATAAAAGTTTAATTAAAGAGCTCCTAAGTTTTTTTGCTAAAAGAATTTATTTAGCTCGTGAGAAAGGAATAATTGATATAATTATTGATCCAGGATTTGGTTTTGGAAAAACTTTGGATCATAATTATACCATTTTGAAAAAAATTGAAAACTTTAAATACTTAGATTTGCCCATTTTGGTTGGAATTTCAAGAAAATCTTTAATTACTAAACACTTAGTTATTGATAAAAAAGATTCATTAAATGCAACAACTGCACTAAATATGTATCTTCTTAATAAAAAAATAAACATCTTAAGAGTTCATGACGTCAAAGAAGCCAAAGAGTGTATAATGCTNCACGAAAAAATAAAATCTTCATGATTTTGGTTAATTTTACANTNAGATGGAAATAATTGATTTAATAAAGTCTACAATATTACCAATCATTGATGTAATATTGGTTGCAGTAATGTTGTACTATGCCTACAAACTTGTTAGAGGCACTGCGGCAATAATTGTTTTTAGAGGTTTTGTTATTATTTATATCATATGGTGGATAACTGATGTNTTAAANATGAATATTTTAAGTAGTATNNTNGGCGGATTTATTGGTGTTGGAGTTTTTGCTGTNATTATTGTTTTTCAACAAGAAATAAGGAAATTTTTACTTCTGTTGGGTTCATCAAGAATTGCAAATAATAAATCTTTGTGGAGAAAATTTAGTTTGTTTTTTAAAATAAGTAAGGAGCAAGCCAAACTCAACATTGATGAATTTATAATTGCATGTAACAAACTCAAAAAGACAAAGACAGGTGCTATTTTTGTGTTCGAAAGAAATAATAGTTTAGATTTTATAAAAGATGATGGTGACAAGATAAACTCTGAAGTTTCATCTGCTATCATAGAAAGTATTTTTCACAAGAACGGTCCTCTACATGATGGTGCTGTTGTTGTTGTAGGGAATTTAATTGTCTCCTCAAGGGTGACTCTTCCTGTCTCAAAAAATAAAAAAATTAATAAATCGTTTGGACTAAGGCATAAAGCTGCTATTGGAATTTCTGAGGAGTCTGATGCATTATGTATTGTCATTTCTGAGGAATCAGGCAAAATATCATACATAAAAAATGGAGATTTTTGTAATTACAAAAATGATGATGAATTAAAATCCATGTTGTTAGAAGATCTCAGCGAATAATTCTTTTTTCTCATATTGAACTTCGTAAAGCTTCTTATAATAACCATTTCTTGTAATCAGCTCATTGTGAGAACCGATCTCCATTATTTTTCCTGCTTTCATTACTACAATCTTGTCTGCGCTAATTATTGTGGATAATCTATGAGCAATTATTATAGATGTTTTATCCTGAATTATTTTATTTGTGGCAAACTGTATTAATTCCTCAGTTTTTGAATCAATTGATGAAGTTGCCTCATCCAAAATCAATATGTTGGGCTTGGACACATAAGCTCTGAGAAATGAGATTATTTGTCTTTGCCCTTCAGAAAGCATAACCCCTCTTTCTTTTACATTATAGTTTAAGCCACCAGGTAACTTATTTATAAATTCTAAAACTCCAATATTTTTGGCAGCTTTCTCAACCTCTTTTTTAGATATTTTTTTATTAAAAAGGGTTATGTTTTTAAATATTGAGTCTGCAAATAAGAAAATGTCTTGATTAACTAAGGAGATTGACGAACGCAAGTCAATAAGCTTATAATTTTTTATGTTTTTGTTATTTATCTTAATTTCTCCACTTTCAAGGTCGTATAATCTTAAAATTAATTTAATAATTGTAGACTTACCGGAGCCTGTAGCACCGACAATAGCAACTTTCTCACCCTTTTTAATATTTATATTGATGTTTCTTAAAACTTTGTTTTCTTTCACATATGAAAAGTCAACATTTTCGAATTTGATATCACCATCTAAATTTTTTATTGATATGCATCCTTTATCATTGATGTAATGATCAGAATCTAAAATTTCAAAAACCCTATTTGCTGCAACCATTCCCATTTGTAAGGTGTTAAACTTGTCGGCAATTTGTCTCAATGGTCTGAAAAGCATCTGAGATAATTGAATAAATAAAAATATCGTACCCAGACTGACAAAACTATCTAATTGTAGAAGATTAGTTCCAGCGTACCAAACAATTAAACCAACACTAATTGAAATTGAAATTTCAGCAATTGGAAAAAAAATAGAGTTGTACCAAACAGTTTTTAGCCATGCCCTTTTGTGACGTTCATTAATTTTTTCAAATTTTCTACTTTCTATTATTTGTCGATTAAATATTTGAATCTCTTTTATACCTGAAAGTCTTTCCTGGACAAAAGAATTTAAATTTGCAACCTCATTTCTAACTTCATTGAAAGCGACTTTCATAGCTCTTTGAAACAATCTTGTGGCTATTGCGACAAAAGGTAAGATCGCAAATATTATTAATGAGAGTTCGATGCTTAATATGAACATGATAACAAGTACTGAAACCATCAATATTATATCTGCAAAAATCATGAATAATCCTTGACTAAAAATACTCGCAATAGTTTCCATATCACTTACTGTTCTAGTAACTAATCTACCAACAGAGGATTTATCATAATATGACATTTTAAAATTTATAATGGTTTTAAAAAGTTTTGTTCTCAAATCATAAACAACTTTCTGACCGAGAAGATTGGTAAAGTATATGAAAAGAAATTGAAATGTAACCTGAAAACATAATATTAATATCATTACAATGATTAAATAAAGAAGACCTTTATAGTCTTTTGGTGTTATGTATTCATCGACTGCAATCTTCAAAAAGTATTGATTTAAGATTGAGAAAATTGAAATAATTATTGCAGAAAACGAAACGAAAATAAAATTTAATTTATAAGGTGTGGTGAAACCTAATAATCTTTTAAAAAGTTTTAGATTAAAGTTTTTTTTCATCTATTTTATTTTATGCCAATCGTAATTAATTTCAGTTAAAAACAGGCCGTGAGCTGGGGCAGAAAAACCTGCATTCGATCTATTTTTTTCTAATATAATTTTTTCAAAATCTTTTAAAGAAATTCTTTTTCTTCCTACCTCAATTAATGTGCCGACAATTGCCCTTACCATATTTCTTAAAAATCTGTTCGCATTTATGGTAAAAATCATTAATCCATTATCCTCCTTTAACTCAGCATAATTAATCTTACAGAGAAATGTCTTAACATCCGTTTTTGATTTTGAAAAACATTCAAAATCATCAAACTTTAAAAGTATTTTGGCAGCCTCATTCATTAATTTTAAATCCAAATCATATTTACAAAAATAGGACTGATCAATTTTAAAAGGATCTTTTTTCTGGCTTATAAAATATTTGTATGTTCTGCTAAGAGCATCAAACCTAGCATGAGACTTGTCCTTGACGGAAACTAAGTCGAGAATCGAGATATCTTTGGGCAAATAGAGATTAATTCTTGCAAGAAAATCTTTTTTTTTAACTGAGTTTTTAGTATCAAAGTGTGCATACATTTTGGTAGCATGCACTCCAGAATCAGTTCTTCCCGCACCAACAATAGTTATTTTCTCTTTTACAAGATTGCTAATGCATTTTTCAATAGTTTCTTGAACAGAAATTTGACCTGGTTGAATTTGCCATCCACAATAATTATTACCTAAAAAAGAAATACGTATAAAATACCTCAACAATAAATTTTTTTGTATTATAACACAATTATATAATAATATTTGATTTGAAAAAAATTTTACTTATTTCAGACACCCACGGTTACATTGATAATACCATATTGAAGTATGTGAAAGAGTCCGATATAACAATTCACGCTGGTGATGTTGGTAATGCTAAAATAATTGATACCATTGGAAATCACACAGTTTTTATCGGTGTCTACGGAAATATTGATGATCATAAAATAAGATCAATTTTGAAGGAAAATGAAATAGTTGAAATTGAGAATCACAAATTTCTAATCACCCACATTGCTGGTAAAAGTCCTTTTTACAACCAAAAAACAAAAAAATTGATAAATGAAGAAAATCCAAATATTATTATATATGGTCACTCACATTTACTAAAGGTTGAGTTTGATAAAAAAAATAATTTAACAGCTATTAACCCTGGAGCAGCTGGAAAGCATGGTTTTCACAAAAAAAGAACAATGATTAGATTTAAAATAAGTGCTCAAGGATTAAAGGATATGCAAATAATTGATTTAGGTGATAGGGGAAAATTATCTAATTCGATTCGATGAACTAATCAGTTCAATATCTTTCTTTATGTATTTCGTGGCTAGGTAGGAAAAAATGCACGCACTAAAAATTCCAAAGACAATAAATGATGAATGCTCAACGTTGATAAAAAAAATAATACAACATCCAAATAAAAAATATAAAATACTAAAAACTCTGATAATCTTAATTTGTAAATTTTTCTTCTTATATAAAAAAATTGAAAATAAAAGAAGATTTCCTGAACCAGCTGTCACTCCTCTACAAATGTCTATGAAATTGTCTTGGTAGTCGTTGTAAATTAAAAATGCCATGATACCGAAATTAACAGCTGATGAGATAAATAAATGCAGGGATTGTTTTCTAAACATTTTATTAAAATTAGCTAATTTCAAGAAAATTAAAAAAAGGTTGTATATTTACGCTGTTCTCAANGACTTCTAGAGAACAATTTATCTCAATTCTTATTANAATATGTTAGAATTAAAAGACTTAACCAAAAAAAAGATTTCAGAAATCGTTGATATAGCAAATGAACTGGGAATAGATTCCTCTGGAAAAAAGAATGAAATAATTGAAAAAATTATTGACCATCATCTTGAAAAAACCAAGAAAAATGATGATAAAGAAAAAAAACAACCATTGAAAGCAGAAGAAAAAAGCCATAATAAAGACAATAGAAACAGATATAAAGAGCCCGATTTTGAATTCGATGGAATAATTGAATCAGAGGGTGTACTTGATATCATGCAAGAGGGATATGGGTTCTTAAGGTCCTCGGATTATAACTATTTAAGTTCACCCGATGATATTTATGTATCGCAATCGCAGGTGAGGCTGTTTGGACTTAAAACAGGAGATACTGTTCTAGGTCAAGTAAGACCACCAAAAGACGGAGAAAAATATTTCCCATTAATAAAAGTGATTAAAATAAATGGTCTTGATCCTCAAGTTGTAAGAGATAGAGTTTCTTTTGAACATTTAACACCACTTTTTCCTGATGAAAAGTTTAACCTTGCGGATAAATCAAGTAGTATTTCTACAAGAGTTATGGACCTTTTCTCACCAATTGGGAAAGGGCAAAGAGGTATGATTGTCTCCCAACCAAAAACTGGAAAAACAATGTTGTTAAAAGATGTTGCGAATGCAATTGCAGCGAATCACCCCGAGGTTTATCAAATTATTTTATTAATTGATGAAAGACCAGAGGAAGTTACCGACATGCAAAGAAATGTAAAAGGCGAGGTTGTTGCTTCGACATTCGATGAACCTGCAGATAGACATGTTAGGGTTGCCAATATTGTATTATCAAAAGCTAAAAGATTAGTTGAATGCGGTCACGATGTTGTTATATTATTGGATTCTATCACTAGATTGGCTAGGGCCTATAATACTGTTCAACCTGCTTCTGGAAAAATCTTAAGTGGTGGTGTTGATGCAAACGCACTTCATAAGCCAAAAAGATTTTTTGGTGCTGCTAGAAATATCGAAGGTGGAGGTTCTTTATCTATCATTGCGACAGCACTTACAGAGACTGGTTCCAAAATGGATGAAGTAATATTTGAGGAATTTAAGGGAACTGGAAATATGGAATTACAACTTGACAGAAGGATTTCCAACAGGAGAATATTTCCAGCAATTGATCTGGTGTCGTCAAGTACAAGAAGAGATGATCTATTATTGGACGAAAATACAATTCAAAGAATGTGGATAATGAGAAAATACTTGGCGGATATGAATCCAGTTGAAGCAATGGAATTCATTAGTGATAAAATTAAAAAGACATTGAATAACGAGGAATTTCTAATTTCAATGAATTCTTAACTACAAGCCGTTCACGTGCTTTGACATTTTTGATTTAAGATTTGCTGATTTATTTTTGTGAATTATATTATTCTTAGCCAACTTATCAATCATTGACAAAACAGCCGGAAGCATTTTTTTTGCATCTTTTTTTGAAGATTCTTTTAGCTTCTTCATGGAATTCCTAGCTGTTTTGTGCTGTAATTTGTTTCTAAGTCTAGCTGTCTCAGTCTGTCTTATTCTTTTTATTGCTGATTTATGATTTGCCATATTTTAATTAAAAGTAGCCCGTAGGGGAATCGAACCCCTCTTACCAGGATGAAAAC
>FUFK010036601.1_pt1 | contig 35806 bp, 38 predicted proteins | sample 1021851 | NCBI WGS metagenome assembly FUFK01 (sample SAMEA51879418, study PRJEB19060) | metagenome | reverse complement strand
TGGATCATCTGCTGGAGCAATGGCCACCATTGGTCCAGATGCCATGGATTCGTTGCTTGGAATCCTAAAAAATCCAGACTGCACACCATTTCAGGTTGGNTTAATCAANCTNGCNCTNAGTTTNATCGGNNCNAANGCACCNGANGCATTGCTNNAGGCTGCNGATTCAGACGTGGCNGAAGTTCGNGTNGCNGCAATTTCAGCNTTGGGNGANCAAATACAAAAGNGTGANAATTTAAGAGCACAAAATAGAGTNTTTCAGGCACTCGAGGACGTCTCAGCAGACGTCAGAGCAGANGCAGTNACNNTNATNGGAAAATCATGTGATGCNGAAGACGTGGAAACNTTACTACTGAAAAANCTAAGCGACGAAGACACACAAGTTCGNAAAAATACTGCATTATCCTTGATGAAATTAGANGCACTAGGNNCCATTNAGCAGCTAANGATNGCAGANCAAAAAGAAGATGATCCCGACGTAAAAGCCGTTCTCAAAGTCGCGATCAATATTTTATCNGCGAAAAATNNTTAAANCACCCAAAAGACTTGTCCAAACAAACAATCAATAAGTTTCAGCTCGTTGTAGCTTTAAAGGTGAAGTTATCGATATAGTTGAAGAGGCAGTCTATACAACAGGCAGATGTCAAGAGCTGAGTTCATCCGTTTTCTTGGTGTGCTCGAAGAAGACACCACGTTTAGGTCTTTATTTCGTGAGGCTGAGCCCGAGGAGATCCTCAAGCTCGCTGATCAACATGGATTTATCTTTTCTGATGAAATAAAAGGGCGTTTTCTTAATCGATGGGCAGGGGTGTACTTCTGCCCATTTGCCAATGATGTTGGAAGNCTNTGCCCCAAGATGGTGCCGGAAGGATTCAGCACACTGCTACATTATTCGCAGACGACTTGTGCTAAAGATGACAAAGTAGAACGTTTTGACTTCCGCGCTGGAGGTTATTACGAAGGAGTAGAAACTGTAGCTCGACAAAAANCAATCTAATGCTTTGAATTGAGCAGATTCTGAAGACGTGCCAACGCAGATTGAGCTGCTTCCTGAATCAAAGGATCTGTATTATTGTCCTGCAGTGAACGTAAAGCATCTTCAGCCAAAGGGTTGGGAATATCGGCAAGAGCCTGAGATGCACTGAAGATTAAAGCAACATTTTGGCTGCTGAGAGACTTGGCCAAAATTTGGATTGCCTCTTCAGACTTGAATTGTTGCTTGCCGATCTGACCAAGACACATCAACGCACCTTGTACGACAACCATATCTGAATCGTCGATTCCTTGCTCCAACATTTGCATGACTGAATCAGGAAACGGCTGATCGGGAAAATTCTTGAATACTTGCACGAATGCTTTGGGGCAACAACGCCTTGCAGTTTGATTGACTGTTGTTGCATAAAGGTCGATCAAAGGATCGAATGCATCACTTCCAAAGAAACCAATGCCTTTAACAGCTGCTCTATAAACTTTAGGGTCATGATGACAAAACAGGTCTAACAATCTTGGCAATGCTTCTTCCCGATAGTTCTCAGAAAGAATCAAACAAGCTTCTTCTTGAATCCTAGGGTTGGGATGCATCAGGTCTTCAAACAATGCATCAACAGAAGGGATAGTCGAATCGCCGTTCACTTCAGAAATAATGACCTGTACTTAATACTAGCATTGTTGACTAAGGCCATTTGGGTTCAAACTTAGTTCTTATCTACGATCCAGAATGCTTTTCGCTTTGAGCTTCACCAAATTATCAACATCAGCATTGACAAGCTTTTGCAATTGACATTGATATTGATTTTTGAGATGGTCGCTCTGATCGGAATGGATCACAAGGAGGCCGACATAATGCATATCCCAACTAAGCTTATTATCACCAGACAAANAATGATCCANGAAGCACATGCATTGCTCAGGAAACAGCCGAGCATAAGAAAGCAAAGCAGCTGGAGGTGATTTTCTAAATTGAGGACGCTTATCTGTAATAGCATCTGAGAGAATTTTGCGAATATCAAGCAATGCTTCGTCTGTCCAACCTTCAACAAGGCCAAACAATCGCATCAAAAAATAGTGTGCACCATAGTCATTGTGGGCTTTATCTTGCCAGCAATTCTCAATAGCTCTCCAAATCTCTTGGGCATCACGTTTTATTAGTGCCTGCATCGCAAGATAGCAACGACTAAAATCGGGNTGGAACAATCCGTCAATCAGTAGCTTTGTAGGCAAAGGATCGCCGTAATGATGAAGGACAGTGATCAAACGAGGATCGTCAAGCAAAACTTGATCTACCGCTGATAGTGAATCATTGTCTGAGAGTTTATTGGACGGGTTATTCAAGAGAGATCTCACAGCTCGCATCCGGAACGCAGGCGAGATTGGTGCTTGCATCAAATCAGACAAAAGCTCAACAGCATTCGCATCGATCACATCCTGCACTGCCGACTGGCGATCCATTTGATTGGCGCCATACAAATGATCTGAAAGATCAGCCAGATGGGATTGATCACCAGATAAATGAATCATGGCAGCGATGGCAGCACCACGGACCGAAGTCTTTTCATGGGCTGTGTGTACTGAGATAGTCGAAATTGCTGCTTTAACAGAAAGCTTTGAGAGACTTTGAATTAGGACTCTTTGATTCTGGCTAGCATCATCTAACAAATCGATCATATGTTGGTGCACTTCAGGATCTTGACAGTTCAAATGAGATAATGCCCAAGCAGCATTCTCAACCATATACACATCAGAGCTACTTAAAAAACTTGCAATTTTGGACGTAGCCTCTGCAACCCCTAATCGCGCAAGAACTTCTACAGCCTTTCGTTGTGCAAGACCTACAGGTACATCCGCAGAACACTTATCCAGAAATGCCAATAAAGCTTGGCTTGTTTTTGGGCCAGGAAAATTAATCAAATGAGAAATAGCCATATAATAATCACTCTCACTCTCCAGAATACCAACTTCTTTAGACAAGATATCAATTGCTCCCTGTTGATCCAAGCCAGCATGAATATTATCGAAAAGACCAGTCATCAGTAACGGTCAACATTCGGATGATTCTACTTGAGGTGCGTAATTCAATGGGGCCTGTTGGAATAAGAAAGTAATAGCAAGCTTGCCATCAGACGATACCGGAGGCAAAATTCTTCTGAGCCACTACAAAAAATATGGGACCTTTCCCCGGACGATTGATCCATGTTTCCACTGGTGTGATGGACGGCTGCAGGCCCTCAACTTCCCACACAGTTCGCGTGGACACCCGGTTCATGGCGCAATGGATGAAATCCTTTAGAAGTTGCAATACACCGATAACATCTGTTGGCTGGAGNGCAGCGGACAAGCCTTTAATACCAGCACCTAAAAAGCAACCGTCTACATCCAAGGTTCGGAAACTAGTAGAGAAATTAACACCCCAAAAAGAAACCAGTTCTAATAAGAAAGAAAAAGCAGACTCAGACAAGCCAGAGGCCAACAAACGTAAAAGTACCTCTAGCCGCCGTAGGAATCGTCGGAAACAAGCCTGATCAAGATCTATGAGGCTCTCGAAGAGACTTCAAAAATCGCATCTTCGGGTCGTCCAGCNTTNAGAGCTTCCCAGTTGATCGCTTGAAGAAAAGTGCTTTCATCAGGCGTTTCAACCATATCAACACCCCAATATCCCTCCTGGAGTGGAGCTCCAGGAGAAGCTTGGGAATCTTTCCTTCCACCAAGTGCCAGGACAACGTGGTTCATGTCGTGTCCGAGTTGACGACGGTGTTCAGACCAAGCTTGCACCAAATCAACAGCCATATCTTGCGGAGACAAATCAGATGATATAGAGAGTTTCCAATGAGGGTGATTTAAAACTACCGTTGAAGAAATATTCTTCGAAAGGGATTTAAGTTCTTGAGCAAGTAGTTCAAAATTCAATGCAGGTACGAGATCTGATTGAACCTGTAAGTTATGAGATAGAACAAACGTCGTCATCAAAAAAAATACACCTCTGACGAATCTAATGGAATTTCAGCTTGTCTGTGATGGATGATCAGTGGTCTTCCATCTGGCTGACACAAAAAAAGGGGGGAGCAACTGCTCCCCCCTTTCCCTAAAATCTCGAATTGATCAAGACAGAGCGTTGATCGCGTAATCAAGATAGCTCTTGAACTCGTTAAGAGCCTGAGGGCTCATATCGCGAGGGGCGCAAGCACGATCGCGAGTGTAAGTCAGAGCTTCGATGTAGGCGTTGGTGGGNAGACCCAAGGTGCGATACACCTCACGTGCTCCTGCAATACCCCACTCATCGAGAGGACCAGTACCACCCACGATGAGGCAGTAGTTGATCAAGCGCAGGTAGTGACCGAGGTCGCGGTAGCACTTGTCGACCTTCACTTGGCTATCACCGGCTTCACCGGGTTGCCGCAGATAGGCGTACTTATTGAAGCAAGCATCACCTGCTTCGCGGGTGACGTTGTCCAGACCGGCGGCCAGCTTTTCGGCAGCTTCCAGACGTGCAGCTGCACGCTGGATGTTGCCCTGAACAGCCTCNAGATCGTTCTGGGAAGGGAAGCGACCGGCTGCATCAGCTGCGGTCACAACAGTGGTGACGACGGATTTCATTTGAGATCCTTAGGTAAAAGGTGCTGAGAAGGTAAGGAGAAAAGACTTGATCGTCCGCAGATCAGCTGATTGCGCCAATCACACGATCGAAGTAAGAACCTGCTTCAGCCACCAGTGCAGAGCAGTCGCCCTGAGTGGTTTCCATCTTGCGGTACTTAGCACCACCGCTGGCAGGAGAGTTGGTCTGACCAATCAGAGCCGTAGCTGCGGATTTCATGATCGCGACAGCACGGGCAGCAGACTGGGTAGGAACACCTAGAGCGATATAGGTTTCCTTGAGGCCATTCAGGCAACGGTCATCCAGCACGGAAGCGTCACCAGCCAGCAGTGCATAGCTGATGTAGCGAAGCACAATCTCACCATCGCGAAGGCAAGCAGCCATCCGACGGGTGGGATAGCAGTTGCCGCCAGCCTGGATCAGACCTGTGTTTTCGCAGATCATGCCGGTGACTGCATCAGAGACGATGCAGTAGGCGTTGGAAGTAATGGCATTCACAGCGTCCAAACGCTTGTTGCCATCTTGCACATAGGAGCGGAGGCTAGCGAGATCGCTACCACCAACAGGTGCAGTTTTGGCGTCAGCGCTGACGACTGTGCGGGAGAATGCGTCGAGCATTGGGGGCCAGACAGTTTTGGGGATGCAGTGCTTCGGAAACCGCCGGGTGAACAGGCCTTAAAGCCCGGAAACCCAAGGGTGGTGGAAGCGCTGACTCAGGCTAAACTCAGTTGTGAGCAGGGTTCGTCAAACAACCCCCTTACGCAAAAGTTTGTCACCTTGGGCCAATCGCCCCGGTTGACGTCCTGGGAATTAGGCCGATCCGAGAGCAATCTCTCCTTTATTGAAGCAACCCCGAGCAAAGGTTCACAAAAGCCTTGGGCAGGCGTCTGACAGGCTTAGGATCTTCGGGCTCAATCAGAACTTCATGGACAACGCAGCGTCCGATTTACCTACCCTTGAAGAGTTGCAAGAGTCCATCGATGAATTAGCTGCCTACAGGGAAAGACTTTTTCAAGATGTNGTTGGCTTGGGTAAAAAACTGCGTTTATCACAGAAAAAGATTGACGCCACTGTTGCAGCACACCCAGAGCTCCAAAGACTCGACGAGGTGATGTCACAGCTGGTTGCGCAGAGGAATACGCAACAGAGCAAGTCTTNAATTGCAAAAAATTTTACCGGCTCGCCTGTATTAATTAATTTNCTTGAAAGCACAAACCAATGGTGCAGACACTTTCCCCGCCAATGACAATGGCGGATTTCTTTGAAGCCAGCCGTGGGACTTGGCTAAACAGGCGCGCTGTTCATCACCACGACTATCAAGATGACGAAGCTGCGGATTCCAATCTGGTCATTGAACCATTCAATGCAGATGACCCAGTCGTCACCAAAATCTGCAACTCTTTGAACATTAAAACCGAAGACAGCTCAGGTGGAGCACGATTTTGGTGGGAAAGCAATATCAAGAAGGGCGTTCGCAACGATGATTACGCTGCAGTGGTTATCGACGTTCCTGACCATNAAGATCCCCGAAAGGGNTTTCTACTTCGNGATGTTGGATATGTTGAAAANCAATCTGTTTTAAGCACTTACAGCTTCGCAGACGACGGCGTCGTGACGATCACGACGCGATACGACACCAATATTGGCATTGAACGCTGTTGGTTTGTGACCGATCAGATCAGAATGAGAGTGAGTTCTGTTCAGTGCTTAGATGGTGTTGCAATGACCACATACTGCACCGAGTTTCGGTGCCCTACTGATGCNGAAATTTCAGATATCACCCAGCAGGCACAACAACTGGCNATGGCGTCTTCAACAGTTAACAACTGATCACCATGTTTGATCCATTTCTTGAGGAATTGCTTTCAGGAATCAAAGCCCGGGGCGCAGTACCCGTTGAGGTTCCTATTGGACTTGAGCACAATCAATCATCCAAACGCTCTAGCACCATCAAGAGCTGGCTTTGGGACGTGCCTGGCTTTCGGAGGTGGCGCGTTACCCGGTTGGATGCTGGTGACAGCTTGCAGGTCCTGAATTCCGTTGCCTATCCCGACTACACCTACGACCATCCATTAATGGGAGTTGATCTGCTCTGGTTCGGTGCCAAGCAGAAGTTGGTTGCTGTTCTTGATTTCCAACCACTTGTTCAAGACAAGGACTATTTGGAGCGCTACTTCGATGGACTGAAGTCACTCAACGCTCAATTTCCGGATCTCAATGGTGAAGAGACCATGCGTTCCTTTGATCCAAATCAATACTTTTCCTCATGGCTGCTGTTCTGCCGGGGCGGAGCAGAACAGGCGACATCATCGCTACCCCCAGCTTTCAGCGCTTTTCTAAAAACCTACTGGGATTTACACGACGAGGCAGTTAAAACCCCTTCTTCCATTAATCCAATCGAAGTGGAACAACTTCAGAAAAATTATGATATCTACAGTGCAGAGAGAGATCCTGCACACGGCCTATTTACCAGCCATTTCGGAAGTGAATGGTCTGATCGTTTCCTGCACGAATTTCTCTTCCCCGCCAGCCAGCCCAAATGACCCTCCCTCTCCGCACGACGAGTCTTGATCCTGTCCAGATCCCCGGATGGCGCTGGCAGCCTTTTCTCGACACCGCCGTTGCGGCACTGAGCTCTCTGCAGCCGAATCCTTATCCAATTGCGGAACGTTTTCTACAAAAAGAGGGCAGCACAGGATCCAAGGCGAAACCAGTGCCGGTCAGCACTGCAACCTGGGCCTGTTCAACAGAAAAGCTGCGCCAAGTGCGCTGTGCCTGCGTTGAGGCTGGTGCGGCTGCATCGGTGCTCAACTTCGTGATCAACCCCAGCAGTCGTTTTGATCTTCCTTTCTTCGGAGCCGATCTGGTAACGCTGCCCAACGGGCACCTGCTCGCTCTGGATTTGCAACCTGTCGACAAGACAGATCCCGAGCACACGGACCCGGTTTGGCAGCGGCTGATGCCGCTTTTCGAGCGCTGGCGCGCCGAACTGCCCGATGGGGGGCCCATTCCTGAAGAAGCACAGCCCTATTTCTCACCTGCCTTTCTCTGGACCAGGATCCCNCTTGGGGAGGAAGGCGATGCGCTGATTGACCGCGTGATCCGTCCGGCTTTTGCGGACTACCTNCAGCTCTACCTGGCGTTGGTGGAGGAGGCGCAGCCCGTTGACCATGAGCGTGCTGCACACCTGCTCTCGGGCCAGAAGCGCTACACGGCCTACCGCGCCGAGAAAGATCCAGCCCGCGGCATGTTGACGCGCTTTTACGGCAGTGAATGGACGGAGTCGTACATCCACGGCGTGCTGTTTGACCTCGAAGAAGCCACCGCCACTTCCTTGTCGCCGCAAGGGAGTTAAGCATTATGAACAGCTTTCGGGACGCTCCCGAGCTGTTGGCCAGAATCGCGGGCGACGGGATGGAGGCAATAGCCTTCAACCATCCCTTTCAAGTCTGAGATTCCCGCTCCAGACGTAGTTCACAGGAACAACAACCATGTTCGACGCCTTCACCAAGGTTGTCGCCCAGGCCGATGCCCGGGGACAATTCATCAGCACCAGCGAGATCGACGCCCTCGCTGCCATGGTTTCCGACAGCAACAAGCGTCTGGATGCCGTTAACCGCATCTCCAGCAACGCCTCCAGCATCGTTGCTTCGGCCGCTCGTCAGCTGTTTGCCCAACAGCCTTCTTTGATTTCCCCCGGTGGTAACGCCTACACCTCCCGTCGTATGGCTGCTTGCCTTCGCGACATGGAGATCATCCTGCGTTACGTCACCTACTCCGCTTTCACCGGTGATTCTTCCGTGATGGAAGACCGCTGCCTGAACGGCCTTCGCGAGACCTACCTGGCCCTCGGCACTCCCGGTGCTTCGGTTGCAGCTGGAGTCAACCTGATGAAGGAAGCCGCTCTGGCACTCGTCAACGACAAAGCTGGCATCTCAGCTGGTGACTGCGCCTCCCTGAGCAGCGAAATCGGCACCTACTTCGACAAAGCCGCAGCTTCCGTCGCCTGATCGACGCGTTGATTCGACGTCTTACTTCTCCTAACCAATGAAAACCCCTCTCACCGAAGCTGTTGCAGCAGCTGATTCTCAGGGACGTTTCCTGAGCAACACCGAAGTTCAAGCTGCCTCCGGTCGTTTCAACCGCGCCAAGGCCAGCCTCGAAGCTGCTAAGGCTCTTACCAGCAAGGCTGATTCCCTGGTGAACGGCGCTGCCCAGGCCGTGTACACCAAGTTCCCCTACACCACCCAGATGGCTGGGCCGAACTATTCAGCCACCCCCGAAGGCAAAGCCAAGTGCTCCCGTGACGTGGGCTACTACCTGCGCATGATCACCTATTGCCTGGTCGCTGGTGGTACCGGCCCCATGGACGACTACCTGATCGCCGGTCTGGACGAGATCAACCGCACTTTCGAGCTCTCCCCCTCCTGGTATGTGGAAGCTCTGAAGCACATCAAGGCCAACCACGGCCTCAGCGGCGACGCTGCTACCGAAGCCAACAGCTACATCGATTACGCCATCAACGCTCTGATCTGATCAGCTGACGTTGCATTCCAAGCCCCCCTCGGGGGGCTTTTTTTATTGTTCTTTTTCGGCCCCATCAGAGCGCTGTGATCACCCTCAACGTTCGGCGTTTTCTCAACCTGCTCTGCGGCGAATACAGCAACCAGCAGCAAGCCTTCGACAACCCACCCCTTTATGCCCACATTTTTCTGAGGTATCGCCCGCTCATACAGCTCCATCCAGGATCGATTCTGCTCGAACAGACCTATGCCGTTGATCCCAAGCATCCCTATCGGTTGCGCATGATCCGCGCTGAAGAGCAGGCCTCCGGCGCCATCAAGCTCTGGAATCACACCTTCCGTGATCCGGAACGCTTCGCCGGAGCCACGTTTGATCCACAACTGCGCCTTGCCATTCAGGACAGCGACCTGATCAGCCTGGATCAGTGCCACTACCAAGTGCTCGAACAGCCAGACGGCTACCACGGCGCCATGGAACCAGGCTGCAAATGCATCGTGCAACGGAATGGCAAAGACACCGTGCTGGTGAGCAGCTTTCATTTGCAGGGAGACTCCCTTGCGACCCTCGATCGCGGTCATGACCCGGAAACCAATGAGCGTTGCTGGGGCTCGGTGGCGGGACCGTTCCGGTTCAAACGAACTGAAAGCTGGACAGCCGACATGGCATCGGCCTGGGTGTGATGGAACCGCTGAGTGAAACGCAGGTGATCCAAAACCTCCGCCAGACGGAGGACCCTTCGGCGCAGTACTACGCCGCCTGGTGGCTCGGAAAAATGCGCAGCCAGCATCCCGATGCCATCCCTCTTCTGCTCAGGGCTCTTGAAGCACTGGATGCCACGCCGATTGATCCAGAGCAGCGCGGTGTCGCTCTCAACGCAATCCGTGCTCTCGGTCTGCTCAGGGACATGAGAGCGGAACAACCTCTTCTGGCGCTGCTGCACTCCAACGATTACACCGTGCGAGAGGAGGTGGTCCGCACGCTTGGTGCCATGGGCAGCTGTGGGGCTGTTGAGGGCATCCGCGCCTTGCTTGCCAGTGGATTGGAGGGAGCAGGAGCTGAGCAACCCTCATCCCCCTTGCTCAACGAACCCTGTGAAGCACTGCTGGAAGCCCTGGGTGACATCGGTGATGGCAGTAGCAGCAATCTCGCCGTGATTCATCCGTTCACAGAGCACCCTCGGCCCTTGATCCGTTCAGCGGCCTGCCGAGCATTGCTGCAGCTGACCGGACTTAATCAATGGGGGATGGAACTGAAAAAGCTGCTGAACCATCCAGAACCCCTGGTGCGCCGCGGCGCGCTGCTCGACCTCGGCGCCACCGGCTGGATCGCCGCCGTGCCCTCGATCCGTACGGCGGCAGTGGAACCCAGCCTCAAGCTGGTTGCACTCCGAGAGGTGGCGGAACGCAACGACGACCCCGATGACGTTCTCGACGCAATGGACAGACTGCTCTGATGACCACAACAGCATTGGACCAGGCGCTTCAGACGCTCGAGCGGGCCACCAGTACTCCTGAGCTGGTCAAAGCAACGCAAGCCCTTTGTGCACTGAACGACCTTGAGGCCGCCAAACCGCTCGTGAAGGTGCTGGGGTTCAACAATCCAGCGGTGGCAGCCGTGGCAACACAGGGGCTGATTCAACTGGGACGGGACACCATTCCCATCCTTCTGGTGAGCCTGGATGCCCGCAATTACGGCGCACGGGCCTGGGTGGTGAAGGTGATTGCCGCCCTGCGGGATCCACGGGGTCTTGACCTCCTGGAGCATGCCCTTCAGGCCGACATCGCTCCGAGCGTGCGGCGCTCCGCAACCCGTGGCCTGGCGGACTTGGAGTTCAGTGAAGACGCAGCGCACGATCAGCTTGTGCGCTGTTTCGAGGGACTGCTCAAAGCCGTGCGAGACGACGAGTGGGTGGTGCGTTATGCAGCGGCCTACGGACTCGAGCAACGCTTGAACAGCGCAGCTGTGTCAGCGCACCTCGCCGAACAGGGCCTGGCCGCACTGAACCAGCTCGCATCCGATGCGGAAGGTGTCAGGGTGGTGCAGCTGCGGGCTCTGAAAGCCCTCCAACGCCTCAACGCCGGATGACCCAGAAACTGTTGTTCGTCTGCCTCGGCAACATCTGCCGCTCACCAGCAGCCGAAGGCGTCTTCCTGCATCTGCTTGAAGAGCGTGGCCTCAGTGATCAGTTCGTGGTGGATTCCGCCGGAACGGGCGGATGGCATGTGGGCAACCCGGCAGACCGACGCATGCAGGCTGCCGCCAACCGCCGCGGCATCAACCTCCCCAGCCGAGCAAGGCAGATCAGCCTCGACGATTTCTCGAGTTTCGATCTGGTGCTGACCATGGACGACGACAATCTCGCGGCCGTCCAGGGACTGGCTCGCGAAGCCGGGCCCCAAGCAACGGCCAGCATCAAGCCCATGCTCAGCTACGCCGGCCGGTTCTCTGAAACGGAAGTACCGGATCCCTATTACGGGGGCGAGGCGGGCTTCGAGCATGTGCTCGACCTGCTCGAGGATGCCTGCGCCAACCTGCTCGACGAGCTCAGCCCGCCGGCGTAGGCCAGGCTTCTTCAGCCACCCGAGACCGGAACTGCCCCACCAGGGCATCGATCACAGCCTCGATGCTCATGCCATCGGTCACGAGCTCAACGGCATCGTCCGCCTGCACCAGAGGAGCCTCCTCACGGGTGCTGTCGAGGTGATCCCGTTCGGCGATCTGTGCTTCAAGCTCAGATCGCTCAGGCACCGGGAAGCCCCGCTGGTCCAGATCCAGAGCCCGGCGCCGGGCCCGTTCGCCCACCGTGGCCGTAAGGAACACCTTCAGATCCGCATCCGGGAAAACAGCGGTGCCGATGTCGCGGCCTTCTGCCACCAAACCACCCTTGGCACCCATCGCTTTCTGTTGAGCGGTCAGCGCTTGCCTGACGCAACGGTGGGCGGCCACGGCCGAAACCGACGCGGTGACCTCCGGCGAGCGAATCGCGTCACTCACGTCCTGCCCATTCACCAACACCTGCTGGCCACCACCGGGCAGCGACCGCAGCTGAAGGTCGAGGTCGTTCAACAGCGGTGCAATCGACGCCGCATCCTGCGGGTCCACACCGTTCTGTTGCACCAACCAGGTCACCGACCGATACATCGCACCGGTGTCGAGGTAAACCAGCCCCATCCGCTCAGCAAAGGCCCGGGTCACGGTGCTTTTGCCAGCACCGGCAGGGCCATCGATGGCAACAAGAGGCTGNCGGGTCATCAGGAAGACGTGATCAATCAAACGGGTCGTCCCGCAACGCACCGCCGCGGCCAACAGTGAGATGGCCGTTTCAGCGCCACAGGGCTGAAGGGTGCGGGGATCGACCCTCTCTACATACTCCACTTCAAGTCCTGCTTCAGCGAGGCTCTGTCGCACCGAAGTCTCAGGATCACTGGGATCGGCACGACGCAGTGCCGCCGGCAGAGCAGCGGCTCGAGCCCGATCAACAGAAGAGAGGTATTGGTTACGGGAACTCAACGCCAAACCATCGGATTCACGAACGGTGGGAACGCCCTGCACCGCCACGCCCAGATCAAGATCGGCCACGAGCCGGCGCAGGATCACCAGCTGCTGCCAGTCCTTCTCACCCAGCCAAAGGCAGGACGGCTCCACCAGCTGCAGCAGTCGGGCCACGACCGTGACCACCCCATCAAAGTGACCGGGACGGGAGGCTCCACAAAGATGGGTCTGCAGGTCTACCGGTGCTGAACGCGACACCGCCGACTGAGGTCCACCGGGATAGACCGTGTCGACCGCCGGAGCCCAAANGGCATGGGCGCCACAACGTTCGGCTAAATCGCGATCCGCTTCGAGGGTTCGCGGGTAGCGATCAAAGTCTTCAGCTGGCCCGAATTGGAGTGGATTAACGAACACACTCACGAGCACAGGACCCTGTGCCGCAGCGAGGCGGATCAGCTCACCATGACCCTGGTGCAACCCCCCCATGGTGGGCACGAATTGCAGAGGTCCACCGAGGTTGGCCCGGAAGTGTTCCAGCTCGGCCTGGGTGGAGAGAACGACGCAGCTCAGCGCAGCACCTCAAGCTTGACCTGGGCAATTCCAGAGGCAGTCAGTCCCAGGTCAGAGGCGGCGCCGTGGCCCAGGTCGATCACCCGGTGATCAATGAAAGGTCCGCGATCGTTGATGCGGATCACGGCCGTGCGCCCGTTCCAGAGGTTGGTGACGCGCACTTTTGTTCCAAAGGGAAGCGTGCGGTGGGCCGCCGTCATCGTGCCGCGCTTGTAAACCTCACCGTTGGCCGTGAGGTTGCCGTAAAAACCGGGGCCGTACCAACTGGCCTCACCAGTGATGACCTTCACCACCTCGGGCACGACCTTCAGCTTCGGCTTGGGGAGNTCAGGGGAAGGAGGNGCAAGAACCGGTTTGACCTCCGCCGGAGNAAGCGTTGCCTGCAGCCCAGANGCCTGGGGCTCGACCACCANATCCAGAGGGTCAAGNGGCTCTGCACCGTTGANCGAAAGGAAATCACTGGCCACGACCGGCAGGAGGGCCGCACTGCCTGAGATCGCTCCGGAGAGCGTGGCCAACGTCAGGAGGACTCGCATGCAGAACGGCGTGGCCAAGGTCTTGGAACTGAGCGCGCAGTTCTCGGCCGTTGGCAGGCCTCACAAAAAAGATTGTTGTGAACTTAAAAAGGGTGCTCTTGGAAAGAAACTGGGCGCCATCAGAGCGATCGGCACAGCCACCCAGGCCCGCCTCTTTCGCTAANCCGCGTGCCGACTGGCAGATCAACGCCGGAACGCAAGCCCCCGGGCATAAGCCGAGAGAGAACANNCGATAAGCACAGCNAATCAGCTGCTGTGCCGACAAGCCAATCAGCACAGGTTCCGCGGCATTGCAGGATCAATGCATCGGATTCGTTCCATGGATTACAAGAGCGCTGGAGTTGACGTTGAGGCCGGGCGCGCGTTCGTGCAACGCATCAAGGCGTCTGTGGAAGCCACCCACCGACCGGAGGTCATCGGCGGCCTTGGCGGTTTTGGCGGGCTGATGCGTCTTCCAGCCGGATTGCGCAAGCCCCTTCTGGTCTCAGGCACCGATGGCGTCGGAACCAAACTGGAGCTGGCCCAGGAGCATGGCAGCCATCACGGCGTGGGCATCGACCTGGTGGCGATGTGCGTCAACGACGTGATCACCTCAGGAGCCGCGCCGCTCTTCTTCCTGGATTACATGGCCACCGGGGCCTTAGCGCCATCGGCAATGGCCGAGGTCGTTGAAGGAATCGCCGATGGCTGCAGGCAGAGCGGCTGCGCCCTACTCGGCGGCGAAACGGCAGAGATGCCGGGGTTTTACCCGAAGGGGCGCTACGACCTCGCCGGCTTTTGTGTGGCCGTCGTCGAAGAAGACGAGCTCATTGACGGCCAGCGCATCCAACCTGGCGACAGCGTGATCGGTGTGGCCAGCAGCGGCGTGCACAGCAACGGCTTCAGCCTGGTGCGCAAGGTGCTGGAGAAGGCCAACGCCAATGCGAACACCTTGTATGGCGACGACCAGCGCCCTCTCATCGACGACCTGCTGGCGCCGACAACCCTGTATGCCGACCTGGTGCAGCACCTGCTGCAGAGCGGATGCGAGCTCCACGGCATGGCCCATATCACCGGCGGAGGACTCCCGGAAAACCTGCCGCGCTGCCTGCCGGATGGCTGCTCTGCGCGCATCGATGCCTCCAGCTGGACAAGACCACCCCTGTTCCGATGGCTGCAGGAGGCCGGAGACATTCCCGAAAGAGACCTTTGGCACACGTTCAACCTCGGCATCGGTTTCTGCCTGGTGGTGCCGGCTGGGAGCGAGGCCGCTGTGATCGAGCATTGCCGCGGCAAGAACCATCGGGCTTGGGTGATTGGCAACGTGACCTCCAACACCCCAGGCAGCGCCGCTGTTCTGGACGGTGTTCCCGCCTGATTACGTCAGTTTCAGACGGGTTTAATGCAGTCGACCACNCCCTCAGNAGGGATCGAATAGGCTGCCCTNAAGCACATCGGAACCTTTTCCGATAGCGGCGTCAATACATCTTTTTTCAATGCCTTTTGATAAGCCCCAGCGCATTACGCGCCGTCGATCGTCTGCAGGTCCTGTTCCTCCGAGGCGTCCTTTGCCTTCAAGCCAGGACAGGCAACAGGGCTACAGGCAGGGTCCACGACCAACTTTTCTCACGCTCCGGGATCACGGCAAGGTGTTCGTGGCCGACATGCCCCACCTTTCGGATGGGCAGCTCGCTCACATCGGCAAGGAAGCCCAGGAGGTTTTGGAAAGCCTCGAACGGCGGATTCAAGACATGGAGCAGGAGCTCAGTCATGGTCCTCAGGAGCGCGACACCCTGATCAAGGCGTCCACCAAGCGCGATGTCACACGCAGGTTCATCCGGGCGATTCAGGACGAGCAGGAACATCGCCAGAACAACCCCGCTCTGAGGAGCGCTGCTGGCGAATCGCTTCCGCGCACCTTTCTGGAGGTCGCCCGGCATCGACTGCCTGGGGCAACCTTCGATTCCTTGCTGCAGGAAGCCCTCGCCGCCTGTGCCCANCANCAGGACACTGCCCCAGCCCCCACNCGCCTGGANCCCTCGCAAGACAAAGTCGTTCCGATTCGCAATGACGGCGACAGCCTCCCGGTGGTGGTGAGTCCAGCCCCTGAATCCGCCTCGGAGGCCTGAGCACAACACTCAGCGGCTCTGGAAGGGATTGGCGGGCATCCGCTCGCTGCAATGGAGCCGGGCCGCATCCAACCGCTGAAACTCCTGCGGTGACAATGACCACTGCAGCGCAGCGGCGACATCCCTGGCCTGCTCTGGAGTTCGCAGCCCCGGGATCGGCGTTGTGCCAAGAGCTCTGCACCAGTTCAAAGCGACTTGAACCATCGATGCCCCGCGATCGATCGCGATGGCCTGCATCGCACTGCGCAACTCAAGACTTGCCGGAAGCAGGCGCTGGAACAGGCGTTGTCTCAACCAGGTGACAGGACGCCTCTCCTCAGACCCGGGAGCACAACCCAGCACGCCGAAAGCCAGAGGGCTGTAGGCCAACACCTCCACGCCAAGCTCCCTGCTGACGGCAATCAACTCGCGCAGCTGATCATCCGCAGGTGCCAAGAGCGAGCACTGCACCTGAACGCTGCGTAGGGAAACGCCCCGCTCCAACAGACGGCGATGGATCAACAGCAGGCGTTGGGGGCCCAGGTTGGACAGGCCCAACTCCTCAACCCGGCCAGACAGAACAAGATCAGCCAAGCCATCAAGAAGGCCTGTCTCCTGCCAGGGCGCGTAGCGCGCTGTGCTCCAGTGCAGCTGCACCCGCCGAAGCTGCCCCTTAAGCCTCGTTCGACTGGCCTCAAAGGCGGCATCAAAGCCCCGACGCCCCCATCGCCAGGGGAATGGGGCCAACTTCGTGGCCACCGTCAACTGGGATCGACGCAGGGATGGCAACTCGGCCATGAAGTCGCCAAGCAACGCTTCACTGCGTCCACTCAGGCTCCCCGTTCCATAGGAATCCGCCGTGTCGATCAAGTTGAGCCCAGAGCTGAGGGCCTGACGAAACGTGGCACGAAGTCGAGCGTCGTCCCGCTGGGCGTCGTATCCCCAAACCGCCTTGTTGCCCCAGGCCCAGGTGCCGAAACCGATGCCGTTCAACGGGGCGATGCTGCTGCCAGCCATGATCGCCACCAGCCCGTCCCGTTGCGTCATGACCGCATCCCCCGCGCAGGAACCTGCGCGATCGACCGATCAAGCCGTGGAGGGATCGACTGCGGACGCGGAACGCATCCTCTGCAACCACTGCCGCAGAACCGCCAGCAATGGCATTCGCTGCCTGGGCATGTGCGTTGCCGACAGCGATTACTGATGATTCATCTCTGGATGGCGCCACTGCTGCTTGCCGTGCCAGCAACGGTCAATCCAGCCCAGGCTTTTGGCCGTCTGGAGCACAGGCCTGCGCATTGCCGCATCGTCGTCGGTGGGCGTTCTTTGGCCTGCGAGCGCCTGCAGATCAGCGCGAACGGAAGCCGTGGCCTGCGGCTTCGATTCATCGGAGACGATCAAGAAACGGGGGGCAGCTACCAGTTGAGCTTCGTCAGCCTGGATGGAGATCAAGGCAGTCCGCTCAGCTGCGACAACTCAGGCTGCCGCGTGGATTCACGCCGCTGGAGCGCAACCCTGCTCAGCACGTCATGGGTTCGCTTTGATGCCAGAGGCCTCCCCAAGGGCCTTCCTGCAACCCGCATGGCCCAGGGGCGTTGCTGGATTGATGCGAACACCGTGAGCTGCGAGAGTCACTCACGCAACGTTGCCGCTATGAGCGCGGAGGCTCAACTGTGATGAGGATTGAAAGGCGGCACCCAGATTCGAACTGGGGATAAAGGATTTGCAATCCTCTGCCTTACCACTTGGCCATGCCGCCGCCCGGGAACAGCTGTCCCCATCAGGGGATCGTATCAGCCATGCCCCTGGCTCTCTGCTGTTTCTCTGCAACGGCCACGGCGAAGACCTGATCACCCTGCGGATCATCCAGGCCGTGCATCGGCGCGCACCGCGACGCCCCCTGACCGTGCTTCCTCTGGTGGGTGCCGGACGGGTGTTTGATGCTGCTGTTCAGCAGGGATGGTTGACACGCCTGGGGCCAAAAGCGGCCTTGCCCAGTGGTGGCTTCAGCAACCAAAGCCTGAGAGGTCTGCTGGCAGACGTCAGGGCTGGACTCCCCAGCCTGAGCTGGAGTCAATGGCAGTTGGTACGCCGCCTGGGACATGAGCGCCAACCCATCGTTGCCGTGGGTGATTTGCTGCCGCTGCTGATGGCCTGGAGCAGTGGTGCCCCCTTCGGCTTCATCGGCACTCCCAAAAGCGACTACACCTGGCTCAGCGGTCCCGGACGGGCCAAGAGCGACTGCTACCACCGGCTCAAAGGCAGTGAGTGGGATCCATGGGAATGGCGCCTGATGCGCTCGCGCCGTTGTCAGCTGGTGGCCATGCGTGATCGGCTCACGGCCCGAGGCTTGCAACGCAAGGGCGTGGGCGCCCTTGCGCCGGGCAATCCGATGATGGATGGCCTTCAGGTCCAACCGCTGCCATCGGCCCTGGACCGCTGCCGCCGAGTGCTCCTGCTCTGCGGAAGTCGCATGCCGGAGGCCCAGCGAAACCTGCAGCGGTTGGTTCGCAGTGCCATGGCGCTGCCCGGCCGTGTGCCGATGGCACTGCTCGTGGCCGTGGGCGCCCAACCCGATGCANAGGCCCTGAGCNACAGTCTTGAACAACTGGGGTTTCGACGCAGCCTTCCGCCTTCAGACCAACTGGGTGCCGAAGCCTGCTGGGTGAAAGGAGCCTGCCTGGTGCTGATCGGGCGAGGTTGCTTTGACCAATGGGCCGGCTGGGCAGAAGCCGGCATCGCCACCGCCGGAACGGCGACGGAACAACTGGTGGGGCTGGGCATTCCGGCCCTGTCCCTGCCGGGACCAGGACCGCAGTTCAAGCCGGGCTTCGCTCGCCGTCAGAGCCGCCTGCTGGGGGGAGCGGTTCGTCCCTGCTCTGATGAATCCGAGCTCACGAGACGGCTCGAATTCCTCCTGGACGACCCGGCACTCCGCTCCCACCTGGGACGAATCGGCACGCAGCGGATGGGGCCGGCAGGGGGNAGCGATCAGCTGGCACGCCTGATCCTGGATCGCTTCAACGGATACTGAAGATCTTCGGTTGGTTGCGATGGCCGCGATTCAAGACCCCACCCTCGTCAAACTTTGTGCCCAGTTGGCGAGTCGACTGAGCATCAGCCTCGCCAGTGCCCGGCGCCAGGTGGAACAAGCCGCGGCCCGAGAAGGACATCGCGATGTGGAGGGACGGCGAGCCATGGCTGAATCCATGCTGGCCGCCCTCGACAAGGACAACGGTGACCACGCCCGTCAGCTGGACGCGTTGCTCGAGAACAGCGAAGGCGACGGCAATTTCATGCTGGAAGACTGAGCCCCAACCTCAGTGCTCAAAGATCTGGTGAAAGCGCAGCCGATCCAGCTCGGCTACCACCGGAACGCACTGGAAGCAGCGTTGCGCCAGATCCCAGCGCCCTTCCCGCCGCAACATCTGCTCCAGGCGCTCACGGGCTGGCAGCAGATAGCGCACATCGTTGGCGGCGTAGGCCAGCTGGGCATCCGTGAGTTCGTCCACCCGGCCCCAGTCACTGCTCTGGGCGCCCTTGTCCAGCTCAACGCCGACCAATTCCATCACCAGATCCTTGAGGCCATGGCGGGGGGTGTACGTGCGGCCGAGCCGACTGCCGACCTTGGTGCAGAACACGGGGTTCACGTCGATCCCCAAACCGGCGGCAAGCGCAGCCACATCAAAACGGGCGAAGTGAAACACCTTCTCCACCGTGGGCGCCTCAAACAGGCGCTTGAGATTCGGCGCCTCGGTCTGGCCCAGGCCAATGCGGACGCAGGCCACACGGTCTTCGGCGTCGGCGATCTGAACCAGGCAAAGCCGATCACGCCCATGGATCAGCCCCATCGCTTCGGTATCAACCGCAAGCCGCGGGGACTGCAGATAGCGCTCCGTCCAAGCTGCATCGAGGTCGCGATCAAAGACGGCGAATTCCGCTGGGGATGACGACTTCTCAGCCATGACTTCAGGAAGGGATAGGGCCAGTGTGGCCAATCACCTCCACAGCAAGTCTCAAGACTCTCCTCTTGAATCTCGAAATGAGATCGCTTTTGATTGGTGAAGTCGTCCCGCGCCTGTGTTCTCTCGCAGAAAGCCTTCGCGCACCTGTCTGGCAGACATCGAGCAGTACTTCCATCAGCCGCCGCCGCAGTTCCTCGATCTCGAGCTGGCTGTCTGCTGGATCCTCGAGTGCTTGCTCAAAGACGACAACTACCCCTCCGGACTCCTGCAAAAACTGATCCGGGAGGAGCCCCAACTGCGGCTTTCTGAAACCGTGCTGCAACAGGCCCTGGAGTTCCTTGAGCAACAGGGCTCGATCAGCAGTTACACCCAACGCTGCCCGAGCCGCGGACGGCCACGGCGCATGCTGCACCTTGAATCCGATGCACGCGGCGAAGCCGAGCGACTGATGCAGCCCTGGCGCAGCTGGCTGGACTCCCACCGGTTCGCCTTGAACTAAGCGATTCAGCCGGCGCAAGGCTTAAAAAGGTTGAACANCACCGGGATGCCATGCCTGCAGGATTNCAATCCACCCTCCTGCTGACTGTTCTGCTGGCGATTGGTCTGGTCTTCTTTCTGCGTGCAGCCAGCAAAGACCGAACCACAGTGGTGGACGTGATGTCCCCCCAACCCCCCATCACCGTGCTTGACGGGCTCAGCACTTGGCTGGAAGAGCGCGGCTGGAGCCGGGATGGCGGCGATGCTGAGCGCCAGGTGCTCCGCTTCAAGGGGAAAGTGGCCTCCAGCCAACCCCTTGCGGTGTTGCTGTCAGTGCTGGCGGCCATTGGCTCCGCCTGCTTCGGCCTGGTCCTGCGTCAGCTGGCACCGCAACTGCACTGGTGGCCTCTGCTGCTGATCGGCCTCGGCCCTCTGGCAGGAGCTGTCTACACACGGCGGGCCGCTCGCACAGAAGCCCTTGAACTGCAACTCCTTCCTGCTCCCGAGGGAGACGGCAGCGCCATTCGTCTGCGGGCTCATCGGGACGAATTGATCGCCATCGAACTGGAACTGGCTGAGACCCTGCAACTCGCCAGTGACGGATCCCTGCTCTCCTCCCCCATCTGAACCATGGGTCTGCCGGCCTGGATGCGACGGCGTCGCTTTGCCTCAGGACTTGCCATCGCAGGCCTGTCACTGGCAACCCTGGCGATGACCAAGGCTGCGGAACAGCACAACTGGCTTGGCACAGCCGAGCCCAGCAAAAAAACAGCACCGAAACAGCCAGCCCCCTGTCCTGAGCCCGCCACGCCAGATCCCCTGCTCGGCCCACGCACAAAGAAACCCGGGAGCTGGGTTGGCAGAAGCCCTGTGCAGAGCAACCTGCCAATCGTCGTCATGGCAGGACACGCCGACTCCCAGGGCACTGCCAGTCCAGGGACCCCTGGATATGCCGTGGATCAGCAGAAGCGAGCGCCGATGCAACCGGGCATTCGCGATGAGCTGTTCTGGAACCGCGAAGTTCAGGCCGCTGTGGTGANCCAAGGCCANGCCCGTGGCTTGAACATCCGCGCCTACACCCCGCCGTCNATCAGCATCGCGAACGANGANGACCCNNNCACCAACTGGTCGAAGGCCAAGGTCTTTTCNGAGCGTGGTGAATATGTNNTGGAGATCCATTTCGATGCCTACCGGCCCCATGGCTTCGGCTCCGGCCTGATTCCGGTGCTCNCNAATGTGCGNGAACTGAATGTNGTCGATGAAAGCCTGGCCCAGGCATTTGGGCGNTACCCACGCCTGTTCCGCGGAGGCCTTGGCGGTCCGCGNCGCGGNATCGGAATTCTNGAAATCGCCATGCTGGAGCCCCCTCTCGAGACGAAACTGAGGGATCCACGCTCCAGAGNNCACACGGTGAATTGCCTGGCCGAGCGCGTGGTGAACGCGCTCGTTCAAGGCGTCAGTTAGTTGATCGCTCCATGGGGGCGGCAGCGCTCATCCAGCGAGGCATCACCGAGCCAGTCCTGCGGCTTGGTGAACAGTTCGGTCAGCAGGGCTTCCCTTGATCCGGCCTCGGCGGTGTAGCCGTACTCCCAACGCACCAGCGGGGGCAGAGACATCAGGATCGACTCCGTGCGTCCATTGGTCTGCAGGCCGAAGATCGTGCCGCGATCCCACACCAGGTTGAACTCCACATAACGTCCCCGGCGATAGAGCTGAAAGTCCCTTTCGCGATCGCCNTANGCCATCGGGTGGCGCTTCTCCACGATGGGGGCATAGGCGGGCAGGAAGGCTCTGCCATTGGCCTGCCCCAAGGAGAACAGCTGCTCCCAGCTCAACGGCCGAGCTCCCAAGCGAGCCGACACCTGAGCAGCAGGCCCGGAGGGATCCTGACCCTTGTAGAGGGTGCCGTTGGCGTCTTGGTAGTCGTAAAAGATGCCGCCAACGCCGCGGGTTTCACCACGGTGCTTCAAATAAAAGTATTCATCGCACCAGGGCTTGAACACCTTGTGCAGATCCGGGTGAACTGAATCACAGGCCGCCTGGTGGGTGCGATGGAAATGACGGGCGTCGTCGAGGAACGGGTAGTAGGGCGTGAGGTCGGCACCGCCGCCGAACCACCACACCGGGCCAGCCTCGAAATAGCGGTAATTGAGGTGAACGGTCGGGATGTAGGGGTTGCGGGGATGCAGCACCATCGAGGTTCCCGTGGCGAACCAGGGATGCCCCTTGGCCTCAGGACGCTGCTTGAGGATCGACGGGGGCAGTTCTTCGCCTTGAACCTCGGAGAAATTCACGCCGCCCTGTTCAAAGACGCGCCCCTCACGCATCACCCGGGAGCGCCCACCACCCCCTTCAGGCCTGACCCAACTCTCNTCAACGAAGCGACCTTCACCGTCGAGGGCTTCCAGGCCCGCACAGATTTCGTCCTGCAGCCCCATCACCATCGCCCGGGCCCGCTCTCTGGAATCGCTGGGGGGCAGCTCAAGGGGAGCNTTGCTGACACCCACGTCCTGGCGTCCGAGGACGCGGCGAATCAGGGAGCGGACCATGTGTCAGAGACTGAAGACATCGAAACCTAACCAGGTCACCCCAGGCCTGGACAAGCATCCGTCAGGGACTGTCACGGGCGGCGCCCCTAGGATCCGGCTTGCCTTGATGAAACGGATGACCCCGGTCGAGCAGGCCAACCAAGCCCTCCAGCAAGTCAAAGATGCCGGCAGTGGCAAAACGGCCCTGGAGCTCGGCTGGATCGAACAGATCCGCATCACCCCGCCGCGGGCTGTGTTTCGCCTCAGCCTTCCAGGCTTCGCCCAAAGCCAGCGAGACCGCATCGTGGCCGAAGCACGGGGCGCTCTGATGGCGCTCGATGGCATTGACGACGTGCAGATCGAGATCGGCCAACCGCCAAGCCAAGGGGGCATTGGCCAGGCCGGCCATGGTCAGCCGGCGGAACGCCAGTCGATCCCCGGCGTCCGCCAGGTGATTGCCGTGAGCAGCGGCAAGGGCGGCGTCGGCAAGAGCACCGTCGCGGTCAATCTGGCCTGCGCCCTCGCCCAGACCGGCCTGCGGGTCGGACTTCTGGACGCCGATATTTACGGGCCGAACGCACCCACCATGCTGGGCGTCGCTGACCAAACACCTGAGGTGCAGGGCAGCGGCGATCAGCAGCGGATTGTCCCGATCGAGACCTGCGGCATCGCCATGGTGTCGATGGGTCTGCTGATCGACGATCACCAGCCTGTGATCTGGCGCGGCCCGATGCTCAACGGCATCATTCGGCAGTTCCTGTATCAGGCCGAATGGGGTGAGCGGGACGTTCTCATCGTTGATCTGCCGCCGGGCACCGGTGATGCACAGCTCTCCCTGGCCCAGGCAGTGCCGATGGCGGGCGTTGTGATCGTGACCACCCCACAACAGGTGTCGCTGCAGGATGCGCGACGGGGGCTCGCCATGTTCCGGCAGATGGGCATTCCCGTTCTGGGCGTGGTGGAGAACATGAGCGCCTTCATTCCTCCGGACCGTCCCGACTGCCGCTACGCCCTCTTCGGCAGTGGCGGCGGCGCCCAACTCGCTGCGGATTACGACGTACCCCTGCTGGCTCAGATCCCCATGGAAATGCCCGTGCAGGAAGGCGGTGACACGGGGCGACCGATCGTGATCAACCGCAGCGACTCCGCCAGCGCCGCTGAGTTCAAGGGCCTTGCGACAGCGGTGCTCAAGGCCGTCACCCAGCCCGTCTGACGATGTTCAGCCGACGTGACCGCCGCAGATCGCACCGGGAGTGGGTGCTCTGGGGTGTTCCGCTCGGAATGATCACCATCGCCGGGGTGCTGATCGCCAGCACCCAACGCCAGGCGGACTATGCCGACTGGTATCACCACTGGATCACCGCGGCCTTCGGAGTGCTGCTGGCGCTGGGACTGGAACGGCTGCCGTTGCAGCGTCTCCGGCCTCTTTTGGTTCCCGTCTACGCCCTCACGGTGATCAGCCTGGTGGCGGTGCGCGTGATTGGAACCACAGCGCTGGGCGCCCAACGCTGGATCAGCATTGGCGGGGTTCATGTTCAGCCATCGGAGTTCGCCAAGATCGCGGCGATCCTGCTCGTGGCAGCAGTCCTGTCGCGACACCCGGTGGAACGACCGGTTGATCTGATGCGCCCGCTCGGGGTGATTGCAGTGCCGTGGCTGTTGGTGTTCATCCAGCCTGATCTCGGCACATCGCTTGTGTTCGGCGCCCTGATGCTCACGATGCTCTATTGGTCGGGGATGCCGGTCGAGTGGGTGATTCTGTTGTTGTCACCGCTGGTGACGGCCCTGCTCTCAGGCCTTCTCCCCTGGGCCATGGCCCTCTGGATCCCGCTGATGGGAGTTCTCGCATACCGCTCCTTGCCCTGGAAACGTCTGGCAGCCACAGCAACCCTGGCCATCCACGGCGCCATGGCTGCTGTGACGCCATGGCTCTGGATGCATGGTTTGAAGGACTATCAACGGGACCGTTTGGTGCTGTTCCTCGACCCCAGTCAGGATCCATTGGGCGGGGGCTATCACCTGCTCCAGAGCACCGTTGGCATCGGTTCAGGCGGCGTCTTGGGCACAGGTCTTCTTCAAGGACAACTGACCAAGCTTCGTTTCATCCCTGAACAACACACCGATTTCATCTTCAGCGCCCTGGGTGAGGAAACCGGCTTTATTGGCTGCCTTTTGGTGGTTCTTGGCTTTGCCGCGTTGATGGCACGGCTGCTCCAGATCGCACGCAATGCCCGCACCGACTTCGAATCACTCGTGGTGATCGGGATCGGCACGATGCTGATGTTCCAGGTGGTGGTCAACATCTTCATGACCATCGGCTTGGGCCCCGTCACAGGAATCCCCCTGCCCTTCCTCAGTTATGGGCGCTCAGCCATGGTGGTGAACTTCATNGCGCTCGGCCTCTGCCTGTCGGTGGTCCGGCAAAGCCGTCGCTCCTTGGCGCACCTCCGTTGACCGGCCCCTCCTTCACCGACCTGCGGCAACGGCTGGCACAGGACGTGCCCCAGGGCCGCTGCGATGAGATTGGTGTGCGGCGGCTTTGGTGGGCGGCCCTGGAAACCCTGCAACAGGACCTGCTTGAGCGAGGCCTGGAACGCGGCATCTGGCTGGCTGCCCCCCTGCCNGCNCTCTACGAACCGGAATTACTGCAACATCTGCAGGGATGGGTGTGGGCTCCAGATCAACTGGATCAACTGAGTCCGCATCCAACGGCACTGCCGGGACGGTCCAGCAGCGATGAGTCCGGTTCCCTGCGGGGATTCCAACGCTTGTCCCTGGGCCCCGACGACGGAGATGACCCACTGCTGCTGGTGATCACACCCGAGGTCCAGGTGGCCCTTGCCCTGCATGGGCCGCCCCAGAAGCGGCAGCTGCTGATGCGATGCGACCCGGCCACGCTCAGTGATGTGCTGGTGCAGCTGGGAGGACGGCTGGAGCACCAGTCACCAGCGCAGGCCGAGCAGCTGCGCAAAGCGCTCGAATCGATCGGCTCCCTGCAGAGCAATGCAGCCTGGTCAGAACAGTTCTGGCCCCGTCTCACGGAGCGGCTCACCGGCACAGCCCCCGGGCTGATGCTGCAACCCATCCAGGCTGAGCGCCCACCGGAAGCGCCCAGCCATGGAGATCTGAATTTGCTGGAAGCGATCACCCATGAGGTGCGCACCCCGCTGGCCACGATCCGAACACTGATCCGCTCTCTGCTGCGGCGAAAGGATCTGGCTGATGTCGTTGTGAATCGCTTGCGGCAGATCGATGTGGAATGCAGCGAGCAGATCGATCGATTTGGCCTGATCTTCCATGCCGCTGAACTGCAACGGGAGCCCAACGAGGCCAATCTGGCCCGCACGGATTTGCAGGCCATGCTGAGCGCCCTTGCACCCAGCTGGACGGAGCAACTGAACCGTCGCGGGATCGCCCTGGAGCTGGATCTCAGCGCTGACCTGCCGGCGATCCTCAGTGACTCCCGTCGACTGGAACCGATGCTGGGGGGTCTGATCGACCGCAGCACCAGGGGGCTCCCCTCCGGCAGTCAGCTCACGCTTCACCTCCAGGCAGCCGGTCCACGGGTGAAGCTTCAGCTGCATGTGGAGCATCCCGACAGGAGCCAGGCCACGGAGGCCGGCCCGTCTCCCCAACGCGAGGACGTGGGCACCGTCCTGAGCTGGGATCCCAGCACCGGGAGCCTGCAGTTAAGCCAGGATGCGACCCGCCAGATGATGGCCAGCCTGGGAGGCCGCTATCAGCCCAGGCGCGACCGCGACATCACCGTTTTTTTCCCGGTGCATACGCCCGCAGAGTGATGGGTTTGTTGACGGGTGTGAAGCTTGCTGTCGGAGCTCAAAACAGGCCCCAATGACGGTGCTACTTTCCAGCCATAACGGCTCTTGTGGATTCTTTCAGCCATGGCAGCAACGGCGTTGAACGGTCAACTTCCCCAGCACATCGCCAGCACTGGCGGCCTTCTGAATTCAGCGGAGACTGAAGAGAAATACGCAATCACCTGGACCAGCAAGACAGAGCAGGCTTTTGAGCTGCCCACCGGTGGCGCCGCTCTGATGAACTCAGGTGAAAACCTGATGTATTTCGCTCGCAAGGAACAGTGCCTCGCCCTCGGCACCCAGCTGCGCACGAAATTCAAGCCCCGGATCGAGGACTACAAGATCTACCGGATCTACCCCGGTGGTGACACCGAGTTCCTGCATCCCAAGGATGGTGTGTTCTCCGAAAAGGTGAACGAAGGTCGTCCCATGGTGGGCCACAACCCCCGTCGCATTGGCCAGAACGTCAACCCGGCCAACATCAAGTTCAGCGGCCGCAACACCTTCGACGCCTGATCTCTCAAAACCGACGCCCGGAGGTCATGATCTCCGGGTCCCGGCTGCGATGATCAGGTCATGTTCAGTCCCGATCGCGACGCCTTTCATCAGGCTGTTTGCAGTGGTGCCAACCTGATTCCTCTGGCTCAGAGTTGGCCCGCAGATCTTGAAACACCCCTCACCACCTGGATCAAGGTGGGTGACGGAAGGCCTCCTGGCGTGCTGCTGGAGTCCGTCGAGGGTGGTGAAACCTTGGGGCGTTGGAGTGTGATCGCCTGCGATCCGCTCTGGACGGCGTCAGCGCGCAACGATCGTCTGACGCGCACCTGGCGAGANGGTCGCAAAGAAACCCTCAACGGGAATCCATTCGAATCCCTGCGCGACTGCCTGGCGCCGTACTCCTGCGTCAACCTGCCGGGCCTCCCTCCGCTTGGGCAGCTCTATGGCGTTTGGGGTTACGAACTCATCCAGTGGATCGAACCCACCGTCGCCGTTCATCCCCGCGCNGCTGCCGATCCCCCGGATGGGATCTGGATGTTGATGGACGCGATCCTGATCTTTGATCAGGTGAAACGACANATCACCGCTGTCGCCTTNGGCGACCTCTCCAANGGAGCGGATGAGGAGCAGGCCTGGCANACCGCNATCGGACGGATNGAGGCCCTGCGNCAGCGGATGGACGCACCTCTGCCGGCCGTCAAACCACTCACCTGGGACGCGAGAAGCAAAGAGCTTCCCGCGGTGCGCTCCAACCGCAGCCGCGATGAATTCGAAGCCGCCGTCGACACCGCCAAGGAACACATCGCAGCCGGCGATGTGTTCCAACTGGTGATCAGTCAGCGCCTGGAAACCGAGGTGCCTCAATCGCCCCTTGAGCTGTACCGCAGTTTGCGGATGGTGAATCCTTCCCCGTATATGGCGTTCTTCGACTTTGGGGACTGGCAACTGATTGGCTCCAGTCCGGAGGTGATGGTTCAAGCCGAACCCGCTGCTGATGGCATCCACGCCAGCCTTCGCCCCATCGCCGGAACACGGCCGCGCGGCGCCACGCCCCTGGAAGACCGCGAACTGGAAGCTGACCTGCTGGCCGACCCCAAGGAAAGGGCTGAGCACGTGATGCTTGTTGATCTGGGCCGCAATGACCTCGGCAGGGTCTGTCAGCCCGGAAGCGTGGCCGTGCAAGACCTGATGGTGATCGAGCGCTACTCCCACGTGATGCACATNGTCAGCCAAGTCGAAGGACGCCTGGGCCCAACGCACGACGTGTGGGATCTGCTGATGGCGGCGTTCCCCGCCGGCACCGTGAGCGGCGCACCGAAAATCCGGGCGATGCAACTCATCCACGAGCTGGAGCCCGATGCCCGCGGGCCCTATTCGGGGGTGTACGGATCCGTTGATCTGGCCGGGGCCCTCAACACGGCGATCACGATCCGCACCATGGTGGTGCAACCCCGTGATGGAGGGGGATGCCGGGTGAAAGTGCAGGCCGGAGCGGGCGTTGTGGCCGATTCACAACCGACGGCGGAGTTTGAGGAGACCCTCAACAAAGCCCGGGGAATGCTGACCGCACTGGCGTGCCTGAATCCACCGGGATGACAGCGCACCCCCTTCTGCTGAAAGGCTTCGAGGTTGAACTGTTCACCGGTCGAAGCAACGGAGCCAACGTGGGCGTCGCCCCCGACGTGGCCAGGGACCTGCCTGGCTTNGTGACGGAACCGGACCGTCGCAACCTCGAATACGTCACCGACCCGATCCGGGATTACGCCGAACTGCCCGAGGCGCTGCTCGCTCCCCGGCGGACGCTGCGGGAGTGGCTGCAGAAGCGGGAGCTGACGCTTCTCCCCGGCAGCACCATGAGCCTGGGTGACAGCAGCCGATTCGAACGCTCCGACCCCGAGAACGCCTATCACGCGCTGATTGAACAGCTGTACGGCACCAGGGTCGTGACAGCCAGCATCCATATCAACCTTGGGATCACCGATCTCAACTGGTTGTTTGCAGCNGTNCGGCTCGTGCGCTGCGAAGCGGCTCTGCTGCTTGCCCTGAGTGCAAGTTCTCCCTTCCTGGATGGGCAGAGCACCAGCAACCACTCCCAGCGATGGCATCAATTCCCGCTCACGCCCGCTGCAGTTCCTCTCTTTAGGGATCACCAGCACTACATCGAGTGGGTGGAGGAGCAGCTGTCCACGGGTGCCATGCGCAACGAGCGTCACCTGTGGACGTCGGTTCGGCCCAATGGTCCGCGGCGCCCCTACGACCTCAACCGGTTGGAATTAAGGATCTGTGATCTGGTCACCAATCCCGATCAGCTGCTGGCGATCACCTGTCTGCTGGAGCTGCGGCTGCTGGCCCTCAAAAACAACATCGAAAGCCTCGATCCACTCCGCAGCAGTTCGCTGAGCGCCGCTGAACTGGTCCAGCTCGCCGACAGCAACGACGCCGCCGTGGCCCGATCCAGCCTGAATGCTGAACTCAGGCATTGGCAGGACGGCCGTGNCATCAACTGCAAAGACTGGCTGCTGGAGCTGATTGATCAGCTCACTCCCCTGGCCGAATCGCTCCAGCTCAGCGCCTGCTTGAAGCCCTTGGATTCCCTGCTGGTTCATGGCAATCAGGCCATGCGCTGGGAAGCGGCCCATGGCCAGGGGCAATCCATCGAAAACCTGCTTCAGGAAGGGATCCAGCGGATGGAGGAGGAGGAACGGATCTCCACCGGGGAAGCCTGTTTGGGATGATCATGTCGAGTTCGTCGCAGCGTGGAGACTTCATGCCCGAGTCCACCACCCCTGTCTCCGAGCAAGAGACTGCACGCTTGAGCGGTGGCGGATCCGGCGCAGGACAGCTTCTTCAGCACCGGCTGGACCTGATTGAAGACCTCTGGAAGTCGGTGCTGCGCAGCGAGTGCCCACCGGAGCAGAGCGAACGCCTGCTGAGGCTCAAACAACTCAGCGACCCCGTCTCGATGGGAGGGCGAGATGGCGACAGCACGAGCGAGGCGATCGTCGAGCTGATCAAGGCCATGGACCTTTCGGAGGCCATCTCGGCCGCCCGTGCCTTTTCGCTGTATTTCCAGCTCATCAACATCCTTGAGCAACGGATCGAGGAAGACAGCTATCTCGACAGCCTGAGACCCAATTCCAGTGCTGACGCGGCCCAACGGGACGCCTTTGATCCCTTCGCCCCGCCCCTCGCCAACCAGACCGATCCAGCCACCTTTGGAGAGGTGTTCGAGCGGCTGCGGCGGATGAACGTTCCCCCCGCGCAGGTGGAACAACTGCTGCGGGAACTGGACATCCGGCTGGTCTTCACCGCGCACCCCACGGAGATCGTGCGGCACACGGTGCGGCACAAACAGAGGCGGGTGGCCAACCTGCTCCAGCAACTTCAATCCGACGCCCCTCTGGCGCATCAGCTGCGGGAGGACTGCCGCGACCAACTGGAGGAGGAAATCCGCCTGTGGTGGCGCACCGATGAACTCCACCAGTTCAAGCCCACCGTCATCGACGAGGTGGATTCAACCCTGCACTACTTCCAGCAGGTGTTGTTTGACGCGATGCCGCAACTGCGCNGAAGGCTGATCTCCGCCCTGCATCGCCACTANCCCGATGTCCAGGTGCCCCAGGCGTCGTTCTGCACCTTCGGCTCCTGGGTGGGTTCCGATCGGGACGGCAATCCTTCGGTCACACCCGAGATCACCTGGCGAACCGCCTGTTACCAGCGACAGCTGATGCTGGAGCTCTACATCAGTTCTGTGCAGTCGCTCCGGCAGCAGCTGAGCATCTCCATGCAGTGGAGTCAGGTGGCTCCATCACTGCTGGAGTCGCTCGAAATGGATCGGCTCCGCTTCCCNGAGATCTACGAGCGCAGAGCAGCGCGATACCGACTGGAGCCCTACCGGCTGAAGCTCTGCTACGTGCTCGAAAAACTGGAGCGCACCCTCGCCCGCAACAACCAACTGTCGGAAGCGGGCTGGCAGATGCCCTGTGAGGCGCTGGCCGATCCCAAGGATGGGCTCGGTAACGCTGAGGTTCTCCACTACACCTCGGTGGACCAGTTCCGCAGTGATCTGGAGTTGGTGCGCAACAGCCTCGTNAGCACCGAACTGAGCTGCGAACAGCTCGACACCCTGCTGCACCAGGTGCACATCTTCGGGTTCTCACTGGCCAGCCTGGACATCCGTCAGGAGAGCACCCGCCACAGCGATGCCATCGACGAGCTCACCCGCAGCCTTGAACTGCCCCAGGCCTATGGGGACATGGACGAGACGGAGCGGATGGCATGGCTCCTGCAGGAACTGCAGACCCGTCGCCCCCTGATCCCGCCTGCCGCCAGCTGGTCGGCAGCGACGGCCGAGACGCTGGCGGTGTTCCGAATGCTGCAGCGCCTCCAGGAGGAGTTCGGTCCGCGGATCTGCAACTCCTACGTGATCTCCATGAGCCACACGGCATCGGATCTCTTGGAGGTCCTGCTGCTGGCCAAGGAGGCGGGTCTCGTAGACCCGCCCAACAAACGGGCCTCCCTGTTGGTGGTGCCGCTGTTCGAAACCGTGGAGGATCTCCAACGGGCCCCTGAGGTGATGGAGGGTCTGTTCAAGACGCCGCTTTACCGCGAACTCCTCCCCGTTGTGGGGCAGCAAAAGCAGCCGCTGCAGGANCTGATGCTGGGCTACTCCGACAGCAACAAGGATTCCGGCTTCCTCTCCAGCAACTGGGAGATTCATCAGGCCCAGATCGCCCTTCAGGAACTCGCCAGCCGCCAGGACGTGGCGCTTCGCCTCTTCCACGGCCGCGGTGGATCCGTCAGTCGTGGTGGTGGGCCNGCCTATCAGGCGATCCTGGCCCAACCCAGCGGCACACTGCAGGGGCGAATCAAAATCACCGAACAGGGCGAAGTGCTGGCCTCGAAGTACAGCCTGCCCGAGTTGGCGCTCTACAACCTGGAGACCGTCACCACGGCCGTGGTGCAGAACAGCCTGGTGACCAACCAGCTTGATGCGACACCCAGCTGGAACCAGCTGATGAGTCGCCTAGCCACCCGCTCACGGGACCATTACCGGGCTCTGGTTCACGACAATCCTGATCTGGTGGCGTTTTTCCAGCAGGTCACACCGATCGAGGAAATCAGCAAGCTGCAGATCTCCAGTCGACCAGCCCGACGCAAAACCGGTGCCAAGGACCTCTCCAGCCTGCGGGCCATTCCCTGGGTCTTCGGCTGGACCCAGAGTCGNTTCCTNNTGCCGAGCTGGTTTGGCTTCGGCACGGCGCTGTCGGAAGAAGTGGGCGGCGACTCCGAACAGCTCGACCTGCTGCGGCGCCTCCATCAACGTTGGCCGTTCTTCCGGATGCTCATTTCCAANGTGGAAATGACCCTCTCCAAGGTGGATCTCGACCTGGCCCATCACTACATGAACAGCCTGGGGCACCCNGAACAGCGGGANGCCTTTGAAGCGATCTTCNAGGTGATCGCCAAGGAATACGAACTCACCCGNAAACTGGTTCTNGAAATCACNGGCCAAAACCGACTGCTGGGCGCTGATCAAGGGCTGCAGCTGTCGGTTGATCTGCGCAACCGCACCATCGTTCCCCTGGGCTTCCTNCAGGTTGCGCTGCTGAANNGGCTGCGGGATCAGAACCGGCAACCNCCCATGAGTGAGACNCCAGGNGCCCCCGAGGACACCCGCACCTACAGCCGCAGNGAACTGCTGCGGGGGGCCTTGCTCACCCTCAACGGCATTGCNGCCGGCATGCGCAACACCGGNTGATCCACAGTGCTGTCGTTCCTTCAACAACCCTCGATTCCACCCTTGCCNGAGGGAACGNGACTCGAAACATCNACNCCTCCCACNTCCCAGCAGCTCAACACNNTGCTGATGTCCTGCGGGGAATCAACCCACCCNGAGGAACGCTGGGAGCTCGCCCTCCAGCGCAGCCTGTGGCAGATCAGCATCCTGGAGGAATCAACAGGGGAACTGATCGGATTTGTGCGGGCCACCAGTGATCTGGCCCTCAACGCCAATCTTTGGAACCTNGCCGCCAAACCNGGNCCNAACCAAGGGGCCCTTTTCGCCGTTCTGGTGCACCGTGCCCTGCAGATTCTGCGCCGGGATCTGCCGGGCTGCAGNCTNTCNATCTCGGCCCCTGCGGATGCGCTGGAAGCTCTCAAACAGCAGGGTTTCCTGATTGATCCCAATGGCATTCGCGCCATGGGCCTCAGCCTGAGCTGAGACATTGAGTTCAAACACGAGCATGGAGGGACTCGAACCCCCGACCCTCAGAACCGGAATCTGATGCTCTATCCAACTGAGCTACATGCCCACTGATCGGCCTTAAGCCGCAGTGATATCGAGCGGCAACCGTCCCGATACAGGTACCTTACTCACTGGTCGCCCCAGCACCCATCCGGCTCCACAGGCTCCAACTGCAGGGCTTCCGGAACCACACCGTTCTGCAGCTGGAACTGACGCAGCCACGCCTTTTGGTGATCGGGCCCAATGGCATTGGCAAGTCCAACCTGCTCGAGGCGGTTGAGCTGCTGGGCAGCCTGCGCTCCCATCGCTGCAGCAATGATCGCGATCTGATCCAGTGGGACGCTCCACAGGCCCTGATCCGGGCCGACGTGGGGGATGGGGATCGTCTGGAGCTGGAACTGCGCCGCCANGGTGGCCGTCAGGCCAAACGGAACGGCAAGCTGCTGGATCGGCAGCTGGACCTGATTGGTCCGCTGCGCTGCATCGGCTTCAGCGCCCTGGATCTTGATCTGGTGCGGGGCGAACCCGCCCTACGCCGCCAATGGCTGGACCGCGTCGTGCTGCAGCTCGAACCGGTGTATGCCGATCTGATGGCNCGGCTGAACCGGNTNTTGCGGCAGCGCAGCCAGCTCTGGCGCCAGNGGCAGGTCTCCAGTGGCGAACGCCATGCACTGCTTGATGCCTTTGANGTTCAGATGGCGCTGGTGAGCACCCGAATTCACCGGCGACGGCAACGGGCCCTGCATCGGCTGGAACCGATCGCCCAACGCTGGCAGGCCCACCTNAGCGGGGGCACAGAAGCCCTGGAACTGCACTACAAGCCCGGCAGCAAGCTCGATGGGGAGGATGCCGAAGAACCCTGGCGACTCGCCATCGAGGAGCAACTGCGCCAGCAGCGGGGAGAGGAGGAACGGCTCGGCAGCTGCCGCGTGGGCCCGCACCGCGATGAGATCGCCCTGCTGCTGGGGGGCAGCCCGGCACGACGGTTTGGCTCCGCAGGCCAGCAGAGGTCGCTGGTGCTGGGCCTGAAGCTCGCCGAACTGGAGCTGGTGACCCAGCTCTGTGGGGAGCCACCCCTGCTGCTTCTTGATGATGTGCTCGCCGAACTGGATCCAACCCGGCAGCAGCTTCTGCTTGAGGCCGTGGGCGAATCGCATCAATGCCTGGTGAGCGCCACCCACCTCGAGGGCTTTGGCGGCGGATGGCAGCAGCAGGCCCAAATTCTCGGCACAAGAGACCTGAGACCCGACCTGTAGATCGGATAGGGTGGCGGACCTGTTTTTCTCTCATCGCCTGATGGAGCAGACCCTCTCTGAACTGCATCCCAACCCGGGATGGGGGGCACCTGAGATTCATGCCACCGACATGGTCGGCAAACACTGCATTCTCGAGCTCTACGACTGCGATCCGAGCCGGCTCGACGACGAAGCATTCATCCGCACAACGATCACCTCAGCAGCCAAAGGCGCTGGTGCGACGCTGCTGAACCTGATCACCCATCAATTTCAACCCCAGGGCGTCACGGGCCTTGCCCTGCTGGCNGAATCCCACATTTCCATCCACACCTGGCCGGAATCCGGCTACGCCGCGGTTGATGTGTTCACCTGTGGTGACCACACCATGCCGGAACAGGCCTGCGCGATTCTCTGCAGTGAGCTTCAAGCGAAACGCCATGCGNTGAAGAGCTTTCTGCGTGAAACACCTGCGGCCATTGCCACTGGGGTGAGAGAGCCTGTGGAAACGCCNAGCCAGCTCCCCAGCTGATCCGGCCCAGGCGAAATCAGCGGCGGTTCAACTTGCCGCTGACCAGACCTTCAAGATCCAGGTTNACGGAGGTGAAGCCAAGGGAGCGAAAAGCCTCCACCANAGGCTCGCTTTCCGCCAGCGCGAGCACAGCGCGGATCTGCTCGCTGGGCACCTCAATCCGTGCTGCCAACCCGTGGGAGCGCACACGAACGGAGCTGAATCCCCTGGCGATCAACCAGGCTTCCGCCTGACCCACCCGCTTCAACCGCTCGGCGCTGATGCTTTCGCCATAGGGNAAACGGGAGGCCAGGCAGGGCTGCGCCGGTTTGTCCCACCAGGGAAAACCAAGGGCCCTCGACAGGGCACGGATCGCTGCTTTGTCGATCGACAATTCCGCCAGGGGGGAGCGANCCCCCGCCTGTCGGGCCGCTTCAATGCCGGGCCGGTGATCACCGAGGTCATCGAGATTGACCCCATCAATCACCAACGCGTCTCCAGCCGCCGCGGCAATGGGCTGAAGGTGCTGGTGCAGTTCACGCTTGCAGGCAAAGCAGCGATCCACGGGGTTGCTGCTGTAGTCAGGGTCGTTCAACTCGGCCGTCGCACACTCCCGATGCGGGATGCCGATCCAGGAGGCCTGATCACGGGCTTCCCGCAACAGATGCGGCGCCAGGGCCGGGGAGACACCCGTTACCGCCAGAGCGGCATCGCCATGGGCTTCGTAGGCCAT
>FUFK010066283.1_pt1 | contig 35811 bp, 27 predicted proteins | sample 1021851 | NCBI WGS metagenome assembly FUFK01 (sample SAMEA51879418, study PRJEB19060) | metagenome | reverse complement strand
TCTCTACCGCCTCCCACATTCTCGATTAGTTGTGGATTTTCTACATCTGAGTCGATAATTATCATAGAAGGATATGGTCCACCGTTCTTGGGAATTGAATCTATTTCAAGTGAAGTTGGCTCATTGGTTGTATCTTCTTTCCATTCGATATTGAGTTCGATTCTGACAACAATTGTTAGGTTCTCTCTTGATTCCATCACGTCGACTGCAAATACATCTAGATGGAAAATCCCGTGCTCAGAGAATTCGACCGAGATCGTTTGCGATGTGTCTGCGGGGACTAAAATCGGGCTTCGACCATCATTAGGATTAATTCCATAACTAACTAACTCATACTCTGAAATTGTTGTTGAAAAATCGAAATCGAGGATTACGTTGGATTTAGATTGTAAATCTCCATCAACGTATGTTTCAACAATCGTACCATTTGTAGATTGATAATTTACCATTAATTCAATACCGCTATTTTCTTCAGAACTGGAGAGGCATCCAACAGTCGCAGAGGACAGTAAGAATACCGCCAATATCACAACTGGGTTGATGCGCACGATTGAATCAAATCAATTTCAGATTTAACCGAAATGGTTTGGCGTTCTAATCCGAATCTTCCTCTACTTCTACTTCCATTACCTCATCAAGTGATGGAGGAGGTGGAATCTGAGCATTTGATTCACCTAGTGAAGATTCTTGCCTAGAATAGGCAATAGCTCCTAGAATTAACAAGAATGCAAGAGCGAATGCAATTCCAATTCCGCCTGAGAAAATTTCAGTTATTCCTTGCTTATCCATTGCATCGCAGATTCCATCATTGTCTGAATCTGTTGGCCAATCTCCATTGTCCATTGAATCCGTACCACAATTCTCTTCGTCTATATCGCTCCAATCATCGCCATCTCTGTCGATATCTATTGAATCGTCAATTCCATCACCATCGGTGTCTAACCAGCGATTAGCGTCGAGCGGGAAATCGTCTTCTGTATCCAGATATCCATCATTATCGTCATCCGTGTCCTCGGCTATTGAACCGGTTAATCCTGATTTGTGTTTGTCAGGGAGACCATCTCCATCGGTATCCAGTCCCATCGCTGGGTCCAAAGGCCAAGCATCCGATGTATCATCTACTCCATCTCCGTCGTCATCAGCATCTTCCTCCAAAGAAGTGGGACAATTTGGAATCACGAAAGAATCGGGACGGCCATCTCCGTCCGAATCAATGTGCGCGCATGCTTCGTTAGGGAAGTCGTCTTGATGATCTTTCCAATCATCATTATCATCGTCATCGTCCTGATTATCTCCGATTCCGTCCATATCATTGTCTACCCATTCTTCGGAATTGTAGGGAAACGCGTCTTCAACGTCAAGATAGCCATCATCATCATCATCGTTGTCGAGATTATTGCAGATTTCATCGCCATCCGTATCGGTTGGCATTGAGGTTGGATCTATTGGTGAGTGAGAGCAAGCAATTTCTTCCGAATCTAGCCAACCGTCATTGTCGTCATCTAGGTCTTCCGTAATATCATTGCAGCCATCTGCGTCATTGTCGTTTGAGGCATCGCTTGTCCATCCTTGATCTCCTGCAGGACAATTGTCGAGTTCATCAACTACTCCATCTCTATCAAAATCTAGAATCATTACTCGGATTAAAGTGGCATTCTCAACGGAGTTGAAAGTATGTCCCGCCATTGTAATACTGCAATCATTCTCATTATCTTCACTGTAACAATTTGGTATCGACATTGCAATGTCACCGAAGTTGTTTTGCAATACTTGAGAAACAGGAGAAGCCGATCTAGTTGTAGAGTATACTCCTCGAATCCATTCACTGTTTCCTTCTTCATCGACCTTCAATGCCCAACCTATTCCATAAGAACGACCATTGTGTGATTTGCCTGCAACTTCAATTGTGCAAGGTGTGATCTGCCAACAACCTGAACCTGCAACTATAATTTCGCCATCTAGGCCAACCGAAGCTGAATGTATGTAAGAATCTCCAGTTTCATCAGAATCCCAAAGGCCCTCCCATTCCTGGTTTTGGTGATTGAAGATAGCCCACCAAGCATCAGAACTACCAGAGTTATTCACCCAATATCCTGTGACTGAAAAATTGCTAGAATAATGGTTTCCACCTACTAGTATTCTGTTATCATCAATAGGTACTGTAACTTGTACGTAATCAACACCAGCGCCTCCAATTTTCTCGTACCATTCATAACTCCCGTTAGCAGAATATTTTGCGACAAAACCATCTTGACTAGTGATTACGTCATTAGGAGACAGTCTGAATGAGCATGTGTCGAAGAATGAACCGTCGTGACAAACTGAACCAGTAACCAATACTCCGCCGTCTGATGATGCTACGATGCCCATCTGTTGTAGAGACCAATAACCGCCTCCAAGAGTATGATCCTCCGTGGAGCTTCCTAGAGTTTTGACCCAATCCAAAGAACCATCAGAGGTTAATTTGCCAATAAAAATATCAGAACCGCCTTTGGTCAAAGGGCCTTCGACCCCTTCAACTGAATTCAATCTGCATCCCGAGCCAGTAGCATCCGCGCAAAATGTTCCCTGAAGGTAAATTTCACCGTTCGGGCCCTCGTCCAAACTGTGGATTAAATCATTTCCAGCAGACCAAAAAGCACGAGACCAGATTACCTCTCCTGAGGGATTCATTCTGAAAACAAATGCGTCCAAATTTCTCCCTGGTGCTTCGAGAAGCATACCATCCCCTTGGAAATAACATTCATTTGAAAGCCAACAAAAACCACCAGCGACTAAGATATCACCATTCTCTAGGACAATTATCTCATCGATTCTATCTCCATAACCGCTGTGGAAGAGATGGGCAGCAATTCTGTTTCCTTCATTGTCCATTACGGCAACATACGAAGGGGTAAAACTCAGTGTTGATTCGGTACCAGATTCAGAATTTAATTCACATTCAAAAGTGGTACTTATGTCAGTGCTTGAACGACCACATAATGACCCACCGTAATACAGATTTCCAGAGTCATCATAATCCATACCATTCACAGTCTCAGCAAACATTGAATCATCAACAAGATGCAAAGGATCCGGAACATCATTTGATGCCCTTACTTCTACTTGTTCTGGGTTTAATTGACCAGCTTCTTGAATCGCTGAAGAAAGTGACATCAGCAATAGAACGCTCACTGAAAGTATGACGGCAGTCTTACGCATGTTGTGAAATAAATTCTCTCGTATTTTATTTTCTCTAAAGCCGATTCACATTCAATTGAATAAAAATCAAAGTAGGACCTTTGGAGATGAGGCTAAAACTTCCTCGCTACATCCTTCTTCATACTGCTGGAAATTTTCTCTAAACATCTGTGCCAGAAGATTCGCTACATTGTCGTATCTTTGCTTGTCAGACCATGTCTCTCTAGGTTGGAGTATTTCCCTCGGTACACCTTCACATTCTAGAGGTACTGAGAAGCCGAAGCGCTCATCTTNGACGAATACTACATCTTCCAAATCGCCGCGTAGTGCTGCATTCAACAGAGCTCGAGTCCAGCGAATTTTGATTCGATTAGATTCGCCATATCCACCAGCTACCCAACCAGTGTTAATCAACCAGCAGTTGGCATTTTGTTGGCTAATTTTCTTCGAAAGCAAGTCAGCATAAATGCTAGGATGGCGGGGCATAAATGGTGCGCCAAAACAAGTTGAGAATGTTGCTTGAGGCTCAGTGACTCCAATTTCTGTTCCAGCAACCTTTGCAGTATATCCTGACATAAAGTGGTAAGCGGCTTGATCTGGAGTTAATCGAGAAAGTGGAGGTAGAACTCCAAAGGCGTCACAGGTCAGGAAAACTACATTCTTTGGATGACCTGCAGTGGAATCTGCAGTTCTATTTTCTATGGCCTCGATAGGATATGATGCTCGAGTATTCTGAGTAAGGGTTCCATCATCAAAATCTGGAACTCCATTTGAATCAAGGATTACATTCTCCAAAATAGTTCCCTGCATTCTAGTTGTTGCATAGATCTCTGGTTCATCTTCCTTGGATAGGCCGATTAATTTGGCATAGCACCCACCTTCGAAATTGAATACGCCATCATCTGACCAACCATGTTCGTCATCACCAACTAATGCTCTGTGAGGGTCTGCGGAAAGAGTCGTCTTTCCTGTTCCAGATAATCCAAAGAATAACGCCGACTCTTCACCATCTGTGTTCGCCGAGCAATGCATTGGCATGATTCCTCTTTCAGGTAGAATGTGATTCATTATGGTGAAGATTGCTTTCTTGATTTCTCCCGCATAATGAGTTCCACCGATTATCACCAAACCGCGGTCTAAGGCCAATATCACGAAGACCCCTGAATTTACACCATCGTCTTCTGGGTCAGCCATTAGTTCTGGGGCGTGTAAAATTGTATATCTGGGAACGTGGTCATTCAATTCAGAAGGGTCACTGCGGACGAACATATTGTGGAAGAAGGCAGCGTGCCAAGCCTTCTCGGTAACTAGTCGGACAGGCATTGCATAATTTGTATCCGCGCCACAATGTGCGTCTTTGACGAATAATTGGTCTGCTGAGTCAAGGTGAGATTGCACCTTCTTGAGAAGATTCTCAAACACCCAGCGACTTGTTGGACGATTCACTTTACCCCACCAAACATGGTCTGCATATCCTGGTTCGTCTACGATGAATCGGTCATTTGGTGAACGTCCAGTGCGTTCTCCGGTGGTTGCGAGTAAGACACCGTGTGCTGTCATCTCTGCTTCACCACCCTTTACTGCAGTTTTGTGCAATTCATCCGAGGACAGATTCCAATGTACCGAGCCGCTAGGATTCAATCCGTGCTCCGACAAAGGGGTCGCTGAGACAGCGGTGTTGGACGAGCGCGAGGTGCTCTCCATGTATCACGCCTCAGATGTTTACCTTTCAACCATTACGGATAACCCGTTGAGATGATTTCTCTAAGATATTGAAATTCAACTACCTCTGACGGGGATGCGATTATCGCCGAATGCCGTTCCTCGCGAGCGCGTGAACGATGAGAAGGACGACCGCGTGATTCGCGAACGTCGATTCAAAATAGGTGCAAACCTAGACATTGGAGACCTAGGAATAGGTGAAAAATCCGAGGAAGTTACCGACTCAAATCTTCCCGATTCCGAAGCAAATGAGACCAAAGAAGTGGATGAGGCTCTAGGCGATGTCTTCGACCCCTTCAAAGAAACAACAGGCGACGAAGCAGGAGCGATAGCTTCTGACGGAACAGTGGCCAGTGCTCCCGAAGATGACATTGTGACCTCGATGGCAAAGGATGGGGAACGACGAGTAAATTGGTCACTTATGGTGTCGATGATATTCGTCTTTAGTGCCCTAAGTGTAGTTGCGGGAACAGCGTTCCCGCCAATGATTTCATTGGTATTATTGCTAATTCTAGCCGGTGTAGGATTTACTTTTGGAGAACGATGGGTACCTGACAAGAATCTGCACTTACTTGGCGTTTCTTGGGTCATAATTTCGATGAAGGTCCTCTACGGCCTTGCAATCGAACTGAATCGGTGGGAATTAGGTGGTTTCCTTCCCATTTCTGTAGAGTTTCTAGCGATTCTATTGTTATTGCTCGTTGCCCTAAACGTATTCATTGCTTATCGACATGATCACGATGCAATCGCAGCACAGGCGACTCTCGTTCTATTGGCTATTGGCTCTACTGCTGGCTCGATTGGAGGGGAAGTTGGAGTCGCGGTGATGATTCTATTGGCCACCTTGTTACTCCATGGTCTAGCGCTTCACAGAGGCTCTGGAAATCTCGCCGCGCTAGGAGTGGCGGCTTCGAATCTGTGGATAGGTATGCATGCAATTACAGGTGGATTTACTGCTGGTTCCTTAGTTATCGAACCTCTTGATACGCCACTAATTCTCTTCCTATTATTGATGCTCGTATCCGGAATTAACGCTGCTATGGCAGCGCGGTTTGCTCGAGAAGAAAACTGGTTCTCGGAGGGATTCAAGGCGGCAGGACTTGGTCAACCTGGACTTTGGGGAGTTTCGATTTCCTTGGGAATGATTGGAGCATTAATGGCTGTAGCATCAAGCCGAGAAGATTCTGGATATGCATTGGGAATGGTGACCTTCCTTGCTGGAGCATTTGGAGGTTCATATCTCGTTGTAAGAGGCGTTGAAAGAGTTAGAGTAACCATACCTCTATTGTCTGGGGCAACATTATTTTCTCTATTGCTAATCTTTGGAGATTCTACCGAAGCGGTATCATTTTTCGACCGTTATGAGACATTCACAATTTTCGCCGCTATTCTGACCGCATTTGTCATTTTGCGGGACCAAAATCACGTCACTGATCGCGTGTTATGGGTTGGNTCGGTTGGCATTCTAGTATTGTTAGTTGTACTAATTCCGGCAAAATCCGAAGCAAATGGAGGGGATGGAGGATTGGTTCTCCTAGGACTTCTAACCGCGCTCCACATAGGTACTGCAATTCTTGCAATAATGCGGCAGGCACCTTCTTTGGCTGGCGCTACAGTACTACTCCCTTGGACTTGGGTTTTATTGCAGGAATTTATGGTCGAATCATTCCGAACCGTGATTATAGCAAACGGTTGGACCGATCCTGGAAATCTCATTGACCTAGCCACAACGCCATTCGCAGCCTATCTCATCATCTCAGTAGTTCTGATGCTTATTGTGAATTTGCAGTTAGGGGAGACCGGAGTAAATCTCGCGGCAGGATTTCTTGGAATCACCGAAGTTTCAGCCTCTATTCGAGACTCGGGAGCATTACAATTGTGGGCGATTGGATTGTGGTTACCTATGGTCACCATAGTAGTCATGGCTCATGCAGGTGGTTTTACCGCAATTACCCTCTTGGCTGTGGTTTCAGTTGTCTCATTATCCCACTTAGGTGCCGAATTTGCTGGTAAAAGACTCGGTGGACCAATTGCACTCTTGGGGATAATTGCAGTCAGTGCTGCTGTACTTGGTTGGAGGCATGGATTAGAGGAAATGTGGATCATTCTCTTGCTTATTGCTACCGCCTCAATTCTCTATCGAGGAGACCCTGAGGACGAGCCGGTATTTACCAATGGAATGGCTCTAATGTCCCTTCCACTAATTATTGCAATATCCACCAAAGAACCTAGCCGTATTCTAGATTCTACTGATTCCATTCCCAATTTCGACTTATCATTAACTTCCGTTACTTGCACCGGTTTGGTGATGGCATTCTATCTTCCTCGAGCCGAGAAGATGGAAAAATTGCTCAAACCAGCGGCAGCTGCCCTTTGGTTGCTCGTGATTACAATCGGACTTTCTTTACAATTGGAAAATCAAACCTCTACCATGGCTGGCATCGGTTTGTTTGCACTAAGCGCATTATGGCTTGTTGCTCGAGGAGAAATTAGAGCTGAGCTGAAGACTTTATCCCAAAGAGAACAACTTTTGGCAATCGCAGGTCAAGACAACGCCAAAAAATTAAGTCTAGGAACTGGGCAATTAGACACCTATGATCCAAAAAGATTGGAACTAGAACAAAAGCGCAAGAAGAGGAGAGATCTTAACACAACGGAAGATGATTCTGAATTGTACACTACAGATGTTTCTCACAGACCAACAATTGTTCTCTTGGTCCTATTCCTAGTTCTCGGTTCTGTAATCGTATGGGGCCTGTTATTCTCCTCTTCTCCTTTCATTCTACTTATCGCAGGAATTTTCGCAACCGTTTTGGTTGCAATCGCTAGATTACGAACCAAACAACTCGACCTTGATTTGCCAACTGTGATGGGAATTGAAATGCCGATCGCATACTCAATTATTGGATTAATAGTTGCATTAATCTCAGGTCATTTGGGACCTGGAGCGAGCAATAAGGAACTACTAGACTTAGCAGTAGTGACAATCCTAATTCTACAATTTGTGATTATTTCTCTATACCAAAGGGATAACCTACTCGATAGGATACCGATTGCAATCGATTGGTTTGTTTTACCGCTAATTATTGGTAGAATTGCTGGAGCGCTTCTTGTCGAGTCCCTACCATTCCCATTTACCGTTGACCCATTCGATGGAGACCTGATTGGGTGGCAAATTCCTTGGTTGCTACTTGAGGCGTTGCTAATCTTTACAATCGCCATAGATGCGATGATAGATTCCCGAAGGGCTAGTGTAGGTCGTGAAACGCATTTGGGAAGTTCGGGAAGAGGTCTACGCGCCTTCGCATACGTGATGATGTCTTGGGGCCCTGCTGCAATTCTTGCAGTAGCTAATGCCATTTATTCTGGACGTAAACACCGACAAGTAGAGGCTGTAGGATTGTCAATAATTTGTCTCCCATTAGCACTCTTTTCCATGGGTACATTCATTCCACAAATTATCGAATATCTAGATTGGATTATTCTTGCTGGCGGATTTGTCATGCTTGGATTTGTGGCTGCATCCGTACCAATGAGAAATGGCCATTGGACAATGATGGCAGCCATTGATTGCCACATTCTAATGTTCGCAGGACTTGCTATGGTGAATATTTGGATAATTTATCCAATCGCATTATTTGCCATATCAACGACCCTTTGGGTTGTTGGAATATTCCATTTGCGCCGCATTTTACGAATCTGGGGATTCGGGGACCTCATCCTTGGAGTTGCAGCATCTCTGCTAATGCTAGGCGCTGCTTCATCGATTGATGCAATTGGATTATTCCTTCTGTTAACTGTAGTCGGAGCCGAACTGGCTCTAGTNACTTGGTTAGGGCAAAGAAATCAAGAAGCATTGTTACAAGATTGATTTGGGACGGTATATCGCAACGGAATTAAGTTAATCACCCCACATTGGAAAAATCTGTTGCCAATAACTGACAANCGGCGTTTAGTAATTGATTTTCGAATCACCGATTAGTTGAGTTGCGTAGCACTAACCTTGATGACTGACGGGGTGTGGTCGAATACCGTGTCCCGCAGTTGGATCTCAGACACTCCCGATGAGGTNGAGCACCCAACTGTACCTATAGGCATCAATGAAATGGCGATTCCGAGGGCCGCAATTTTGCTATCATTGGCCACCGCCGCCCTACTAATCGGTTCAACAGTAGTTNTTGGCTACAGCGTCTACGTATTCGTCAAAGAGAATGANGATGCGTTCTCCGTAANCGATNAAGATTTACTCAAGGANGATAACGANCGATGGTACTGGGAAGTAGACTTGTTATTCGATACCTGTGATTCTAGATTAGGCGATTGGGATTGGCCGGATGTTCTATCTGAACAAGACGATGTGTTCCTTTATCCCGGTGAATTACGCTGTGATTGGGAGCATCAAGGAGACGGCGATAGAGCCAGTGTTGCGATATACAATAGAGGTAACCAAACTCTAGATATTGTTCTCGAAATAACCGGTGGAGAGGTTGTCTTTGCCTCAGAAGGCGACACAATACTTACTGTGAATGAAATAGGAGTAAATGAAACTGCAATTGTCGAAATTCAGTTGAATAATGCAGTAACAGAGCACGATATACAGATTCAAGCATCACATCTTAATGTTCGAGAAGCGGAAGTACTTCTCGATGTCCATATCTTCGAAGGCTCTAATCCTAGAGATTTACATGCTACTGATGGAGATACTTTAGAGGTTCATTACAAGGTTTGGGATGCAGATACAGAACAGCTTCTTGACGAAGGCGATTTAATTGTCACCGCTGGCGATGATTCGAACTTCATTCAGGGATTTGGATGGTCGGCAATCGGCCTAGATATCGATGGAGATAGAGGTCTAATACCTGGTATTGATACAGGGACCACACACGTTACATTACTACCTCCACCAATTGCTTACGGAAACAGCGATGGTCATGAATTGCAAGAATCTTGGTTGCGATTTGAGTTGAAGGTCGATAGAGCAACCATTTGAGAACCACTAGACAGGAAAAGGACTTGAGTTCAACAAAGGAGCGGAGTGCATGAACGAGGAGCCAAACCACTACGCTCTGAACCCCTCATCGGACTTGGTGAAGAGGGCTTCGAAGGTTGTCAAGGCTGAATCCGCACGCAAGGGAGAACCGAAATTCCATATGACTGAAGATATGCGGCGATTGTCCACTCCTTGGTCTATTTCTAAAGTCAGAGCTGAACAAATTCAGGCTACCGACCTACCTGCAGGAGTAATCCTAGATGCAGCGGCTGGAAGCGGTGTGCAACTTATCGCATTAACCACCGGATTGAAGCGACCAGGGTTAGCAATAGAATTAGACCCGAATATAGGATTACTATGCGCTGCAAACATGCATATTACCGACGAAGGGTCTGACCTACAACGAACTATGGATCGCGTTCTGGTGGGAGATGGAACGGATGCAGAGAATGCGATCGTCGCCTACTGGAATAGCCTAAGGGAAGCAGGAACTAGGGCACATCCACCTATCGGTATGTTACATCTAGATCCTGCTAGGCCAAGAGATGCTCAGAGACATGAAATTGACGAGATGCAACCTGCACTTGGCCCGTTGCTAAAGGCCTGGGCTAATCATCTTGAAACAGGTCCTCGTGGTCCGGCGATTTTGCTTGATTTATCGCCTAGACTAAACGAGGACCAGCGGTCACTTGTTGATGCTACGATTGAGACCACTTTTCCCGGAATCCCAAGAACTTGGGAATACCTCAGTCAAGGTGGTGGCAGAATTGACCGACTATCGGTTTGGATAGGTTCTCTTTCCTCCAAAGAACCCTCTCGATGTATCAGAATGGGTAAGAAGAAAATTATGGCGTCGATAGAAGGTAAGGTGTCAGAATCAGAATTGGTTAGCATGAGCTCTCCTCCGCCGTATGGTGCATACCTGACCATTGTTGACCCGGCACTTGTTCAATCTGGGCTGCACGAGGCTTGGCTTGATAGGGCGATTCCGGAGAATTCAGGACATTCTTGGCTTAGATTGGAAGGTAGAAGACCTCTGCTAATAAGCACAGATCCACTGATTGAAGATAATGAAATCGATGCCTTCGTAATTGCAAGTGGAGAAATTGTCCAACACCGACTAACCCCCCCCGAACTTCACACAATAGAACAAACCGCCGCTTCCGCTGCTCGTAATGGCGTTGGCAAGGTTACCCTCAGATGCAGTCTCAATCCAGACGAGCATCCGACTCTACAACGTAGATTACACAAGGCGATGAAGGAATTTGAAGGCAAAAATGGATTCATGGTGGACCTAGATTTGGATAGAGGCAGTGGAAGTCATACCCTTTACATCGTTTGTAAGGAGCAGTGAGTCGATTAGCGATTTTATCGCCCCGTAGGGGCGTCCGTCTCCTTCAAATATGGACGGCAGGTCGGCGGGATGCCCTATGAGGGCCATCGGGCAACCGATGAACACGGGGGAACCGTACTATGGCAAAAGTGAATGAAGCAGAACTAGGAGAGGATTTCTCCTACATCCTGAGGCTTGCAGACTCTGATATCGATGGTCTTCGACCGATTGCACAAGGACTTACTTCGATTAACGGAGTTGGAAAGCGATCGGCCGGTCAGATTTGTCGCATGGCAGGAATCGATGGAAGTAAACTCGGAGGTCATCTGACCGAAGAAGAGCAAGACAGGATTCGAACAACAATTGACGAATATGCGTTGAACGTGCCTTGGTGGCTCGTCAACAGACAGCGAGATTTGCAGTCTAACGAAGACGCGCACATCATCGGAACAGAAGTCCGATTGACTCGAGACGATGATGTAGCACGATTAGCTGCAATCAAGACATACCGCGGAATACGCCACCGCAGCGGCCACAAGGTTCGCGGTCAGCGTCTTCGCAGTAATGGTCGCAGTGGTACCACACTCGGTGTGGAGAGGAAGAGTTGAGGTGGTGAAGTATGGGACATCCTAAGTTTGCACGACCTAAGACACAGACTCCAACACACCCTTGGAAGGCTGCTAGAATAGAGGAAGAACACGCCCTCAAGGACCAATTCGGCCTGAAGAAGGTTGGTGGAATGCGCGAGATTTGGCGAGAGAAATCAGCCCTACGACGCCACCGAAACCAAGCGATGAAACTCATTGGTAGAGTTGATTCCTCAGAAGGTCACTTTGCCCGAGAGAAAACCGACTTGGTCGATTCTCTTGTTCGTAAGGGGCTACTAGCCGAGGGATCGAGTGTTGACGATGTTCTGCAGATTACCGTAGAGCACATGCTTGCTCGAAGACTACAATCAGTTGTTTACTACCGTGGACTAGCGCCATCTATGCGCGCTGCTCGAAATATGATTGTCCATGGACACATCGCAATTGGTGAACAGAGGATGACCGTTCCTGGATACAAGATTCTCCGACAAGAGGAAGAATCCCTTCAGTATAGTGCAACATCGCCTTACCTAGATGAGAACCACCCCTTCCGTGTCGAGATGGAACAACTCAGAATGACTAGACAGACTGAGGAAGATGAACTCGAGGAAGTCGGCGGAGTTAGAGCAACAACTGACAATGATGAGTTTGTTCAACAAATTAAGGCTGATGCTGAGGAAGCGCCCACAGTCGAGGAAACAATTCCAGAAGAGGGAGGCGATGAGTGATGGGTCACAAGGCTGTTTTACACATTTTCAGTACGTACAACAACGTGCTAATTACCGCCACCGATCTTACCGGAGCAGAGACTTTGGCAAAGGTTTCTGGTGGGCAGGTTACCAAGAAGGGGAGCGATGCCGGTGGTCAGTTTGCAGCAACAAGGGCTGCTGAAAAGATTGCTGAAATGCTAGCCGAGAAAGAATTCGACCAAGTTATCGTCAAGTATCGAGGCGCTGGTGGAAACCGATCACACAGTGCACCTGGTGCTACTGCAGCTATCCGTGCATTGACTCGTGCAGGTGTACAAATCACTCGAATCGAAGATGTAACTCCTATCCCAACAAATGGGACGAAGCAAAAGGGCGGCCGAAGAGGCCGTAGGGTCTGAGGTGATTATGATGGTGAAAATAGAAGTTCTAGATATGGGANCAGAGAATGCTAAGCTCTTGATTAAAGATAGCGACCGTGCATTTGCAAACGCCCTTCGCCGAACTATGATGTCAGAAACTCCAAAGATGGCAATTGAGACTGTTCGCTTCCAGATGGGTTCATTTGACCTATGTCTATCTTGTGGACACCTCAATCCTGCTGCTGCAGCCCGTGAATCATCTGGAGGTTCAGGTTGCAATCAGTGTGAAAAGAAGTTGGCTCAAGAAGGCGTTGACTACACTGTTTGGGAAACCAACGGTGCGCTACCAGATGAGATGGTGGCTCAGCGCCTTGCAATGATTCCAATTCCAACCGACCACAAGATGTTCCATTACGAGGAAACCTGTCCTACTTGCAAGGATTTGGTCCCAGAAGACCGCGGATGTCCTACTTGTAACATGATATACACTTGCAAGGCATTTGGAACCGAAGAGGGAATGACCGTTACCGCAGGTGACATGATTTACTTGGGTGATCAAAGTCTTGAGATTCCAGAACACTACAGATCTATTCCAATTACTAAGTTGTACAAGGGACAGATGCTGGAATTCTACGCTACCGCAGTAATGGGTCGCGGAAGCCAGCATGCAAAGTGGTCACCTGTTTGCGGTGTTACTTTCGTACCAAGGCAAGTTGGAGTCTTGAATAACAAGACCAAAGCAAAAATTCTCTGGGATTTGAACCTCACAATCAATGCAAAGGATTTCGATAAAGATGGACGCCTCGAGGATATTGAAAAGGTTGAGACTCTCGCAAAGGAACTTCACCATGTTGGTGATGGAACAGAGATACAGACCGAATTCAAGGATGCAATCACAATCGAAGATGTACCTGGAGAGTTCATCTTTAACTTCGAAACAGATGGTTCAATGAGCCCACAAACTGCACTTGAGTTGGCTTCCTCATCTCTATCAGAGACATTCAGTTCTCTTGGAGACGACCTGAAAGCTGTTCTCTGATGCCGACGTAGCATTCTTGCAGTGCCTCGGAGATGAAGGCATATGACTGCGGTCTTGGGTAGAGGCACCTGCGGGGGCCACGTCACACTATTGTTCACAGTCGAAGACATGGATGAGGATCTCATTAAGCAAGGTAGTTTGGGCGCTGGGTTGTGCCTGAATGATGGAGCAGAAGCCATCGCTAGAGGGGAATTAGGTGATTATTCCCTAGAAGTAAAACTGCTAGATGGAAATGGAGATTCAAAGATTTTCCAGCAGGTATTAGACTTGCTTAGTGAGCAAATTTCGGCGATTTTAGACTATAGTTGGGAAATTGCGATTAGAAACAAATTACCATCCTCACAAGGATTTGGAATGTCGGCCGCCGGCGCAATTGCCGCCGCCTCTGCATTCCAAAGAGCACTTGGATTACCCCACGAGGAGAGTTTTCGGAGATCTCTTGCTATCGCTCATATGGTTGAGAGGCAGAATTCAACCGGGCTCGGAGATGTTACTGCACTAGCCGCTGGAGGAGTAGAGCGTAGATTGAGCCCAGGCTCTCCCTATTCGGGCCCTGATCTATTGAATGGACCTGGTCAATCCGAAGGTTGGACAGAATCGATTCCTGTAGTTTTGGCTTGGCGGGCAAACCCCGGAAGACATACATCGGAATATATTGACGATGATGGTTGGAAACAGTCGATTACAGAGGCCGGAAGAAAACAAATGGAAAAACTATCAGAGGGCTCTTGGAACAATTCTCGATGGGGCGAACTTCTCAACTCAGCAGAGGCATTTTCAAAACAATCTGGGCTAAGTGATGATGCATCTCGTTCTGAATTGGTAGAGAAAGGAAAAAATGTCTCACTGAGAGCCGGTTTGGAAACAGATACATCGGTTTTGTTGTGTATGTTAGGAGAAAGTATTGCCATTGTTCCGCGAGATCTTTCAAAGGAGATTTCCCTAGAGAATTTATTGTCGGAATTAACCGAAGAAGGGTTGGATGTTACTCTAACTCAACTCGGGCCACTATCATGAATGTGAGCCGCCAGCTCGCTTTTCGTGGAACTCGTCAAGTGGAGTCAAATCTAGAGGGCTAGCGTCGAGTAAAATTGCACCTCTTTGAACTAAGGAACCAGTAAATCCGTGTCTATACACGATTGCTCCCTGGCCATATTCGTTGACATATCTGTTAACCTGTTTCTGAGTCTTCTTTCGAGGGAATCTTAGGTCCGCCCCATAGAAGTGCTTTGCATCAATCCAGGCACAAGGAACTCCATTGATTCTGACATCATCAAGCAACAGCAGGTCGGGAGTAACTACCGCTCGGCCTTCCGCTTCCTTCTGCTCTCGAAGTAAATCCTCTTGCCTTCGAAAACGGATTCCGAGATTATCGAAATATGCACATAAAATATCTTCAAACACTTCAGCAGCAGTTTGTGTATCCGATTGGTTGACTGAACTTACTTTGTCTGCATCTTCAGCTTTGGAAAATTCCTCTTGGTCACGTTTGTTCATTCTGTCTGGATTTTTCAGAGTCTCTTTGATTCGATTCTTTGACCACCCCCGGCCGCTTAATATCGCCCTGAATGTATTGACTGGAGGTGCATCAAATCGTTGAGAAAGAGTCAGTACTCCCTCGCCCTTATCGTATCGTCTTCGTAATTGGTTTGCATTTCGCATCAAGCGTCCGTGTGAATGTACACTCTTTTCTTGATTCAAGGCACCGCGAAGCGAAAGTGCCTGTTCTATGGTTATTGGAAGATGGTCTATTTGACCTCTAATTTCGTCGACTCTTTCTTCGGGAAGGAAGCCGAATTCCCCTGGTTTACAGACAATGTTGCCTACTTTCTTTTGGATATTTTTTGGAACTGCATTAGTTCTCCACTTCAATTGTCTTTCTCTTGGAGGAGGGTCTATTGATTCCGGTATTCCCATCGGAGGTGGTGACTGATTGAACCGAGCTAAGGCTTGCTCAACAGCATCGGGATCACCTTGCGACCATGGCCTAGAATCGGCACCATTAGTCGGCTTCCTTCGAGACCGACGCCTTCTGCGGCGGCCTCCACCTTCTTTTTTCTCGCTCAACGGGACTTGCGAGATGTCGGACGTCCATGAACCCTCGCGCTAAAGAAGCCCGATTTCAAATCATGAATTTCTGGAATTTCTGTTTCGATTACGAGCATATAGGTCGTAAGCAAAATTACGTATTGGGCTCGGAACGAACCAAATGATTGCCCCAAAATTATAGGGGAAACCAAGGCCAAGAAGAATGCGAATCACTGCTGAAGATTGAGCATACCATTTACCAGATTCATCGATTAGAAACACTGAGTCAAGTTCTCTCATTTTTTCTGGGAGATTGCTTAGAACTTCTTCACCCTCGGTGGTCTCTTGGGCCACAACCGAGAATCTATTTGATGAATCTCGCTTGTTGATGAAAGCAGCCCAGCCAGTACAAACCGGGCAATATCCATCGATTAGAACGGTGTACTGAGAGCCCATAACCAACACTCTCAGACAAAGGCGATACCAGGCTCCAATGGGAAAGCGAAGCGTGCCTTTCCTCCAATATCTTCACCTTCGCCGACCGGATATGCGACAACCGATTTGACCTCCAACACAGTCGCAATAAAGTCAGAAGCCGAATTGATTATTTCACTTTCATCGAGTCCACTCGAAACTAATTCTTTCTCACCTTCGGCCCAAGTGTGTATTCGGCCTCTTTTCTTCTTNGANCCCATNGTCAAGGCCATCCANGTTTGGAATATTTCTCCCCTCAAGGANTCATTCTCNAAAATTGNCATAGACTTCAGATGATCTTGGCCTTTTGCTTTGAAATCAAAATCTTCGTTCGCCAAATTTACCGCTTCACGCGATAACTCAACCTTCCAAGATGGCGCGGTTTGAATTACAACTCCTGAAATTTCCGCATCAGAGTGACGTTCTGCTAGCCCCCTTAGGTTACGGGCCGATTCAATTACTCCACGTAGGTAAGATTCTCTAGCAAGGATACTAGCATCATTTTCCTCACCCGAGTAGAACTTCATTTCATGTGTCGCCAACATATCGGATGCTTCACCCATCGAAAGTTCTGACCAGAATTCTTCTGCTATATGCGGAGTTGCTGGCGCCAACATTGGTGCCCATCCGCGAAGGTATTGGCGCGCAGTGTCTCTATTTGCACCTCCTCTTCGCAAATACCAATGCCAATCAGACAACATCTCAAAGTGACTTGCCATGACTCCTTCTCGAAGGCTTACAGCTTCCATACACTCTCGCCAACGATTCTGATTGACCCTAAGGCGAGCCAGTAACCAGGAATCCATCGGACCGGGGGAGTCAGAAAGGGAAATTCCGTGATTGAAGGCATCGATTATTGAACAAACTTGCTTATGATTTGCAATTACAGCATTGTCTGACCAATCCATTCCAGCCTCTGGGTTGGCACCGAAGAGAATGAACAGACGGACTGTGTCAGCACCGAATCGGTCCACCATTTCTCCTGGGCTTACGGTATTGCCGAGACTCTTGCTCATCTTGGCGGAACGTGAGCCCAATCCTTGTCCACAATTGGGGCAATCTCCTCCGAAATTATCTATGTGATACTCGGTATTACAATCTACACAGAATGGCGCGGGTGCGTTGAGCATACCCTGACAGACTAAGCGCCCGAATGGCTCGCTGACCTCATTCATACCTAGATCGCGAGTAGCCTTTGTGAAGAATCTGGCATAGAGAAGATGCATGACGGCGTGTTCAATACCCCCAATGTACAAGTCAACCCCTCCATTCATCCAGTAATCTACTGCTTCACGATCGAATGGTGCTGAGTCATTTGATGAATCGACGAATCTCATAAAGTACCAAGATGAATCATAAAATGTATCCATTGTATCGGTCTCTCTGCGTGCAGGACCGTTGCACTGCGGACAAGTTGTAGTAAGGAAGGATTCACTGCGAGCTAGTGGATTACCACTCTCTTCCCAACTAAAAGTCACATCCAAAGGCAGCTCTACAGGTAGTTGTTCGTAGGGGACTGGAACTACTCCACAAGAATCACAATGTAACATTGGAATTGGAGTTCCCCAGAAGCGTTGGCGGCTAAGTAACCAATCTTTCAGCCGATATTCAGTGGAGCCATGGCCCGCTCCTTTTTCTTCTAAGGCTGATATTACCGCAGTCTTTGCATCATTACCGAATAGACCATCGAATCCTTCTATGGTTGAGTTGACCATCCATCCTAATCCATCGAATACAGGATTCTCTTCAACTCCTTCACCGCCCTCATTCCTTGATAGGACAGGTTTGATTTCAAGTCCGTATTTCTTGGCGAAGTCGTAATCTCGCTGATCGTGCCCTGGAACCGCCATCACAGCACCGGTTCCATAGCTTGCAACAACAAAGTTACCAGCAAAAATTGGAACTTCTCCTCCGGTAATTGGATTAGTTGCAAATCTACCAAGAGGAACTCCTTTCTTTTGTTTCAACATATTGATTCGCTCAAATTCAGTCATTCGAGCGCACTCCTCTGCCAAATCTCTCCAAGCCTGTTCATATTCGGTTCCACTTACTAGTGGCTCACAGAGTGGATGTTCAGGAGATAGAGTAACGAAAGTGACTCCGAAAATTGTATCTGGACGGGTTGTAAATGCACCAATGCTAGCGGATTCACCTTCTACATTACCGACCACAGGGAATTCTATGTGGGCACCATGTGAACGGCCAATCCAGTTTCGCTGCATCGCTTTGACGTTCTCTGGAAATTCGATGTGGTCTAATTCATCCAATAATTCGTCAGCATACTTTGTCATGCGCAAGAACCACTGCGCCATATCCTTCTGGACTACCTCAAGACCACAACGCCAACAACGATTATTCTTGACTTGCTCATTTGCAAGAACTGTATCACAATCATCGCACCAATTGACTGGTGCGAATCTCCTTTCTACCAAACCGGCTTCGTTGAATCGAAGGAATAATTCTTGATTCCAGCGATAATATTCCGGTGTGGAAGTCGCAAACATTCGCCTCCAGTCGTATGAATATCCCATTCTTTCCTGATCGGCTCGGATCATCTCGATATTTCTCTCAGTGACGCTGTGAGGATGCCCCCCCTCTTTCTTGGCAGCGTTCTCGGCGGGCATTCCGAATGAGTCGTATCCCATCGGATAGAGGACATTCTTTCCCATCAAGCGCTGGAAACGAGCCATGGCATCGCCAATCGAGTAATTTCTTACGTGGCCCATGTGCATGTAGCCAGATGGATATGGGAACATCTCGAGGCAGTAGAATTTCTCACGAGAATCGTCTACTTCTGCATCGAATACGCGGGCGTCACGCCAGCGAGCCTGCCAGCGCGTCTCAATTTCCGCCGAATCGTATACCATTTCTTCACATCATTCGAAATGGGAGTCCTTTCAGACTCCCAAGCTAAGCAGCAGGTCGAGCGAGTAGCCCGCCGCGAAGTTAGGTGAAGCAGGCATTCGCGCCATAGTTAGCCGTCGGGCCTTCTCTCTTTCAATCATTGGATTGAGAAAGCAAGTTTGACGTCAATCAATCGCCATCGCTATGCCTTAGAAGCCTGTCGGGGGTATTGATGCTAGCCGATGGCGAGTTCGATATCCGCACTGATGAGGCAGGAATCGAGGTTTGGGTCACCCAAATGGGTGATTTCATGAATATGAATACAGCATGGATTGACCGAGAAAATGGAGTCGTTGCAATTACCGACCCATTTGATTCACAGCGTTGGGTTGAAGCGCTTGCAAATGAGGGCCTTAGGCCCACTCACATACTCTACACACATACCCACAGAGATCATACTGCGGGGTATGCGAAAATGAAGGAGTTAGTTCCAGATGTGGAAGTCTGGGGGCATCATGATTCTATTCACAAATCCTTACTCGGACGTTTTGTCTTCGGAACCGTTTCTTTGACGAATGAGTGGAATCATCATCCTAACTCCAGCGTTGAATGGTCAGCAGGAGGAATTACCCTGAGTGTCACACACTCACCTGGTCATGCCCCAGGGCACTGCACCTTCCATGGACATGGAGTCTACCATGCGGGAGACCTACTTTTCACAGCCGCATCAGGTAGAGTCGACCTACCAGGATCAGACCCAACTGCACAGTGGTGGTCTGTTTTATTCGCTCGAGGAATTCTACGAGACTTACCACAAGATTGGAGATTAATTCCTGGCCATCGATATGACTGGATTGACGGTTCTACTCCTGATTGGGTATCAGTCGCTGAAGCATTAGCACACAATTATGCATTGAATGCAAGGGAATTGGAGGTCTTCGAAAACTTACCATTCCAGAGATTCGATGACGATATAGCGGCTTGAATTCTATTTGCGCCGAAAGATTCCCTTGATGAAACTAAGAATTACTCCAATCCTACCCATGAACTTGAATACCGCCCAAATGGTACGGATTCGATTAGCCATCAAAATCACTCGGTCTTATCGTATCTCTCGCTTGAGACAGTCAATTTTTTTGCCGCCTTCTTTGTAGTTCCAGCATCAACAGACCCTTCTTGCTCTAATGCAGATAGAGAGGCGACTACAATGCTGGCGGTATCAATTTCAAAGAATCTGCGGAGGGATTCACGGGTATCTGAACGACCGTAACCATCGGTTCCAAGTACAACGAATTTGCCTCCAACCCAGCGTTGAATCATCTCTGGCACGGCGGCGATATAATCTGAAGCAGCAACGGTTGTTACATCATCGCCAAAACACTCTGAAACAAATGCTGATTGAGGGTTTTGAGGGTCAAGTCGAGTTGCCCTCTCCGCTGCGAGTCCTGCCCTTCGCAGTTCCCCATAGGAAGGCACTGACCAGACTTCTGACCTTACTCCATATTCTATCAACAGTTCAGCCGCCTCTCGAACGTGAGAAAGTATGGGACCAGAACCAAGTAAACGAATTAGTGGGCCGTCTCCATCTTTAGCCTCACTAAAGAGATAAGCTCCACGCATTAAGTCGGCATCGATTCCCTTTGGTTTAGGTGGCTGTTGTTCATTCTGATTGTAGAGCATTATGTAATGGAAAATATCCTTGTCCTTACCCCACATTTCATCAATGCCGTTTTCGATTATTGTTGCCAACTCGTAAGCGTATGCAGGATCCCAAGCACGACAGGATGGTACGGTGCTAGCATGTAACAAAGAGTGTCCATCCTGATGTTGCAGACCTTCCCCATTCAGCGTTGTTCGTCCGGCTGTTGCACCCATTAGGAAGCCGCGTGCTCGAGCGTCTGCCGCAGCCCATATCTGGTCGTTGACGCGCTGGAATCCAAACATCGAGTAGAATACGTAGAATGGTAGAGTTGGAGTTCCGGCGTGGGAGTAGGATGTTGCACTGGCTATCCAAGATGCAATTGAATTAGCTTCTGAGATACCCTCCTCGAGAATTTGTCCACTTGTCGATTCCTTGTAATTCATCAGCATCTTATGNTCAACCGGAGTGTAAAGTTGACCAGATGAAGAATAAATTCCGAACTCGCTGAAGAGCGGATCCATACCGAATGTTCTTCCTTCATCAGGAATAATCGGGACTACTTTCTCACCGATTCCCGATTTCATTAGGTTTCTTAACAGGCGAACGAATACCATGGTTGTAGAAACTTCTTGACCCTCTGGAGTCCCTTCGTCGAAAGCAGCGTAAGTTTCGTTTCCAGGGAGGTCCTCTTCGATAGTTGGAGAAAGTCGACTAGGAAGGTATCCTCCCAATTCGTTCCTTCTTTGGTGAAGATATGCGAGTGCATCACTATCCTCTTCAAACTCATGGAATGGGTCATTTTCGAGGTTCTCATCTGCTACGGTAACCCCTAGGTCATCCCTGTATTGTTTCAGATCTTCAAGGCTCATTTTCTTCTTCTGATGAGTTGTATTTCTAGCCTCAAAGGAGTCGATTCCCCAACCCTTAACTGTATGGGCTAGAATTACTGCAGGTTTGTCTGATTGTTTAGCCGCATGATAAGCTGCCCAGACCTTGATTGGATCATGACCACCCCTTCGCAATAGACCGATTTCTTGGTCGGATATGTTTTGACCCATTTCTACCAATTTCGGATTACCGGCGAATAATTCGTTCCGGAATTCCGCTAGTTCTAGAGTGCTCATACGTTGGAAATCGCCATCTGTTATTTCTTCGAGACGAGCGAGTAACAACCCGTCTCGGTCTTGAGCAAATAGTCGGTCCCAATTAGAATCCCAGAGGACCTTGAATACCTCCCAGCCGGCTCCTCGATAGAGCCCTTCTAATTCCTGAACTATCTTGGCGTTCCCGCGAACGGGTCCATCCAATCGTTGCAGATTACAATTTACGATCGTGATTAGGTTGTCCAGTTTTTCCCTGCCAGCAACCGCGATTGCAGCGATGGATTCCGGCTCGTCCATCTCACCATCTCCGAGGAAAGCGAAGACTGTCGATTCTGATGTATCGGCCAAGCCTCGATTGTGAAGGTATTTCCAAAATCGTGCATGCATCACCGCGCCTAATGGTCCGAGTCCCATTGAAACTGTTGGGTACTCCCAGAAATCAGCCATCAATCGGGGATGTGGATAGGAAGAGAGGCCGTCGGCAAATGCTTCTTGACGGAAGTTAGCCAATTGTTCACGGGTCAGCCTTCCCTCTAGGAAAGCTCTCGCATAAATCCCGGGACTTCCATGACCTTGGATGTAGAGAGCATCTCCAATCCCATTGCTGTCCTTACCACGAAATACATGATTGAATCCTACTTCGTATAGTGTTGAGGAGGAAGCATAGGTGGAGATGTGTCCACCGATCCCATCGAGTCTGCGGTTGGCATCTGATACCATAACTGCAGAATTCCAAAGAATTGAGTTTTGGATTTCTTTCTCGGTGTTTAGATCTCCAGGGTATGGAGGTTGTTGGTCCCAAGATATGGTATTGACATAGGGTGTTTTGGAGATTGGTGCAATCTCAACATCGAGGTCTTCCGACTCCGCCATCAACTCGTGNAAAAGCAGGCGGGCTCGCTCAACACCATGAGCATCAACGACCGAACGCAGGGCCTCCAGCCACTCGTCGGTTTCCTCTGGGTCGATGTCGGGAAGTCGTTGTCTATGATTGATTGACATCGCCAACACCTNCCCTTCGGGCAGACTTGCGACCATANCGACCGATTTGAATGGTCGCGTTAGAGACCGGTCCTCTAAGAGGACCGAATTAAGGTCTAATTTCAATTAGATGACATTCGTGTAGGGTGCGTACTCCCGCAACCGTAATTGCCGAATCCCCCACTACACAGCGACTCCCGTTCCAACGTCGGACGGTTCTCTCTACCGTCCTTTTTCCAGCAGCATTATTGGGGTCAACTTTCAACTCAACTGAAACCGGTTCTAATTCAGCTAGCCAAGTCAAAGCTGCCTCAATGGCTCGGCTGGCAATACCTCTCCTTTGTTCAGAAGATCTGACCCAATATCCGAGATTCCATTCTGCAATTCCTGAACGTGTAACTCTATCAAATCCTAACAGCCCAAGCACAGCCTCATCCCAAGGTCGAATGAGCACCCAATGATGCATCCGACCGACTCTTCCAGTGCGTTCAGTTTCATCAAGAAAATCGGCCAATTGCGGCTCAATTTCCTTCTCTGGGAGAATCCAAGGCATAGCCCTGCTTACCTCCGGCCAAGTTTCCTCAAATGCCTCGAGTAGATTGTTCGTGTAAGTTGTATTTGCAGGCCGCATAATTAGTCCGTCGTCGACTTGAATTGTCGTCGTCGCGCGCCGCTGCATACTATTGCCTCAGAGTATTGAACGAATGAGGGCTACGGCGCGGTCAATTAAGGCCTTAACTTGGCTTTTGCAGTCTGAACGTGGGGGTCATCAGGAGAATTTTTCATTGCTACTTCTAGCATTCTATCTACCGCCGCTGCTCTACCTATCCGCTGTAATAAGGCGCCTACTGGATAGATTAGTTTTGTTCGATCACCAAGATGAGGGCCTACTTCGTCTAACAACACTGTGCTCTGTGCCATGTTTCGACTTTTTGCGGCTTCCATGGCCTCTTTGATTTTCATTGCCACATCCCTATTGGACCATTCTTCCTGTTGAGGCCATGGCCAAAATCCGTTATTCATTGACTCATCTTCAACAGAATTTGCTTCTTCGATGTGAGGTAATTTTGGTATTTTAGGTATTTTTGGTGGTGTTGGTTTGGCTGGAATAATCGGTTCCGGTGTACCACCATCGAACGCCGCGTCCATTGGGTCCACCGGCCTCGCTGACACTGGTGGAGGAACAGGTAATCCAGCTGGTGTAGAAGGTAGTGCGATTGGAGTTGGGGGCTCCGGTTCTGGCTCAGCGACTTCTTCTTCCTCGATTTCGGGTTCTACATCTTCTTCAGTAGGCGCTTCGCCAGATAGAATTCGAGAAACTAATTCTGCCTTGGTACCACTGGTCGCTAACCCTTTGTCGGATGCGATTTCAACCAATTCTACTTTCTTGAGGCTGAGTAATTTCTCTTCCTCACTTATCTCTTCGACTTCTTCTTCCAATTCAGGACTTGGTTCTTCTTCGTCCGTTTGCTCGGTTTCTTGCTGAACTTCTGTGGCTTGTTCCGGGGCCATAACCTCATCATTGTCATCGGGTATATCGTCTGCTGAAACAATTGGATCGTTCTCCGGAGCGATAGCAGTAGGTTGTATCAATTCTACTTGTTGAGGTTGAGCCTCTTCAAGCGGTTCTAATTCAGTTTCAGGGACCTCAAATTTTGTGACAAACTTAGGAGCGTCAGCAGAGGTCAATTCGTAATCGTCTTCCTCCTCTTCATCAACAGGATCAGGATGGTCGACGGTCATTGCAAAAGTTGGATTCTCGCTGAGTTTGATTCCATCATCGTCACCATATTGTTCGACATCTATTGTGACGTCGTCCATGGTGAAGGTTCCCTTTGACCAATCGATTACTTGCTCCTCTTCATCTTCCTCAATATCAGCGAGCAGTTCATCGAATAGGCTTCCTGCTTCCTCCTCATCAACGGATGTGACTTGTTCAAACGCGGCCTTACCTAATTGGTACATACATTGGGAGCATTCTGTGGCGTCCTCGGGATTGTGAGTCTGACAAAGAGGGCATTGAACGGTTGGGCCCGCTTCTGCCTTTCTCCAACCTTTGAACTTGTCAAATACCATCTCAAGTCCCCCAAAGACGAGCCAGTTCGGCTGCGTTCTGCGTATAACCCTCACGTCCTGTTGGAAACTATATCCTTCAGCAATAAGGGCTCCAAGGATTGCGAAATCTGATGTGTCGCCTGCGCTACAGGGGTGTCGTGAGTTCTGACGCTGCACTCCCTGCGAGGTTTACTCGCAGCCAAGATCACCATGAGGTATATTTGCCGTTAATACAATGGGAATTGGATGATGAATTGGACGCAACCGATGAAAGATTGCGCAATTGGTCGCGTGCAAAATTAGCTGCTCACGGTTTGGCTCTATTCGATTTACGAGCCCGACCGGATGGATGGTTATTCGGGCAGCGGATCGTCAAACTGGAGTTAGACGGTCGGGCGAATATGGGTCAACACAGATTCCGTCAGGGGGATATCGTCATGCTGAGTCGCGGTGACCCGATTGGTGAGAAGCCAATTGAAGCAATAGTGTCGGATCGTTCACGGAATAGAATTCGAATTGTTTTGCCTGAATTACCCAGCGGGGTTCGTAGTGGGTATTGGAGGATAGATAGAGCCGCCAATAAGGTAGCCTTCGATCGAATGCGAGATGCACTAAATTCTATTTTCGAAGAGGAGGGAGGTGCACCGCTTAGAGACCTACTTCTTGGATTAGTTCACGACCCGGTGGGAACTGCAGGTCTGGGTCCAGAATTAGGTGGAGCAAATCGAAGGCCTGCGAGCAGACCCGAAGGACTCAACGAATCACAAAAGGTAGCCTGCGAAGCCGCAATATCCCAACGGCTGACCTTAATTCAAGGCCCCCCAGGTACCGGAAAAACGCATACTGCAGTGCGAATATTACAATCTTGGTCGAGTCAAAATGTCGGAACCATTCTAGCCGTCGCTGACTCAAATGTAGCCGTAGACAATCTGCTCGAAGGGTTACTTGGTCTGGGTGTAAGTGCGGTTAGACTCGGTCAGCCGGTCAAGGTTAGAGAATCATTGCGAGAAGCTACCGTCGATGCACAGATGGAAAGTCATCCACTTCGTCGTGACCTTGAGGAGCATTTGGAATTGAATGAAAAATTAGCACGACGGATTCCAGGGATGAAAGGAAAGGAGAAAGGCTTGGCTCACCGAGATTTGAATCGTGGTTGGAAAGAGGTTAGACGTATTGAGCGACAAATGCGCGATGATATTTTGGATCGAGCTCAAGTCCTCTGTTGCACTTGTATCGGTGTAGGACACCAACTATTGGATGGTAGGAGATTTTCTCGTGTTTTACTCGATGAGGCGACTCAGGCAACAGAGCCGGCTAGCCTTGTGCCTCTTGTTCGAGGAGCAAGACAAATCGTCTTGGTTGGAGACCATCGACAACTACCTCCAACAGTAATCAGCCGTAGGGCGGAAAACGGTGGCCTGCGACGCTCTTTATTCGAAAGATTAGTTGCTATGGGAATCGAACCAATGTTACTTGATACGCAATACAGAATGCATCCTGCGATCTCTGATTTCCCTAACCGCACCTTCTACGAAGGACGATTAGTCGATGGCATCACAGCAGCCGATAGGCCCAATCCTGCAGGACTACTTTGGAATGATTGGGAAGTTCCGATGGCATTTCTGCCAGTTAATGGAGACGAGTTACTCTCGCCAGATGGGGCTTCAAAAGAAAATCCTGCAGAGGCTGGTTGGGTTGCAAAAATACTTGAAAATCTATTACAGGCAGGCGATTTGGAAGAGGCGGATATTGGCATAATTACGCCTTATGCTGGACAGGTTAGAGCGATTCGTGACGCCCTTCCAGAAAGAAATGATTCAGTTGAGGTTCACACCGTTGATGGTTATCAAGGCAGAGAAAAGGAAGTCATCATCTTCTCCTGCGTACGCTCAAATTCGGATGGAACAGTTGGATTTCTTTCGGATGCACGACGTCTAAACGTCGCTTTGACAAGAGCAAAACGTGGATTAATAGTAATTGGAGACCCAGATACACTTCGAAATGATGAGACCTGGGCTTCATGGTTGGATTACATTCGTGGACGTAACCTTGAGGCGTGGCACATTCTCGGCATGGGTTGAGGATTAGCATGGGTGACCACGATTCGCCAATCTCCCTACAAGGCGGAGGGACGCTCGCAAAGCAAATTGTAACGGCCGAGGAAGGAGGCCATTGGCCTGTTCCAGAGGGCACTATTCTAGCCTCTGGAGTCCGTAGAATCGCTGCAATATCGGTCGATATTGTAATTGTCACAACCGTATTGATGGTAGCTACAAGAGGGCAAATTATTGATGCATGGAACTTAACTCTCTGGGGTTCTTCCAACTTTCANTATTCATTCGCGATGGCGTTGTTAATTTTCGCTGCACATTGGTTATACTGGCGATTGACTGGACTTAGATATTCTCGCTCATTAGGTCAGAGAATGTTTGGTATCGCTGTGCTTGCCGAAGACGGTTCAGCGATGACTAGTCAGATGTGGGATCAACGCGCTTGGAGAAAGTTGGTTTTTCTTATTCCAATACTAAACATAATTCAAGGGGTTCGGGAGTTAGCGCGGATTTCTCAAAGGCACACTCACCAATCAAATATTGACTTGCACGTCGGCTCTATAGTCGCACATGCAGATTCCTTACCTCCTGCAAATCGGAAGCATATCAAGTGAGGAGGGTCTAAAGTTTGGCTGAAGACTCTGAAATTATCAATTCTGAGGCTCTATCTATTGTTGCCGCCGAGGGTTGTATTGTCTACCCCACCTCAACCCAACCGGCTCTGGGTTGCCTCCCAACAAGTACCGCTTTGGATGGATTGTATGCAATCAAAAACAGACCTGCGCATATGCCTGTAAGTATTGGTGTGGCCGATTTAGAACAGGCCTCAAACTTGGTCGAGTTAACCGATGACATTCCTGACTTATTGGCTTCATTTCCAGAGGGTTCTCTAACTTTGGTACTTCCAGCAAAGAAGACTCTTGATAGACGGCTCGGGGCAGATAAAATTGCTATCCGAGTAGTCGCTCACCCTGTCGCAAAAGCACTACTAAGAGTCACAGGACCACTTACAGCGACCTCTGCAAACATTAGTGGTACCGAGCCGGAATCCAATTGCCCTGATGCCGTAGAAACCCTACAAAATGCTGGCCATAAAGTCGGTTTAGTGAAAGGAAATACCCCCGGAGGCTCACCCAGTACTTTGATAGCGTGGTATTCGGTCTGTGATGCATCCGATAACGCGAGCATAGAGGTGCTGAGACAGGGAATAGTTGCTACTGAGGAGGTTATGTTATGGTGGAAGAGTCGGATCTGAAACAATGGCGAGACGCGGGTCATGTAGCTCGAAGAACCCTTGAGGGAATCAAAGGAGAGATAGTCGCAGGCAAGGCTTGGGACGAAGTCATTGATTCGGCAGAGCGGTTCATCCGAAGGCATGGAGGCACTCCTGCATTCCCTGTGACTATTTCTGTCAATGATATCGCCGCCCATTACACAAGTGACCATCGACTGACCGCCCCTGATGGTTGGGAAGGAGAGATGGTTTTCCAGAAAGGCGACCTTGTAAAGCTCGATGTTGGAGTCCATGTTGCCGGAGCGATTGCCGACAATGCTATGACTATTGAAGTCGGAAATGGAGGCAAGCATACAGAGCAGATTAAGGCCGCAAAGGAAGCAAGGGATGCGTCGATTGAGAAGATGCATCCTGGAACTCCATGGCATGAAATTGGTGCCGCTGCGGAACAGGTTCACAAAGACGCAGGATTCGAACCTATTCGCAACCTATGCGGGCATGAATTGACCCGTTGGAATCTACATGCTGGGACATCGATTCCTGCTCACGCTTGTGGAGCAGATAATCCAGGATTCAAGGGTGGCGTAGAATTGGGTTCGATATATGCAGTTGAGCCGTTTAACACAACAGGTAAATCAGGAATGGTTGAGAATATACCTCCAAGTAATTCCAGTAATATTTACAGAGTTACAGGAAATATAACAATACGCAAGGCGATGGCGAAAAATAAACTCAAACCGATCGGTGCAACAATGGCGAGGTACATCGAAGAACGCTACCATACACTTCCATTTGCAGAACGATGGGCCTATCCTCTTCTAGAGAAGCCATTCCCAGGAGAGGAGGAAGAAATTCTTCGTAAGAAATGGAATGCTCTAGTGAAGAAATTAATCTCAATTAGATTCCTCGAAACATACACTGCACTACGTTGCGAAGACCGTGGCCTAGTGGGCCAATATGAGCACACTGTTTGGATTACAGAAGGTGGGCCAGAGGTACTTACCGTCGAATGATTTTGTTAATTCTTGACAATCAAGAATAGAAATCAAATATATTGGTGAAATCATTAAACTACGCCTCAGTATAGCGTTATTGGGGTTTAGAGGCCTAATTCGCACAACGATTATCTATCGTCTGCCCCGAACTCCCGCCGTACGGGGCCGTTGAGGTTCTCGCTGAGTGCATCCCATCCCCTCGCTAGTGTCTCTCGCCCTGTACACCTTTTCGGGGTACGCGGAGGCTTTCTCCGAGGCTTCAGGTTTCTAAATTGGCTGTAGAGGGGATTGATTCCTCAGCCGCCCCAAACAGTGTAACTGCGACGATTGCAGAGAAAATTAGTACCATTCCTGCGGATTGTTGTAATGAGGGTGATTCATTGAGTATGATCACACCCCAAATGATGGTCAGCACCGGTTGCAATAGCACTGCGAAAGAGGTATGGGCGGCCGGAAGTCTAGGGAGAGCGTAGGTAATAGCAATCCAACCGATCACTTGGCATAATATTGCTAGTAATAGCAACCAGCCATGATTTGGCCAGGTGATTGAATGATCGATAGCTTCGATTCCTAGGGAGGTTGGAGGTATAGTGCCTATGATTAGAATTCCGAGAGTTGCTCCGGCGGTAGCGTCGAATTGTGCATTTACTGCTGGCGCTGCAATCCTATTCGATTGGCGATAAGCGATCAAGAAGGAGGAATAAAACACTGCTGCTACCATTCCTCCGATTACGCCCTTTACCGGATCATCACCAAAGGGCTCGTCGTCCCATATTCCAGAGATAAGTAATAATCCGAGCATTACCATCGGTAATGAAAGAAGAATGAATCGATTTGGGCGTTCGCCAAATAGCCACCAACTCGCCAATGTGACGANAATTACCTGAGAGTTACCAATCATTGTTGCAATCCCACTGCCTATGTAGTCTATTGCACTGTGATAACCTGCGAAATCGATTGCGAGTAGAATACCCGCTCCAAAGGCAAGCCATCGAGAATTTTTATCTCTAGCGTCTTCCTTTTTGGATAACAATACTAATACTCCCAAAATAGCAAGAGCGTAGAACATTCGATAGAATGCACCAGTTAATGCTGTCGTATCAGAGCGAATATACAGAAGAGGGGCGAATGAAATCGCCGTCGCACCTGCGAGTGCGATAATCATAGTGCGACGGTCTTCCGCCGTCGCCATCTAATCCCCTCACTCGGAATTTGCGTCGCCGTCGGCAATCATTTGTTGAAGTTCTCCAGATTGGAACATTTCGAGTGCGATATCAGAGCCGCCAATGAGTTCTCCGTGAATGTATACTTGAGGCATTGTTGGGAAGTCGGCCCAAGTGCAGACGGACGGAATGGCCCTTGGATCGGCGAGTACATTTACGCTTGCGAATGGTTCGCCAAGCTGATTCAAAACCGTTGCAGCTCTATTGCTAAATCCGCATTGTGGTTGTTCTGGTGTTCCCTTCATGAAGAGAACTATTCGGTGTTCATTTACTAGGGCATTTAGTTCGTCTGGGGTCCAATTGAAACTCATTCTATCACTCCTGATCTGGTCGGCGGATGTGCACTCCAAAGAATTGCATTTCTTTTTCACCATGGGGGTCGAAAGATGTGTCTCCCGACTTCTCTGCCTGTTCGGGTGTCATGCATTTCAAATCCAAGGCGTGTACGGTATTTTGCGCGATAAAGGGCTTGAAGTGGCTTAGTATAGGTCGCTGTCTCTGTAATGGACGAACTCCCTCGTAACTCTTCGATATAACCCGAACATGGAAGTGGTCGCCGCTTCCATGCAAGTCCTTGGCTTCTACAGTAGCATCTGGAACTACCTTCAGAACTTCCTCAACCACCCACTGCTCCGTGACCATCAATCACCTGCTCGGGCCGCTGTGATTAAAATGCTCGCGCGCGGGAACCAATCAAAGGCCCAAGGCGGAATTGATTTCTGCGAGATTATCAGCGATACTGGCTTTGTCATTGATGAGGCCACTTCCAACGACTGCCACATCTATCCCCCACTCTGAAACCATNGCGGAGTTGTGGTGCTTGATACCNCCATCAATCATCAATTTNGTCGCTCTTCCCCCATTANTGNTTTGNTCGTCAATTGCGCTACGGAATTCTCGCACCTTGGGTTCAACCTCTGGCATGAAAGATTGGCCGCCCTTTCCAGGAACTACCGACATCACCAATATTAGGTCTAAATCTGAGAGATATGGTAGGATTGAATTCGTTGGAGTATCTGGATTTAGGACTAAACCTGCCTGACAACCAGCCTCTTGTATAGAAGAGATTAGTGCGGCTGGGTCCTCGATAGCTTCGATGTGAGCGATGACTAAATCTACCCCCGCATCGACGTACTGCGACCATGTTTCTTCTGCATTTGTTATCATCAGGTGGCAATCGATAAAGACATTCGGACCGAGTCTATCTCGAATTGAACGAATTAGTGCAGGTCCGAAAGTGATAGTCTTGTTAACTACCCAATTACCGTCCATTACGTCCATGTGAATCCAATTTATTCCAGCGTCTACAGCTTCTTCTAATGTCTCACCAAGACGAGAAAAATCCGCTGTCAGAATGCTCGGAGTGATTTCCATGATGCTCCCCTTAATCTTTCCGAGTGGAAGGGGGTTCTCAACAGTTCTCACTCAAATTAAGATACTAGCATTGATAAAACCACTATCCTCACGAACTATGGGGCGACATAATGGGAAGGCTGATTGAGGCAAATGATGGTGATTTTGACGCTGTAACAGCGAGCGATGAATGGGTCTTAGTTGACTTCTGGGCGCCTTGGTGTGGGCCTTGCAAGATGATTGCGCCAGTCCTCGAGCAATTATCAGGTGAGAGAGAGATGACAATTGCCAAAGTCAACACGGACATCAACCCCCTATCCGCTGGAAAATTCGGTATTCGTGGAATCCCGGCTTTACTTCTATTCCACAACGGACAGTTGGTAGACCAGCAGGCTGGAGCTATGCCAAAACCAATGTTCGATCAATGGCTTGACCGACACATGGCATAATTATACTGATTCTCTCAATTTTGTTGCGCGTTCTTCGAGCGGCTGTCCAACTTCTCTGAGCAAGCGAGAACGTAGGGCCTCATGTAGCCACATTCCACTTTCAAGTTCCAGCATTAACCCTCGAGATACCAGCGCTTCTGGTGGCTTTCCATCGTATCCTGCTGCTGAGGCCAATTTTTCCCAAGGAATTGGCCGGTCTGCTACTGCTAGTAGTGAAAGAAGTTCTCGATGGTCTTGAGGCAGGACGTCAAGAATTTCCTCATCTAGGAATCTAAGCCAATCGTCGTGTAGTGTCTGGCCGTATAGTTCCAGAAGTTCTACAGCGAGAGGATGACCTCCTGTGGCCTTGTGAATTTCTTCTGCCGGAGCTTCTGATGGTAGGTTGATTGAAGCAATCCATTCGGCTACTTCTTCCAGTGAAAGACCGGTTAATCTGAGCTCAACAACCCTTTCTCGAGTGTGAACATCTCGACGATCGTAGAATGCTAAATTCGTCCTCGATATAAGCAGTAATCGCATATTTGTTGACTCTGCTACTTGGAGGAGGGCCCCAAACAAATAGTTACCATCGGAGGTTAGGTTGTGAACATCATCAAGTATGATTAGTAGATTGTTTTCTTTCTCTCCTCGTTTACCTTCTTCATCGAGTAAGTGAGCGATTAGGCGACGGCGGTATTGATCGAGGTCTAAGTGCGCTCCTGGCTTCATTGGAAGGGTATCCAAGACCCCATAGGGGTCTTGATTAACTTCTTCGGAACTTATTTTCAGCCTGTGTAGTAGACTCGTTGCGATGCCTAAACTGCTATCCCAAGGCTGACACGGATAATACATCACATCGAGTTCAGGATTGGTCTCGAGAGCCTGTTCGAGCCAATGGCTTGTCAAGGTGGTTTTTCCACATCCGGCAATTCCTGATACAACTGCCATAGCAGCTGTACCCGCGAACCATTCGTCTAGCACAGCAACCTCACTATCCCTTCCATGAACTGTCCGAGTTTCAGGCGGTCGTGTGTGATATGTCGAATGAGCTCCAGAGAGTAATCTTAGTGAGCCAGGTGCTGGCGATTCTTCCGGGTCGGTTCGAACGATTGCACCAAATCGAATATCGCCGAAGTTGAGTACCCCCTCGTGCTGAGCGTGCATCAATACCTGTAACAGAGTAAGTCCTGTCTCTAAGCGTGACCCCGCCTCATCCGCTCGCACCTCTAGGAGGTTGCCATTACGTTCTCGTAGCAGTACATTGGTGGTCCGCAATTCAGGTAATCGGTGTTGTATCTGCTCTCGACCTTCATCTGTTAATTGCCAAGTTTTCTGTCTACGCTCGTCCCCTCGAACTACTCGAGTATGTTCACTGACCATTCCATCGGTTGCCAATTCACGCATAGTTCGAGATACATTAGGAGGATGGAGAGCACAAATTTCAGCTATTCCAGGTCTAGTAACTTCTCGGCTAACCAAATAGTGGTCTGCCTGGTGGTCCTGTTCCCAAAGATGTAACAAAATGCGGTCAGCAACAGCGATATTGATCTTGCTGGAAGGGGAATCCATTGGATTAATCCTCCACAACACATTGAGGGTAGGGGTCGGTCATCATAGGTGGCATGAACAAATCATCGCAACCGCGATCAACAGTTGAAAGTGAAAGAATACTGGTCGCACCTACGCCAACGGTTACCGCTTGCATAGATACCGGGCTTGGAATGTAGTCCTCACCAGTTTGAGTGATAATGAGATGAATACCATCGCCCGCGGGAATCAACACATCCATTCCAAAGAATTCCATCTTCGCATTGACAGTTTCTCCAGGCCCAAGTACTTCTCCCTCTTTGCCACCAGCGTGGAATCGAAGATCCATAACCGCGTGGCCGAGATGCATGTCATTGCTAGCCTGAACCATCTCGACGAATAGATGTCCACTAGTAGAGAAAGCGGATACGGTTGCATCTACATGGAAAGTTGGAGTTCCTACTATTCGAGTGTCCTCTTCGAATTCTGGACATTCGATTCTCAGGAATGAACTAGACGAAATTGTCTCTCCTCCACCGATTATATTGCATTCATCCATTCCGAATCGAATCCAGTCTTGATTGGCTGGTGGATATGTCTCTTCTACCCTCCAGCCACCCATATTGTCCTGAACCTCTGCAATCAATCTCGGCTGTGGCCCTTTTTCCAAGAGATAGTAATCGAACCATTCCAGTAAATCATCAGCCCAGTCCCATCTCAAAGTGAATGGGAAGGCTTCCCCGCCGCGGCCGCTTGAAAGCCCTTGATGACCGCTCATTCGGTCGGGGTAATCGTGCCCCCATTGACCGTAAAGCCCCTTTACTTCGAAGCCGGCATCTTCCATCATACGATGTACAGGGAAGGCCATGTGAGGGTCTACGTTCCAATCTTGCAAACCATGAATGATGTATACAGAACCCTTGTAATTTTGAATCGCTCGCTCAAGGAAGTGCCGTTCTTCCCAATAATCCGAACCTAACCAAGCCAAGTTATCTCCTGTAACGTAGGCTAATGGTCCAGCATAGTAGCCTTCGACATAACCTTCGCATGCATTTTCAATATCTCCTGAGTCTCCATCTAGTCCAAAACTGCCGTATACTCCGTTGTGCATAATGGCCCCTCTGGCTTCCATGCTACCATTACGCCACATTAAGTCCTGTACTCCAATAAGTCCGGACATAGGAACGATAGTTTTCAGATATTCAGAACCCATCGCTGCAGCCTCCCATGGAGTTGAGCCGTCGTAGGATTTACCGATTATTCCTACAGCACCATTCGAAAATGGGGCACTCCCTAGATATTCGACGGCGGCGTGTATACCTTCCTGCTCATCTAGGCCCATTAGATCCATGCAATGATTTGAGTTGCCGGTACCAAATACGCTAACCTGGGCAACTCCATATCCATGTGGGACGAAGTTCTCAATCAGGAAGCGGCCTAGTCGATCTGCAGGAGTTAATGCATCCACATCTCCGTCGTCGTAATAGGGACCGATTTCAGCGATTACGGGGACTTTGCATTCCTCAGGAAGTTCAGTTGCATCGTAATCGCAACCTTCTATCTGAGGCAGCCAAAGTCCGAGATGGACCTCCGCGCCGCCTGTTACGCCTGCTCCTCCATCTGCGGTTGTGATTTCTGGTACAGAGACATAGATCGACCGAACCATATCGATTCCATATGTTCCATTCCAAGATACTCGGCTGAATACATCACTATTATCGTAAACTAGATTTTCTCTTTCCTCGACAGGCGGAAGCCAATGTTCTGAATCCGAGGAATCTCCTATCTTTATCGCATCACCAAAACAGCCCGACAACATTGGAGCTGTGAATAACAGCGCCAATAGCAGGCTGGTGGTAGTGCGAGACACGCGCTTCGCGCGTGCTAGACTACTCAAGAGAGTTCTGACTCTTGGTGTGAGAAAAAATAGCCGGATAATGATAAATGAAATTT
>FUFK010039582.1_pt1 | contig 35822 bp, 51 predicted proteins | sample 1021851 | NCBI WGS metagenome assembly FUFK01 (sample SAMEA51879418, study PRJEB19060) | metagenome | reverse complement strand
TATAAATCTTTATCTTTCATTCGTTTATGACCTCTACCGATGTCATCTGAAAATATGGCAGGTTTGCCTATGAGTCTTTCAAGCTGTTTCGGATCATCACATTCGAAATGCTTGATTTCAGAACAATTCTTGTATTTTTCATCATTTATAGGTTGATGTACCTCAAATATCTTTCCACAATCACATTTATAATCGTATAATGGCATCTAAATCTCCTTCAAATTACTTTTTTATGGTAATATAGGGCTAACCGAAATTAGCCCCATATTGAACCGATTTTCGTTTATCCTAAATTATGGATTTACGAAGTTTACAACACCTAATGATGTTGAAGATGTAGCATGTGATAATGCTGCACCAAATAAAACATCAGCTACAACAGAAGTTGCAAGATGGTCAATATCGTAAGATGATTGAACTCTTGGTGCTACTTGCTGTGCAAAGTACACACTATTTCTGTTAAAGATAGTTGCTGTTTCATCACCAGTACCACCATCGTCATCCCAGTCTACACTTGGATAACAGCTTAAACCATAAGCCTGGATTACATTACCTGATACTAATGGATTTGCATCATCACCTCTTTTTTGTGCTTCTGTGAAGTCACCTAAAGATAGTAATGACATATAAGCAGCTGGGGAAGCATATAAGAATGATTCTCCATCTGTGTAGTCAAATCCTGCATCAAGCATTTTTTGTAAACCACTTCTGATTAAAGCAGTAGTGAAAGTGTTATCAGCAGATAAAGTAACATCATTACCAGTAGCAGATTGTAATACATCTACTGCTAAGTAATTTTCTACTTTTTTAGCTAAAGCATAGCCCATTGATTTTGCATAAGCACCAAATAAGTCAGCAGATTCTTGAACTCTTACGATGTCCTCGATTCTTTTAGCTTCGTAGTGATGTTGATCTACAGATAATTGAATTACACCATCTGTGTTGTTAGTATATGTTACTGCACTTCCTGCACCTTTAGCTGCAGCAGTTTCTTCAGTAACCTTAGGAATATTTAGAATGTCGCCACCATCTGCTAACATACTTGAAAAATCAAGCACCTGATTACGAAGGATGAATCGTCTTTCTGCATAGTCAAGAATCGCATCTCTCCACATTTCAGGAATAAAATTAGCAGCTGTAGTTGTTGTTACATTTCCATCAGCCATTTTATTTACTCTCCTTTAAGGTTTAATTTCTATAGCCATCTACAATCTGCTTCCAAAGTTTAGGATTTCTTCTTGCTTCTTGTTTGTCTTTTTCTGACAAATCATTCCATTTGCTATTTCCAGCAAACTTTCCACTTGAAGTAACCTCTTTGGCATCAGATACTTGCACTTTTTTGTTTCCCAATCTCTCAATGTGCTTTTCCAACTTAATTGTTGGCAGGTCTATATAGATTTCTTGATCTTCATCTGAGAGTTGTGACAGCAGATGTTCTCGTCTTTGCTTTTCTTGGATTTGGAATTGTTCAACTACAGGTTTAAGCTGTGAGTTTTCTTCCTTCATCTTTTCATACAAAGATTTAAACTCCTCTTTTTCTTCAAGCTGTTTTTGTTCTTGAAGTTTGAGGTTCTCTTTGAGTTCTTTCAACTCAGCTTCTGCTGATTGTGCTCTTGTTCGATACTTCTTGCTTTCTGCAATTAAGCCACCGACCTCGTTATTATTTTCTTCCTGTGTAGGTGTTTCTGCTACTGCTTGTGTTTCTTCTACTATTTTAGTTTCTTCGGACATCCTGCCCTCCTATTTTATTGTCGTTGTTTTGGATACATACTTTTTAATGTTTTTATCCAAAAGTTCTTTGCCGAATCTTTCGGCTATAAATTTTTTATTTTTATCAGACAAATCGTATATGTCATATCCTCTTTTAGCATTAGCCAAGACAATCTGACCTCTATCGTAAGTAACAATAGCTGTATTTTTCTTTGCACTTGGTCGCATAGTTCTTAGAGTTCGTTTTGTTAAATTCATATCTACAAAAGCAGTTTGAGTGTTTGTTGCCTGATTCTCAAAACCTTTTACTCTTTGTCCATTAGGATACCTCATACCTGCTGCTTTACGATTCTTATAACTATCAATGTTTACTGCTCTACCTTTAATTGTTCTAAATCCTACCTTTGCACCTTTATTTGAGTATTGGTATCCACTTCTACCATTCTGAAACCTACCTTTACTTGCATCCTCTTGTATTTTGTCAATGATGTCAAAAGCTAATTTATTCATAACTCGTTTTGTAGGTACTGGTATATCACTAATCTTCACTATATCTTACCCAATCGTGTCTGCAGTTGTATCCACCTCTCCTACTAAAACCAAGATGTTTAGATCCATCTTTTTGAGGTGGAACTTGTAATGCTTGTATTTCTTTCTGTGTTCTTGGTGTATTGTTATCTAAAATATACCTACAGCTACCTCTTGTTTTAGAATCTCTTGTTCCCCTGTATTTAAAAGTAATATCAGGAAAGTCTGCAAATGCTTTTGCTCTTGATGCGTTTGAAAAAGTAGCAAAGGCATCGTTAATCAAGAATGATGCTTCTCCACTACTGATAAAAGTTCCTACACCAAAACTAAGTGTTAAGTTTGCAATAATCTGTTCGTTAGTTTGACCTGTAATGATACCTCTTAGCATCGCAGTCTTTAACTGGTCTGCATATTGTTTTGCTTGTCCAGTAAGATATGTTAATTCAAAATCTCTTAAATCTCTTAACACATCAATACTTGCTGCAGGTACTTGTGCTAACTCTCTCCTTGTAAGTTCTCCAAAGATAGCTGCAATCTCATTATCGTAAGTATCCATTGTTTTACGAAGTAGTTTTCCATACCCCAATCGTTCCATTTCTTCAAACAAGTCTATTTGTTTGGCTACTTGTAGTAGTTCAGCATCACTTAGCTGCGATAATCCCTCTACTAACACACCAATACGAACTAATAGTTGTTCTTGTATGTTCCTAATTTCTTTATTATAGAAATCTAAATTAGCCAATCTGTCTGCCTATTCTTTCAATTATAGACTCATTTTGATCTGCTTCTTGCGGTCTTTCAGCATCTATTTGGTCTACAATAGCTGTTATTTCTTCTTCCTGCAAGTCAGGATTCTTCTTTCTTAAATAACTTTGTCTTGTTTCTAAATCATTTTCGAATGCCCAAGAATAGTATTTGATTTCTTCATCAGTACTCATAGGCACTTCTCTTTCAGCAAAATCTATACTGAACTGATCCCCAAGATTGATACCACCTGACACTTCACAGATTCTTTTAGCAATTNNAAATTGTTNTTTCTCAAATGGTCTNTAGATTTGTTCTGTATCACTTCTTAGTGCATCCATNAAGTCAAGTTGTCCCATNTTTTTAGATAGTCCTGATTCTTGGCTNTTATCAGTCCANTTAATTCTTACATTGTTGGATTGTGCAATACTATCTACCATATACTTNGTGGATTCAATCATCGCTTGTACATTAGCATTTGGTGTTGCATANTTAAAGTTAGCACCTTCAGGCAATACTAATGCTTTGTCTTGNCCCATAGTGATTCGTTGTTCAGTATCTAATCCTGTAAAGACTGGTTGTCCTAATTGGAATCTGCCATGCAAAGCTAATTCTGTAAGCATGATATTGATACTTCTCATGCCATCTACTAAGTCTGATGCACCTTCTCTAAAGAAATCTCTTGTAAATGGATGTCTATGTGCTATGTTAAATGGCAGTATATCACCATAAGGATTCCTATCATCAGGAACTATAGAAGTGATTTTCCCCCTACTGCTTATCATAAAGTGTTTACCTTCCATATCATCGGTATCTTTACTCCAAAACATATATTGTGCATCTTCTGTTCTTGCTTGAAGCTGTGATTCTGCTTGATACATAATAGCAAAAGGTTCATCTTCGTTTGGTTTAAAGAATGGTGTAAAGAAATGGATTGGTCTGTACTTTAGTTTCTTGTTTACATCATCCCAATGCGTGTATAGTGCTTCTGTACCTAATAGATAGGTAAGCTGCTCAAATTGTTTCATAAACGAATCAAAGTCCCCAATGACTTCATTGTACTTATCGTTAAATCTTACTGGAGATTGTTGATATACCAATGCTCTCCTTGATATAATATTTCTTACAAGATTGATATACATTGGTGGGATTTGTGAAAGAGATTCACTATCAAAAAATCCTTTAATATCATTTTCAAGATTGATTCCTTCATAGTAGTCTAATAATCTTTCCCTATCTTCCATTTCATTGTTATGTCCATCTTCAATGGTTTCCATAAGCAATTCATACAACATCTTTTCTGTTAAATTATAAATTATCATGTTTCATACCTTTTATATAACTTCATTTCATCAGACTGCATACTGCTTATGTATTTATCAGTAAAGTCCTTCATGAGTTCTTTATTTTGTTCTTCTTCCTTTATACTTAATCGGTATCCCCACACAATAGCAGCTAATAAAGCTGCGATCAACCCCACGCAAAACCCTAATAAAAACATTACCATTCTATCGATACTCCTTTACCTTTGAATCCATATCGGTAATCCATTATGTAACAAAGTCCATCCAAGAAATGCGATAAGGTTTCTGTTTTTAATATTTGTCCATTCTCCATTGTACAAAGTTCTAAATCTCTAATGAGATTCTTGCATTTAGGATTGATAAACAATCGATGTTTTCCTGTTGCATCTTCTAACATCTTATTTAAGGCATTTAACCTGTCCTTCTGTGTTGGATTAGCTTTTTTGCTAATGACACTAAATCCTGCTTCTTGCAAAATCATGTGGTCAGACTTTGTGCTGTTACTTGTTCTTGCCTTTCCTGCAGGATCGGGATATACTGGTAAATTAGGTGCTTTCTGCTGCATTAACTTAGCCAACTCAAATGTATTAGAGTTCTGTAAACCGATTTCGTCAAAGACATAGACTTCACCTGCAGTATTCTCGCAGCATAGTACAGCAGTCATATAAGATGCTACACCGAAGTCCACTCCCCAAAATAGTCTTGGACTTTTATCCATCACTTTACAATGAATATCCCTATTAAAATTATATGCTGCTCTATTTGCAGCAGTAAGAAAACTGGCTTCATACTCTTGTCTAAAAGTTCTCTTATCTAAATTCTTTTTGGCATTCTCTATTTCTTGTTCTGAAATAAAACCACCTTCTAAGGTAGTAAACTGCCATGACTTGTAATCACTATTGCTTGATTGACCTTTTACAAACAAATCATAAAAATGGTTTTGTACTGATTTTGGTGTTCCCACAAACAATGCACTACCATGTGTTTCAGCCAATGTAGGTTGTATGATTTCTCCCCAAACATTCTCTTTCATGTAAGAATACTCATCCATCACTACCATCGTGGTCGAAACTCCCCTAAGAGAATCAGGTTTGTCTGCCCCTTTGAGTTCAATCTTAGCCCCATTGTCAAGAGTAATAGATAACTCAGTTTCATTAATCCTAACTTGCTTATTTGCAAAAATCTCTTTGAGAATACTCCAAGATACCATCTTAGCTTGTCTATAGGTTGGAAAAACAATCCACCTGCGTTCATTAGCTTTAAAAGACTTGTGTAGCAAATAGATAAGAGAGAAGTATGACTTTCCCCATCTTCTCCCACTACAAACCACTTTATATCTTGCAGGATCTTTAAGAATCGCTTTTCTCTTGGCATCAATTATCCAATCCATCTATATCGAAAACCTTAATAGGTTCATCTGTAGCATCTCTAACTGCAATACTTTGACTTGGCTTACCTAAGACTCGATCTGACAAGTAGCTTACCGCAGTCATATTACCTTTCAATGCTTCTTCGTATACTTTACTTACAACAGCTTCTAACATAGTTTTTTTACTATCGTCATGAGTTTGATTAGCCATATCCCTGATATACTCATTTAAAGCAAATTCTTTAGGNGGTCTNCCNTTAGGATTACCTGACATACCCTTTTTAAATGTGCCTTTTTTTGTCCTGTTATTTACCTGTTTATCAGGTTTCGTTGTTTTGGATGCACCCAAACTAATCTCCCCTACTTATGAAGGTTATTGTTCGTAATAAACGAAAACAGGGCATTTGCCCTCTACTATATAGGTAAAAAGACTACAGGAAACCCTTAATTAAGACTTAAATAAGCTGCTAAGTGTTGATATTGTTGATCGAAATAATTTNTTNAAGACTACAAAAAACCCCTCGATTGAGGGGCTTTCTGCACACTAACTGATATGAGGTAATACAATTTTAACTATACTTATAGATATGTACTTTTGCATCGTGATAATGATTTAAATCTAATTGTAATACATTATCCCATTCATCTAACATATCTACCTTATTATCTAATTCAATATATAGTGTGTTTTGGAAGTCAGTATAATCCCAATCTACTATTGTTCCAGTTAAATTTTTAAGATTTAACACTTCATTTGTAATCGGTGCATAATCATTATTTAAAAATTTAATTTTTTGACCTACAGCATTACCTCTTCCTGATATCACTAAACTATTTAAATCTACTCTTTTTTTACTCATTTTTTTCTCCTTTATAACAATTATAAAAATTGTCCTTTTAATTCGTAATTAAATGTTTTTAAAAGTATTTCAGATACTTCATTGTATTCTTTTTTTGTCAATCCAGTCATATCTGATACTTCACATACATTGTCTTCTACTATGTCATTATATTCATAGGCAAACATTAAAGTATTCTCATATACCGCATAATAACCATATTTTGTTTTAATCCAATTTAATTTATTCATTTTATTCTCCTTAGTAGAGGGCGATCGATGAATCGCCCCCCAGTTTATATTATTATTTTTTAGCACAAGGGAAAACTTTAGCATTTTCCCAATCAGTAAAACAAGATATTTTTGAAATTCCCTCCAATGTATATCTTATTTGTTTACCATTTTCATCGTAAGCATAATAATAGTTTTCATCATCTTCGTCATTTGGTACATCTAATACATATACATTTGGCTCAATCATGTTAATAGCATCTCCTGTTGCTAACTCCATGTAAGCATTTCCATCTTTACCACATCTTGTTTTTCTTTCTAAGATAGTAAATTCTAAATCAGAATATTCAGAAAAAGGACTTTCTAATATTTCAATAGTCTGTTTGAATTTTCTTGTAATTGTATACCAGTTCGATCTTTGAATATCGCCACAATTATGACTATGGATATGTATCCCTTGTCCTAAAGTAGCTACTGCATCTATTTTTTTATTTTTCATTTTTTTCTCCTGCCTTTCGGCTTGTCAGTTAACATTACACAATAATATGGAATACTATGACCAATGTCAAGATATTTGGAGATTATTTTCTACGCAGCAAATGCTTGATCAAAGTGGCTTGTTTGGACAATTTTCTTATGGCTCTATTATAGTAAGTCTTACAAGCTGATTCTGATATTCTCATATTAAATGCTATATGTGAAAACTTGTGTTTTTTTACCGACCTTTCATAGAAAACTTCATACTCCTGATCCGATAATTCTCTACCACCTACTACTCCTGTAAGCACATACTTTAATTCATTAAGCATTTTTGCTTGTTCTTTTTCNACCTCATCTATTAGGTCTTGATAACTTCTTGCTGTATTCTCTATATTGTTTTTCAAAATAATACCTGCTGTTTAGTTCGTTCCTGTATTAGTGCTTCGTAGTCAGGATTAAGTTCTACTCCTATCCACTTTCTAAATAAATCTTGTGCTGCTANTGCAGTTGTGCCGCTACCCATAAAGCAATCCAATATTATATCACCTTCATTACTACCTGCCATAATGCAGGTTTTAGCTAATTCTCTTGGAAATACAGCAAAGTGTTTATGCGGATAAATTGCTGCTCTCATGTGCCAAACTGACCTTTTATTCTTTTTTTTAGGTACAAATCTGTTTCCATATACTTTAGTTTCTTCCACCTTNACTACATCTTTCTTTATATTTCTTGGAGTATATCTTCTGTTCGATCTTGCTATGCTTTCTTCCTTAACATCTTCCAGTATTTGATTAAACATATATTTCTTTTGTTTTGCAAATAAGAATATGTACTCATGGCTCTTTGTAAATCGGTCTTTTACTGGCTCAGGCATACAATTCTTTTTTGACCATACAATGTCTTGTCTTAATATCCAACCCCATTCCTGTAATGCAATAGCTAATTTTTGTGGCAAAAAACCTAATTGTTTATCTCTTAAATATGAATCTCCAAGATTAATCCACAATGTCCCATCAGACTTAATGATCCTGTGAATTTCAGCAAAAACATCTACCAATGATTGTATATATTCTTCAGGAGTTTTCTCTAATCCGATTTGATTTTCCTGATTACCATAGTTTCTAAGATTATAGTATGGCGGAGAAGTAAGGCACATTTGTATAGACTTATCAGGAAGTTCTTTTAACTTCTCCCTAACATCACCTATCAATGTGTAATTACTTTTCATTCTTTATTGCTTTTATTTCAGTTATAAAATCTTCCATAGCTTTTTCAATTATAAATTTATACTCTTTCCAGTCTTTTTCTGTAAAGTCTTTACCAGTCTTTTCTTTATAATCGTCTATAGTAAATAATATAATCTGTTCTGATGTATATGTCATAATTCTTTAGGGATAAGCTGCCAAGCCAATGTGATGCAAGGTGAGATTTCCTTTCTTAGTTTCATCACAACTATCCCTAATCCTTTTTATAGCCATGTTTCTTGGCTTTAGTTATAATATCTTTAACTGATACAAACATCTTTAATCTATGGCAATACAACTGCATAGATTCCTGTAAATTTGGCTGCAATTCACCTATTGCACTAACATATTCAATTTCATATAGGTTGTTCACCTTGCAATAAACTAAGATCGAATTAAGTTCTTTTACTTGCATTAAAAGTCCTCATGTAATTCAGGAAAGTGTTTGTCTAAACCTTTTCTTCTCAATCGTTCAATAATCCTCTTATGAGTAAGTACATTTTCTTTAAGTTCTTTATATTGAAACCTAATCCAGTTTACCAACAAGTATTGAGTGTCATCAACCTTAATCATGCCCATTTTTTTCTTGATAATCTCAGGTACTGATCCTGAAAATCCATTACAATAAAATTGTATTGCTTCATCATCTTTTTCCCAAAATCCATCATGTGTGCAGCTTGTACTTATGTAATACCAAAGCACTTTTTCTTCTGCGGTCAGCTTTCTATACCATGACTTATTATTTATATCAGCGTCTAAAAATCGTTTTCTCATCTTTTATTCTCCTGTATTTTAAGTAATAGTTTAAACATCTTCCATCCCCAGTTCAAGTCTGAAATGTTATATTTATGTTCTTCATAGACTCCTTTTTCTTCTTTATCTAATCTAAGAAGTATTGCACCTCTTATNTCNTANCCAAGATTTTCTTTTATAAGTTGTCTATAAGCAGCTAATTGTATTAAGTATTCTGAATGCACATCATTTGAACTTTTCCAGTCTGCAATATAATATGCAGGAAGATTGTTATTTCTTCTGCTTTTTAATTCGATCAAAGCATCAAATGTCCCACCAAATTGATATTGTTCGGAAACTAATTTCATTTCGGTTTCATGAAATGTTACATTATTATTAGCAAACCAATCGTAAAATCCATAATAGCAATTCTTGGCTTGTGATATTTCTTTAGGTGTATATCCATCTAAATTNACTGCACCACCTTTNATAAATTCTTCGATCATGGTATGTGCTAAAGTTCCTATTCTACCTGCTTCTTTCAGCAGCTTCATGGAATCTTCTCCATTTAAACAATGCTTTCTTGTCCAACCAATTAATGCACCCTTTGACCAACCTAAGTTTCCATTAATTATAGTAGTAACTGATTTTAGTCTTTTTCCTGATTCGTTTTTATAAATTGTATGGCTCATTTATTAGTTACCCCTTCAGGTACATAATATTGCATAATCCAATTATTGCAATTTACCTTTTGCATCTTATTGTCTGTAAACAGCCACCAAGCACCATACTTTTTTCTTGATTCTTCTTGAAGTTTTTGTCCTTCTTTGCTATATGGACTGACCGCTTTTACTTTAGACATTCTTTGTTGTAAAGTACCTGCATATTTTCCCCACATATCATAAGTTGGATGTGACTTTGCTTTTCGTTGCTGCCAAGCTATTTCTCTTTTACTTAGTTCCATTTTTTTCTCCTTAATCGTTATCTAATTTATCTTCACTATTTCTTAATTGTAAATCATTAATCTTTTGTTTTAGTTCTTCTATTTCTGATAACAATGATAGCCAGTCAGTAAATTGCATTGTTGCATAAAATTGTGCATTCATTTTAAATACATTTACTGGTGTTTTTGCTACTGGACAATCATCGTCTATTTGTTCCCACCACTTTGGAATCATTAATTTTTTTTGATCCTTAACTTCAAAGTGAAATTGATATGCAGCAGAATCAGGATTAATATCTATAATATCTCCTTTGATTGACATTCCGCCTGATTGTGGTGTTCTTCTAACATTAGTTCCTAAGTATCTATTAATTAATTTAGCAACCTCTCGTTCTGCTCTTTTACCTTTGGCTTGTGAATTAATTTTTCCCATAATTATATTCCTCTACGCTTTCTAATAATTTTTCTATTTTTCTAAATCCTAATACATGACTATCTGTAGGAAAGAAATAATCCCAATGTCCACCCCTATTATTCTTCCAAAATGCAATAGCTAAAGCCATTTTGCCTGAACTCTTTTTAAACAATATTCCTGCAGTTATTTCACTCAATGGTTTGATCTTAGCCACCTCAAATGTTTCATTGGTATGGTTAAATTCACGATTAGGATTGCTGAATGCTTTAGCAATCTCTTGTGCTTTTTGATTTAATTTATGTACTCTATCTTTTGTCATATCAGGAGAAAGGGACAACTACTATTCGATTGGTATGTTAATTGACAAAGGAATTTAAGAAGTAGTTGCCCCATTTTCTTCATAATATGATTAGCCCCACAAACATAATCCCAAATAATGAAATTAGTAAGAAAACAATTAATAGTAAAAGTGTTATTATTATGTTTTCGTTAGTCATCATTAGAATGGTAGTTCGTCATCGTCAATTTGTACTGGTTTTTCAGGATATGCTTCTTCGATCTTTCTTTCGTATTGCTTTGGTTCATTATGAGATACAGGAGTGTTTGGTTTGTTTTCACATAACTCTACCCAACCTTCGACTCTCCTAAATTCTGCAGCAAATTCTTCTTTAGTCCATTTCATTCCATTTTCAATGTAAAGTCTTACGCAGTTATTGAAAATCATTCCAAATCTTGCACCATTAGTAAAAGTGCTATTGGCAGTATTAACTTGCTGCTTTAGTGCTTTATCTTTTTGAAGTTGTTGTTCAAATTCATTTACACTTTTCTTTACATTCTCAAATTGAGGATTAGCAGATTCTTTGCTGACCTTTTCAACTTTCCAGTAATTACGAAGTTGTCCTTCATTGGTAGTAAATTGTTCCCAACTTAATAAGAAGTCATCTCCAGTTGATATTAAGTCCAACTTTCTTTTAAGTGAATCAGTAGCATCTAAAGTTAATGCTTTACCATCTTCCAATACTTCATACTTAAAGGTATTGAACTTCTTACCTTGCCATTCTTTTTCTTCGTAGACACCACTTGAATTTAAAGTCAATCTAAGTTGCCCACCTATGTTTGCTTTTAGGTCTTTTAAATTTACAAAAGCCATTATTTTCTCCTATTCAATGTGTTCAGCAGATGTTGGATTTGGTATCAACCTCATTTCTTCTTTTGGTCTATTTGCCATTTCTTCTGCCAAACGATTTTTCTCATTTTCTACTTGTTCACGAATTTTTCGTAAATCGTGTCTAAGTATATTTTCATTATCATTATCAATACGATTTCTTTCCATGACCTCGATCAATAATTCTAATTCTTCTAAGCTAAGTTTTATGAGTACCATTCTCTAACCACCTTTTTTAAGAACTCCCACATTACTATCATATATATTGTATAAGCTATAATTTCTACTATCATTTTATTCTCCTGTTGCTTCATCCCATGCTAATATGAACATTTCTAACCAAGTACAATGCCTGTCAAGTTTATCATTTGAATATTGATATTCTCTATCGTTTTTCCATTCAAGGTCAGCTTTTAGTTCTGCAGCACATTGGTGTTTATATCCATGTTTATTGCAAAACCTTTCCAGTAATAAAGACAAGTCTGACTCATTCATACCTATTTTGATTTTAAGATCCATTTGATTCTCCTTTGTAATTAACATATTTGAAAACAAGATAATGCTTTTTTTTTGTTTTGGTCAAGTTTTATTTTTACTTAGTCTTATAATTCTTATTATGCTTTAACTTTTTATTTATATTTGTCTTTGTCTTTAACCCTTTGTACAAGTCTTAATGAAGTCTTGTTATCCACAGACTTATTAACAATTTGTACTGATCCTGTAATTTTGAATAAGTCTTGACTCTTGTTTTAGAGATTCATATTTTGTCTTGTATGTTAAATAATAAAGGAAACAAAATGTTGAGAATTTTTAGAGTAAACTTCTTAGTTGTTAGAAATAGCACTATAGTTAATTATGTCAATACTATTCTTAATGTTTATGTTTTCTGAGGAGAAAATAAAAATGAAACTACATAAACTAAACATTGGTTCAAGATTTGAATGTAATGGCAGTAAAGCTACCTTGCTTTCTGTTATGGAAAATCATGCTTGGGCTAATGTTCAATTTGATGGTAAAACACAAACCTATATTTCTGCAGGTACAAATGTCAAACCATTAGATGATGTAAGCAGACCTAAATTTGTTTACAATGATGGTGGTAGAAAAAAAGCAGGTCGTAAAGGTCATGCAGGAGATTGTGTAACTCGTGCAATCTGTATTGCTACTGGACTTCCTTATATGGAAGTTTATAATAGACTTGCTGAAGGTAATGCTACCCAAAGAAAAAGTAAAAAAGAGAGATATAGTAAATCTCGTAATGGAGTTAAGACTGCAAGTCATGGAATCTTTACTAAAAGAAAATGGTTTAAAGATTACATGAATGAATTAGGATTTGAGTTTGTAGCCACTATGACTATTGGAAGTGGTTGTAAGGTTCACCTAAAAGCAGAAGAACTTCCAAAAGGCACGATTATATGTAGAGTGTCAAATCACTATGTAGCTGTTATTGATGGTGTAATAAACGATACATACGATTGTTCAAGGAATGGAACACGATGTGTATATGGTTATTGGAGATTCAAATGAAGTTCACAATGTTAGACAAGTATAAAATATGCGGTTTAAAAACTTGCAATAATATATGTGAAGATCGAAGAAATATCATGATAAATAAGGTTGAAGCAATAGGGCTGAAGTATGAAAGGTTGGCAAAAATCCCTTTATGTAATCAACATAAAGAAGATTTTATTAATCTGCTTGAATCGAAATATGATATTTGCGATTGCAATTCGAAACATTGTAATTGTCATCAATAGTATAAACCATACAAGAAAGCCCTCGTTTGAGGGCTTTTTTGTTTAGGGGAGATTATACGATTAGTATAAAAGTCTTATTGTATTTGCTGTCTTAATCTCAGCTGCGTTGAAAATCTCCCATCAGCTACTTCAGTAAAAGTCATCGGTCTATCTAATCTTACCCAATGATAGTTAGTGCCATCATACCAAAGAAACTTTGTNGCTTCACCTTTGATTGCATCTTGCATGGTNATTAAATTAGCTNTNAATGTGCTTGAAATATTTTGAAATGATATAGTAAATACTTCCTGNCCCTGATTAACATTCAACGCATACTCGATGCCGCCTAANNNNCNATTTACTGAGTTTGCATAATCAATAGATGATTGTACATTAATATCAGGTTCTATTTCAAAAGTTAGTTTTTTACCAATTANTATTTCTGATACATTNGATACTGATCCATTAAATTCAGTAAAGAATTTNGTTCCAGTAGATTCAGTTAAATTTGCTACTGCCCAACCTGCTGCACTNACTGCNGATATAGTTCCTTTACTTGCTAAACTTGTTCTNTCGNTATCTACAAAGAAAGTCATAATAGTGCCACTTGATACTCCATCATCTCCAGTAAAATAAACTGCTGCTGCATCTGCTGTTGCACTACTACCAACTGCATATTCTATTGCATCTCTATCTGCCACCCCTGAAATAATTGTTCCAATATTTTGATCTGAACTTCTTTCGTGGTTTGTCAATGTATCTGATGCAGAAAATGTTGGAGTTCCACTATCTGTCATTTGACCTTCTGTAATTGTGTTATCACTACGATACATATTGATTGAATCATAAATAAAAAAACTTGCCATTATACTTCCCTCGTTATTACTGAAACCTTACCAACCTGTCGTTTCAAGTTTGTTATTATAAATTTTTTACCTGACCATGCTTCACTAAATAATCTTGTTGGCATAGCAACAAAGCTATCAAAAGTGTCTGAAATTTCTGAAAATGGACTTCCAAGTTCACTAAACAATATCTCACCGAAGTCTATATAATCACCTACCTGCAGCATAGCATATTTCTCAGGATTTACTAATGTTGTACTAACAATAGTTTTATATTCACCAAACAGCGATTTTCTAAAGTTTATCCAACTTGAATTTCTTGATCCTACCTTGCTTTTGATTGAGTCTTCATCATATAACAGATTTAGATTTATCTCTTGTTTCTGTACACTTGAATCGCCAAATATTGTCGTGTGTGTACCTGCTTCAAAAGTTGTTTCATGCTCATATTTACTTTCCGCAGGATGCTGCTTAAAGTTTACAACTAAATTAGTTTCTAAATCTTGTGTAGGAGTAATAGAAAGTTCATAATCAGAAATATCATTCTGACTTAAATCTACATTTGCATTTACACTATCTTCTATTGTAAAGTATCTTAATTCACTAACACCTGATATGGTTGTAGATTGCTGTGCTTGTGGATTGTATTGAAAAAAGAAACAACCTTCGTATTGCAATCTTTCCATAATGCGTTCTAATGCTTCAGGTTTATATAAAGCTAATCGTGTTTTCCAATGCTGACTTGCATCTGAATCTCTAATATCAGCTATAGCTTTGTATCCATTGTTTACATTATCTGCATCTGTTGCAAGCGAATCAATTCCTACAAAGTCTTTAATAATTTGCCTATGTATAGATACAGGATTATTTAAATTATCATTTGTAGCACTATGTCCATTAAAAGATGATGTTGTAATATCCTGACCTAAGTATAGTGCTTCAATATTTGCATTAGACTCTTGTTTTGCAATCGGCTCAGTAGTTGTAGTAAGTGCTGTAGTATATTGTGCAAAAATACCATAAATTTTTAATGAAGCAGTAATTGTGTCATAATCTCCATCTTGATCGACTTCAGGTAAAAATTTAAGAGTTAACGCCATCGTATCAGGAACTTGACCATTTTCACATATAGCATTGAATGTTGTTGAATCAATATTGGATAAAAAAGTGGTATCTCCAATGCTTGTTTTTTGTCTTGTATTTGTAGCACCACCTTCAGTTCCAAAAACAAATATCGCATTTGTTTCATCTGCTATATTGTTTGTAGTTGCATCATTTAAAAGTAACTTTACACCTGAATCAGAATATGTACCTTGATTTAATCCACTTAAAGTTAAATTATATCTAATTCTTAAGTTAAAGTTAGTAATCTTTCCCTGTGGTTTTGGAAACTTAATAAACATTGTTGCTGCACCACTTGCATCGTCAGGTGCTGATGCGTTAATAGTTCCACCTAATGTACCAAAAGATGTATCGTTCATGCTTCCATCTGATGCAGTATCAAAAGCATCTTCTAAATTACTTTCTGCTGTACTGCTTAATTCTGATGTAAAGAATGCAGACTTTTCATTGTCACTTTCATCCACTATATCATTTGGCAATACATTAAAAGTTTTTACTAATTGNCTATTAACNTCTAATGTTGTTCCGCCTGTNGCAGAAGAAACATCTAATCTNTTTGCTGTNGTGGTTGAAGCAAATCCTGCTTTGTTAAGCGGTATAAATCGCTGAACATTNCTNTCATAAAACTCCATATTAACAATACTGGATGTATTNTCTGTTATTTTATTTGGAAGCAAGAATACTAAATTNTCTAAATCATTTCTAATATATGGNACTTTGTACAAGTCAAAAACACTTTTAGATAATGTAGAAGACGATGTAGCATTATAATCTCCAAGAACATAAGGAATTACTAATCCTGAAAAATCACCTGTAGTTTTAGCTTGTGGTAATGACACATTTTGAAATGGCCTATTTGATATAATGCTCAAAACTATTGTATTATTTCTATAGCCAAAACTTGATACTTTTCCGCTAAAAATTTGCAAAGCATTATTTGCTGTATTATCATTGTCAATTTGACTTAATATGTTAACATGACCATTTATAAAATTACTTCCTAATAATTCAAGTAGTGTAGTTCCATCAAGATCGATATTAGCTATATTTAGAGTTATTGCCCCTGTTTTAGTTGTAAAGGATTTTAAATCCAACGAATAGCTTATTGTTGGCTTATTAATAATCGCAGGATAATAATCATAGCCATTGTATGTAGTTTCTGAAAATGAAAATCTTAAATTATAATCAGCATGAGTGTTATCAGTTGTATTAGGTGTTGCAGTTGTGATTACACTTGAAGCATTGTTTTTAAATATCTGAACCAACCAATTTTCAGTCATAGTTGGTGATAGCTTTGATTCGTAGTCTGAATTAACAAAACTCATTAATATCTCCTCATTCTTTTAGCTGTTCTTTTAGAATAACTTGCTCGTTGTTTTCCTGCCTTAGTTGCTTTTCTTTTTTTTCGTGTTTCGTAAGCATATTGAGATGAACTCATAGACTTTATAAGTCTTGAAGGCAAATATCTTTCACCTGTCTTTCTTGATGCTTTACCTGACTTTGTTCTCCATTTTTGCTTAGTCCATTTTGAAAGAGATTTAGCTGCTTTGGTTTTGCGACCTCTATATCCGCCACCTGCCTTTTTATATGCTTGTGCTAATAATTGAGATTTTCTTGCAGACCATTGACCACTTCTACCGCCTTTGTTACCTCTCATGATACGATTTTTAATTCGTTCTCTTAGTTTAGGTTTAGTGTAAGGACTTGCCATTATTGACCAATCTCCCTTCTTATGCTATTCAAGATTTCATCTTCTCTAAATTTCATAGAAAGGTCTGCTTCAAATCGTTTCACTTCTACGCCATATTCAAATATGATAATAGTAGGCACTACTTTAATATCCCATTCTTTTTGAATGACTGCACCGATTTGTTTATTAGCAAGATCGACATATCCAGTATAACATTTATCTATTTTTTCTAATGGTATTTTGTTTGCCCAATTCCAAGAAGCATTGACTTCTATTACAGCACAAAACTCGTTTTTCATTAATTGAATATCTTGGAAATTATCCAAATTGACTGATTGCGAGTACAGCCAAGAAGTAGATAGTCCAAGCCATAATAACAACATACTTATCCATTTTTTCATAATCTATCCTCATTAGTTGTTATTCATGTTCAGTAGAGTTTCATTGATGCTTCTTGTATCATCTTTAATGTCATCTACTTTTTCTTCTAATTTTTCTACTTTTTCTTCGGTATTTAAAATTGAATTACGAATCATCTGATCCTTCAAATCGTATTCTGTTCTGCTGATTGGTGGCTCAGGTAATTTCTTAGCTTCCTCAATATCTGCTTGTAGATTAAACCATAAACCGACTATCATAAATATTGTTACACCAATACTGACAAGTGTTTCAATATTCAATGTAAATTTAGTTCCTTTTCCAAGTTCCACTTTAGTATCTCCTTAATTTAAGTTTAGGTATTCGTTTTAGTTTTTGCTTTATGCTTTTTTTCTTCATTCCGAACAATTTTTTCGGTATAAAATTTCTTGCTGTACTTGTTGTTACATTCATAGTCCTAATTTTTCTGCTCTCCTTATAGCAGGAATAATTGTATCAACAATAGTTTCATCAACTAATGGTGCTGATATGTTGATTACTATATTTCTGTCACTTCTTGATGTAGGGCTTGGCAAAGGTGTAATATCTATTCTTTCCATGCCACTTGCATTATCTCCAACCATTGCAGGTGGATTAGTAGGCAGTATTGTTCTACGATTTACATTAAAGCTACCACCGCCTTGAAATCTATTAACATAACTACCGCCAGTTTGAAACAAACCCCTTACAAAGCCAAATAAACCACCGCCTGCTGCACTTGCTGCTGTGGTTGCTTGCGTAAGTTTTAATTCTGCTTCTTTTTTTGCGTTTATCTTAGCTTGAAGTGCATTTTTAAGTTTTAATATTGCCAATTCAATACCAAGATTTTTTACTAATTCAATAGTATTTGTAACAGATATTTCACCTTGTTTGATCTGAGTAGAGAGTTGCTTTTGTGCTGTTTTGGTAAGCTCAGTTTGAACATTTAACATACCTTCCATGTTTTTTTTGTCTTCGCTGCCTTCTTCGTTAGTGCCTTCTCTCATTTTGTTAATTGTTTCTTCAAGGAATGCTTGTTCTTTGAATATTCTCAATAACTCATTATTGTCGGTAATAGATTGTGCTTCAAGTGCTAATAAACTTAATTTTTTTAATATCTGTTGTTCTATTGCTTCTTTTTTAGAAATTTCCACATCAACCGAAAGACCAGTTCTTTCATTTATTTTTTGTATTGTAACAAACTCGTCTTCACTTGCATTTAATGCTTCATTCTGTAAATCCAATATTTCTTGATTTATTTTTTTTCTATTTTCTTCTGCTTGTTTGTTTTTTTCTTTTAAACCTGCTTCAGTAACAAGGGCAGTCAATTCTCTTTTTTTTGATAATTCTATTTCTTTTTGTAATAATTCTAAATTGCCTGTTTCAAGCCCTGCTTCTTTAAGCTGTCTAATTGTTGTTTCTAATGGACTTTCATTTAGTCTTTTAAATCCTTCAGTAATACTATCTACCCCTTCTTTTAAAGAACCAATAACTCTCTTAATAGCAGGTGCTAATAAATCACCGATACTATCTTGAAGTTGTGATAGACTATCCTGAAAGTTTGAAACTAAACCTGAAAATGTTTGTGATAAAAGGTCTGTAGCCCCTGCAATATTTCCATCAGGATCAGTTAATGTGTTAATTAATGCTTCTCTAAATTGAGGTAAGGTCATTTTTGACAAATCATCAAACCCTGTAGCTAACTTTACCTGCGTTAATACACCTCGTTCTCTAAGTACATCTGCTGCACCTGCACCACCTGCAAAAGCACGACCAAATGAATTTGCTGCTTCTACAATATCTGTTCCCATAAATGCGGCTAAGTCAGATACTGCTTTTAAAGTTTTTTCACTATCTGCACCAAATGCTTCTAATTGCGCCCCTGCTTCTACAACATTTTCAAGTTGGAATGGTGTTGTTTTAGCTACACTATTAAAAAATTCAAATGCTTTTCTACCTTCATCTACACTACCTTTTAAAGCAACAAGTCTTGTTTCTAATGCTTCAAATCTTGCAGATGTTGCAACCACTTTACCAATAGTAGCACCGATTGCTGCAAAAGCAAAAGATGCTAACAATACTTTGTTTCTAAGAACACCAATTTGTCTTGTAAGCCCTTCAGTTCCAACACGCATTCTTTTTTTGGATTTGGTAGTTTTATCTACTTGGTCATCCAGTTTTTTAAAATCTCTTATCGCTTTATCTACTTCAGCTTTTACTAATAATTTTATTTCTCTTTTATCCGCCATTTTTCTCACTCATATAAAGTTTTATTGCATTAATCTCGTTTCTAATAATATCGAATATTTCGATCTTACTTGCGTCTGCACTATCTAAATCCTGTGCTAATGGTATGTTAAATTCTTTAATCCATTGATATTCACGAAGTAATGTTCCATCTTCATTATCAATAATCCACTTTGGATTCATAAACAAAGGCAAATGAAAGTAAAGATTTCTACCAAGAGAAAACCTACTATCTGTCCACCCTTCTACCAATTCTATTATTTCTTCCCATACCTGTTCAATGTTTTCGTAAGTCTTGACCTTCTTGCTAACAGGACTTTGCCTTTTGTATGGAAACTCTAAAGTTATGTGCGGAAATCCCATTTGAGAAAACCACACATAACTACAAAGTCCTATGAGTCTTTTTTTTCAAGCCCCATATAGTCGGTAAAGATTTGTTGCATCAATAAATCTATTTGCCCCATTGATATACTTTCCAAATCCTTTTCAGTTAATCCTGAGAGTTCTTCAACTCTATTGATTAATTTGAAATAGTCATCTTCATTAGTTTTATCATCTTTAAAAGCGACAAGACTTAATTGCCACAACTCTCTTTTCTGTTTGTATGTTATGGAATTTACATTCCACTCTTTATCGAACAATTTAACCTTCATTGTTTACTCCTTACCAAGTTGATGAAGCATATTTATCATTATACATGAATTTAAACGCTGTTCCACTTGCATCTCCATTTGCATCAGTTGCTTGTACAACTTTAAATGGAATTGTAATGACAGCACCTGCTTCTGCGTTTGCATCAAGATTTACTGCTGTTGAATAGATTTCACAATCAATATTCATTTCACCAAGTTCTGCTGCATCGATTGTACCATCACCTTGCTGTAATTGTAAAGTTGCAGTTTTACCATCAATGAAATCTTGTAAGATATTCTTTGTTGCTGCAAAGTTTACATTACCATCATATAATACTGACAATTCACCAGTAATATTTACAGATGGAATACCGAAAGCATAAGTTTCAGCATCGCCATTAGAATCTCTACCTACTCTTGCTAAATTGTTTTCAAAAGTAAAAGACACTCCTGTAATTACGATGTCTGTTAATGTTTGACCATCAACATCAAGTTTCTTTACATCAAAGTAAGATTCTACTTGAACTGCTTCAGATCCTGATTGTGATATTACATCAACTGCTGTGCTTAGATTTTGCTCAGTTAAGAATTTAGATGAACTCGTAAATCCTGAATAGAAAGTACCGCTAAGTAGCAATCTACCATCTGTCATGTCAAAGTTCATTGTTAGACTTTGTAAAGCAGCACTTGTAATCAATTTATCTTCNCTTGATGAAGGATAGTATAATCCAATATCAAATAAAGATGGAATACCTGCACTTGAACTTGCTGTAAAGTCAGGTCTTGATAAAGCATTACTTGATGATGCTTCTATTGTATGAATTACATTAGTACCACTTGTGTTTTCTGAATGGTCTTGTAATACATTAGCTAACAATCTTACCACAAAGTTTCTTTCAGCAGGGACTTCAAAGTCCATTGTAATAAATCCGCCTTTAGAACTTCTGAATTGNTCATTGTCTAATTCGATCATACCTGCGTTGTTGCTTCGTATCTCACCGCTTTCAATAAAATTGAGGACNGGTGTAGATACATTTATCATTGGCAATAATTTATATGCCCCATCAGCNGCAGCCGCAGTTGCAATATTAGCCGCATCTTTTGCTAAGATACCTACAGAAAATTCACTTTTTCCATAGACTTTTCCACTTATAGCCATTTGTTATTTCTCCTCTTTTAACTTAGGTTTTTTCTTTTGTTCTGTTGGAAAAAATCGAACACCTAAAGATTCAAGTTCTTCCAAGTTTTCTTTTGTTAGTTTAACTTCTTCACCTCTTAACAACCTTCTTGTAAGCCAGTTAGGTGTTTTAGTATGTCCATATTGAAGTTTCAAACCACTTTTTAATTTATATTTCATGATATTACCTCGTTTACATTACACTCTAAAGTAAGAACGCATCGTTCTCTTTCTGTATCTTCTGCATCTCGTTCATAGACCACATCAATAATTCTTGCGTTATACCAATCAGATATACCTAATGCTTCTAAATCACGATTGTTAAAGAAAATTCTTTTTAATAATTCTGCTACATCGGTAAGTCTTTTTATATCCTTATCCTTTGTAAATTCTGAACCAGTATGTATTTCAAAACTTATTGTTGTAGTAAAAGTTCTAATATGTGTGTTGCTTGCATAATCAACAAAAGTGTCTGAAACTGGTCGGATCAAAAAACTTTCTTGACCTCTATGTTCATCATAAAACAAAGGAACACTCGGAATTGTTTGTTTAATAAGTTTCTGAATGTTATCCAAAACTTTATCTTTAAATACATTGTTAAATTCTACTCTTGCCATTATCCTTGCCCTCTATATCTTTTCTTGTAATACTTTTTACTAATTTTTGTACCATATTTGGTTCTCTTGCTTTGCCCTTGTCTTGTTTTCTTTTTACCATTTCTTCTTACAAAGGTTATAGTGTTCTTTCTTGGCATTATTTCTTATATACCTTTTCTGCACCTGCAATTCCAAATGAACCTAATGTTACCCAAACAAATGAATTGTAAATGTAATCATTCACTACAAGTTCAATTCCAATAATACCCATTACTAAATCTACGATTCCAAATACACACATTAAGGCAAAAGAAATAAATCCAATAATTGCTTTTTCGTTGTATTCGTTTTCATCTTTAAAAATTGACCACATTATTTTTTTCTCCCATATATTTTCTTTTGAGATTTAGGTGGATTCTTTTTTCTTCCGCCTTTACTCCATAAAAATTTATCTGCCCAATATGCAGCAGACATCTTACCTCTTGCTATATTTCTTCTATGTCTTGATTTAAATGCTTTTCTTGCTGCAGCACTATAATTATGTCCCATACCTTTAGCACCAAATCTAATCAGTTTTAATTGATGTCCTGATGATGCTAATACCATAGCTTTCTTGGTTTTATGACTTGGAGTCATTTTAGGTCTATTGACTGCTGTCAAGCCATATCGTTTTAATAGCTTTTTCTTTCTTCCTAAATGTGCCACTATTTCTTCTTACCTTTTTTCATCTTTTTTTTCTTTTTCTTTTTCCCTTTATGATAAGGCATCTTTATCTCCTTTTGAGTTGTATTGTTTCTATTCCGCCACCACTTGTGTGGTCTAACCCTGATACTTCTACTTCCCATTCGTCATCTGCTGTATATACACCAGTTGAGAATCTTACATATACTCCATGTCCTACTGGTTGGAAAGATCCATCAATAACTTCTGCTTCTTGGACTTGATTTACTTTCAATCCTGAATCATCTCCTATAAAACTTTTATATTTTACAGAACTGGTTGAACCTGCTGCAAAAGTACCGCCTGTGCTTATGATAACTTTAATTCTATCAAATGATGTTTGTGGATAACCATAAGTATCTACAATAGCACCAGTTGTGTTTCCATTGATTGAAACTTCTTTTACGATTTTATCTCTACCATCTTCATCTTGATCAAGAGAAATAATACCTTTTCTAATAAGGTCTAATAGTCCAGTACCGCCTTCTTGGTCGTATGCTTGTATTTGTAATCTAAGTCCATGCTGCTCATCGTATGGTAATATTGCCATAGATGCAGCTAACAACGCAGTAGCCCTAACGATTACTTCAGGATAATCTCTACCTAAATTATCCCCAGTTCCCACACCTTTGTTCTTGTAGATTGGTTTATTGATATAAGAACGAACAAAGTCGGAACTTCTCGATATAAACTCGTTAAAGAGTGTTTTATTATCCCTTCCTGCAGTCATAGTTACATCGAAGTTTGGATTTGAATTAGTTGTAGGTTGAAAGTAAACGACATCAGCATCTTCATCAAAGTAGTATTTTCCATCTGCATCTATGCTTCCGATGTCACCTACCGATGTTTGTTCAATGTCATTTTCATAAAGCATGGTGAACTTACCTACACTACCTGCTTTCCATATTTCTGAATTTCCACTTCCACTATGACTTACCCAATTTGTGATAGTTCTTTTCCTGTCGTAATCAAATACAAAAGGTGCTACCAGTTGTATATCTTCTATTGTGCAATATGTATCAAGATATGTACTCATTACTAAATTCTCCTATTAGTTGAGGAACTTCTAACGAATCAATAAGCTTATGTAATTCAGGCATATAATACTCTTTCTCTCTATCTGATATTGTTTTTGCTTGTAGCATGACTGATAGTTCTTTGATTCGTTTTATGGTTTTGCCTAAATCCATTAGTCCCCCTTAATTATTTTATTGTTCCAAGTTGTTATTCCATTATGTATATCTAAGGTGATAAGATTAAACCAACCATCGCTGAAGAAATCTACNATTCCTACATTNTGTGTCCANTTCACCTTTCTACCTTTNAAAAAATCTTTTTTCAGTTTACATAAGCACCCCATGCTTTGTGCAATATGTACTCCTGATATGTGCTGCATTACACTTCNTTGNCAATCGTGAGTATGACCATANATAACATTACATCCNAAAGCCATAACACTTGCCCTGCTATGATTTACACTTGAATAGTGTCCGCCATGATAAGCATAAAGTTTAGATCCTTCAACTTTGAATAGTTCTCCATAAGGATACCAGTCATAACCTCTTTCTTCTACTTTAAATAGATTCTCAGGTTTGTATCCTTCAAGATATGGATTTTCTTCAACAAAAGAATTATACCAATTATCATGGTTTCCCATAGCTAAATATTTCTTTTTACATCCTACTTTTTTTAGGACTTTATCAATTCTGTCTAAATGATAATTGACTTCATCTGCTTCTTTATCAATTAAGGGGAGTTGATATTCTAATGGTGGTCTTTTTCTTCTTGACCATCTCCAATGAGATACATACTCCCCTTCTGCAAAATCACCTAAGTTGATAAATACATCAGGTTTTACTTTTTCAATTACCTTTAATGCACAGCTAAATGCCTTTTCATCATGTAATGGGAAGTGCATATCCCCAAAGATGATNCCTGTACTCTTGATCTGNTTCATGTAGTTGTTGCCCTTNTATACCACCCANANTAGAATCGTTCTTGGTCAGGTTCTTCGGNTACNAATNTACCATAGAANAANCAACGATANGCTTGTAATCGTCTTTTAGAGATTCTNNCTGCATTCTCTATGGTTATTTCTCCGATNACTCCATCTTCTTNGATNTTATTCATCTTTCTACTATTGATGGCTTGTTGTAGTATTTTGACAGCTTGTCTTTGCCCCATATTGACACACATATCGAAATAGGTGGCTTTCAANTCATTTGGTAAANNATCTNCTTTACTTGGTTTCCAATANTTGTTGTAATAGATATTAANTGCNTCACTTTTNGNGAGATTCTTAATATCTANATCAGGATACCATCGTTTAGCAATACCNAANTTGGTTTCACCACCTTTATCGTAAGGATCATTCACATAACCCCCTTCATGCTCTAAGACCTTGTCAATGATTTGTTCAAAGGTAATCATGCTGACTTCTTCACTTTTTCGTAACTCCTCAATCCACCAAGTCCCAACATCCCCATCAATATAGTAGTAAGTGTTCCCATATCGAAGGTAGGTAAGGCAATTTGATGTCCAAAGGAATATAACAGAAATGTTAAGAATGGTTGCAGTACGAAATGATAACATAAAGCTACCCCACAAGTCCATCCCACAAAAGGTCGCCATCCTGAAACAAATAAGCTATTGCTATTAGCTTCAACTTTATTNACNTCAATCTGTGCTTTGTTAATCTCTTGTATGAGTTGTGCTTTTTCTGCTTTGTCAAGTGTAAAGTCATCGATTTTGTCAGCAACTTTATCTATGATTCCTGCTACTACATTTAATTTAGGCATCTTTTTCTACTTCTTCCTCTTTTTTATCAAAAGATTCTGTTAGCATTTTAGCAAAAGCACCTTCGGCTACATTTTCACGATCCATTTCAAAAGCCAAAGATGATTTTCTTTTTCTACAATTCTCTATGTGTTCTACCAAGATTTTNTGTTCTTGTGATAGTTCATCATAGTTGTAGTCTTTATCGTTTATATTTACTTTTCTTTCTTCACTCATTTTCATAACCCTCGTTTGTTATTAATAAATTCTATGTGTGTTGCCCACCTATACATTCACTCATTCTAAATGGTGCTGCTTCTAAGAAGTCATCATACAAGTTTACTGAACCTGGTGTTGATTCTAATGGATTATTACTTCCACCGATTAAATCAAAAGTTGATGCTTTACCACCTGCTGCAGCAAAAGTATGTCCTGTGCCATCACACAATCCTTTTAAAGATATATTAGTTGTTTGTTCTACACCAGTTGCTTCACCAATAGCACTACCTATTCCAAACATTCCAAAATTCGTATTTCCTACTGCTGGTAATGCCATTATTCAGCATCTCTTATTGCTATATAGTCTGCTAATTCTGCTTCACATTCAGTAAGCTGTGTTTCTAAATTAGCTTTATGTGCTTCACATTGTGATATAGCTTCATCTACTGGTTTTACATCAGTAAAATCTACTACTTCTACATCATTTCCTGAAGCATCTTTCATTGATCTTGTATGCTTGATTTCTACCATTTTAGGTGAATCAACTTGTACTTGTTCTTGTACTTTTTCTGCGATTACTTTAGCCATTTTTCAATTCCTCTATTTGTTGTTGTTGTTCTTTTATTGCCTCTATTAACAAAGGCACAATCTTTTCATATTTAACTGCTTTATATCCACTATCTCTTGTAGTAACTACTTCAGGTAGGACTTCTTCTATTTCTTGTGCTATTACACCAACATCATGTCCTTCGTTTCCATGTATAGTTTTCTTTTCTTCTTCAGTTAATTCTTTCCAGTCAAACTCTACACCACTAATCTGTAATACTTTATCTAATGCACTATCTAATGGTTTAATGTTTTCTTTTAGTCGTTTATCAGAAGTTGAGAATGCTACTACATCATTACTACAATCTAATCTACCTGTTGTGCTACTTGCAGCAACTCCAATACCAAGAGATTCAGTTATTTTTACATCATCTGAACTATCAATTTCTATTGCAGGGGCAGATGTTGCACTTGTTCCTATTTGAACTTTACTAACACTATCACTTTCTCCACCGATTTGTAATAATTCTCTACTTCCACCTGCTAATCTAAAATGTGCAATCTTACTATCAGAAGAACTTATAACTCTCATTCCACCATTACTTCCTGCTACATCTACATCTAACTTAGCACCTGGTGATGTAGTTCCTATACCGACTCTTTGATTATCTCCATCTACTACTAATATTTCACTACCACTTGCCCAAGAGTTTCCAATTTGCATATATCCTCTTGTTCCTGTTTGGATATGTGATAAAGACATTCTATGATTTGTAGTTTCATAAAATCTAATACCATTATATCCATCAGTTGCATTATCGGAAACTAAATCTATTAAATGTCCTGTTGCACTTGTTCCTTTAAATACTGAAGAAACAATAGCACTACCTTGTACATGTAATTTTCTATCAGGTGATGAAGTTCCTATGCCTAATCGTCCTGTTCCAGTAAGTCGCATTTGTTCACTACCTGCTGCATAAAATCTCATTACTTCTGCACTATCTTGAAAGTAAATACCCTCTCCTGCATATCCACCACTATTACCTATATGCCCACCATTTGTATCTCCTGCTATAATAATACCTGCATAAGAACTATCTGAATCTTTAAATCTTGCTAAATTACTACCATCTGAATCTTCTACATGAAGTGTACCTGCAGGTGAGTTAGTTCCTATTCCTACTCTATCATTACCACCATCTACGAATAACATATTTTGATTACCATTAGATTCAACTCTAAAATTAACATTATCACTATCTTGATTGATTACAACAGACCCTGATGATAATTCAATTCTTTTTGAATTAGATGCAACAAGTTCCATTACATCGCCTACCACTTGAACTCTATTAGCATTTGAAGTTGAATTACTATCTTCTATTACAATAGCAGCACTTGCATCGGTGCTTACAAATTTTGAAACATAATCAAAACTTGTTGCAAAATAACCTGCTAAATATCCATCTCCACCAGTTACTTCTATTCCTGTATTTCCACTTGCTACTACATCTAATCTTGCACTTGGTGATGTTTGTCCTATACCGACATTACCAGCTGCCATTAAATTAATATCATAACCACCATAAGTTCTAATTTCTAAATCATTGCTATTTCTATAAAGAATAGCATTGGTGTCGTTAATAGCAATTTGCCCACCAGTTGTAATTGTCCCACTAAAAGTTGTATTACTATTAATATATAATTGTGCAGCATTATTTGATAGATCTTTAACAGCAATAGCATCTCTACCTAAAAACATTAATCTTGCATTGTCTTCAAGTTTTAATAAAGAAGTACTACCACTACCAGTAGTTTTAATGTGTAGTTTAGTATCAGGTGATGTTTCAGAAATTCCAACATTTCCTGTGCTATCTTTAATAATAAATCTTGTAGCTACGCCATTTTCATCTATTTGAAAATCTCCAGCATTGTTAAATAAATCATATTGATTTGTAGTTCCTTTAATATGTAAATAAGATGCATTACCTGAACCAGTACTTTCTATTTTAAGATTAGCAGTATTGTTAGAAATGTGTAATTCACTATCAGGACTACCTGTACCAATTCCTACACGATTATTACCACCATCTACAAATAACATATTAGCATCGCCATTTGATTCAACTCTAAAGTTTACATCTTTACTTAATTCATTAAATACAAAATGTGAATTATTTATTTCAAATGTATTTGTATCAGCACTATAAAATTTTACACCTCTACTACCACTACCATTTATTTCTTCTCCTGTTACACTTGGACTTGCTTCTTGCGTAAGTGGATCTTCTATACTCCAATTTGGATTATATTTATCTCGTGTAAATGTTACACGCATTGTTTGTGTATTTTCGCCTTGGTCTGCACTAATACTAAAATATGCTTGTAGTTCTGTTGTGCTTCCAGTTTCTATAATTCTTACTTTTGTAATGTCGTTGGTTTGATTGCTTACTTCACATCTTATTAAATTACCACTCCAATCAACTTGAAAATCACAAGTAAAAGTTCTCGGACTAAAATATCCACCAGTAAAGCTAATACCAATAATTCCACCACCTCTTGCATTTGCAGCTGCTGCACTTGCTATTGTGTACCAACCTGATGTTGTAGGACTTGTAACACCTGCATAATCTGTAACTAACACACTACCTGATCGATCTGTTCCATGAGGATCAGGAATATTTATTGGAATTTTTGAGGAGTCTATAATAGTAGTTCCATCCATTTGATAGACACCACTTGTATTGATATTTCCTGTTGTACTTATTGCACCAGTTAAACTTCCAAAACTTAAAGCTCCGCTAACACTTAAAGCTCCAGTAACACTTACACCTGTATTAGTAGTTTCTAATTTATTACTACCATTATAATAAATTAATGCACCTCCATTTGCATTAAATCTAATAGCATCTTCGAATTGATTACCAACAGGATTATGATGTCTAATTCTAAAACTATTACTTCCTTCTAAAGTTTCTACATCAATGATTTTATTACCATTACCAGTAAAGTCTAACTCACTTTGTAATTTTACTACACCGCTAAAGGTTGCATCTCCTGATGATGATATTGTTAGTCGTGTATTACTCCCAAAAGTATCAGTACCTGTATTAAATTTTATTCCTTTTGTATTACCACCTTGAACTACTGCATTAGAACCATCATATCCGAACATAGCCCTACTATCTGATACTTTTATATGTCTTGAACTATTGCCAGTTCCAAGGTGTAATATACTTCCAGGAGAGTTAGCTCCTATACCGACTTTACCATCAGATTGTATTTTCATTAATACACCAGAATTATTAGAAAATTGATAACCTGCTGCTGTGTTGTCACTTTCAAATTCGTGGACTGCACCACTTGGACTTGGTTTTATTATTAAAGTTCTTCCTCCAGTTGCTGCAGTAAGATGAATACCATTATCATCTACAACTTCTAACTTAGCATCAGGTGTATTTGTACCTATACCGACATTACCTGATGAGTTGATTTTGAAAGCATTAGCACCTGCACCACTTTCTATTACAAAAGGGTCTCCTGCACCAGTTTCAGTAATATGAAAATTATTTGTTACTGCTCTTGCTCTCCAAGTTTTAGTTCCATCGGTATCTGTAAATGCTAATTCAGGTGCAGTTCCTGATAAGTGTAAAAGATAACTTGGTGATGTAGTTCCTATGCCGACCCTATGATTATCTCCAGTTATATTTAATACATAAGCCAAAGTACCACTACTATCTTCTGTACCAAATTGTAGTTTACTTCCATGTGCTTGATTTCTTATTAAAAAATTACCAGTCTTATTTTGCATCCAAGTATGTGAAGAATCATGAAATATTTCTAAATCATTACTTTCGCCAATAGATAGCTTTTGATTGTCATTAGGTAATTTAACTCTTACACCATCACTTGCATCAATTCTTATAGCAGTTTTTGTTTGACTATCATCAACCACATTAAAGAACATATCTTGATTATTTGAAGTGTTTTTAATAGTCATAGCACCTGCACCATCATTCCAAAGCTGTAATCCACCAGTAATATTTTTAATTACAGAAGTGCTATTTAAATGATATAGTTTTAAAGATTGTGATGCACCAATAGCTAATATCTGATTATCATTAGGCAGTCTTACCCTACCTTCTGCACTTGAATCAATCCTAATAGCAGTAAGTGTAGAAGTTCCATCTTTTACATTTATAAACATATCACCATCAGATGCTTCATTAGCAACATAAAAATGGTCAGAAGTACCACTACCAAAACCTACATAAGCTTTTCTACCTGCACTTGTTCCATCAGGATAATATTGTATATATGCATGGTCAGTTCCTATAAGATTTAATAATCCTGCATTATTTGATATACTAAGTGCACTTGAAAAAGTTTTAGCACCACTAAATGTTTGAGTGCCTGATAAATGTGCTGTATCTGCATCTAAGTTAGCAGAAGGTAGAACGCCTGTAACATCTGTTGTTAAATCGATAGCATTTCTTGTGATTTGTTGTCCGCTTAATGTTAAATAATCTAAACTTCCTGCTAATGTAACATTAGTAGAGTTATCTGTTCCTGCTGCATCTACACCTAAGTTTGATCTTGCTGTTGCTGCATTGGTTAAGTCAGAAAGATTGGATGCTTTTACTAATTTTTCACCTAATGAAGTTGCTGTAGTTGTAGCAAAGTTAGGATCGTCACCTAAAGCTGCTGCTAATTCATTCAAAGTATCTAATGTGCTTGGTGCAGAATCAACAAGACTTGCTACTTCTGTGCCTATCTTGTCATTGATTGCTGCAGAAGTCATCAGGGAAGTGTCATTGTCTGCAAAGGATTCACTTGATGTTTGGATAGCAGATAGTGCTACTGAATCAAAAGTTAATGTGCTATCTAATTGTAATGCACCAGTAAATCTACCAGTTCCATTGACATCTAAAGTATAACTTGGTGTAGCATCTAAAATACCTACTCTTGAATTTGCAGCATCTGTTCTAAGTAATGAATTTGCACTTGAATCTTTTATGTTTACATCTAAATTATTACCAGGATTATTAATAATTAAAAAATTTTCTTGTAATAAAATTTGAGATACATTATTTCTAACTACATTAAAATTGTGATTTGTGCTTGTTCCTACTTTACCACTATTATCTCCTGATTGTATTATTGTTGTAGTAGTATTTGTAGTATCTGTTACTTTAAAAAATGGTGTAGAAGCATCAGTAAAGTTTATATCTCCAGTAAAAGTAGGACTTGCTAAGGTTTTGTTTGATAAGGTTTGTGAACCAGTAAGAGTTACTTCTCCTGATGCTACTAAATCAATAGCCCCATCGCCATTGTCATCATAGGTAGCAGTAATGTTTGTATGACTACCATTGGTATCGAACATATCACCGACCACATCTTGTACATATTCAGTAATGGTTTTACTACCAATATATAATTCAGTAGATATTTTAACTTTATTACTTGCAATCTGTAAATCTGATGCAGTCCCATCACCATCGTATAAAGTACGAAGTGTTCCATCGATTCCCCCAGTTTCTCCAGTATGGATTAGTTGAACATACCCCTGATTTACAGGAGTATTTCCTAAATTCGTATTACTACTCAATTTCTAATTCCTTGTATAAATCTTTATCTTTCATTCGTTTATGACCTCTACCGATGTCATCTGAAAATATGGCAGGTTTGCCTATGAGTCTATGTACTCTTTTGCCCCCATTACAATCTTGGACATCAGTACATTTTTTTAATTTTTCATCGTTTATGCTTTGATGAACTTCAAATATTTCTCCACAATCACATTTATAGTCGTATAATGGCATCTATATCCCCTTCAAATTACTTTTTAATGTCAATATAGGGCTAACCGAAATTAGCCCCATATTTAACTGATTTTCGTTAGTCCAATTATGGATTTACGAAGTTCACAACACCTAATGATGTTGAGTTAGCAGCGTGTGATAATGCTGCACCGAATAATACATCGGCTACAACAGAAGTCGCTAAATGATCGATGTCATAAGCTGACTGCACTCTTGGTGCTAATTGCTGTGCAAAGTACACAGAATTTCTGTTAAAGATAGTAGCTGTTTCATCGCCAGTACCACCATCGTCATCCCAGTCAACTGAAGGATAGCAGCTCATTCCATAAGCTTGCATAACCATACCATTAACTAAAGGATTGACTTCGTCACCTCTTTTTTGTGCTTCTGTGAAGTCACCTAAAGAAAGTAATGACATATAAGCAGCAGGAGAACCATATAAGTATGTTTCACCATCTGTGTAGTCAAATCCTGCATCAAGAAGTTTTTGTAAACCGCTTCTGATTAATGCAGTAGTGAATGTGTTATCTGCGGAAAGAGTTACATCGTTTCCAGTAGCTGATTGAAGTACATCAACAGCTAAGTAGTTTTCCACTTTCTTAGCTAAAGCATAACCCATTGATTTTGCATAAGCATTGAATAGGTCAGCAGATTCTTGAACTCTTACGATGTCCTCGATTCTTTTAGCTTCGTAGTGATGTTGATCCGTTGATAATTGAATTACCCCATCTGTGTTAGCAGAATAAGTTACTGCTGTGTCNGCNGATTTAGATGCNGCTGTTTCTTCAGCAACTTTAGGGATGTTTAGTATGTCACCGCCGCCTGAAACCATAGATGAGAAGTCAGATACTTGGTTACGAAGAATGAATTTTCTTTCTGCGTAGTCAAGAATAGCATCTCTCCACATTTCAGGAATAAAATTAGCAGCGGTTGTAGTAGTTACATTTGCCATGTTAATTAATCTCCTTAAAGATAGTTTAGTTTTTAATTTCTATAGCCATCTACTATCTGTTTCCAAAGTTTAGGATTCTTTCTCGCTTCCTTTCTGTCATCTTCAGATAAATCAGACCATTTGCTGTTTTCAGCAAACTTTCCGCTTGAAGTAACCTCTTTGGCATCAGATACTTGCACTTTTTTGTTTCCCAATCTCTCAATGTGCTTTTCCAACTTAATTGTTGGCAGGTCTATATAGATTTCTTGATCTTCATCTGAGAGTTGTGACAGCAGATGTTCTCGTCTTTGCTTTTCTTGGATTTGGAATTGTTCAACTACAGGTTTAAGCTGTGAGTTTTCTTCCTTCATCTTTTCATACAAAGATTTAAACTCCTCTTTTTCTTCAAGCTGTTTTTGTTCTTGAAGTTTGAGGTTCTCTTTGAGTTCTTTCAACTCAGCTTCTGCTGATTGTGCTCTTGTTCGATACTTCTTGCTTTCTGCAATTAAGCCACCGACCTCGTTATTATTTTCTTCCTGTGTAGGTGTTTCTGCTACTGCTTGTGTTTCTTCTACTTTTACATTTTCTTCGGACATCCTGCCCTCCTATTTTATTGTCGTTGTTTTGGATACATACTTTTTAATGTTTTTATCCAAAAGTTCTTTGCCGAATCTTTCGGCTATAAATTTTTTATTTTTATCAGACAAATCGTATATGTCATATCCTCTTTTAGCATTAGCCAAGACAATCTGACCTCTATCGTAAGTAACAATAGCTGTATTTTTCTTTGCACTTGGTCGCATAGTTCTTAGAGTTCGTTTTGTTAAATTCATATCTACAAAAGCAGTTTGAGTGTTTGTTGCCTGATTCTCAAAACCTTTTACTCTTTGTCCATTAGGATACCTCATACCTGCTGCTTTACGATTCTTATAACTATCAATGTTTACTGCTCTACCTTTNATTGTTCTAAATCCTACCTTTGCACCTTTATTTGAGTATTGGTATCCACTTCTACCATTCTGAAACCTACCTTTACTTGCATCCTCTTGTATTTTGTCAATGATGTCAAAAGCTAATTTATTCATAACTCGTTTTGTAGGTACTGGTATATCACTAATCTTCACTATATCTTACCCAATCGTGTCTGCAGTTGTATCCACCTCTCCTACTAAAACCAAGATGTTTAGATCCATCTTTTTGAGGTGGAACTTGTAATGCTTGTATTTCTTTCTGTGTTCTTGGTGTATTGTTATCTAAAATATACCTACANCTACCTCTTGTTTTAGAATCTCTTGTTCCCCTGTATTTAAAAGTAATATCAGGAAAGTCTGCAAATGCTTTTGCTCTTGATGCGTTTGAAAAAGTAGCAAAGGCATCGTTAATCAAGAATGATGCTTCTCCACTACTGATAAAAGTTCCTACACCAAAACTAAGTGTTAAGTTTGCAATAATCTGTTCGTTAGTTTGACCTGTAATGATACCTCTTAGCATCGCAGTCTTTAACTGGTCTGCATATTGTTTTGCCTGTCCAGTAAGATATGTTAATTCAAAATCTCTTAAATCTCTTAACACATCAATACTTGCTGCAGGTACTTGTGCTAACTCTCTCCTTGTAAGTTCTCCAAAGATAGCTGCAATCTCATTATCGTAAGTATCCATTGTTTTACGAAGTAGTTTTCCATACCCCAATCGTTCCATTTCTTCAAACAAGTCTATTTGTTTGGCTACTTGTAGTAGTTCAGCATCACTTAGCTGCGATAATCCCTCTACTAACACACCAATACGAACTAATAGTTGTTCTTGTATGTTCCTAATTTCTTTATTATAGAAATCTAAATTAGCCAATCTGTCTGCCTATTCTTTCAATTATAGACTCATTTTGATCTGCTTCTTGCGGTCTTTCAGCATCTATTTGGTCTACAATAGCTGTTATTTCTTCTTCCTGCAAGTCAGGATTCTTCTTTCTTAAATAACTTTGTCTTGTTTCTAAATCATTTTCGAATGCCCAAGAATAGTATTTGATTTCTTCATCAGTACTCATAGGCACTTCTCTTTCAGCAAAATCTATACTGAACTGATCCCCAAGATTGATACCACCTGACACTTCACAGATTCTTTTAGCAATTTCAAATTGTTGTTTCTCAAATGGTCTATAGATTTGTTCTGTATCACTTCTTAGTGCATCCATTAAGTCAAGTTGTCCCATCTTTTTAGATAGTCCTGATTCTTGGCTTTTATCAGTCCAATTAATTCTTACATTGTTGGATTGTGCAATACTATCTACCATATACTTAGTGGATTCAATCATCGCTTGTACATTAGCATTTGGTGTTGCATAGTTAAAGTTAGCACCTTCAGGCAATACTAATGCTTTGTCTTGTCCCATAGTGATTCGTTGTTCAGTATCTAATCCTGTAAAGACTGGTTGTCCTAATTGGAATCTGCCATGCAAAGCTAATTCTGTAAGCATGATATTGATACTTCTCATGCCATCTACTAAGTCTGATGCACCTTCTCTAAAGAAATCTCTTGTAAATGGATGTCTATGTGCTATGTTAAATGGTAAGACATCTCCATAAGGATTCCTATCATCAGGAACTATAGAAGTGATTTTCCCCCTACTGCTTATCATAAAGTGTTTACCTTCCATATCATCGGTATCTTT
>FUFK010070141.1_pt1 | contig 35823 bp, 34 predicted proteins | sample 1021851 | NCBI WGS metagenome assembly FUFK01 (sample SAMEA51879418, study PRJEB19060) | metagenome | reverse complement strand
TGTCCAGGAGCAAAATCTGCTAAATGTTTTTTTAATCCTATAGCTCCAACTCCAGGCCCACCTCCTCCATGAGGTATACAAAATGTCTTATGCAAATTCATATGACATACATCTGGTCCAAATTTACCTGGTTTAGCTACACCAACCATTGCATTATAATTGGCACCATCTAGATACACTTGTCCTCCGGCATCATGAATTTTTTTACAAATCTCAACAATACTTTCCTCAAATACACCATGTGTTGATGGATATGTAATCATTAAAGAAGACAGTCTATCACCTGCCTCTTCTATTTTTTTATCTAAGTGAGTTAAATCTACATTACCTTTGTCATCACAGTTTACAATTAAAATATCCATACCGCACATCTGTGCACTGGCTGGATTAGTTCCATGTGCACTTTTAGGAATTATACAAATATTTCTTTTAGTATCTGAATTTTTCTCATGATATTTTTGTATAGCTAATAAACCAGCAAACTCACCTTGTGCTCCTGCATTAGGTTGAAGTGAAACTGCATCAAAACCAGTAATATCTTTTAACATCGATATTAATTCACTCATCATTTCATTATATCCCTCACGTTGATGGGGCTCTAAGAATGGATGCGCATTTGAAAAACCTGGTAAAGTAATTGGAAGCATTTCAGATGCAGCATTTAATTTCATAGTACAAGATCCAAGAGGTATCATTGATCTATTTAAAGCAACGTCTTTGTTTTCTAGTTTTTTTAAATATCTCATCATTTCTGTTTCAGAATGATAGATATTAAATACTGGATGAGTTAAGATGTTGTCTTTTCTTTCTAAATCACTTTTGAAAATTGAATTTTCAATTTTACTCTCNATCTCTTCAGCATATATTTCAATATTATTTTCATTAAAAAATTTAATTAAATTATCTACATCTTGTAGTGATGTAGTTTCATCTAAGGAAATTGAAAAATGATCGTCATTTACAAATCTAAAATTGATACCATTGTCTATAGATTTNTTTACCCAGTATTTNGATTTTGANTCTTTTANTAATAAGGTATCAAAATAATTTTTAGATTTTACTTCAAAATTTAATATCTCTAATGATTTTTTTAGATATCTAGACTTATAGTGAATGTCATTAGCAATATTTTTTAATCTAGTTGGGCCATGATATATTGCATAGGAAGCAGATATAATTGCTAATAAGGCCTGTGCAGTACATATGTTACTTGTAGCTTTTTCCCTTCTAATATGTTGCTCGCGTGTTTGAAGAGCCATTCTGTAAGATCTTTTATTAGTACGATCAACTGACACGCCAATTAGTCTTCCAGGTATCATTCTTTTNTATTCATCTANTGTTGCAAAATATGCTGCGTGNGGNCCTCCTAGACCCATTGGAACNCCAAACCTTTGNGTACTCCCNACAACTATATCAGCTCCAAAATCTTTTGGTGATTTCATAACTACCAAACTCATTATATCAGCTGCTATGATTGATAANGCATCGTNAGATTTATTTATATTTATTAAATCNTTGAGATTTGCAATTTCTCCGTATGTNTCTGGATTTTGAATTAAACAACCAAANGTATCNTNATCTGGATTATCAAANATAATTTTTATACCTAGNGGNTTNGCTCTTGTTTTTAAGACAGANAGTGTTTGTGGATGACATNTATTTTGNACACAAAAAGTAAACTTTGCACTTTTTTTAATTTTAAAAGCCATCATCATAGCCTCAGCTGCCGCAGTACTTTCATCAAGTAAAGATGCATTTGCAATATCCATTCCAGTCAAATCAATTATCATTTGTTGAAAATTCATTAACATTTCCAACCTGCCCTGACTTACTTCTGGTTGATAAGGTGTGTAAGCAGTATACCATCCNGGATTTTCAAGAATATTTCTTAAAATAACGCTAGGNGTAATAGTATTATAATAACCCATTCCAATATAAGTTTTTTTGAAATTATTTTTTAAAGATAAAAGTTGAGTATTAATTTTATTAAACTCCTCAGACATACCAGGTCTAAATTTAAGTTTATCTTTAAAAATGATATGATTAGGTACAGTTTTTTCAATTAATTCATCTAATGAAGAGCAATTTATTAATTTGAGCATTTCTCCAATATCTTCATTTCTAGGCCCTATATGTCTGCTAACAAATTTATCTATTTCAATCATCTATTGTTCCAAAAATTGTTTATACTCATCTTCTGACATAAGTTCAGAATATTGATTTGAATCAGAAATTTTCATTTTAAAAATCCATCCCTCATTTTCTGCATCTTGATTNATAATAGCAGCATCATTTTCTAGATTATTATTAACTTCAATTATTTCACCATCTATTGGAGCATAAATATCAGAGGCTGCTTTTACAGATTCAACGACGCAAATTTCATCTTTTGCTTTTACTGAATTTCCAACTGATGGTAATTCAATAAACACAATATCGCCAAGAGATTCTTGGGCGTGATTGCTAATACCAATTGTAGCAATTTCATTTTCAATTGAAACCCATTCATGATCTTTTGTGTATTTTTTTTCACTCATATANGCTCCCATTTTTTTTATAATTTTTTTTTACAAAAGGTAGATTATTAATTTTTACTAATTCTAATTTTTTTCTAATTTCACAAAAAATTGGATTATCAGTATTGAATTCAGATATTATATAACCAATAGCAATAGATTTNTTTANATTAGGAGAAAAACATCCACTTGTAATTTTGCCNATTTCATTATTATTATTATCNAATAATGTCATTCCATCTCTTAGCATTGATTTACTNGTAGAAATTAAACCTATTTTTTTTATTAGATAGTTTATTTTTTAATTGATCAGATAAAANTTTATTTCCATTTAAATTTTCATCTTCTAATCTTTCTTTATCTAAAGCCCATGATAAACCAGCTTCAATTGGTGTAATNTTTTCATTTAATTCATGACCATATAAACTTAATCCAGCNTCGAGTCTTAATGAATCTCTAGAACCTAACCCACAAAGCATTGTATTTTCATTTTTAAGTAAATGAGTAATTAAATTTTCTGCACTTTCATTTGGAATAGAAAGTTCAAAACCATCTTCACCAGTATAACCTGATCTACTTACTATTATTTCATTGTTATTGTATTTACTTATTAAAATATCAAAAAAATTCATATTATTTGGAATATCAATAATATTTTTTAAAACATTAATAGANTCAGGCCCTTGGATNGCGAATAAACAATTTTTGTTATAAATTTTTTCTGCATTAGGAGCACAAGAAATAAATATTTCTTCGTCTTCTTTTTTTCGAGATGCATTATAAACAATATACAAATATGACTTATCTTTAATATCAATATTTGAAATAATTAGATCATCAATAACACCNCCATCTTTATTGAGCAAAAATGAATAATGCGATCTATTTTTAATTAATTTTTTTAATTGTAATGGAATATATTTTTCTAATTTATGTAAATANGNTTCATTATTTTCAATTAAAATTTGCCCCATATGACTAACATCAAAAATACCAGANTGNTTTCTNACNTTTTTGTGTTCATTAATTATTCCAGTTTTATAATTAATAGGCATATTAAAACCTGCAAATGGCAATATCTTTGCACCATTATTTTGATGAAAATTTTTCAGCGGAATGTCTANTGGTAACTGGTTCAAATAAATTCTCCAAGCTACCCCTCTGTCTTTTTACCTGAGAGCTTTTCACCTTCGGTAGAGCTAAATGCTCTTTTCCAGAGTTTTTTTTTAACGGTCCATTGTGCCTGAGAGTTTCCGGGTCGTTGCTCCTTCGGCTCTGAAATTTCAGTATCTCCCGTTAATTATTTNTATACTTATTTTTATAATTTAACAATTAATTTANAGGAATTTTATTATCAATTTTTGATTTTTGATAAATTTCTGACATTTTTTGGTACTCTTCTTTGATCTGATATATTTTATCTGATAATGAGCCCTCTATACCTAATCTTTTAATTTCCGATAAAATTGAGAAACTCTCCCAATAATCATTATTAATATTATATTTACCATCTTTGATTTTAAATACTTCTGTCAAAATTTTAAGATCGTGTGGAATATGAAAACCTTCTTTTGTATCGGTATAGGAAAAAAAATAGTAAAAATTGTCAAATCCAGCCCAGGTTATGGCTGATAAACACATAGAACAAGGCTGATGTGTACTTATGAAGTAATAATCTTTTGTATTAAACAGTTTTTTTTCAAATAAATTAAAAAGAGTTGAAATTTCTCCATGAAATAAAGGGTTTTTGATTTCCTGGTTTGTACCAAGACAAACAAGACTTAGGTCAGATTTTTTAACAATAAATCCACCAAATATTTTATTTCCTTCATTAATTGAAATTTTTGTTAATGGGATTAGATCATCTAAAATAATATCTAAGATTCTTTCATAATTTGTTATCATTATGAAATGTCTGATACTTTATTTATTAGATTTGTCCATAAAACAAAAAAAAAGGACCCAGCAAGCTAGGTCCCTTTTGTGTATCGTGCATTTCCTCCCGATACAATTTAATAATCGTTTCCTTTTATTAAATTGATTATTACCTTTGCGTGTAATAATTAAAAATAATTTATCTATTTGTTATTTATCAATCAATAAAAAAATGTATTTTTAAAAGTAAATAATCTTTTTTTGTTGATATGTTTGTTAATAAAATGTGCAAAATTAAATTTGATTAAAAATGAGTAAAAATTCAAAACTTAATGTCTTAGGAGTTATGACAGGCACATCAATGGATGGCGTTGATATNAGTTTGATTAATACAAATGGGACTGACTTTGTAAAAATTAAATGTGAAAAATCATATAAATTTGATAAAAATTATCAAAATACANTAAACAATCTAATATTAAATAAACCAAAAACTAATAATAAAATTAAAGAATATTTTTTAAAAAAAGATGATTTCGTTACAGATATTTTAGAAAAAAAAATAATTTTATTTCTGAAACAAAAAAAAATTAATAAAAAAAATATCGATTTAATATCAATTAGTGGACAGACTGTTTACCACGACCCATCNAATAAAATATCTATACAATTAGGAAATGGAAACAAAATTGCAAAAAATCTTAAAGTTAAAACTATAAGTAATTTAAGAGATAATGATATTAAAAATGGTGGTCAGGGAGCACCAATTGGATCATATTATCATAAGTTTTTAATACAAAAATTTAAGGAAAAAGCGATTATAGTAAATCTTGGAGGTATAGCAAATTTTTCAACTGTAGTTTCAAGAACATTATTATCATCGGATATAGGGCCTGCAAATTGCTTAAGTGATGATCTTTGCAATTATTTTTTTAAAAAAAAATTTGATAATGATGGAAATTATGCAAGAAAAGGTAAGATTGATAATAAATTAATCGAAAAATTCAAAAAAGATAAATTCTTTAAGAAAAAGTTCCCAAAATCATTAGATAGAAATTATTTTAGAAATTATTTTAATAAGCTAATTAAATTGAACAAATATGATGCGCTAATGACTGCTAACTACATGACTTATATTGGATTTAAAGAATTATTAAAAAATAAAAAATTTAAGATTGAAAGAATTTTACTTACTGGAGGAGGAAGAAAAAATAAATTACTCAAAGAAATATTAATGAATAAACTGAATAAAAAAATTGAACTTATTGATAAATATAAAATAAATGGTGATTTAGTAGAAGCTCAAATGTTTGCGTATATTGGCATGAGATCATTTAAAAATTTAGAAATAAGTAATAAAAATACTACAGGTGTGAAAAAAAATTTAAGTGGTGGTATTTTATATTTTCCAGATTAATTAGTTAAATCTGACCATGTTTTTTTATCAATATTTGAGCCACACAATATCACCATTGTATTTTTGCCAATAAGCTTATTATTGATTTTATATTTTAAAGCAGCGAGTCCAGCAACACATGCNGGCTCAAGAAATAACTTAAATTTTTTATAACAAAAAACCATAAATTTTTTCATTTCATCATCAGAAACAGTTACCATTTCATCAATTACTTCTTTTGCTACATCAAAAGAATATTGCATATGTAAAGGTGCTGAAAGACTGTCAGCAATACTATTTACATTAACATTATTTAGTGGTTTGTTAGCTCTTAAACTTTGATTTAAACCATTAGCATTTTCAGGTTCAACNCCAATAATTTTAATCTTAGGATAAAATTGTTTTATATACGATGAAACACCNCTTATTAATCCCCCTCCTCCAACTGAAATTAGTAAATTGTCAATTTTAGTATTAATTNATTTTAAATATTCTACAATTTCTAATCCCAAGGTAGCACTACCTTGTAATGTCAATGGGCCGTCAAAAGGGTGAATAAAATAGTAACCTTCATTTTTAGCATTTTCAGCATCAAGAAAAGCTTGTTTTGGATTTGTAAAGATAATGTTAGCACCATAATTTTTACAAGTTTGAACTCTATATTTATTTGCACTTTCGTATAAGAAAATTTTATTTTTCAATTTAAATTGATTGGCCACAAATGAAGCAGCGATCGCATGATTTCCAGCACTAACTGCTGTAATTCCTTTATTAAATTTATTCTGATCTTGAGAAATTATATTATTAATAGCACCTCTTGCCTTAAATGAACCAGATTTTTGTAAAAATTCGCATTTAAAAAATAAATTAGTAGAAAAATAATTATCAATATCATCAGGACACTTTAAAAAAGGGGTTTGATTAATAAATGGTCTAATTTTTTTATAAATTTTACTAATATTATCGACAGATAAATCTTTAGGTATCAAGAAATTCCTCTAATTTCTTTAATTTTATCGTAAGCAATATTAATAGCCGCTAATTCTTTATTAGATTGTTTAATAAATTCTTTAGGCATACCTTTGGCAATTAAATTATCTGGGTGATGTTCTTTATTTAATTTTATCCATTTTTTTCTTATTTCATTATCAGTGCTTGATCTATTCACACCCAATATTTTGTAAGGATCAGATTCACTATTTTTTAAATTTGATTGAAAAATTCTTTGAAAATCTTTTTCACTAAATTTAAACGATTTAGAAATTGATCTTAAAAAATCTATTTCACTAATAGATACCTTTCCATCAGATGCAGCAATATAAAATAAATTATTTAATAATTCTTCCAATAAAATTTTATTAGCTGAAAATAAATCTCCTACTTGATTTGCTATTTGTTTATAGCCATACGTATCTTTTTTTGCCTCATTGAATATTTTTGCAACTTTAGGAATTTCAGATTTTGGAACTTTAAATTTTTCTTTAAATGCTCTGATTTCATCATCTGATACAATGCCATCTGATTTAGCTAATTTTGCAGCTAGAATAATAAAACTTAATGTAAAAATTTGTTGTTTTTGATTATTATTTATTCGATTGAAGTTAAATGATGATTTTGATTTAGATCTTCTGTCAAAAGCACCGCCAGCCATTACACCTAAGATAGCTCCTATAGGTCCTCCTAAAGCAAATCCTGCTGCTCCGCCTATAACTCTTCCCCAAATACTCATCTTAAAGATTCAATTATGCCTTTTAATTCATTTATCTCATTTTGAGAAATTTTATTATCTTGATTCAGATCTATAATTTGAAAGAGTAAATTTAATGATTGTTCAATTTCTTCATAGGAAATAACTCCATCATTATTTAAATCAACAAAATTAAAGTACATTTCTTCTTCTTCATTTAATTCAGAAGAATATGCAATTGAAGAATATAAAAGTAAAAATAAAAAAAATATTTTTATCCAAACCATCTATACATTCCTATAATACCTGCACCAGCGTAAAAAAATTGTAAAAACAATATTCCATTGTGTTTTAATTTATAGGCCCAGACTCCAATTAACACTGCTGATAGCAATAATAATGAAAAGCCAATAAATTCTAATCCAATGTTAAATGCAACTAGTAGGGAATAAAGGATTGCTGTAGTTACGCCAATCCATTCTAAAAGTTTGTTTGAATTCAATTAAATATTATTTTTTCTTAATATTAATAGCGTTTTCTTTTCCACGGTTTTCACCGATTTCAAATTCAACTGGCATACCTTCTTCTAAAGTATCAATACCAGCAGCTTCTAAAGCTGAAACATGAAGAAAAACATCTTTTCCTCCATCATCATTTTCTATAAATCCATAACCTTTGGTCGGATTAAACCATTTAATTTTACCACTTGGCATATTGTATTCTCCTTATTTATTATTGGGGGATTAAATTTATTTAACTTATATAAATATTGTATATTGATTAATTTAATACTTTAAATAACTAATAAGAAATTAATTTCAACAATTTTTTTTATTTTTATGCTTAGCTATAAACACGGATATCATGCTGGAAATCATGCAGATGTTATGAAACACATTATAATGCTTTACTTATATAATCTTGAAAAAAAAGTAAATAATTCAATAAGTTATGTTGATACTCATTCTGGTAATGGAATTTATAAATATATATCAAAGTATATGGATAAAAATAAAGAGTATAAAGAAGGAATTAAAAAGATACAAAATTACAAAGGTAATAATATTTTAATTAAAAATTATCTTTCAACTATTTCTAAAATTACTGGAAAAAATAATTTTTATCCTGGATCACCTATATTTATTTCGTCCATAGCTAATGAAAAAGATAAATTATTTTTTTGTGAACTACACAATAATGAATATGAATTATTAAAAAAAAACTTAAACAAATATACCAATGCTAAAATTTTAAATGCTGATGGATTTAACTTTATTTTTAATAAAGTTAATAAAGAGAAGAATTATTTTGTATTTATAGATCCATCATATGAAATAAAGGATGATTTTGAAAAAGTAGAAGAGATACTAAATAATATTGATAATTTATTTTCAAATTCCAAAATCATAATATGGTATCCAGTTTTGAATATTTTGGAAAATGACTCCTTTATTCAGAATATTAGAAAAAAAGGTATAAGTAATATTATCAATGTTGAAGTTCCTATTATGAAATATGGAGACAATGTTGGAATGCAAGGAAGTGGCTTATTATTAATAAATTTTTCAAATAGATCTATAATGAAAAACCTCAAAGAGGTAATACACGAAATTCAANATATTTTAAAACAAGAGGAAAATAGTACTAGGTTTAAATTAAGATATTTATAAATATGAAAAAAATTAATTTACTTGATGAAGATATCTATAAGTTATTTATAAAAATTGCTTTGCCAGCCTCAATTGGAACTNTATTTAATAATCTNTATTCTTTAGTNGATACTATTTTTGCAGGTAGAATGATTTCTGAAACAGCTTTAGCAGCTATTGGTCAAACATTTCCTGTATATTTTATAATTATTGCACTTGGAATAGGACTGAGCATAGCTACAACAAGTAATGTTGCTAATTCTTTAGGAGAAAAAAATATTAAAAAAGCAAGTCATGCATTTTCACAATCTTTTGTTGTAACAATTTTAGTAGGCTTAGGTATAACTATTTTTGGACTTTATTTTGGGAACATAATTTTAGAATCTATAAATGATGATCCAAAAACCCTTAAACTTTCATCATTNTATATGAACGTAATTTATTTAGGATCAGTCATAATTCTTTTACTCATGGTATGTAATTCNTGTTTATCAGCTCAAGGAGATACTAAAAGTTATAGAAATGTTTTAATTTTTAGTTTTTTTCTTAATATAATTTTAAATCCAATATTAATTACAGGAAAAATAATTAATTTTGAATTATTTATGCCAATGGGTATAACTGGAATAGCAATAGCTACCATACTGTCTCAAATAATTGGTCTGTTATATTTATTATATAAAATTTATAGAACAGAGATTTTTGAAAACTTTAAAAATAATTATTTAATTCCTAAATTAAGTTTAATTAAGGAAATTTCATTTCAGGCTATTCCAGCGGCATTAGGATTGATGATGATTGCTCTCGGATCATATATATTATTATTTTTTGTCAGTCGTTTTGGTAATGATGCAATTGCAGGTTTTTCCTCAGCTGGAAGATACGAACAACTGCTTTTCTTACCCTTGTTAGGATTAAGTACAGCAGTAACNGCAATTGTGGGTCANAATTTTGGTGCTAAAAACTATGAAAGAATTTTAGAAACTTACAATAAAGCTATGATTACTGGTGTAATAATATTAACTATAGCAGGATTAATTTTATTTATAACTGCAGAAGATTCAATGAGATTATTTACTGATGATAAAGAAGTAATTTACTATGGATCAATATATCTTAAAATATACGCACTTGGTTTTCCAGCTTTTCCATTCTTCTTTATTTCTAATGCTTCATTCCAAGGGCTAAAAAAAGCAATAATAGTAATGTATATGGCCATACTTAGGTTTGTATTAGTGCCTATAATTGTAATATTATTTGTAAATAATTTTATAGAAGAAAACTANATCTATATGTTTATTGGGTTAACTCTTGTTCATTGGATAATTGGTATCTTATATTATTTTTATTCTTCAAATAAAATTCGAAATATTCAAAGTAGCTATACTACACCTTGAAGATTTGGAACAAATAAAACATCATCATATTCTTCAGAAATAATTTTATTATTTTGTTTTATATATTTTACAAGTATTTGCTTGTTATTTTTAACAATAGGACAAACAATAATTCCTTCATTTTCAATATGAGAAAAAATTTCATTATTTATTTTTTTTGATGCTGCTGTAAATATTATTCTATCAAAAGGTATTTGTTCAATCCAACCATTATTACCATCATCGTATTTTGAAACAATATTAGTTAATTTTAATTTCTCAAAAATATTATTAGAACCTTCATGTAAATTTTTAATTCTTTCAACCGTGTATACACGCCTTGCCAAGATTGATAATACAGCACACTGATATCCGCTACCAGTGCCTATTTCTAATACCTTGTGGTTACTTTTAACATCAAGTAATTCAGTCATCCTTGCTACAACGTAGGGCTGACTAATTGTTTGATTATTTTCAATTGGTAAAGCTATATTTTCATAAGCTTGATTTCTGTAAGCTTCACTAATAAACTTTTCTCTTGGAATTTTTTCTATTGCAGAGAGAACTTCAGCATTACTAATACCTGACTCTCGTAACTCGAGTATCAATCTTATTTTCCTTACATCAAGCACTAGATAAGAGTATCAGAATTATTGAAATATTTTTTCAAAACTTCTGGAATTTTAATATTTCCATCTTTCATTTGATAATTTTCAAGAATAGCAATTAGTGTTCTTCCTACTGCTAACCCAGATCCATTAAGTGTATGAACAAAAACATTTTTATTTTCTAATTTATATCTAGTATTCATTCTTCTAGCTTGAAAATCACCACAATTTGAACAACTTGATATTTCTCTATATTTATCTTCACCAGGAAGCCATACCTCTATGTCATAGGTTTTATTAGCATTAAAACCCATATCACCTGTACATAAAGTCATTACTCTATAGTGAAGATTTAAGTCTTGAAGAATTCCTTCAGCACAACTTAACATTCTCTCAAGCTCATCTTTTGAGTGCTCTGGTTCCACTAGTGATACTAATTCAACTTTGGTAAATTGATGTTGTCTAAGCATACCTCTCGTATCTTTTCCAGCTGCACCAGCTTCAGATCTAAAACATGGTGTATAAGAAGTAACACGCATAGGTAGCTGATTAATATTTAGTATTTCATTACTATGGAGGGCGGTCAGTGGTATTTCAGCAGTTGGTATCAGCCAGTGGTCATCACCTGCGGTAAACAAGTCTTCTGCAAACTTAGGTAATTGGCCGGTCCCGTATAACGTATCTGCTTTTACTAAATAAGGAACATGCATCTCAATATAACCATTATCATTCGTATGNTTATCTAACATAAAATTTGCTATTGCTCTTTCCANCTTAGAAAGTTGATTTTTNAATAAAACAAATCTAGATCCTGATAATTTAGATGCAGTTTCAAAATTCATTAAACCTAAATNTTCCCCTAATTCAAAATGAGTTTTAGGATTAAAATCAAATNCTGGTTTTTCACCCCATTCTCTATATTTTGTATTGTCTGCTTCATTNCTTCCTANAGGTACAGTCTTATCAGCTATATTTGGAAGTCTNGAGAGGATAGTTTTTAGNTCCTCNTCTTTAATAGTNTCAAGTTCCTTTAAATTATTAATTTTATTTTTAATTTCATCAACTTTANTCATTTCTGATGAAGCNTCTTTATTTTCACTTTTAAGTTTACCNATATTTTTAGAAATAGANTTTCTTTCNGCNAAAAGNTTCTGAAGAACAGTCTGAGTTTCTCTTTTAACNTTATCNAGTTCTAANATTTTATTTGATATTGGNTGNTCNCCTCTTTGTTTCATATAATTATCAAACTCTGTTGGATTTTCTCTNATAAAATTAATATTATGCATTACTTATCTTTATTTTTTTGTATTAGTTTTGCAATATAAATTGAAACTTCGTATAAAAATATAATTGGCAGAGCTAAACTTATTTGACTAAATGGATCAGGTGGAGTTAAGAATGCTGCCGATAAAAATGCTAATACAATTGCATATTTTCTAAATTTTTTAAGTGATTCATAAGTAACCATCCCTACTCTTGCCATTAAAGATAAAACAACAGGAAGCTGAAATGCTAAACCAAAAGCAAAAATAAATCGCATCATAAGAGATAAATATTCTCCCATCTTAGCCTCTAATCGAATAGGAACTCCACTAGAACCAAGGTTTTGATAAGATAGGAAAAAAGACCATGCCAATGGCGCAATAATATAATAAACCATTGATCCACCTGCGAAAAATAAAATTGGTGTGGCAACTAAATAGGGTAAAAAAGCTCTTTTTTCCTTTTTGTATAATCCTGGTGCAATAAATCTCCATATTTGTATTGCAATTAATGGAAATGAAAAAAATAAAGCAAAGAAAAAAGCTATTTTTAATTCTGTAAAAAAAGCTTCTTGTAAAGCTGTATAAATAAANCCNTGACCTTTATCTTTATCAAATAGTTCTACTAGAGGACTAGCTAAAAAGGCAAATAANTCATCTGCAAAGTAAAAACAAACAATGAAGATTAANAAAATATATAAAAAACTCCATAGTAGTCTTTTTCGTAACTCAGTGAGATGCCCTATGAGAGACATTTCTTCAAATTTTTCTTCAGCCATTACAAAAATAATAAATTAATTTTTTTTTGAAAATTCATTCTCGGTTATTTTAACTGTTTCTTGAACTTCCTTAATCTCATTTTCAAAATTTTTTTTGATATTAATGCCATCTTTTATTTTTTTTACTTCTTTAACTGATTTAGCTAATTCTTTAATTTCTTCCTCTTCAGCAATTTCATTTATAGATGACTTAAATTCAGAAGACATTTTTTTAATATATTTAGTAAAAGATCCAACTTGTTTAATGAATTTTGGAAGATCTTTTGGGCCAATAACAACAACAACTATTATCCCAATTAAGAAAATTTCACTCCAACCAAAAGTAAACATTATATTTACTTTTCTTCGTCGTTTTTATTCTCTAAATTTTTATCTTCTTTTTTTTCTTCGTCAGACATTCCTCTCTTGAATGATTTGATTCCTTTTGCCATATCACCCATAAGTTGAGGTATTTTACCTCTACCGAAAAGAAGTAGAACAATAACGAGTACGATTAATAATTGCCAAATACTAGGTGTCATCCCGCTCTTATACGGAAACTATGAGAAAAAACAAGAAATTATAAGCAAGATAAGGATAGCTTTAGTAAAATATAGAAAAAAAAGGAACACAAAATGGGCACAAAAAAAAGCACAAAACGATACATTTAATATATAAATATTTTGTCCTGATTTAGATACTCTAATTGCTGGGACACAAAACAAAACGCTAAAGGAGATAAAATGGTAATTTCTTTAAAAAATCTAAAAGTCGCTAAAAAAGACCACCCAATTTATGGAGGTAAAATTCAAACTTATCCAATACTATTAAGTAATAAAAAAACTGATGATCTTCGTAAGAAAGATAAAAAGAAAATTAAAAAATAGCTGAACTCTTAACAATCTCCGTGGTTAGTGGTAATAATTCAACTATGACTACTTATGTTGTGTGTGACATAGAAGCAGACGGACCTATTCCTGGACCACATTCTATGATAAGCCTTGGTGCTGTAGCCGTTAATAAAGCAGGAAAAAAATTTGGAGAATGTGAAATTAATTTCTTGCCACTAGAAAATGCCAAACCTCACCCCGCTACTATGCATTGGTTTACAACAGAAGCGCCAGAAGCTTTAAAATATACTCAACATCATCAAGTCTCACCCAAAGAAGGAATGAACAAATTTGGTGATTGGCTTCTTACGTTACCAACCCCACGAATTATGGCTGCTCATCCAGCTCCATTAGATTTTATGTGGATCAATTGGTATATTCAAACTTTTCTTGTAGAACGATTAGAAAAAATTCCTTTCTCTATGCCTTTTTTTGATAAGAATGGACAAGCAGCCTTTGATATCAAATCCTATGCTGCTGCTGTGCTGCAAAAAGATTATAAAGACATAGGTAGAGATGATTACTCTCTAGAATTGCATGATAATACAAAACATACGCATAAAGCCATAGATGATGCCAGAGAATATGCAAAATTATTAATTAAACTACTGAATAAAAACAAATAAAACAATCCTAGGTTATCAACTTAAACTGATTTAAAACGAGTAGACAATAAAAACATATTATTTGTTTACCCAGTATATTTTAAGATCAAAAAATTTTAAAATAAAAAAAACACAAAATAAAGACACTGGAAATTAAAAATATAATTTTTTCAATGAGATAAATTGATTTGACACACATGGTGTCATTAGGGACTTATAAGGAAACTATAGGAAAAAAACAAGAAGTAATAGTTTAACTAAGTATTTTGAATAAAATCATCAATATTATTTTCATCATCCTGTTCTAAACTATCATTACTTTGTAAATTTTCATCATTTTTAGCAAGATCACTTATTGTTGCAATCGCAGCGCGTTTATCTAGAAAACCACTTGCCTTTAGTTCCTCTTTATTAGGTAGATCGGATAAACTATTCAATCCAAAATGTTCAACAAACAAATCTGTGGTAGACCATAATGTAGGTTTGCCAGGTATACTTTTCCTACCTGAAGGACGTATCCATCCTATTTCCATCAAATGATCGAGAGAGCCTCTACCCATTTGAACACCTCTAATATTTTCAATTTCTGATCTTGTTATTGGTTGTTGGTAAGCAATTATAGATAATGTTTCTAGTGCTGCTCTTGATAATTTTCTTTTCTGTGTTTTAAAAATAGTTAATTCATCACTGAGATCTTCAGCAGTTCTAAAAGACCATTTGTTGCCGGTTTTTATTAAATTAATACCTCTATTTTTATAAAAATCTTTAATTTCTAGTAATAGCTTACTTATATTATTTGTATCTTTAATTTTTTCTTTTAAATCATTTTCATCAAGTGGCTCTCCTGATGCAAATAATATTGCTTCTAAAATTTTAATATCTTTATTATCCATTTTGATTAAATTTTATATAAATATTACCAAAACTTTCATCTTGTTTTAAATCAATAAAGCCATTTTTTGATAATTCTAAAGAAGCAACAAAGTTAGATGAGATAATTGATTTATTAATTGTTTTATTAGCTTTAATTAAATTTGGAATTACATTTAAAAAATTAGTCCATTCTGTAATATTTCCAAAAATACCTTTTAATCTTTTAACTGCTTGATCAACTGAATAAAGTTCTGAATACTCAATAGTTAATTGTTTTACCTGTTCATTCGATTTAAGTATTTGACTATATGATTTTAGTAAGTCATATAAATTAGATGTATAATTTATATTATATTTAACTTTGAGACCTTCAGATGACCCCCCATAAAATACATCTCTATTAACAAGAGGTCTTGAATATATGATTTTAGAAATATTTTGAAAAGCCTCTAGTCTCTGTAATTGATATTTTAAAGCCTCTTCTAACTCATCGGCTGTATATTCATCTGTTTTTTCTTCTTTTGGTAATAGTAATCTTGATTTCAAATACGTTAGCCATGCTGCCATCACTAAATAATCAGCAGCTATTTCAATATGAATATTTCTATATTGATTTATAAAATTAATATATTGATCAGCTAATTCGGATATAGATATATCAGATAAATCAACCTTCTGTGATCTAGCCAAAACCAACAAAAGGTCTATGGGACCCTCAAAATTGTCTAATAATAGGTTAAATTGACCTTCTTTTATTTCTGTATCTTGAATATTTAACACAATTTTTTATATAAAATTATTGAGATTCTCTCAATATTATTAATTTTGTAAATTAAGTATTATGCAACTCTTAACAATAGTTAATAAATCACAAGCTTCAGAAGCATTATTCTTAGAAATGTAATTTTTATAGGTAATAAAATATTGAGTACCTATTTCAGTTTTTTTATAAAAAACAAAAATATCTTCATGATCTATAATTTCTTTTTTATTTTCTAATAAATTGTTAAAGTATTTATTAATATTTTCAAAATTATCATTGCTATATAATTGAATTGTAAAATCAAGTTCGTCTATATTTTTAAAATCAAAATCTTGAATTTCATTATCTATGTTATTTAAACTTTTCTTGTCTAAATAATCAACAACCTCACCTTCTTTATTAGTAGGAATAACAAAATATTTATCAGTAAATTTAGGAATGACAAAATACTCCCTATTACTAAAATAATAAAAAGAGATAAGATAAAGAATAATAATAAATAGCAATAATAATAAAGAATATTTTAAAATGTAATTATTTTTTCTTTTAAAAATAATTCTTTTAATCATTACATTGTTTCAGGTGCGCTAATATCAATAATTGAAAATATATCTTTTAAAACAACTCTAAATGACTCTAACCAAAATATTTTTGTAATTGTCTTTTCTGCATTTTTTTCATCTATAAAACGAAGTGATTCATTATCTTTACCTTTATTCCAAATTGAATGGAAATCAGAGGATATTTCTTCTAAGTAATTGATTAGTCTATGTGGTTCATTATAATATGATGATTGATACAACAAATAAGGATAACAAATTAACTTTTTGATTAATTTTACCTCCTCATCAGATAGATTTTGTATTGCAGNAAAATTATAATCATTTTTAATTTTTATACCTAATTCGTTTGCTTTATTAATTACTGATGAAGCTCTAGCGTGTGCATATTGACAGTAAAAAACTTTATTATCTTTATTTTTTTCAACAACAGCATCTAAATCAAAATCAATTGCTGTCTCATTTTTAGTAGAAATCATGTAGTACCTTATAGGATCTTTTCCAACCTTAGAATGAACATTAGCCAATGTCACAAAATTTCCAGATCTTTTGGACATTTTAATTTTTTGTTTATTTTGAATTAGACTTACAATCTGACAAGTTAAAATATTTAAATAAGTTTCATCATCTTTAATAGCCTTAATTAACGAGTTCATTCTTGGAATATAACCAATATGATCAGAACCCCAGATATTGACTAACCTATCAAAATTTCTTTTACATTTATCTAAATGATATGCTGCATCATTNGCAAAATANGTCCATTCACCATTTGATTTTTTTAATGCTCGATCTTCATTGTCTANTAATTTAGAGGATCTAAATAATAATTGCTCTCTTGGCTCCCAATCAGAATCATCACCCTTTGGTTTCTCTAAAATACCTTCATATAGTAATTTTTTTTCATCCAAGATTNAAAAAAGTTCGTCAATAATTTTACTTTTTTCTATTTCAGTTTCATGAGTAAATTTATCAAATCTTATGTTTATTAATTCTAAATCTGATTTTATGCTTAAAAGTATATTTTTTAATGCGAAATTTTTAAAATATTNAATAGTTTCTTCTTGCTGAAAGTTTANCCACTTATCACCATCTTCATTTTTAATTTTTTTGGCAATATCTATTAAGTATTCACCAGGATACTCATCTTCTTCTAACTCAATTTTTTTATCAAATAATTGTAAATATCGTTTCAAAAGAGAGTTTGATAATTTATCAATTTGAGAACCTGCATCATTAACGTAATACTCTCTAGTAACATCAAAACCTGTTTTAGTATAAAGAGAGCTTAATACATCTCCAAATACAGCNCCTCTTATATGAGCTATATGCAATGGTCCAGTTGGATTAGCTGAAACAAATTCGACATTTATTTTTNTATCTGCACCATAATTAANATNATTTAAAAAATTTTTACTATAAATTTCTTTTAAACTTCTTAATACAAATTCATCTTTTAGAAAAAAATTTATAAAACCATTTTTTGAAACCTCAAAATGATCAATAAATCCAATTGATTTAATTCTGTTATTTAATTCTTTTTCAATATTAAAATTCTCATTAATAATTTTTCTTCTAATAATTAAATAAAAGTTCGTTGCCAAATCACCTTGTTTATTATTTGAAGAGTAATCGATGCTAATCTGTTTTTTATTGATTGGAGATATAAATTTGTTACTCTCTAAAAAATCTGTAAAATCAAATAAAAAATCTGAAAGGTCTTTTATAAAATTATTCACTAATCTCCTTATACAAATTTAGAGCAAATCTATCCGTCATTCCTGAAATATAATCACAAATTAATCTTTCAATTTCAATATTTTGATTTCTCCAATCTACTGGTAGTTTATTATTATTTTTTACGAAATAAGTAAACAAAGTAGATATAACCTTTTTTGAATACTGTCTCTTATCTGATAAATGACTGTGATTATAAACTTTATCAAATAAGAATTTTTTAATTATGTCACAATTTTTCTTCATTTCATTTGAAAATGAAACAACGAAATTATTTTTTTTACGTATATCATCAATAGAATTGATATTATTTTCAATTAAATTTTTTTTTGTAGTTTCATATATATCATTTATCATATTAGATATGGAGTTTCTTAAAACTTGATACACTAGAAGTTTATTTGGAATATCTTTGTAGTGATCCTTTAAATTAATTATNATTTTTTCAAAAAAACTTAACTCTGCAATATCATCTAATGATATTAANTTTGCTCTAATAGCATCCTCTACATCGTGATTATTATAAGCAATATCATCAGATATACTTGCTATCTGTGATTCTAAATAAGGTTGATCAGTTAGATTTAGATTGTGTAATTTTGAATAATTATCTAAGTGATAAGGTAAATGATCACTCAAAATTCCATTATGTTTTATTATTCCCTCTAAGCTCTCCCATGTTAGATTTAATCCATCAAAATCAGGGTGTCTTTTTTCTATAAATGTTAAAACTCTCAAGGTTTGATCATTATGATTAAAACCTCCAAACTTTTTCATTGAATTATCAAGTGCATCTTCACCAATATGACCAAAAGGAGGATGACCTAAATCATGTGCGAGAGCAACTGTTTCACCTAGATCTTCATCTAATTCAAGTAATCTACAAATTGATCTTGATATTTGGGCAACTTCCAAAGAATGAGTTAGTCTAGTCCTAAAATAATCACTCTCACTTTCAATAAAAACTTGGGTTTTGTGTTTTAATTTTCTAAAAGAATTAGAGTGAATAACTCTAGCTCTATCTCTTTCAAATGGATTTCTCAAATCATCATCTAGCTCATTATATAATCTTCCATTTGAATTATCTGGATTGGAAGCTAAATGTTTGAACATAAGAAAATTTATATTATAGTTGTAAAAAAATAACTAATAACAATATTTAGATAAATGGACAATATAATTGAAGTAACTGAAAGTGCTCAGAATCATATCAACAAGATACTTCTCTCTGAAAAATCTAANTATTTCAGAATTACCGTATTAGGTGGTGGTTGTGCTGGATTTCAATATAAATTTGATTTTTCTGATAAACCAAATGATGATGATTTAATCTTTAATTATAAAAATGCTGATGTATTGATAGATAAAACTTCAATTGAATTAATAAAAGGATCNAAAATTGATTATGTTAATGAATTNATTGGATCNTCATTTAAAATTTCTAATCCACTAGCATCTTCATCATGTGGGTGTGGTACTTCTTTTTCAATATAAATGAAAATTACTACATGGAATGTAAATTCAGTTAATGCAAGAATAGAACATTTAATAAAATTTATAAAAAAAGATCAATCAGATTTATATTTAATTCAAGAATTAAAATGCACAAATGAAAGTTTTCCNAAAGAGGAATTAGAAAANATTAATTATAAATGTTATGTNAATGGGCAAAANGCNTGGAATGGNGTAGCNATACTCAGNAAAGAAAGTATTGAAATTTCAAACTTAAAAATTCCTAATTACCAAGATGTAAATTCCAGATTTATTGAAACAGAAATATCCTTAAAAAATATAAAAAATAAAATTAAATTAATAAATATTTATCTTCCAAATGGAAATCCAATTGAAACAGAAAAATTTGATTACAAAATTGATTGGATGATAAATTTTAATAAATATATCAAAGAATTAATTGATAATAATCAACCAATTATTATAGGNGGAGATTTTAATGTAATACCTAATGATGAAGATGTGTATTCACCAGAAAATTTTAAAAATGATGCTTGTGCCCATCCATTAACAAGAGAAAAATTTAGAAATCTTTTGAATTTAGGTTTTGTTGATACAGTTAAATACTTTGTTGATGGAAATACAAACTGGACCTTTTGGGGTTATAGAGGTGGAAATTGGCAAAAAGGCAATGGTCTACGAATTGATCATTTTCTTACTACACCAGAAGTAACTGATTTGATTAAATCAGTTAATGTTAATCGTGAACCAAGAGGATGGGAAAAAGCTTCTGATCACACACCAGTTACNATTGAATTAGTTAATTAATATTAAATATCAGCGTATGTATGCGTTTCGTCTTTTGCTCCTGGTTGAGTAACAGCACCCTCGTAAGCTGGCCCAACAGTTTGAGAATATTTCCATATAGATCCAGAATTATGATTAGTTTTTCTTGGCTTCCAATCTTTTTTTCTCTTTTCTATTTCTTGATCTGAAAGCGTAACGTTGATTTCACCTTTAACAGCATCAATAATAATCTCATCGCCATCTTTAAGTAAACCTATCATACCTCCTACAGCTGCTTCTGGTCCTACATGACCAATGCAAAATCCTCTTGTGCCGCCTGAAAACCGTCCGTCTGTAATTAAAGCAACAGTTTCACCTAACCCTTGCCCATATATTGCACCTGTTGTTGAAAGCATTTCACGCATACCAGGTCCTCCTTTAGGACCTTCATATCTAATTATTACCGCATCTCCGGCTTTAATTTCATTTTTTAAAACTGCGGTTAAAGCATCTTCTTCTGAGTCAAAACATTTAGCTTTTCCTTTAAAAGTTAAATTTTTTAAACCTGCTATTTTTGATATACATCCATCTGGAGCAAGATTACCCCACAACCCTACGACTGAACTATTTTCACTAATTGGATTATCACATTTATAAACAACATCTTGATTTGTAGGAAATATTACTTCTTTATGATTTTCAGCTATTGTTTTTCCTGTAACAGTTATGCAGTCTCCGTTTATATAACCACCATCTAATAAAGATTTTATAACAACTGGNACACCTCCTACATCATATAAATCTTTAGCAACGTACTTTCCACCAGGTTGCATATCTCCNATATAAGGAGTCGAATTATAAATTTCTACAACATCTCTTAATGTAAATTTTAAACCCGCTTCATTAGCTATCGCAGGAAGATGGAGTGCTGCATTAGTTGANCCTCCAGTAGCTGCAACTACTCTTGCAGCGTTTACTAATGAATCAATAGTTACTATATCCCTTGGTCTTATATTCTTTTCTAATAAATTCATTATAGCTTTACCACTCTTTTCACCATAAGCTTTTCTTTCTTCAGTATTTACTGCTGGTGGCATAGCTGAATTTGTTAGAGCTAAACCAACTGCTTCAGAAATACATGCCATTGTATTTGCTGTAAACTGACCTCCACACGATCCAGCAGATGGGCAAGCAACTTGTTCAATATCTTTTAAATCTTGATCTGAGATAGTTCCAGCAGCATGTTTTCCAACTGCTTCAAAAACATCAATAACAGTAACATCTTTACCCTTGTATTTTCCTGGTAAGATTGAACCCCCATAAATGAATACAGATGGTACATTTAATCTAACCATAGCCATCATTAAACCTGGCAAAGATTTATCACAGCCAGCAAGTCCAACTATTGCATCATAACAGTGACCTCTCACAGATAATTCAATGGAATCTGCAATAACNTCTCTACTAATAAGAGAGGATTTCATTGCCTCATGGCCCATGGCAATTCCATCTGTTACTGTTATAGTTGTAAATTCTCTTGGTGTTCCTCCAGCATCTTTGACACCTGTCTTCACATGTTGCGCTTGATCCTGAAGAGTAATGTTGCAAGGAGCTGATTCATTCCAGGTGCTAACAACACCAACAAATGGTTGATAAATTTCATGTTCTTTCAAACCCATAGCATAATAATAAGATCTATGAGGCGCACTTTTAGGCCCTACACTAACATATCTACTAGGTAGATTAGATTTTCTATTTGAACCCTTATCTTCCATTCTATTTGATAGTATTTATTATTTGATCAATTTTTTCAATAGAAGATTTATAAATATTTGCCTCATTTTTAAATTTATTAATAATTTCTTCTGAAGCTTTATTCATNAAGTTATCATTTTTTAATTTGTCATTAACTTTATTAAATTTTTCTTGCTCAACTTGCTTTTTCTTATTTAATTTTTTTAGTTCTGCTTCTGAGTCAATAATACCATCTAAAGGGATTAAAACTGATAATGATGTTAACACAATTAAAGCTGAATTCTTATTAGGTTGAATTTTATCAAAACTAATATCTTTGGTTTTTAAAAAATTACTTATTTCATTTTTATAGGCAATTAGAAAATTATTAAGTTCTTCATTTTTTGCTTCTATGGAGATATTAATTAATTGTTTATAGGGTATATTTAGTTCTGATCTCAAATTTCTTATAGATGTTATGAATTCAATAAATATTTCGAAGTTTTTTTTAGAATTATTAAAAGAATTATTTGTTGAATAATTTTGAAAAACTTGGTTCATTAAATATGATTTATCGTCAACTAAAGATCTCCATAATTTTTCACTTATAAATGGCATAATGGGATGTATGATCTTTAAAACTTGAATAAATGTCCATCCAGAAACTTTTTTAATTTCATCAGCAAATTTTTCATTTTCAAAATTTTGTTTAATAATTTCAATGTACCAATCACAATAAGTATGCCATACGAAATGATAAATTTTATTGGCTATTTCATGAAACAAATACTTTTTAGTTAATTGATCAAGTTGAGTGTTCAAATCATTCAATTCTTTTATTATCCATTTGTTTGCATCAAAAATAATTGAATCAATTGAAATATCATCTATAAAAATTGAATTATTCAATTGTAAAAATTTTCCAGCATTCCAAATTTTATTTGTGAATGATTTATATCCTTTAACTCTAGCTTCAGATAATTTTACATCTCGTCCAGGATTTAATAGTGCTGTTAGTGTAAATCTTAATGTATCAGCGCCATATTTATCTAATAACTCTAAAGGATCAATTATGTTNCCTTTTGATTTAGACATTTTTTGTCCTTTTTCATCACGTATTAAAGGATGAATATAAATATCTTTAAATGGAGTTTCCTTCATAAAATAAGAACCCATCATCATCATCCGNGCAACCCAAAAAAATATGATATCAAAACCAGTAACCAAAACGTTACCAGGATAAAATTTATCTAATTCATACGTTTTATTTGGCCAATCTAAAGTAGAGAATGTCCATAGAGCAGAAGAAAACCAAGTATCTAGAACGTCTTCATCTTGTCTAAGCTCAACATCCTTTCCATAAAATTCTTTTGCTTGATTTTGTGCCCCTTCTAGAGTTTCACTAACAAAATATTTATTATCAGGACCATACCATGCAGGAATTTGATGTCCCCACCATAACTGTCTTGAAATACACCACGGTTGAATATTTTCCATCCAATTATAAAATGTATTTTCCCATTGTTTGGGAATAAATTTAGAACTATTATCTTTAACAGCTGATATTGGATCAACTGATAATTTTTTTGCATCACAAAACCATTGGTCTGTCAGCCATGGCTCAATAACAACACCTGATCTATCACCATATGGTATGACCATTTGCTGTTTTTCTTCTTTAATTAATAAATTCATTTCATCTAATTTTTTTAAAATTAGTTTTCTTGCTTCAAATCGATCTAAATTTTGAAATTCTTCAGGCACATTTGAGTTCAGTTTAGCATTTTCATCAAAAATATTAATAAATTCTAAATCATGTCTCTTTCCTACCTCAAAATCATTAAAGTCATGTGCAGGTGTAATTTTTACAGCTCCAGAACCTTTTTCAGGATCTGCATATTCATCAGCAATGATTGGTATTTTCTTATTTGAAATTGGTAAGTTACAAAATTTGCCAATTAGATTTTTATATTTTTCATCATCTGGATGAACGGCAACTGCAGTATCACCTAACATTGTCTCAGGTCTTGTTGTTGCAACAATGATATGATTATTTTCATCTATAGGATATTTAATATGCCATAAACTTCCTTCAGTATCTCTTTGCTCTACTTCNAGATCAGAAATAGCTGTTAAAAGTTTNGGNTCCCAATTCACCAATCTCTTATCTTTATAAATAATTCCATCATTAAATAANTTAACAAAAACTTTCTTAACNGCATTAGAAAGTCCTTCATCCATAGTAAATCTTTCTCTNGACCAATCTGCAGAAGCACCAAGTCTTCTTAATTGATTACTTATCTGACCACCCGACTCTTTTTTCCATTCCCATACTTTTTCAATAAACTTTTCTCTACCTAGAGATCGTCGATCTAGGTTTGACTCACTTAATTTTCTTTCAACCACCATCTGAGTAGCTATTCCTGCATGATCTGTCCCTGCTTGCCACAATACTTCCATACCCTTCATTCTATGGTATCTGATTAATATATCTTGAATTGTGAAGGTTAAAGCATGACCCATATGTAAGCTGCCTGTAACATTAGGTGGTGGCATCATTATAGAATAAGGCTCACCTCCTTTTTGTGGTTTAAAACAATTTGATTGCTCCCATTGCGAATAAAGATTTTTTTCATCTTTTAAAAAATCAAAAAATTTATCAAGCTGCATCGTAACTATTTTGAATCGAAATAATTTTTTAGTAATTTTGGGATTTTCTCATCAAGTATTTTTTCAATTTTATTTTCTACAAGATAGGAGAGTTTTTGATCTATAATATCATTAATTTCACTATTTATCTCTTCATCTTTTTGAAGTAATTTTATTGTACCATCACTGTTAACCTTTTGATTAAGTATTAAAATATTAGATGAAGAATGTTTATTTGAATCGTTTTTTTCATCTTCAAGTGCTCTTCGTATGACTTCAAGAGATTCATTGATAGAATTTTTTGTATTCATATAGGTATTATAAATGTTTAATTAAATTAATAAAACTCTAATTATAGCTAGGAAGATACTCCTCAAATAATTTAATCAGTGAACCATCTAAAGCTAGTAAATTAAAATAATTAATCAGATAGTTTTTATTTGCATTAAAATATTCAACATTTACGTTTAAAAGATTAGTTTCTGCTTCTATTAGATCAGTGATAGATTTTGTCCCAAGGTTGTATTCCTCTTGAGTACTTTCTAGAAGAGTATTTGCATACTCTATAGTTAATAAAGATGTATTTAAATTTGATTTACTAACTAAATAGTTTTTATAATAGTTTGATACCTCAATATTTAAACTTTCTTTAAGATCCTCTAACTCAATTTCAGTTTGTAAAATTTGAGAATTTATTTTTCTAATGTCTGATTTGTCAATGTTTTGCTGAAATATAGGAATTGTTAAAGTTAACCCTATTGTTGCATTGGTATTTTCACTTCCCGCATCTATTCGTGAACCATCCGAATACTCAGTNGAAGCTGTTATATCTAAGGTAGGTCTATTAGAACCTTTTTCTTTTGAGAGATCAAGTTCTTTAATTTTAATATTATTTTGAGCAATTAAAATATTAAAATTATTCTTATAAACTTCAGAAAGTATGTTATCAAAATTCAAATCATCTTCTATATTTACATAATCTTCTAAATTAATAGCTTCTTTACCAACAATTGATTTAAATGTTTTTAAACTGACTTTGTAGTTTTGTTCGGCTGAAAAAAGATTTGTTTCAGCAATTGAAAAAGCACTCTCAGCATTTTTCAATTCAGTTATGGTTGCTGATCCCAATTCATATTTTAATTTTACTTCTTCTAAAAATCTTGAAACAGAATCAAAATTTTTTTCGGAAGCCTCTAATGATTTTTCATAATTTATTACGGTTAAATAACCTTCTACAGCTGTTAGCGATAAATCTTGAACTGTTTTATAAAAGTTTATAACTGCATTTTCGTAAATAATTTTTGATCTTTCTATTTCTAAACTTTTTTCACCNCCATCATACAAATTTTGAGTAATACTAATTTTATATTTATCTGTAAAAGTCTCTGGTGTTGTTGATACACCAGCTGCTGATGTTGTATCACTATTACTATATGTACCAGAAATTGTGCCAGTAACTGTTGGAAGTTTTTTGCCTATAGCTACCTCAATAGTTTCTTTGCTTTCATTCAGTTTTTCAAAAGCAATTTTTACTTTCAAATTATTTGCAATCGTACTTTTTACAGAATCATCAATCGATAGAGCAAATATAGATTTAGAATAAATAAGTAATAACAATAATATAAATAATCTCATTTAAAATTTAAAATCCTCTTGTTGTTCTTGAATTTGATAACTACTCATTACATCAAATAAATACTCAGATGAATACAAATCTTCATTTCTTATAATTTTATAAGCTTTACCCAAATTATCATATATTTTTTTAATATATATTAACCTTCCTCCATTCATTGCTAGTTGATTCTTTAACTTATCAGTTATTTTAAATATAGGTCCGTCAATAATAATTAAGCTAAATGGAGCTTTATCAGATAATCCATCTAATAAATTATGATTAAATAAACTAATATTAGTATTATCAGTATTGTTAATATTATGTTCTAATAATTTAAATAGTTCTCTATTTTCTTCTACAACATGAAGTTCTTTACATAGTGAGCTAATTAGAGCAGAAAAGTAGCCCGTTAAGCCACCTATATGTAATACCTTATCATTAGGTAAAATTTTCGAATATTTTATAATTTGAGCTAGGTGTAAATTTTTAAGATATCCTCTTTTCTCAGTTATATCTAAATTATTATCTAGGTAACAATTCTTACCTAAGCTGACATCCAAATAATTTTCTTTAGGAGTATTTTCAAATATTTGTAAGATATTTTCTTCATTAATTTTGTTTGGTCTTAACTGATTAACAACCATATTTTTTCTTGCAATTTCAAATGTTTCACTCATTTCTTAAAGGATGCTTTATATAAACCTATTATATAATCAATTATTTAAATTATATTATTAATCTTTAGAATTTTTTTTCATTAATTGACTAGAAATAATATAGTGATAATTGTCATTTTTTTTAGGCTCGGTGGCAGAGTGGTGATGTAGGGGCCTGCAAAGCCTTGCACAGCGGTTCGATTCCGCTCCGAGCCTCCAAATTTTTCTTGTTTTTTAATTTTTTTTTATTATCAACAAAATTGTGTTCCTCGGTAGCTCAGTGGTAGAGCAATCGGCTGTTAACCGATCGGTCGCTGGTTCGAGCCCGGCCCGGGGAGCCATTTTATCTAAGCCTTAACTTCCACCAATTCTTCAAAACGTGTTGTGTAACATGGGGATACGTTTTCTCTTTTCATCTTCCATATTTTTTCTATACCTTCAGAAGCTATCTTTAACGTTGAACTTCCATATCTAGAATTAATATTATCAATAGTATTCATTATTCTATCCGATGTATCACGGTCATAATCAAGCAATCCTCTAGTTACATTGTGCCTGCTAAGACCATATAATATAATTCCAGCTTTTTTATAACGAAATCCTGGTCGATATATTTTTCTAATTCCTTCAAGAGCTCTTTTAACAATTTTTATGCTATTATTTGTTGGAAAAGGTAAGTGTAGTTTTATTGAATTTGAATATTGTTTCTCTCTTCTATTAAAATGATTTGTCAAAACAAAAATACTCATCGACTCAGCGACTAACCCCTCTTCCCTTATCTTCTCTGATACTCTTGATCCATAAGTTGATATTGATTCCTCCAAATCAAATAATTTTTCTATTGGCTGACTAAATGATCTTGAGACACAACAACTTTGTTTATCACTTGGAACCAAATCAAGTTCTAAACACGATACACTATTTAATTCTAGGTATGTCTTCTCTCCCACTACACCCATATTTTTTCTTATCCATCCTCTGTCCATTTGTGAAAATTGATAAGCATTATGAATATTATATTTTTTCAGGAAAAGAGATAATCTTCTTCCAATGCCCCATACTTCTTCAATGGATGTTAATTCTAATGCTTTTTTTATTTCTATTTTATTTTTTAGTATGCACACACCTTTATAGTCTGGTTGTTTTTTTGCTAAATGATTAGCTATTTTTGATAGTGTTTTTGTTGGGCCCACTCCAATACTAACTGGAATACCAACCCACCTCTTAATTGTTTGTCTAATATGTCTGCAATAAGTGTTTAGCTCATAGTTCTCAAAACCATTTAAACCAAGAAATGCTTCATCTATAGAGTAGATTTCTACCTCTGAAGAGAAACTTGATAAAGTCTCCATTACTCTCTGAGAAATATCACCATACAAAGAATAATTAGATGAAAAAACTTTAACATCATTTTTTTCAATAATATTTTTTGCTTTAAAATAAGGTTCACCCATTTTTATCCCTAATTTTTTTGCTTCTTTTGATCGTGCAATGATACAACCATCATTATTGGAAAGTACGACAATTGGTTTTCCTATAAGTTTTGGATTAAATATTCTTTCACATGACGCATAAAAATTATTGCAATCTATCAATGCTATAGATTGATTTACTGAGTTATGATTTCTATTAAGTAGTTTTGTGTATGACATATGTCACTACCCCCCATATAAAACACTCCATTTCTTCTTTAACTTGAATACTAGGATACTCACTATTGGCAGAAATTAAAAATAGTGACTGATCTTTCTTTTTCAGTTTTTTAACTGTTAGGTCACCAAAGATGGAGGCTATAACAATATTGTCGTTACGAGGTGTAATACTTCTATCAACAATAAGTAAATCACCTGATAATATGCCTGCATCGGTCATAGAAGGGCCATTAGCTTTAACGATATAGGTTGCTGTTGGACGTTGAACCAAATATTCATTAAGATCAAGTTTGTTTTCCATATAATCAGTAGCTGGAGATGGAAAACCTGCAGATACTGTATCAAGAAAATAAGGTGTTATTTGATCTCCTTTGGATTCAGCTTTAAATATTAAGTTTTCTATTTTTTTAGACATAATATTAGAAAAAATATTTAAATAATTGATAAATAATAATTATATTATTTATAAAATTATTTGTTCTACTTTTGTTCTAATTTATTCAGAATGAGAAAAAAGTCAATATAATATTTTTAAAATACTGTTAAAAAACGCTATGACAAAATTATTCGAAGATGATGCATACCTTAAAGAATTTAAAGCAAAAATTATAGGTATTGTGAAAGAAGAAAATCGTATTGAGTTAGATAAGACAGCATTTTATGCAAAAAGTGGTGGTCAACCTGGGGACACAGGTGCAATAGAAGCTGAAAGTATAAAAATACAAGTTTTAGATACTATTAAAGAAAATAATAAAATAATAAATATTGTAGATGATCTCAAAGATCTTGAAGAGAATGTTGATATAATTGGAAAAATAAATTGGGATTTACGATACAAGCATATGAGAATGCATACTGCACTGCACTTGTTGTGTTCTATAGTCCCTTTAGGAGTAACTGGCGGTCAAATTGGTTATGAAAAAAGTCGATTAGATTTTAATGATCCAGATAAACAAATAAATAAAGAAGAATTAGAAGAAAAAATAAATTTGTTGGTTGAAGATAATCATACCGTTACTAGTGAAGTAATTGAAAGTAGTATATTGGAAGAAAAACCTGAGCTAGTCAGAACTATGTCAGTAAAACCTCCGCAAGTAGATGGTAAAATAAGATTAATTAGAATTGGTGATATTGATTTACAACCTTGTGGTGGTACACATGTGAAATCAACTAATGAGATNGGTAAAATTCAAATCGGCAAAATAGAAAACAAAGGTAAAATGAATAGAAGAGTTAATTTATTGTTATCTTCTTAAATTACTGATGAAGAATTTGACTTAAGAATAACTTTGTACGATCACTCTCTGGATTATTGAAAAACTTATCTGGGCTAGCTTCCTCAACAATTTTACCTTCATCCATAAACACCATTCTATCAGCAACTGTTTTAGCAAAACCCATTTCGTGAGTAACAACAATCATAGTCATTCCACCGTTTGCCAAATCAACCATAACATCTAAAACTTCTTTAATCATTTCAGGATCTAGAGCTGAAGTTGGTTCATCAAAAAGCATGATGTTAGGATTCATTGCAAGGGATCTAGCAATTGCTACTCTTTGTTGTTGACCGCCAGATAATTGACCAGGATACTTGTTGGCTTGTTCAGGAATTTTTACTATTTCTAACTGTCTCATAGCCAGTTCCTCTGCTTCTGCCTTTGGCATTTTTTTAACCCAAATTGGAGCTAACGTTATATTTTCTTTTACAGATAAATGAGGGAATAAATTAAATTGCTGGAATACCATTCCAACTTCTTTTCTAACATTATCAATATTTTTTAAATTTCCTGTTAACTCAATTCCATCAACAACAATTGAACCTTCTTGGTGCTCTTCCAATCTATTAATACATCTGATCATTGTAGATTTACCAGAACCAGAAGGACCACAAACTACAATTCTTTCTTTCTTCTTAACTTCAAGATTTACATCTTGTAATACATGAAAATCTCCAAACCACTTGTTAACATTTTTTAATGAAATTATAGATTCTTCACTCATTTTAATCAGCCCCCATATTAATACCTGTTTTTAATTTCTTTTCCAAATACAAACTGTATCTAGACATTCCAAATGTGAATATAAAAAATACCAAACTTACAAAAAAGTAAATTTCATAAGATAAACCTAACCAATTGGTATCCGCTAAAGTACCTCTTCCAATTCCTAATAAATCCAATATTCCTACAATAATAACTAAAGTTGTATCCTTAAATAAACCTATAGATGTGTTGACAATTGGTGGTATGGAAATTCTAATAGCTTGAGGAAGTATTATTAATAAATTCATTCTCCAATAAGACATCCCAAGTGATTTAGCAGCTTCATATTGACCAGGAGGTATTGCCTGTAGTCCTCCTCTTATAACCTCTGCCATATAAGCGGATTGAAATAAAGTAACTGCAACAAGAACTCTTACCAAACCATCCATATCTATTCCTTCTGGTAAAAAAAGAGGAAGCATTACCATTCCAAAGAATAATAAAGTTATAAGAGGAACACCTCTAATAAACTCAATAAACAATGTACACATCATACTTATAACTGGTAACTTAGATCTTCTTCCTAAAGCCAACATAATTCCAATAGGAAAAGCTAATGCAATTCCAGTACAGCCTAGGACAAGTGTTACTAGAAGACCGCCCCATTTGTTAGTAGAGACTTCAGTAAATCCCAAGCCACCATTAAGTAAAAAATAAGCAATAACAGGAAAAATGTATGTAAAATATAAGAAGTACTTTCTATANGGNAGTTTTGCATACAAAAGAGGTAGCAGNGCAAAAGCTAACATAACATANGCTAAATTAACTCTCCAAACTTCAACCTTTGGATAAAATCCATAAATAAATTGATAAAACCTTACATATATAACTGCCCAACAAGCTCCACCATTTTCAGGATCTAAATTTCGTGAACACATTTCTTGGTTAGTAATTTGTTCACCAAGATAATTATATTTNAAGTCAGCTGAAAATATTGTCCAATCTAAAATCCAAGGAATAAACTGATACAAACAATAAATAACAAATAAAGTTATTAATGAGTTTGTCCAATTGAAGAATAAATTNATTCGTAACCAACCAATAATACCTGTTGTTGCNACTGGTGGTTTTCTAACTTCATTCATTTCGTTCATTACTTTTCCTTAAATTGTATACTTCTATTATAAATGTTCATAAAGAAAGATATTGTCAGACTAATTGACAAATAAGTTGCCATAACAATTGCCATACATTCAATAGCTTGACCAGTTTGATTTAAACTTATTCCTCCAAAACCATGAACAAGGTCAGCATATCCGACAGCAATTCCTAAAGAAGAATTTTTAGTTAAGTTTAGATACTGACTTGTTAGCGGAGGTACAATCACTCTGAGAGCTTGAGGAATAATGATTAGTCTCATTATCCATGTTTGTTTTAAGCCTATAGCAGCTGAAGCCTCTCTTTGTCCTTTTGAAACAGACATTATACCTGCTCTCACAATTTCAGAAATGAAGGCTGCAGTGTAAATTGATAATGCTAAAAACATTGCTATAAATTCAGGTCTAANAACTAGACCGCCTTTAAAGTTAAAACCTTTTAATTCTGGATGCTCAAAAGANAAAGGTGANCCAAGAATAAAAAATAAAATTAATGGANCAATAAANATTAATCCAATTGAACTNGAGAATACTGGGAATTGTTGACCTGTCTTATCTTGTCTTTTTTTTGCCCATCTATTTATTAAGAAACTTGAAATTAAAGCCAATACAATTGCAATNAATACATATGAAAATCCACTTTCAAATATTGGTCTTGGAGAATACAATCCTCTGTTTGAAATATAAAATACATCAAGAACTTGTAATGATTGCTTAACACGAGGAAGTTGAATTAAAATACTATACCATAAAATTATTTGAAGAAGTAAGGGTACATTTCTTGAAAATTCAACGTAAATATAAACTAGTCGACTTAATAACCAATTTGAAGATAGTCTTACTATGCCCAATATAAAACCTAAAATTGTTGCAGCTATACAACCTGTAATTGATACCAAAAGAGTATTTAAGACTCCAACAAAATAAACTTTTAAGTGTGTATCGGTTGATTTAAATTCTAAGAAGGGTGAAAAACTTATATCAAAGCCAGCTGGATTTTGAAGAAAACTCCAACCAGTTGCGATATTTCTTTTTTCTAAGTTGTAAGAAGTTGTACTTATTACAAAAAATAACCCTAGGGCAAATAAACCTACAACTAAAGTTTGAAAAAAAATGGATCTAAATTTTTCATCAGAAAAGAAACCTAAGTTAGATCGCATCGCTAGTATATACAAAAAAAATGGGGGGTTTAAAACCCCCCGTTTTAAATTTAATTAAGATTTATCTGAATGGAGGTGCGTATAAAATACCACCTTGAGTCCATAGAGCATTTAAACCTCTTGCAATTTCTAGAGGTGTGTCTGGACCTACGTTTGCTTCGTANGATTCNGAGTAGTTACCAATTTGTTTGATAATTTGGTAAGCCCAATCATTACTTAGCTCAAGCATTTCTCCATAGTTACCTTCAACACCAAGAAGTCTTAGTACTTCAGGAACATTAGAGCTCATTTGAGCATCAACGTTTTCAGATGTAATACCTAGTTCTTCAGCAATAATCATTGCNTTTAAAGACCAACGAACTACGTCACCCCACTGGTGATCACCATGTCTTACAAGTGGACCAAGTGGTTCTTTTGAAATAATTTCTGGTAATACAACCCATTTATCTGGATTAGAAGCAGCAGCTCTTGTTGAAGAAAGACCTGAAGCGTCAGTTGTGTATACGTCACATCTTCCAGCAAATAAGTTTTCTTTACCTTCATCATTAGTTTCAATTGGAAGTGCTTCGTAGCTAATTCCATTTAATCTAAAGAAGTCAGCAAGGTTTAACTCTGTAGTAGTACCAGTTTGGATACATACAGTAGCACCATCAAGCTCAGTTGCACTTGATACACCAAGAGCAGATGGAACCATGAAACCTTGTCCATCGTAGAAGTTTACACCTACGAACTCAAAACCAAGATTAACATCACGGCTAATTGTCCAAGTTGTATTTCTCGCTAACATATCAACTTCACCNGAAGCTAATGTTGGGAAACGAGATTTACCTGTAGTAGTAATAAATTCTACTTTTGAACGGTCTCCAAAAACAGCTACAGCAACTGCACGACACATATCTGCATCTAGACCAGCCCATTCACCGCTATCATCTGGAGCAGCAAAACCAGCAAGACCAGTTGTTACTCCACATTTTAGAAAACCTCTATTTTTAACATCATCAAGAGTTCCAGCATGTGCTGAAAAAGCAAANGCTACAACTGCAAAGATAGATAATAGTTTTTTCATATTATTTTCTCCGTTTAAATAATTATTTAAATATCTTTTTTCAAAGATTGCTTCCCTATAACAAATTAATAAGTTAATCCCAATAATAGATTTGTTAAGCTTAAAATTGCCTACTATAATTTGTGTATAAAGATTTTGGCTTATACAATATTTAGTTGTTTATGAAAATAAAAACAAAATTAACAAAAATAGGTAGAAATCCTCTTAAACAAAAAGGGTTTATCAACCCTGGTACCTATAAGGGTTCTACAATGATCTTTAATACATTTAAAGATTACTTAAACGATATTAAAAATTTTGACGATAGAACAACATTTTATGGAATAAATAAAAATCCATTTCATAAGCAGTTAGAAGACAGTATTTCTTTTTTATATAACTGCAATGATACAGTACTATCNCCATCAGGNTTGGCCTCTATAGTAATTCCNTTTTTTACNTTTTTNAAATCTGGTGATGANGTTTTAATAAATGATAGTGTTTATAGTCCTACTAGAACTTTTTGTGAAAACATCCTTAAACAATATAATGTTAAAATAAAATATTTTCATCCAACAAAAAATATTAATAATTTTCANAAATTAATTAACANTAAAACAAAGNTAATTTATTTAGAATCACCAGGAACAGCAACNTTTGATATTATTGATATACCTTTCATTACAAAAATTGCTAAAAAAAATAAAATACCAACTGTTATGGATAATACTTGGGCCTCACCTTTATTTTGTAATCCAATTAAATTAGGTATTGATATTATTATAGATGCAGGAACTAAATATATAAATGGTCACTCGGATGTATTAATTGGTTTCGTTTCGTCTAATAAAAAATATTCCAAAAAAATAAGATCAACTTCAAAAACTTTAGGCATATGTCCTGGTTCTGAAGAAGTTTATTTAGCAATTAGAGGGTTGCCAACACTTGAAATTCGAATGAGAGAAATTGAAAAAAATGCATTGTTAATGGCAAAATATTTATTAGAACATGATCTTGTATCTGATGTTTTTCATCCAGCATTACCGCATACAAAAAATCATAAAATATGGAAAAGAGATTTCTCTGGTAGCACAGGTTTATTTTCATTTATGCTTAAAAAGAAATATTCAAACAATCAAATTGAAAAATTTTTTAATAAGCTTAAAATATTTAAATTGGGATACAGCTGGGGTGGATTTGATAGTCTCATTACCTTTCCCCCATTAGATAAAAGAGAGTTTAAAAATAGAAATACTGGGACTTTAATTAGATTGTATTGTGGATTGGAAGACATTGAAGATCAAATAAAAGATATTAAAAATGCATTAAAAATTTTAAATTAAATGGATTTATATTTTTATATTTTTGCATCATTGG
>FUFK010037950.1_pt1 | contig 35847 bp, 53 predicted proteins | sample 1021851 | NCBI WGS metagenome assembly FUFK01 (sample SAMEA51879418, study PRJEB19060) | metagenome | reverse complement strand
CTTCGCAAGGACCTCAAAAACGATGTCATCGATTCAGCCGCTAAAATAGCCATGAAGAAAGCAAGTGCCGCAGGCGAAACCCGTAAGCTCCAGGAAAAGGCAAACTCCCCCACAAAGAAACAAAAGGAGATCCAGGACTACACCCGCCACTTCCTAAGATACAAACTCGAAATGTCCGAGCAGGAATACCTTAACGCAGTATCAAATAAATTATCCTCCATTGTCGCAGATAACCTAAACCTCATACACAACAAGCTAGACGAAATACCCCCGCAGAACCTAGCATACACACTCTCAGTCCTCTTTGACAAACTAATGACCATAAACGGCAGACCCACAAACATAACCGCATCTGCCAATGTCAAACTAGGTGCATCCGATATGACACCGGATAAAGTACGCTCAATCCTAAAAGGCGCAAAATCTGCCACCGAATCACTACCCAAGGAAGCTTCACAAAATAAGGTCATAGAGGTGACCGATGAAGCGTAGAGGCAATCTCTACGAACAGGTATTCTTTACCGAAGCACTATCCCGCAACCTCGAAGTATTCACTCCCCTGGGCGACTACCTGCCACAGGATTGCCTAGTAATGAATCAGGCAGGCAAAATATTCAAGGTGCAAATAAAAGGTACTAAGGATATACAATTCGATAGAGCAAATGGCGGAATGGGTCGATATATGATCACCACATCCACGGGTAGNTGCAAAAAGGAAACCATCGACTGCACGAAGGTCGATATACTCGCCGCATATATAGANTCAATNCCCACCTGGTATCTAATACCATGCCTGGAAATAAATCAATGCGTNCGCATATCCCTCTACGCTCATAACCCAAAATCCAAAGCAAAGCACGAAAAGTTCCGCGAGGCGTGGGATATCTTCAAAGCCGCCTAGAAGTACCCGCCGAAGTTTTTTTCAAAACTCTGCAAACGAATATTCTTGCGTAAATGCCGGATCGGGAACCGATCACCGTATAGGGGCTAAAGGAGCATATGGCGAAAAAATTATACGGGGTGGTGATGATAATATAGAAAAACGCGCGGACGCACGCACACCCCCNCCCCCCCGGGTAGCGTAACGCATAGCGTAATGCGTAGCGTAACGCCTGGCGTTAACGCGCGTAGCTCGTTCTCGATACAATTAGACATAATGCATATTGTGCGGAATTCTGAGTTTTGCGTAAGTTGTTTAATCCCAGGTAGTTAAAGGTAAACTGCTATTTCGTTTTAATGTTTTTTATTACATAATTACAAAAACAAAATAATTTTTTGTACAATTTCACCAAGTTGTTTGGTGATCCTAAATGCAAATTACTTGCGATAGCTTAATGCAAATTACTTGCAATAGTAGATTTTCGCCGTTGGGGGTAGAAATGCATTAACTTTCAGTTTTCCTCTCCTTGCATTTTCTTGCTTTTCCTAACTATAATTCAAAGTATTTTACAAAAAAAACACTTTTTATTTGACAATATAGTAATGTGTGGTAAGGTGTGTTTTAAGCGAGGCAATTACGCCAAGCGGTAAAAAAGATATATATATGAAAAATCAATATGACGCAGTTCACTCCTACATTCTTGATCGTTTAGATGATGGAGTAGGAAAAGATTCATGGTCAAGCGACCTTCACCACCACTTGTGCAATGAGGATTATTTTATTATTGGCACATTCAAAGCAAAAGAATTTCTAGGCTCAGAATCTTTTGATATTATTCAGAAAGTCAAAGAATATGAGCAAAGCAACTTTGGCGAATGCAATACAGATTTGAGCGACCCTGAGAAAGTTGCGAACATGTTTGCATACATTGCAGGGGAGGAAATTCTAGGAGAAAGCGAGGCGTTGCGTGATGCATGGAATCGCAAGCTTACCGATGAAGACTTTGAGCAAATCAAGCTTGAACTAGCAAGCGTTAATGTAAACGAGGTTTACTACACTTGCGCTAATGGTTTCTGCTAATCAAAAAATACTACAGAAAGGCACACACGATGCACGATCACTACATTATTTCAATAATAATTCTAGCACCATGGTTCATGGTTGGCGCCTGGGAACTATTACAAGCAATACTTACAAAGAGAGGAATCTAATTATGGAATCTTTAACAAGATCACAAGAAAGAGAAATGAATGATTTGTACGATGAAATCTTCATACATGGGACAAGTTACAAATCACTTCTGAAAGATGGTTTCACAATTGAAGAAATAAACCACGTTTTAGTTAAAGGCGGTCTCAAACCAATTACACTTAAAGCAATCAAGGAGAAACTAGTATGAGCATACAAGAACAAGTATACAATCAGATACAAACTCGCATTAAAACAATTTGTATGAGTGAGTACAATGCAGCACCAAAAACTCGCAAAGGATATCTTAAAAGGCCTTTGCAATATTCTAGTATAGTTGGCGATCTCGTTAAACTTGCAAGCGCTGTTTTAGACATGAGCGATGAAGATGCCGAACATGTTTCTCATGATCTCACGTATGGCGAGATACAGCATACTTTTTTACAAGCAAAGGAGAAACTAGCATGAAGCACGCGAAAAACCTATTCGCCCAGGCGGTCGAGCAATTGATCGAGATTGGCGAGAAAGCACGAAAGGAACGCGAAACGAGGGAACGCCAAGCGAGCGATCGCGAAGCGATCCGCGTAAAGCGTAAAGAGAAACGCGNNNGNGCAAGGCNNNTATACANTTNANCTAATANAACAAAATAGAAAGATATATATTATGANAGANGACATTGAACAAATAATCGGAGATAGCGATGGANTNAGCCATNTGAGCGATGGCGAAATGATAGAAACATGCGAAACACTCGCGGAAGTTTTTTCAAACGCTAGTGTTCGAGAAATTGAGAACCTTATCGCATTACTTAATCAAGCGAAAGAGAAAGCGGAGTTTTGAGCATGAACGATACAAAAAAGAAAAATTACCCTATCTCGATTAGCGTCCACGGTTCACCATTTGATCGCGGAGGGGCAGACTATTATTACTCACGCGGACGCAATCCCCATTACTACCCAAATGGCACATATCATGAGCCAAGGATTGAACTTAAAGATATGTCAAAAGAGCAGGTCAATGAGTACAANGANGGATATAATGAAGCNCAAAAATTAGGATTTAAAAAGGAATATTAAAATGAACGATACAAAAGAGAAACACGCCACACACACGCCAGGACCTTGGTACGCCTATCACACGCACAAAGATGTGCATCGACAAATTGCGTGCAAGGATGGTAATTTAATCGCTAAAGAAGTACATCAAGCCAACGCGCGATTGATCGCGGCGGCTCCGGAGATGTTGGAGGTTCTACAGGAGCTATTGGATACGCTAGAAATGTCCAAGGGCTATGGATTCGATGAGGAATATGAGAAACTCCGCGAGGTCCTCGCTAAAATAGAGGGGGGTGAGGGATGAGCGATAGACTAAAAGAATTCAAAGACATGTGGAAAACCAATCATTGGAGCGATTCAAGGACAGAAGTTGTCAACGCAAGTGATATCGAATTTCTCATGGAGAAAGCTGAACAATCTTTTAATCAGAATGAGCTTAAAATAATTACAGAACTTCTATTCAAGGAAGGAATCGAACTTGGAAGGCTTAAAGTCTTGAATGACGGTAAAAATCCGAAGTTGAGAAAATTATACGCAGACAAACAGGACGCGATCATTAAACTATACAACAAAATTAAAGCCAAGGTAGAGGGGGGTGAGGGATGAGAATGGAACCAAGAGAAATGGACAAATTAGCGGAACAAGTTGCGCTTACAATTGATAAAGCATTGTCACCGCACTCTGATAATCCGCAAGAGTTTGTTAAGGATTTATCTTTAATTCATGATTTTCTAGCGAAGCAAATACCTGAGTGCCTCGACTACAAAGGTCACAATATATCGGTAAAGCATAGCGTAGTGAAGGTAGAGGGGGGTGAGGGATGAGAATATACTATGTAGGATATATTTCGTATGAAGGCCATAACACAGAAATGTTTTTTGGTTCCAAGAAAGATGCCAAGAAATGGATAAGAAAAAATAAAGATGAATATGATTATGTAGATGACGAACCATTTCCATGCTTTCTGAAGTCTACAAAGAAAAGCGATATTGTCGCTTGGGTAAATCACTACACAGGAAAGTCATGACTAAGCCAAACGAGTCCGACACAATTGCGCGCCTGGCGGTTGAAGCTTGGCAAAAGAGAAAAGATATTAAAGGAGAAATGCGATGAGTGAAGAAGAAGTAGTATTCCCTTGGGACTTAAAATATGAAACAATCGAAACGCTACATGCTCAACTCCAAGCGAACGGAAGCGATGTATCTTTGCAGAAGTTGCGTGATATTCAACTGAAGATTATCAAAGAGAGAGATGGTATTCCAACAGAAGAGATTTACAAACTGCTCAAGGAAGAGGAATAAGAGAAATCGGCAGGAAGGCACCTAGAAAGCGTTTTTAATCTCAAACATCCTACCAACGATAAAATTTATACAAAGCACGATTAGGCACCTTCTCGCGTCTCTAATCGTGCTTTCTGTATCCATCTGTAGTTTACCAAGGCGGATCAGATACATTCTCCTCATTATGCAGTCGTGCTTCCGGTGAGAAAGTGCCAACGCTCTTCTCAAATACCAGGTTGCAACTTATGTCCGTCTCTCCACCACGGTTCTTTGCGACATGGCAGAATACTTTATCCCTCGTATCATCGAGCTTCTTGTCCACGCTAAGGAGAAACGCAACATCGCAATCCTGCTCGATGGACCCACTCTCACGCAAATCCGATAGCATTGGTTTGCGTCCCTGCGATTCAAGTTGCCTGTTTAGCTGACTTAGGGCAACCACGGGAATCTGTAGCTCCATACTGATCTGCTTTAATGAGCGAGAAATGTGTGACACCTCCTGCACTCTGCTATCAAATCCTGGAGCGGATAGGAGTTGCAGATAATCAATCACCGCTAGCCCGACACTCCCCTTCGCTCGTTCCTGGGCAAGAAAGGCGCGGAACGAATCAAGCGTGGCTTTGTTATCATCCTTGAAAGTAATGGGCCATCCCTGCATCCTCTTTGTTGCATCCTCCAATCTTTTGCGATGGGCGGGGAGAAGCACACCCGCTTTGCGCGGACGGGCAACCCCGCTCTCGCGGGAGAGTAACCGTCCGCAACATTCACTTGCTGACATCTCAAGCGATGCATAGGCTACGCGGTATCCACGCTTCGCAATCTCATGCGAGAAATGTATCGCTAATGCTGACTTCCCCACTCCGGGTCTTGCACCTATGCAATACAAACGCCCAGGTGTGAATCCTCCGCCAAGTGCGAAGTCCAACTTTGGGAAGCTTGTGGGTATGGCGGAGGAGTCTCCCGCATCTATGGAAAGAAACTCGGAGAATGCTTCCTTTGCCGCCTTGCCCGCCTGCACNTGGCCCTTGCCCTGTGACAGAGCTTTTGCCACCTGCATATTGAACTTGCCTGCAATCTCCTCCGTAGGTTTTCCCTGATTCAGAAGATCCATCGATTCCATGAGGGCGCGTTCCGCAAGTCTTCTGTTCCGGGAGTCAACCAATTGCTCCACATACCTCTCCACCTGTCCACCGCCAAACTTATCCGCAAGATCGACTGCTTCCTTCGCATACTCAGGTAGCTCGATTGCAACATCCACCTCATTCAACTCGGATCGGGAACCGATCAAACGGAATATGGCGCTGTGGGCGGGAGTGGAGAAGTCATCCTCCGTCAGTCGCTCAAGGGCAATGGCAGAGGAGAGATTACTTTCGTCACGGAGACACGCGGAAAGAACCGCCTGCTCGGATGTGAAGTAATCCATCAGTCTAAGGATATCTCCTTGATCCTGTGTCCAGGTTGCGTCTGTGGAATACTTTCCTTGATCCACTTGCGACAGGCGTTGCGGTAAGTTGCGATCCAATCCGCTTGGACATGTCCCTTACCCTTTGCCCAATCCACGAAGACAGCAACAGCCTTCTCATGTTCGAGTCCATGATTCTCTGCAATCTCTCTTGGAGGATCAAAGTCATCGGGAATATGCGTACCTTTTTTCTTCTTAGGCTTAGAAGATTCATTTCCACATTTTGTGGAAGCACGACTATATATATTAGAAAAATGTAATTTTTCGTTAGTGTCGCGTGCGCGCGCGAGGGCTTGCCACAAATCCTCCACAATGTATCCACAAAATGCGGAAGATGGAGTTGTCCCAAAAACTCTACAATACTCTTCTAATATTTCACGATGCCCATCAGGAATCCTCATGCGCAGTTCTGTGTTTTTCTGTTTTTTATCCGCCATTATTATATTTTTATTATGATTTTTATTTACTTCATCACATTGCTTTCTCTATTTNAGAACCAACTGCCAACGCTTGAAAAAAAGCAACTGTTTCTTTGGTTGGAGTGACTCCACGAACACGACTCACTTGATCCCTTATTTTTTGTCGAGCAGTTACCTTTTTTAGAATTTGTGCATTTTTCAAACGATTGTAAGTACATGCTTTTATGTATTCTATTTCGCGTTTTTCCTTATGAATGCTTTCCTCTATCTCGCTATAATGTTTAAGCACTTCGTGGTATGCTCTTGATACATAGTTGTTATAGTTCCTATCATTATGACGATTGAAATATGGCATACCGTTATAATGCTTCATTGTGTAATGTGTGCGTTTTGTATTGGATTCAGCTTTTGTTCTAAATGAAACACTAACTCGGTAATAACCTGGTTCACTTATTAACCACGCATTGTGGCGCACTGCTCCATTACCACCGTATGGACATGCAAATGGATCATCCACCCACACCTCTATACAATTAAATGGGTAGTCATCTTTTTCCCATATGGTGTTTTCAAAATGCCTATCTATATCTTCTTGTGAGATATAAACTAATGGATCATAACAAAACTTAAACCATTCGTTCCTTCCTCTTAATTCGTATCTTAGAGCTTTTGCCTCTTGTACCTTCAAGCAACCGTTATGCAGTCGATATACAAATCCGTAGAACTTCCGGTAATTTCTATGCCTTTTCTTTCGTTGACTGCATTGCCATCTATTTATTTTTGATCTCACAGTTGTGCAAGTAATTGCTTCATCTCTGCCCTTGTAAGCTCAGTATTCTTGCGAAATATAATCTTACCCTTGGAAACATAGTAAGGTAACTCTTGTGGTTTCAAATCATCCTGCAATTTACTATTCTCTATGTATGCTTTTTGCTCACGCAGAGTGCGAAGATTTCCATCCCCAAATAATTGCGTAACTTGCTCGGTGCTTGCATCCAATGCACTAACTTCCAACACATCACCACCTGATATAAGCAGTTCAAACTTCTCACCCTCAAACACACGGTTCTGTAAACTGTAGGGTAACCGCTTTACAATATTTGTCTTCCTGGCATCTGACATTCCACCAAGAATTAACTTGGGATGTATCCACTTTCTACCAATCGCCTCAAATTGTTTCCATGCTTTTGATGGCACAATATCAGCAAACTCAAGTTGCATCCTTTCCGCATTCTTTGGGTCTTGGTCAATCGCCTTCACATACAATTCTCCTGCTCTGACAAAGCCATTAATGCCTGTGGTTATTGCTTCTCTAAATTGTGAGATTAATTCTTCATTAGTTAATTTAAGTTCTGTTATCATAGTATTTTCCTTAGTTATTGTTATTTAAATGATGCCTTAAAATAAGTATGGCATCTGCTGTTTTTAATGTTAGTTTCTTGGTTGATGGAAAGAACTGCTTGGCATGATTCATGAGTGCTTTCTTGCGCTTGTTTGAGGTGAGTCCCTGCAACCCACTCAGTCCCTTTTGCCACTCCTGTGGACGCACTAGGACGAATGGAATCTCCAATGCCCTAAGTACCCCTTCAATAAAACCACATGATTTACCAAGCTTGAATGAGGTGGAGCTAGGTATTGCCTTTCCCACAAAAGGAGGAACATGCTCAACCACAGCCTCAATACTCGTTACATCCGGATGATCCTTCAAATCCTGCATATGCTCCACAAACTCGAAGTCCTCATCGAGGGTATGCAGATTTATACTTGAGTAACTCTTACCCCATGCAATTGCGTACCCACCGCTTTTACCGGGATCTATACCAATCGTGAGTTTCATGTCTCATCTTCCCCTCCACAATCTTCCTCAAAATTAATTGTAAAATCTGAGTCAGAATTATTACCACCCACACCCTGCAAGTGTGCCACTATCTGTTCAAGTGCGGCGTGCATTATGGTTAAAGCTCCAAAGGTATCCGCTTTTGCAAGTTTATCACTTGCCAAATCCAATGCTTTCCTAGTGTTGCTTAAATAAGTCATGCCGCCTTTCCCTCCTCATCACGCCTCACCGCATTTGCGAAATCAGTAATATCAATTGTCCGCCTGTTACCGATGTTCTTTGTCTCCAGGTTATGCTCTCGTATAATCCGGTAAACATATGTTCGACTCACACCAAACTTGTCTGCCATCTGCATTACATTGAGGCGATTGTTTCCATGCATACTACCAAGATCAAGCGTGGTAACATCATCTGTATAACTAGGCCACACTCCACTATTCTCACATGTTGCCCATAGCTTGCACGCCTTCTCCATATTCACCAACTGCTTATCAATATCACTTGCGGATAAAGTATATGCCGCAGTTAGATGTGGTGCAGATTTCTCTACAGCCAAAAACACAAACTGCTTTGGCTTTGCTCCGAGTAAACGCAATGCGTGCATGTACCAACATGCCTGGAATGCATACCCGAATTGACGCACACTCTTGGCAAATCCTTTTTCGCTCGCATCATGTGTGCTTTTTAAATCTATCACCACACCTGCGCCGGGATTATATAAATCAGGTCTGACCTTACATTTCGCTCCCTCCATCTCGAAGTAACCCGTGCCTTCAATGATTGTATCACGCTCAGACAAATGTGTTTTTAAGAGCGGATGATCCAATGCGGCTCCTGCCATGTCCATCACCAGGTCATATTCGCTAGGTGCAAGCCACATCTTGTTCGGTTCATTCTTCTGCATAGACTCAAATGATTCGCGGTAGTGCTTGGTGCGTGGACCCTGCCCATCAATCTCGCTAGGTTTTACTGCCACTTCGTCATCCAACTCACTAGGTTCTAGCGTGGCAGTATGGAATGCGCTACCAATAATGAGTGCAGGACTGCTCTCTCTTGGATGATTTAAATCATGCCTTACCTTTGCAGGGCATGTTGTTAGTAGACTCCACGCAGTCGAGCGAGATAACTCGCCCGACCCATGGTACTCTGCGTTGGTAACATTTTCTTTTAACATCAGAATGGTGTCTCCTCTTCGTCATCCTCTCCATTATCTGCAAAAGGATCTTCGCCCCGGAAAAGAGCACTCATTTCCACCTTTGTGTTTGTCACCGCATCATTGATCTCATCGCTCCGCTTCTTGTGAGTGTATGGAGTCATTGCATAGGTGGTCTCTAACCCTTCACCTTGGCGCACAATCTTCAGGTCATACTTCCGTGGATCACCCCAATCGGGATCCTTTGCAAGGGTCAAAATCTCCGTGCGGAGCTTCGCCTGGGTAAGTTCTAGGATTTGAATACATTCCTCTTCGTAATTCCATACGAGGAGTGCAAAAAATTGCTTTGGTTTCTCAGCAAACTTGCGTGGTGCGTCCTCGCCTATTCGCCAACGAAAGGGTTTGCGGTTACCTTCCTCGTCCTCGCCCCATCCTTGCATACCTTGGATATTTGTTCCGTCTCCAAACGACCCCACAATCCTAAATTTGTGGGAACCCTGCGTTAATTTCATGTACTTACCGCCGCCGCTCGATGAGCTTTGCGGAACATCTTTTAGATTATCTAAGAAGTCTGTCATAGTGTGTATATTAATAATTATGTATCGACATTTGTGTTTTTTATGTCAATTGTGTAGCCCACTATGGTATGACAAAATATATCGTCAACCTTTTTGTGCAAAAAAAACATTTAAGTGCAAAAAAAAGAGGCATTGCTCGTTAAAACAATGCCCCTAAAAGATATATATGATTATAGCTTAGTCGCTATCTTGCGGTTTGTCAACTACTCAAAGTCTAAGTCAGGAATATTAGGTATATTTGGTATTTCCAATGCCTTCTCCATCCTACGCTTTTTTGCTTTATACTCCTGTATTCTTTTCTTCCGCTTATAGTCTGAAGCAGACCCCCAATGCTCGCTGTAGATTTTACCACCAAAAGGTATACTCTTTTCTATCGTCTTTCCTACTTTAGTAAAATCACCTTTACCTACATTTACTCCGGTTTCTATTAACTCAGATAATTTAGGTGGCATTATGAGATCGGTGATTGCTTGATAAGGTTCATCAGCAAACTTTCTCGTAAAATATCTACTAAGCCCAAACAAGGTAAGAATAGCATCTGCCGCCGCATCCAAAGCGTTTTTCTTTGTGGGCATTTGATCACCAAGCATACCAGGCTTGTCATCGCGATCTAATAAGTAATCTTTAAATAAATTATTTGTAGTCATTGCACCGCCAAACAATAGAGATAGGCGTACTCCCTGCTTCATACCTTCACGAATTTCATCTGCGTTTCCGCTTCCTAATTTTCGAAGCACATCTCTTCGTGTTGTCTCTAACTGTTTAAGACCGAAACTTTTAAGAAAATAGAGTGGCCTCATTGATGGGTTCTTTAAATAAACTTCGGGGTATTCGGATAGACCAATAGGCTGAGTTTTTGCAAGTTGCGAATAAAGATATGTCTTCACATTGCCATCTCCAACATCACCGCGTTTGAGTGCGTCCAAAAACTTTTTAGTCTCAGGCCCATAATACTCTGCCATTTCCTTGGCAAATTCTTGGTACTCTTTTGACTGCTTGTTTGCGACCTTCTTTTGAGCTACACGCATAGCAGAATTGAGGTTGGATTCCTTCATTAACTCATCCATGCGTTTAAATTGAACAACGCCTAATGACTTACGGAGAAAGTCGTTTAAACCTTTTTGAGCTTTACCTGTTAAACCACGCTGTGATTGAGCAAGTGGCTCGGCAAACTCTTGAGCTATATCATCTATGCCTATATCAGACATGGTTATGCCCTTCCTCCTTAAAGTTTTACCTGTTGTGGCAAGTGTGTCGAATGTACCATACCTGTATGCGTTAAGCATAAACTCAGATGCCTGAGTAATCGTAGAAATTGGATTAGCAATACTTGATAAGTAAACGCCATCTCTAAACATTTGAAGACCTTTTCCTATTGATTGCTCGCCGCCATCGAGCCGCACACCAATAAGTCTATTTATCTCCCTAGTATTTTCGCTCGATAACTTACCTCGCTGTTGGAGTTTACTTAACAACTCTGTGTAACCTTCGACTCCTTGCACTTTCCCTGTAAATTGGTTCTTAGCTACACGATAAGTTACATTGTTTATGTAGTTTTGTATATTTTCTTCAAAGCTACCGTAGAATTTTAAATGATCCTCGTCTATTTTATCAATAACTCGATTCTGCATAAACCCTGGAGTGCCATCGCCTGTATATTTCTGCCCTTCTAGGAATTTACGAACTGCTTCTCTTTCCTCAAACTTTGTCAATTGTGTTGGATTTTGCGGCAATGGTTGCCCTGGGCTTAATTTATTTTTTTCTCGGAAAGCGGCATCAATAGCATCATCAATTGGATCTCTTAAATCTTTACCAATCGCTTTACGAAAACCTTCGTAGTCTTTCATTATGCGTGGAAGGTAGTCTTTGCGATATGGAATATCTATGCCATTGTTCTGTGCCAATTTATGAATGTCATCAAAGATATCTCTTAACTCATCAAACTCTCTTTTAACTCCAGGGAGCTTATTATTGTATCGCTTCAATACATCATATGCTTCAGGCATCTCGCTATTTAGTGCGTGCCTTGTAAACTTTTTACGATCTGCGGATGACATCTTCTTAAAAGAACGCAAAAAAGGTGCGGCTTTATGTATATAATTTCCCGCAAGCATATTTTGATTTACCTCAAACTCATCAACCTTGTGTGCCATTCTAGGACTTAGCTCTTCGATGCGTGCCTTCAACGGTCGAATTGCTTCATCACTAAAGACTCTAGACTTTTGCATAGCATAGTTACCGCCTCTTAATGCAAACTCAACCGGTTTAGTTATAGTCTCCACCACTTTATTAGGTAATCTTACCGTACCTGAATAAGCTATTTCTTGGTTTTTTGTTGCGACTTTCTTATTTAAAGCATCACTCTCAATCTTTTGTGCCAACTCGACTTCTCCATTACTCTTAGACTGCCTAGCTTGTGCTTTAGTTTGCCTAAGAATTTTAGTGAAAGGTAATATGATGGCAGCATCTAGACCTGCCATTTCTAAGCCCATTTTTAATCGACCTTTCGCAAATGAATCATCAACATCTGAAGCTAAATAATCTGTGACAAGATTAGAAATCATTGGGTATTGTTGAACAAGGTCAGATAGTCTAGACTCTTGCCCACTAAAGCCTAAAGCACCTGTTGTACCCGATGCGACTGCGGTTTGCTTTACGGGTCCTGCTATTAGCCTTTGTACAGGTTTCAATATTGGTGAACCTACGGTTATAAACTGTGTTATACCTTCGGCTAAACCGGGTATACCTTCTTCAAAAGGTATTTTTGCTATATTTGTATCTATTTCTTTCGCCCTCTCTGTGTCTCCACTTATGGCGGTTGCAACAGCACCCAAAGAACTTACTGCCCTACCCATACCTTTACCCAAAGCTACTTCTCCTTGAGTGGGTTGCTCTCCTTGAAATCTTGGGCGCACTAATTTTGTTGCAACTGTACCCACACCAGGTTGTTGTTGCTCCCTCATAACCTTCTCAGCTTGCAGTCGTGCAATTTCTCTTTCTTGCGGAGACAATGGATCGGGTTTTAATTCGGGTATTTGGCGTGGTTGTGGTGGTGGAATTATTTGACTTGGCGCTGTTTGTGTGCCACCCATATCATCGTAAGATTGCTCAATTCTGTAATGTGCCTTAATTTGCTCAATCTCTTCGGGAGTAGCTTTCTCTCCATTTATGCGGACATTTTTAATTCCGCTATTAGTCATTACGCGGATTACGCTCATGGAGTTGTAAGGTCTAGATCAACATCAAGCTGTGTTTGAAGTTTATTTCGTAAACCATCTAGGTAAATTAATCTATTTTCAAGATCTTGGTTATATGGAACGACTATAGTTTCACCTGTAGCAGGATCTTCTACCTCGTAGTCATTATCTTCATTTTGTTCTCCTCTAAATTTTGCGAGACCATACTGCTCTACATCTTTGGTTGTAAGCGACACAATTGCTTTTTGTAGTAATTCAGACTTTTCTCCAAAATTCTCAGAACCAAGCTTTGTTAATTTCTTGGTTTTAGGATCTCCTTCATAAACATATCCGCCAACAATTTTATAATTAGGAAATCCCGGCACGGATGGAATATCTGTAAATTCTTTAGCTTTGTATTTATACTCAACATTAAATCCATCTTTAAATTTCTTAATATCTGCGCTCACGCCTTCCGGTAAATCTGAGGTAGATGCAAGCGCCGAGTCGCGATCAGTAAAGTCAGGAGTCCTTGCAATCTCTGTTTTCTTTTCTCCTACTTCTAGCTTGCCCATCTCAATATCTTGATCAGTTTTCTTGCCCTGTTTTTTTATGTTTTCAAATTCCTGTTGCGCAGTCGCAAAGTCTAAATCTTTGCTTGGGTCATAAATCAATTCTTCCAAGGGTAAGGTTCTATTTGTTATACCCGCAGAGTTACCTAGTATTAAACGATCTTGTACGGAAAAATCTTCATATTCCGCACCGTTTAAAATCCTATTCTGCAAGTCATCAAGTTGTCTCTCGTAAGCTTTGTAAGTATTTTCAACTCTTTGAGTCTCTTCGTTTTTTATTCTTAATAACTCTTCGTTAGCTTTTCTTGCTTCCTGACTAGTAAGTAATCGCTCATTAAGTAACTTTTTATTTAGCTGTGCTGTTTGCTCTCGTTCCTTTTTAAGGTCTACCTTTTCCATCATAGCAAGGTCGCCTGCTAAACCTTTAAGTTGCGACATATTTAAGTCACCTTTAGCAAGTTTATCTATAGTGTTCTGAGCCTTCTTGTCTGCCTCCTCATCTCCGGTTGAGGTCATCCTAGACAGATACTCAGGATTGAACCTTATAGCACTTTCGATCTGATTTGTAAGTTCCGCCCGCTTCTCCTTATTAAGACCGTACTGCTGTATCATACCGCCTATCTGCGCACCCATATTCGCAAACATGCGACCCTGGGTTTCGCCTGCTCTCGCAATGAGGTTTGCGGCATTGGCGGTCGAACCTAATGCCGATCCATAGTTTCCCGAAAAATAAGGTCGTCTTGCCATGATTATCTATCTCCTATTTTAGAATCCATCCACTTGCGGATAATTNTTTTAAGGCGTGGTTTGTTACTTATCCAGGATGCAAAGCGCTCTCCATATTTAGCGTAAAGATCAAAAAACCATTGCGGTGATTCGTTAAGCATCCAATCACGGAACTGTAACCATGCGGGGTTTGTGGGACCATATACCTCGCGAGCTACCCAACAGAAAAATCCTGTACCACCTGTGGCCATTCCACCTATAATGCTTCCTCCCATACCCATCAGTCCGGCACTTCTTTGCGCATCTGCACCAACCTGAGCGGCATACATATTTGCTTGATTAGCCGCCGCATTGGAAATGTATCCTAATCCTGCTTCAGGGTTTAACATCTGTGGCCCGCTTTGCAGTCCATAATTTGCCTGCCCAAAAACTTGTTGTCCTTGCTGTAGTGCAGTTCCTCCACCTCTGCCAAGTAATGCTTGGAATGGATCGAGTCCCGACTGTCTCTCAATTTGGGAAAGATTACCAACCGCTTGGACATAATTGGCTAAACCCTGCTGACGGAGTTGCTCGTTCGCTTTCTGTGCATCCATCTTTGCACCAATGTTGAACTGATCTGCTGTCATTGCCCTCGAAACATCTCCTGTCTGTATGCCTGCTTCCTGTCCAAGTGCGGATTGTGCAAACGCACGATTCTGCATCTTTCTCTGATTGTCCTCCATGATGCGAGCTTCCGCTTCTTCAATAGCACCTTTCTGATCAAATGTTCTACCCATCAAAGTCTGTCTTGCCCGGGCGGCCTCCTCGACTTGCTTCATTTCCCTGTCCGTCAGACCTTCATTAAGCGCACCACGCGCATCTGCCAGGAGTGCAGATCGTAATGTATCCTCACCTGATTGAAGTTGACCAACGGAAGCATCTCCTGTCATTGCATAATCCGCAGGGGTAAGCGTGGATGGCAGATCAATTGGGCCACCACTTTTTGTCTGTATCATCTCACCAACCTCAGTAGCACGATTCGCATTAACATCTGCCTGCGTTGCTTCTCGCATACCTGTGAGGTTTTCCCTCTGCTCCTCTAGTAAATCTTTAGCACCCTTCAATCCACTCACACTTGCAGGTTTAAAATCTTCCATAAGTGTTGAATATCTACCTGCCAATCGCTCAACATCCGCAAGGTCTGCTTCTCTTTGCCGTTGAAGATTACCTCGTTGAATATCCTCAGTAAATGCAGCAAGACCAAGAAAATTACCTTCATCATCAAAACCTGCCCTTCTACCTGTGTCCTGACCCACAGTAATACTTTGCCCAACTTCATCTGCCAAACCTGCATCAACATCTGCTTGGGTTGCGGCACGGTTTACAAACTCAGTTACATTTCTACTATCACCAAGCAGGTTGATCATACCATCACCCGCAAAGGATGCAGGTATAGTTTCCGTCTCTCCAATTTTTGTTTTATCAACAATTATGTTACCGTTTGGGTCTTTACCGTAGATAGGTTGTGGCTCTCCACCCCCTTCTGTTGTTTGACCCTTGCCCATAAAATCCATAGCTTGGAGATTACCATTTTGAGCGCCTGTAATCATCCGATCAAACTCAGACTTTGATATGAAGTCTTCAAAGGTACTATAATCTACTTCACCATAGTTAATTCTATCGGGGTTTTTTGAACTTGTAGTAATTCTTATACCTTTTTTTTCAGCTACTGTTGCTCCTGTACTTCTATCAATAAGTAATAAATCTGCTACCGGCCTTGTGTTATTACCAAATTTCACTCGCCTAGTTGCTTGTCTTACTTCATACTTACCTCTTTCAGGCTCTCCTGTAGTTGGATCAGAAAACCCAACAACCAATCGCCCCTCTTCATCATATGTCCCTGTTGTTGCTTCTTGCTCTGTACCAAGGAGTGTTCTGCGAAAAACATCGGTATCAACCTGTGCCGCCTGTTGTCTAATTGGCGCTTCAACTCCTGTAATAATATCTCCAAGATTGCCACCCTCAAACCCTGCATCTGAGTAAAGTTGTGCATATTCACCTTGTCCAAGCAATTGCTCCATCTGTGCCTTCATGGCATCTGCCATGCCTTCACCGTATGTTGGTTGACTTGGATAATTTATGTCAGGCCCGCCTCCCATTTTTATTTCCTCCGATTAATTCGATTAAATTCGTACCATTTAATTGGTTTTTGTTTTAGTTCTCGCATCCATCCCACGAAAGGGAGTGGGTAAGGTATGCGTGATATAAATTCTTTTATACTATCATTACCTATCGCTGTGCGCACATACCATGCATTCGCACCGGGCGGATTCCATTGATCATCGGGATGTGCATCTAGATTAGTCCTTACTGCCTTGCCAAGTAGCAATGTGGTTGGTGTAATAAATACATAACCATTGGCAGAATATGCAGATATATCCGCAAACATGTTACCGCCCGATTTATCATAAAACTCTTTTGTCTGTTCAAGAATGTTCATTCGGTCATTAAATATTCGTCTGCATCCGTTGCGGATACTGCACTTCCAAGATTTACACGCAACCAATTAGTGCCGTTATCTACAGCAAGACACGGATTACCACCATCTCCATCAGAAACATAGATCATTCTGCCTGTAGTACCATTCGTTGGTAGCGTGGAAACAGTTTTATTTTCTAAAGTAACAGAAGTTGCAGAGATTGCATCTACCGTAACGGTTGGTTCTCCCAATAAATTAAGTGATGATGCACTTGTTTCCACGCCTGTAGCAAAGGTAAAGCCCCGTGTGACTGTTGCAGTTATTGCCATTACGCAATCTCCCTCCTTGCATTTAAACCCCTTGCTATCGCTTCCAATGAGATGTGCCTAAAGCTTGGTCTTCCTGCGGTTACATCAATCTCGACATTTGCGGCGTATCCTCTTACGCGACCACTGCCAAAACGAATAAGTTTCTCTTCCGCTGATCCCGAATAATTTTCAGTATGTACGGTATTGCTTCGATCCGGGTCTATGGTATTCACCTTAATTGTGAACTGATCTCCATTGTTTACATTGCAACCTAGTTGTCCACGCTTCCAGGACTTCACATCAATATTCCCAAATGTAAATGAGCGGGTCTTTAGCTTTGCACTTATGGCAGTCGATGTCGTACTTGCGCTTCCGATTGTTCCTGTAACATCGGTAGTAGCTTCGTCCAATAGATGCCAACCCTTATCGTTGACTGCAAACAGTCTACGCTTTTGAGGATTACTGCCATGTAGTACTGTGACAAAATCATCTATCACAAATCCTGATGGAAAAGAATCTACTGAAGTCCATGCTGTATTTAATATATCGTAAACGAATACCTTGTTATTATCCGTGGAAGAACCTGTGGGGCAGGCTAAAAAATATTTATTGTCAAAAACGATACCACACGCTTTATCTGCGGAAGCATAATTAACTTCCTTAAACTGATCTTGTATAGGACGGGATAGTGGTATTGCTTCTCCGCTTACTTTCGAGATCGCAACTCCTAATCCCTTTGCCGGATCTAATCCTTGCTGTAGGGTAAACACACCATCGTCAGATAAAAAGTATATCTGTGGTCCACTTGCGGCTACACTCTTGCGAGCCACGCATCCGCGTTGGCGGGTTATCTCAAATACTGCGGCGGCAGATGTGGTGGCCACATTGTTAATTAAGTGAATTGAGTTGCGGAAAAACACTAGCAATTGATTCTCCAGGTAGGGAGTAAATCCTACCAAACGATCAGCAGTTCCTCGATTAATACGAAACTGTGAGTCTGCCGCATGAAAGTTATCCGTGTCTAAAAGATCCGACATAATCACCGTGTATGCTGAATCACTAGGTTGTGGCACGATTAGTCTGTTTGCGAAGAATACACCAAAGTCTGTGCGTGGACACTCAACCCTCCCTGCGCCTGGTGATCCGTTGTTCTTCAGATCAAAAGTGCTATCAACCGTACCGTCACTATTTGTGTCCGTAAATGATCCATCCCATTCCAATGGATCTTTACCGGTTCCTCGAAATAAAATTAGCTTCTCTAGGGATTGACAAAAGGATGCCCCATCGGCAGCAGCAACCACTTCTGATCCTGTGTAGTCAACATTGATACCTGTATTATTGCTATCGTTCCAAAGTATTACTTTATCCTTTGTAGCACATGCAATGTATTCGTTACCCGTTGCAGGGTCTGAGAAGAGTGTTGTTGCGAATACCTCCTCTGTGCCTGATGAGTAGGTCAAGGTAACCGCACCTGCCTTGAACTCGATACCCTTGCGAACCTCTGCAATATCTCCATCGAGGCGCATATTCTGCGATGTCTCAACCAATCCCCCCTCAAGTGTGGTGGGTTCCAGGTAACTATCAATACCACGAAATCCACGATCCCCCTCTGCGAGGATCGGGTTATCTAGTCTTCCCATTGGTATGTATCTTGGCATTACTTCTTTTTTATCTCCTGATAAAGTTTGATACTCATGTAGATAAGAGTCACCACACCAACAGCAATTCCAAGGAATGTATCAATGGTGGATAAACCAAAGGTTGCGGCTGTGCCACTCATACCTAAGACTGATACTCGATCTATCATCACCGTCTTCCTCCAGGTGTAAAATAAAATCCGACAATCATTGGCAACACGACTGAGGTTTGGAAGAGGCAGAGGTGGCCTGTGGTGACGACCAAATTGGCTTGCTCAATTGGAAAACTGAGGAGTCCGAAAAGAAACTCTCTTGTTCCTTCTCCTGTAATGTTTGTTGTACTAAGGAGTGGGACTGATGGGTAAATTGCTGTGATGCATGTGACGAAGCTGATTGTACCCATGCCAATGAGCGCGAGCATCCTACGAGTAGCGCGAGTAAAAGCACCGCCGTCACCACCATTAAGACTTTCTTGGAATTTAATCGCAAACTCATTGTTGCGAGCTTCTCTTGCCATTTCGATTTCATACTTCTGTTGCCTTGCATCCGTTAACATTCCAAACACACCCTTGAGTATGCTCCCCATCGCGGCTGATCCCCCACCTGTCAAAAAAAGTGTAAGTAACTCGAACATTATTTTGCATCTAGTTTTTCAAAAAGTTTTATCTCTGCTCTTCTACGATCCTCTGCGACTTTCATTAAATGTTCTAAATCTTTGGTCTGACCCGCATGGTTTATTTCCATCTGACGAATCCGCTCCTTCATATCATCCAACTCCCACTTGTTTCTCTTGATAAAGAATGCCAAGATTGAAAGTGCCATGCCGACACCCACAAACATATAATGTGATATTTCCATTACTGAGTAACTCCATACCTTAATTCTTCAAGCAACTCCTCATGTTTGAGTGCCTGTTTCTCTAGGAATAATAATCTCATGTTTTGCTCCGCATCATCCGGCAAAGCACCTAGCTCGCCACGCGGCCACTTAGTTCTGAACTCCGAATTCATATCCACCTCATGGTGAATCCTGACATTCTCATTCCGTAAATCATCAATGTCAGATTTTATGGTGACATAGGAATATGTGGCTATACAGACCACCGATATGGTCTTTGCCATAAAGGCTAGGTTCGCCTTTATCTGTGTGCCTTCACCTACTTCAGTTGCATCACTCATCAGTCAATATTAGGGTCAGTCCACTCTTCTCCTGCTAAAATTGTGAGAATCTCTGCGTTTGTGTATGTGGTTTTACCCTCCAAAAAACTAGGTGTATCGCCCACAAATTTAATAAAGGTCTGACTACCGTCTAGTGAGTATCTAAGCGTATCTGCACTTGTCTCAAGCACTTGGTTAAAATCTACGGAAGATACTTCCGATGCGTCTATAATTACATAGTTTCTGTTCATTATGCTTGTGGTGGAATTGTTGATGAAAATGTAGGGGTGTTAACAAATGATACATCATTGCCACCGCTCCCTTGGTCGGTTATAGTCGTGCCTGTGCCTGCGTCATTGTCTCCCATGCGCCACCAACCAACAGGGTTTAGGTTTAGACCATTAGTACCAAGATCAATAGGCACTCCCGAATTGTAGATATTGGAGGCATCAGTCGCACTTAACGCACTATTAAAGATAGCCACCTCATCTATGAACCCGTTAACATGATTAGTATTGTAAGACTTTCTTCCTATGAACACTTTTACAGTACCTGTGGCTGCTGTGATGGTTTTTGTAAAACTTGATTGATCTACTGAACCGTTAATATAAATAACTGACCCACCTGAAACTCCCGATTGAATTGACACCAAAATATGAACCCATTCATTTACTGTTGGTGTTAAAGCAGTTTTTTGGATAGAACCCGTAGAATCGTAAAATTGTAACTTAGTGGGACTTGTGTGGACATGAAACATACCAGGAAAAGCTGACCCATCAGTTGATGACTCGCCAACTGCCACAATACCCCCATGTGCTAATGTATCCTGTCTTACCCATGCGGAGACTGACAAATTACCGCTAAAGTTAATAGAAGAGTTTGCTGATCCTTCCAAACTGTCATTAGAGCCATCAAAGCTCAAAGAGAATCTGTTAAAGCCTGCATGATTCATTGAGAAAGTTGCTCCGTTATTGAGTGTACCGTCCCTTAATGTAGATGCACCGCCACCGCCTTTTTCGACTCCATGATCGATTACTGTAGGACTTGTGTCTCCGTCTCCCATTCTCCACCAATGAACAAGGTTGCTTGTGCGATCAGTATCGTATGAACCTGCTACGGACAAATCATTAGGTAGTCCACTATTGTAAATTGATGTAATATCGGCATCGCTCAAAGTGGCATCCCAAATAGCAACCTCATCCATCAAGCCTTTCATATAGTGAGCATTAAACCCAGCGGCTAATCGACCTATATGCATATCATCACCTGCAACTGATGGGGCAGAACCTGTTGTGCCTGTACTTAATAAAGACCCATCAAGATACATTTTGCCTGTGCCACTAGAATAGGTTGCCGCAATATGATGCCAAGTATTAGCAGTAAGTACAGTTCCTGTTCCTGCCGATAAATCCGCTCCGCTTCCCGAAGTTTTAACTTGGAGCTTTAATTCATCATTACTCCCTTTGTGGAAACGAATAAGGTTATTCTGAGTATTGTCGCCCGAAGAGAAAAAACAAGTCTTGGGTATTAATTCAGATGCTGTAAAGAAAACCCAACAGGACAGAGTGAACGCAGTTGCAGAATCTAGTGCATCAATATCACCGCAAGTCATCTCAGTATTTGTACCATCTATAAAGTCTACAGATTTAGTATTATCAAAACTTGCCCCCGCACTCTGATGGGCGATGAAGCCTCCACCAATTGTTGGAAGAATGAAACTCATTAGGATGCCGTGTCTCCTGCTAAGACAAAAATGTTATCAGCATATGCGACCAAACTTGCCACTCCGTACTGACCTGCGATTTTTGTGTGCGATTGTCTGTTGTTGATGGTTGTGGATGATGCAACGAAGGTGACTTGACCTGCTCCCTTTTGAATCACCGAACAATTGAATCCTGCTCCTAATCCACTTGGTACTGTTAGGTTCACAGCAGAAGCTTTGTTTAAGACAATCACTTTACCGTTATCACCAGCTACCAATTGATAGGAATCAGTTTGGTCATTGATGGATGCATCAAAGTCTTCGAGCTTATTGCCACCCAAATCAACTGTTCCACTTGCTACTGCAAGAACATTAGTGTCAGAAGTGCCAACCGTCTTGGTTGCCGCATCTCCCAATCCAAGATTAGTGCGTGAGGTAGATGCACTAGCAACATCACTTAGATTGTTACTTGCAACCAAATCACCCTGTGGAGCGGCGGCTACAAGATTAGTTACTGTTATCTTTTTTGTTGTAGGAGTACCACTAACATCTGTGATGGGCAGAATATCACTACCCGCAGGTGTAGCATTTAGCTCCGTTAAATTACTGATTTTTACATTTGCCATTTTATTTTGTCTCCTAGTCGAAAGCTAAAAATTGTCCTGCTTCTAAAATCATAAACTGACTTGCTTCCGTAAGCAAGACTCCATCAGGACTTGGTACACCACTACCTGTAAACGGTCTTGGTACACCTACATTTAAATCGAGTGTAAGCATTTTACATATTATACGCAATGACTGCACCACTTGTTAAAGTGATCGATGTCATTCTACCATATATTGCTGTGTTAGCGGATAATGTGGTTGCATCTTGACCTGTGCAAAGGTCAGCGATGTTTTCTACATTTGAGGTGACACTTGCCAATACTGTGTCTTCTGTGCAGACAAAAGCAAAAAAATCTCCTGTGTGCGCGGCAGTATCATTTATGTAAGTTCCCCCATTAAGTCCTAATCCTCTGTATTCGTTTGCCATAATTAAATTGGTGTTTGTATTGTTGTTCCGTAGGTGATGAATTGTATAAAGTTTTGTTGGCCTTGCTGACGCTCTAACTTGTCATGCTCAACCTCTATTAAAGCCTCTGCCTGGGCATATGCTACCTGTGCCTTGTCAGTTTGGGAGTCTGCATTTAAGAAGTCACCTAGCGCCCCGTAGACTGCATATTCGCTGAACACATATGGAAAGTCTGAGCTACTTGATGTGTAGTCTGTAAATGGTGTGCGATATAAAACAAACACAGGTTTTGTGCTTGAACGATCTAGAAGTGTGACTTGCCCAAAATCAGATGATCCTGTAGATGAAAACTCCACACGGAATGCCACTTCATCTGCAAAGCCCACATCATATGGATCATTGTTTGTTACGCGCAAAACCTCACCAATCGTATTACCAAACTCCAGGACATTCATAAGTGTTGCCGTTGCGGTTGCTCCGCTTCCACCTCCACCGCTAAATGACACGGTTGGTGCTGATGTGTATCCTGTACCCTGGTTAGTTACCGCAACTCCGTTTACCTTGCCATCCGAGTCGATGGTTGCAGTTGCGGCGGCACTTGAACCTCCTCCTCCTGAGAAGGATACCGTTGGTGCAGAGGTATAACTTGAACCGCCATTNCCCACAGTTACATTGCGTACCTGTAAATCAGGAGTCTTCTGTTCCAGGCGAACAGTATCGGGCCACCTTGTGCGTTCCCATGCTAACCTTCCAAAACGATTAAAGCTTCGTATAGCCGCATTCTGCTCCGTGGTTAGAAAACTATCNACCCCAACCAAATGCTGAAGGTTGGTGAGCATTGTGCTTATCGCTACCTGTCTCATGCGGGCTTAAAGCTTGGTGCTGAAAATGATTGCTTACCTAATGATTTTGCTTTGAAGGATGGATTATCACGAAGGAACTCTTTTACGAAGCTCTTGTCTGACCAACATCCACGATGNGATTGATGCCAACGGAAATATTCCCTGGCGGGTATTGTGGCTTTTAACTGACCAAGTCCTTCGGTCTTTGCCACGCCCATCGNTTCGTTTTCNTTGCGTGCCATTTGNTCACGCATCGATGCTTCGTGCTTTTCGAGGTCCACCTCGTAACGCAAATAACGATCCAAGTTTTTCATAAACTGTGAACCGTTTCCGCTTTTCCACTTAGGTAAAAGTATGTTTGGCATATCCTTTTAGCTGTAGGTTAGGGAGAGGCCCGCTTGACGAACCTCTCCCCGTTACATTCCTAATAATGTCTATATCTGACAGATTTCCAATTTGACTATGACCTCACCGGCAGTAAGTTCATTCAAACTGTATGGTGCATCGTTATCTGTATCAGGACTGAACAGAATATCAACGGTGTCAGCGGCTGTATAAACCTTACCATTTTCGTTATCAAGCAACGCACCTGTATTTGCAACATAAGATATCTCAGTTGCATCGGTGTGGATGTCAGCGGCAGTAATATATCCATCTGCATCATCTCCATCACCAATTGTGATAGTAAGATCATCTCCTGAACCACTATCATTGAATGCGGTTACAAGTTTGACTGCACAATTACGCACCTGACTTCCGGCGGGAAGCGTGTAGGTAAATGTTTTAGTTGCACGATCTGCGAGTGTGCCTGCATTAGCTACCGAAAAGTCCTCAAAAGTAATTCTGAGTTCATCGGTAAATCCGTTAGAGGCTTCTTGGTTAGATAAAGTACCCATGTCTTAAATCTCCTTATTGTTTAGAATTAATTAAAGTAACCGTGAGCTTTTGGGCTGTGAACAGCAAGTCCGGCGATAACATCGCAGAATCCGCGTCTTCCGCCACCTTGATTCTCAAGCTCAGAATTTGACTCAGCTTTCAAGGTGTGGATTGCCACATACTCAGGATCAATAAGAAGTCCGGCATCTTTATCGATAGTGGAAGAACCACTTGTACGATTTAAAAGAGTCGAGGGGACTATTGCCACATTTCCGAAATCTCCTTCATAAAAATTAACTGAAAGAGTAATCTTCTTGCTCTCAGCAGGCTGAGTAACTTGGAAGGATAATGCNGTTGTTGAACCTTCTTGNCGAGCAAAGTCNCTNATTTCTTTTTTAAGAGTTGGACCTGCAATCAAGGTGAGTTGTCCGCCTGGCATTCCGTTGGCTTCGTAGAGTTCTTGAAGAACACTATTGAAGGTAGTCTCGGTTTGCGTAGCAGTTGTGTCGTTAGCAACATTTTGGAACGCGGCAGGGATGTCGGATGGTTGACCACCAAGACCAAGGAACTTAAACATTCCACGGGTTTTGTATGGTGCGCCTGCTCCGGAGTCTGCTTGACGATCCTGTGCTGAACATACAGCGGCCTCCATGTCGCGCTTGATTTCGCGAACTGCTTTAGCCTCGGAATTTGCGAACTCGGATGCAACTCCGGCTGTGTCAACCAACTCTTGTATGTCCGAGACTTGATAGGTGCGTCTAAACTTCTGCACATAGTTTCCGATACGAGCGCGGTTCACAGCCTTGTTGTCAAAGCTTGTTACATCTTCGCCTTCATTGACACCATCGAATGAAGCAGTACTCAAGTCATCGACCTGGACTTCAAAGAATGTGCCTGATGCGGCGGCTTTTTTTGCCATACTTATGAATGGCGTAGATTCAGGTTCTAGAATAGTTAAGACCAAATGTTATCGGTAAGCTCTTTATCTTACCTCTCCGCTTTTCAACGGAGTGTCGGACTATCTTTTCAACTGCTTGAGTTGTCGGAGTCTCGTGGGAGTTTATTTCGCCTCCTAGTCTCTGCCCCTGACTCTTTCGAGCCTTCGGTTCGGGTTAGCATGGCTTTCGCTTTAGCCTCCCCGCTTAATACTCCAATTTTCATCATAGGATCACTCCTATGAGCGACATCTTTTATTTATCGGTTAAGTCTTCTCTATTGCCTGCGGTATTATAACTTGCGGCTTTAGCCATAGTTAGTTTCCTCCTTTTATGATTTTCTAAGTTTTAAATATTGTTGATAGTCTGCCATTGACCCGGAAGCTTCGTATTTCTTCTTCGCCGCTTCCACAGCCTTCAGCCTATTTGATTGAGGAGTCTTCGCCCTTGCCGTACCTGCTTCCGTGGATGCCACGGGTGCTTTGGGTTTGGGTGGCGGTTTTGCCGCCTGCTCCTGTCTCGCCTTTACCGCATTCAATCCCTCCACCATAAGTGCCAAGGCGAAGTTTGAGTTTGGCAAATGATCGACCAATGGTTTGTACATCTTGTCACTCTTCACTTGCATGAATAATTTGTAATCATCGCTTTCCGGTTCACCCAGGAACTGAAAGGTTTTGATTGCATGTTCATCAGATGCTTGACGCTCCTTAATCCACGCCTGTCTTGCAGGAGCATCCTTGCGAATTATCTTCTTCGCATTGGATCGTATTCTCCGCAGATCGGCTTTGGTGTAAGTTTTGTCACCATCTTTTAGGACATACTCATTACCGTCATCGTCATATTGGGCTTCGTTTTCCATCCCATCCTCTGCCCACTCAATAAGAGTGTTTAGATTCTCGACTTCCTTCATGAGTGCCTGCTCATCAGCAACATTGTGCAGAGCATTGTCTTTAAGGAACTCAGGAGTTTCGCTAGTTTGCGTTTGCTGTGCCTGCTCCGCTTGTGCTTGCAGTTCAGCGTTTTCCGCAAGTAGTGCTTTCTTCTGAGCGGTAAGTCTGCCAAACCGTTTAACCGCAGATGCGTTCAGCGATTTCGCTAGTTCGCGACTTTCCTCTTCGGACAAACTGTCCAGGTCGATATTATACTTTGAAAGAACATCTGAAGGTTGTGGGGGCGGCGATGAATCATCCTCCGTTTCCACATCTTCAGCAGACTGTGTTTCCTCGGCGACCTCCGTAGGCTCCGCAGTTTCTTCAGCGGGTTCGTCCGTCTCCTCGGTGCTTGCTTCAGGTTCAGCGTCTTCGGTTTGTTTGTTTCTCAGTAATTGATCAGCAAACTCTGCCATTGATACATTCCCATCCACGGGCGTTTGTGTGTTCACGGAATTTTCAGAGGACTCCGAGATAACCTCATCGGTTAATGTTTCCATAGTGTTCAAGGCTGTCGCCTAGTGTAGCATAATGTAGGCTTTTGTCTTGACAAAGGCAACAAAAAAGCCCTTCGCGCTACCCCATACGCGAAGGGCGATAACCCTCAAGTTTGAGTTAAAGTTTATAAAAATTGTCTAGTTCTTCATCAATTGCTTCGAGCTTTCCTGTNATGTAAAAGTGTCTGTTTGTGTCTGNGATGANCTCCGGAGTCTGCAACGCCCGAATAGTTTCTTCACGCATACTTTCACGCAATTCAATATATCGTTTGAAGTTAGGGTCGTTCTTGATAGCGGACANCGCTCTAATCGTATCCTCATGGTTAAGTTCGTGATTTGTTTTCAATGCTATCTTTTCTTACCTTTATGCAAACCATGCCTNGCATGTTGCTTACCCTTGCGTGTTGCCGCTCGCTTCTTTCTGTTTGCCGCCGCAAGTTTCGCNCTGCCTGCTTTTGTGCTTTTTAACTTCTTAATTGTTTTGGCGGGTGCATAGACCTCGCCTGTCTCGGATGACTTCTTACCTGATGCGGTGCGCCACTTCTGTTTTGTCCATCGCTTGAGCGACTTCTGTGATTTCTTTAGTGGCATTAGCGGTAACCTCCGCCTTTCGCCTTGTACTCTTTTGCAAGCATTTGTGCTTTGCGTGCTGACCATTGGCCTGCTCTACCGCCCTTCGATCCACGCTTGATCTTCTCAAATAACCTCTTGCGCATGGTAGGCTTTGTGTAATTGCCCGCCTCGTTTACGCGGGACTTCGTCTTTTTCTTCGCTACCATTTCTTACAAGACCAATACCCTGCGGTCAGTTTAGACTTCTTTTCATCGCACTTATGTCTTGCTCGGAAGGATTTACGCCGTGCGGGTATATTCTTTTTGATAGACATATTAGGATCTCCGAATCTGACAAGGCGAACTTTATCGCCCTCCTTGGCAAGAACAGCAAACTTTTTGGATTTACCTGGGGTTCGCTTAGGAGAATTATACTTAGAGAATTTCTCGCCACGATATGTGATCATCTTTTCCTAGCTTTCTTCTTCGCAGAATCTGAAAGATCCTTGAAGTGAAACAAGGGCTTGCTCGTTTTTCCGTGCGTCTTTCCTGTATGCAGTTTCCCATTTGGCATCTTATGAAATGATTTATCCCATGTAGTACCATCGCGCAGATAATGCTTTACTCCTTTAGCCATTATCTTTTTTTACGCTTAACCTTTTTCTTGGTTGGGCTTTTTTTCTTTATCATCTTTTTTCCGTACATGTATCCTGGCATAATATATGTCCCTTTCTATGCCGCTTCTGTCTGAGCGGTTTGTCCGAATTGCGTAGGTGCCGCACCGAGTCTGCCAATCTGAGCATTTTGCTTCTGTGTGATCTGCATCTGACGCTGTTGCATGTAGTTCTGAATACGCTCCTGCAATGCCGGATCTTGTTGTGCCTTCTGTTGAATATCAGGCTGTGATAACCATTGTTGAAATACTTGCATCTTCATTTCATGGGCATCCTGTGGACGGACATTCGGAGGTACTCCTGCGACTAACTCCGCTATTGTCTGTCTTTCCTCATCAACCGCTTTCTGAGATGCAGTCTCCTTTGGTATGATGATTTTCTCGGATGCACCAGGCATGATCTGTCCTACTGCAAGTTGTAAAAGTTTCTCAGTATCAAGCGTGCCTGATCTATCGAGTGCGGGAGCAAGCTCGGCAATNGCNTTNACNCGCTCAAGCATTTGCTTTGGATCTTGTGTCGCAACATCAAACTGTAAGTAAAAATCAAATCTTTCTCCAGGTCTTCCCTTGTTGAACTTCTGTACATCCTGCATACCGGTAACGCGGAAAAACTCGGCATCGGGACCATACTGCTGATAAAGCGTCCATACTTGCTCAAGCACATATTTTAAATGCGTGAACACTTTATTGATTACCGCCTGCTGTTTGTTCTGCGATTCCACTTGGTCAACGCCTGGGGCGAAGTTACCAAAGTATTTATCAAACATCTCTTGAATGTATCTGCGGACTTCCACATTACCGCCATCAAAGCGTGGTGTGTCTGCCCAACGAATCTCGCCAGGTGTACGATACGGAACACGAACCCCCGGTCCCCACTTTGTGGGTGGTCTTCCGAGAGGATGTTCCAAAGGTGGTAAAGTTGCCAATGACTGACGATCAATCATCGAGTCAGTCTCAATCTTCATTACCTGCTGTAACGGTTCACCGAGTTCAGGTATTGAGCGGGAAGAGTAAAGTCTTTTGCTAGTCTGCTCGTACTTAGTAATTACGAACGGATACTTGCCATGAGCATAATCTAGCAACTCATGCTTGGCATAAAGGTCAGGCACATCAGGATGCATGATGGTGCAGTAGATGCCCGGTATATCATCCTCATCAAGTAATCTTTGATAACAGTACACTATTCTAATAGTCTCATCATCATCGCGGATTACTTCATCCATTTGGCGGACATTGTACAAGGTATCATCCCTTTGTGTGTACTGAGCCAACTCCATCGCTTTTTCCACAAACTCCTCATCCCATCCTTCTGTTGAAATCTTTGCACGCAACTGTTCGGGGGTCATATGCAATACATGAAATACATACGGTGCTTCCTGCGGATCAATCGTGTAGTTTGGCCAAAACACATCCTCATCAGTCGCAAGTGCTTTTAGTCTTGGTCTGTTTACTACCTGCCTAGTGATGGGTATAGTTGTTGTTCCCTCTTTGCGCAACTCACGAAGCATACCCCTGCCTTTTGCCTTTGATACATTAAATTGATTTTGCATTGCAGTAGATAACTCATCATCCATGCTTCCGTCCTGGATCGCTTGTGCGATCTGTGGAAGTGCCTGTGCTATCTCATCCAAACGAATGGTCTGCTGTTGTTTCAACTCCTGCGAGTCGTACCACACATAATGACACATCAGACCCTTCTCAAAAAAGTGATTCAATCCAAGTTCCAACTGATCATAAAACTCTTCCATCTTGGTATTGATCAACCAACGAAGGAACATCGATATCACATTTGCTCTCTCAATATCTCCGGACTCAACGGGCGTGGCTACTATATGTGCCTGTCTTACAGCATTCATAACCATTGCCACACACTTATTGATCTGATTATCCACCATGCGGATTTCTTGGTCACTTGCTCCATCCCACGGAAATACATCCCCTGTGGAGCTAAGATTGGAATGCTTTTTGAAATCGTCAGACTTGCCTGACCACATGCAGTTCCTTACATCATAATCCCGCTGTCTGCGGTCTAACCACTCACCTAAGTCTGCTTGTGTACGGCGATAAGTTTCCGCAAGATAATTTATATCAGGTTCTTTACTGACATATAAAAGTTCGGGATCGGCGGCAGACTGCATATGCGTAGCATAATGTAGTCTTTTGTAGTTGACATGGCAAGATTAATACCCTCCACCACCTGTACACATCAAGCTGTTGTGACTAATGTGATCGGCNCCGCTAATCATCAAATATCTNATACAATCAACAAAATCCTTAAAATGCTCCTGTCTCGAACTNCCCGTATATTCGAGCATCGAGGATATTAGATTCTCACACCTATCGGACACAAANAGTTTGGGTCTGTTCTTATCCGTCATTGGCTCAGTATCATCCCATGCCAATGCATCATTTATCTTTGCAATACCCGCTTCNACTTCCACACCTGGAGCGGGCCGCATGACAAAGTCAAGATTCGACATTGTGTTAATTATATTACTCTCGCCCTCCTTTTCCCTGACCGTGGCGGCTCCCATGCGGGGATCTACGATTCGCTCGAATATGTCCTCGCCTTCCTCCAATGCCTCGAAGTGTTCCTTGTATTGCGAGTACCCGAAACCAAGGGGTCGTTGGGCAGGGCCGGGCTTTCCCACGCTCTTACCTACGGCATTAACATGCGGCAATGCCCATTGGCCCATCGATGAATCGGGGAACTCACGATAAATATAGATTGATCCGTCCTGCATCACACCCGCCCATATCGCCACCCAGGGTTTGCTTCCGCCAGGATCGCATACGAAGTAGCGGGTGGCACGCACCGTAGGGTCAGCGATGAAGGGGATTCGTTCATGGGGTACGACATTGGTGTCGCGGTTGAACTTAGGGAATCTCCCCTCCATCGCCTTGCTAGGGATGCCNTATAGGCGNGCGAGTTTTACCTCTTGTGGTTGNTTGGAGTAGGTGCGGATNAGTTCNTTGTANTCAACNAACGGGGACATCTCGGACCAAAAATAATAAATTCTACAATTAGGCCAATTGGTGGATATCTGCTCAATCGGTAACTCGCGCCCCATCAAGTCGCTGTATCTCGTCTCCACCGTCTCAGCACCTTTTAACAGACTATTAATCAATGGNGTCCACCCNTGCAANGTGGTGAAGGTCAACAGCACNCGTCCNTGNTAATCAACTGTNCTACCNCCTACCAATGTNTCAAATATNTGTTCNGGNNNTTCCTCATCCATNTGAATGCAATGCGCTGACCATCCCTCAAATATCTGAGGNTCTGCNTGATACTGCCTNTAGTTATTAAAAGATATGGTACTNCCCCGCTCCGCGCCTGGTGTGGTTGGCGGTAGNATCGCCTTGGCGGAGTTGAATCCATTCTTCTGTGTATACTGCAAGGAATGATTCTCGCTCTTCTTCTTTGCCCGCTTGTACCTCATGGGAAGTGCTTCCCATATGTACCTTTGGGCATCCGCAATACTTCGCTCCTCCGATACATGCAGGGAACGAATCTCTGCTTCGGGAATGGTCTGTGCCATATGCACAAGAAGACGGGACGCGAAAGTTGTCTTTGACGAACGATTACCGCCGAGTACCACATGAATCTTATCATTCTTCCAATTATCCATCACCCTGCGCCATCCAGGTAATGTCCATCCCCATTGGATGGGATCTTCCTTCTCCGACTCCGGTTGATCCAATATCAAACGGGACAATGTCTCAGCACGCTCCTGCGGTAAGGCATCTATCTCCTCTCCTGATAATGAACACGCAAGCTCGCCCTTCTCATACTTCAGGTCAGGTATCCACGGAATACCAAAGTGAGCATCTACCTCATCGGCGTAGGTTATCTTAGGCATAACTGCATTTGATCAGGTAGTTTCTCTTCTCCCGCCTGAATGCGAAAATATCGATGAAGAGTATCTGTCATCTTGGGTCCACGAAACCAACCCGTCCCATCACATGATTCTACTCCTAATTCTTTACATCTGAGTAAATTCTTGAGGGTGTTAATTGCTCCGACATGGACTCTTTCAAATGCATCTGTCCACATCGTAAGGTTTCGTAACTTCCATTCCATTGTTCCTCCGACAAAAACTACTGATGCTTCAGCAGGAACATCCTTGGGGGTCATTCCATCTTGTACGCAGAACGACCAAGTAAGGTCATATGATTGTGCGAGTATTGGATACCACTTGTCCCACATTCTTTTCGTTTCATCAGCATCTCCTACTTCATCGGGCACATTGACAAAACGAGGCTTGAGAATGGTTTCGTTATAGTAATCAAGCATCTTTAGGAAATCATGTTCGTTCCATTTTTTACCTGATGACCAAACTGCGAACATTCCGTTATCTATCGCATAAGGTATCCAAGGCACAGGTTCTCTTACTGCTGACTCAGGAGTAAATAACCAACCAACAGGATACCCTTGGCCTGCCCAATAGTGGACAATACCTTTTGCATTATTTGACGGCATTACAATCATTTTGAAACACCTGGATCAAAATCAGGGAACTCTATATTTTCGATTGCTTCTTCTAATGTCGGAAAGATGTGATCAGCATGGTAGCGAATCCAAGGGCTGTAAGAATTTGTAACAACGATGACTTGCTTGCGAAGACTCCATGCGAAATATATCTCCATCGCAGTACCATATGAAGGATGATCGCACTTAGCTAGAATAGTATCGCAATACATAATGCTCTTCTTGTCTCCCTCAACTATCTGCTTGGGTATTCCTGCAATTGTTTCCCTGCCTCGGTAATCTGCATCTGTAGGTTTCATGCACATTACATTCTTCTTCATTAAAAGTTTGTGCGTAGCTTTTCTCCACCGTATGCAAGTATCATCCTGCTCATAGATTGGTCCCGCTAAATAGACTAATTTTGCCTCTATCATCCATTCACCTCCACGCACATACCAACCTTACAGACTTTGACTGATTCGAGGGTAATATGGTCAGGGAACTTCTTGTCCATTAGTTTTAACCACAAGTGCCGAGCTATCATTTCCGCTGTGGGATTCTTAATAAACTCATTTAAATATGTATGATCTAACTGCTTAACAATTGCCCCTGCCTTGGTTTTAAATTCTTCATGCGGAATAACCCATCCATATCGCTCATCAGGTTCTCCACTTATTGTCACATATACTTCATGTGAGTGACCATGTATCCTCGCATTCTCTTTACCAATGCCCTCTATCCTGTGGGCCGCTTCAAATGTAAACTTCTCTGTCACTTTAGTTTTCATGCATAGAAACCCTTAACTATCGTGCAATCCTTCGGATCTATGCGGAAGATTGGTTCTATATCCTCCGGGTCGCGGGTTGCTCGCGTCCTGCCTCCTAGTTCAAACTTATAATCCTTACTAAAATCCCATGTATGAAAACATAATGCATCCTTGCATCTGAAAATCAGAGTAAACTTCTTACCGCTTGTCTCGTATAACTGCTTTGCCGCCTCGATCTTCTTGTATGAAATCATAAACGGAAACTGCCCATAGTTGATGTTTAAACACTTCAACTCCGCCCATCCGTAGTGATCGCCCTTCTCAATGAGGAAATCCACTTTGTACTTCACAGGATTAAGCTTATGGAACACGCAATCCCATACCTTACTGAGGAATCCGCATACCTCCTTCTCATTATCGAGGTCTTGCTGTGTCTCGTACCTGGGTCTCATTCCCTTGCCTGTATCTCCATACCCACCACTATTGCTTCTTCGAGCGTCTTGACCGGGATTTCTTCTTTCCCAACGCTCCATCCCTCCGTATCCGTTCCAATGTTTCTTGGTCGAATTTCGATGACGGTGGACCCAGGTCTTTCAAGTCGTACTGTGGTAATTTTTGTACGGATAACGGTATTGCTCGCCCATACTTTTTCCAAAAAATCGGATTCCATCCTTCCGGCACTTTCACTTGGACTTGGCATCTGCTTCGATGACTTCGCTAAATAAATCACAGCACCTCCTCTTTAACTCAGCATTCTCCTTCTCCAACTGCTCCACCTTCTTCTTCAGTTCAAGATTCTCCTCGGATAAACGCCCCACCCATTGGGGCCAACTCTCTATCTTTTTGCCCGTGGACTTGTAAATATTCATTCCGGTTCAAACTCTATGACATCATCATCCAACCATTCATCAATTGCTTCCACACCACTATTTGACAAATCCTCGGCATCCATGTCCGATTCCACAAACCATCGCTTTAACACAGCCTTGATTTCTACTTTAAATTGCTCTTTAGGTTGATCGGTTTTGTTCATTGGTAAAATCCAGGTTCTGCCTTGCAGGCATTTTTCTAGGTATTGATGTTCTGTATGTGTTTGGCGGACAATTGGGATCACGCTCACCCTCGCGGTAGCGCAGTTCATTGTTTGCCCAAAAATGCCGCCATCCACGGTTTGCATCATCCAAACTAATTAAAGTTCCAAAGATATGACTGAAGTCATCCATCGCATCCAAAAGGGCATTTACCATGCCCCTGTTTGGGACAGGAAATACCAGGTATATGATCAGGGTGAGGATTCTGTTTCGCACAACCCGCCATCATTATTATCACTATCATTATTATCGCATTCCTCATGTTCCTCCTCCTCCTCGTAAAATTCATCGCAATGCCTGCAATACCTAGGCAGATCATAACTCTCCCATCCCATGAATTGTGCCATCAGTTTAATTTCTTTCTTGCACCACTCAGACTAGATTGCTTCGGTGCTACTGTACTAAATACAGGTGTACGGTGTCCCTGTGGATTAACCTGATATCCCTTTAGGTGCAAAGGTTGTTTTAGTTTTTTATTTTCCTCCATAAAGTCTTCCATGCTATTTCTGCGGTTTGGGGGACGACTCCGTTGCCCAGGAGCCTAAGTCTGTCCACCCGATGGGTAAGCCCATCAACTGCTCCACCCAATTCGGATTGAGCTTCGGTGACCCGTGGTTCTTCCCACTCGTACTGCTCTTCTCCAGGGCGGGCGGGCCAGCGTGTTGCTTCGCTTCCTCCGCTAGTATCTTGCCCCCCGTTCCGGGCTTGCGACTGCCGGGGTTCCCGGCTCGCGGTGTGGGCCAATTCTGCTCCGCAATGTTGGCATCCATCTTCGGGTAATTCGTAGTAAAAAGGGTAAGTCCATTCACCGCACTTTGTGCATTGCATCTCTCCGTGATCGCATCCGCATCCTCCAAAGATTGGCATTTCGCATGACTTGCAGTACCAATCGCCGTCTCGTCTTTCCGCATCCCCTCTGCAAGTTCCCCGTTTATCGCCATTGCTGTTAAGTTTCTGCTCCTTTGCGTCTTCTTCTGCCCGTCCTTCTGCAAGCTGTACTTCTCTACTGTATGGGCTTCGGGTGTCGGGTAGTTTTGCCAGGATGAAGCATCGGATGCGTTGGTGAGGCGCGCCTGTTTCCTCCGCCGAGAACAATCCCCACTCCGTTCGGTAACCATCTTCTTCCAAATCGGACAGGACTCGCCATAGCCCCATCGNGGTGTGACCTCTGACATTTTCGAAAAAGCACCAAAGAGGTCTAANTGCCCNGACATGGCTCTCGGATNTANGGCCATAAGTGTCTTGGGTCNTTCTCTCCTTTTCGCTTNCCNGCGCTACTGAAGGGCTGNCAGGGATATCCTCCAATGATGCCGTGTATTTTTCCTCGAAAGATTCTGATGCAGGGAAGGTTTTAAGATCCGAGTAGATAGGTGCGTCATCCATCCGTCCTTCTTCAATCTTCGCAACCAGGTTTGCTTGGACGAAGGCTTCGATCTCCACATTGCAGATGACTCTAACATCCACGCCCGCTCGTCTAAGTCCAAGTTCAATCCCTCCGTATCCGGTACAAAATGAGATAATGTTTTGGGGACTATCCACATCTACTTCACAATCTCCCACATATCCTTGTCCAAATGCTTCAATTCAATCACATCACCCAACTTCAAATACTGATCCGG
>FUFK010045940.1_pt1 | contig 35855 bp, 43 predicted proteins | sample 1021851 | NCBI WGS metagenome assembly FUFK01 (sample SAMEA51879418, study PRJEB19060) | metagenome | reverse complement strand
ATGCCTAATTGGTGCGACAATCACGTTAGAATAGAAGGTCCTGTGGACAAAATCTATAATATGGTTAAAGCCTGTGAGGACGAAGAACTATTGGAATACATGGTTCCTGTTGAAGGCACAAACCAAGATAGAATCAATGCCTGGGGAACCAAATGGGATATATCAGAGCCAAGAATAGAACACATTGTAGAAGATGGTGTGATAGATATGTATTTTATGAGTGCTTGGGGTCCTCCCACTGAAGCATTTATGACTTACTTGGATGAAAACGATGACATAGACATTCAATGGTGTTACTACGAAGGTGGTAATTGTTTTTTAGGTGTAAACGGTAGTGATTATGAAGTACCTCAATACTTAGATTCACCTCGTTGGGAAATGGAGGACATAAAGAAGTGCGATGAAACATTTGGTATTAGAGAAAGTATTAGGGCCTGGGAAGATGACTAAATTTGACCATTGGAAGAATGTATGCAAAATACATTGGAGAGAAATAATCACTATGAGTATTGCATTGCATTGGGTAGTTGATTTGTTAATCTTAGGACCAATTGTGTTCTTTTTAGGTTTTTTGTTTGGCATACACATTGATGGAGGACATCATGGATAACTGGGGAGAAGTTGCAATCAAGCGACTCAAAGGTGAAATAGTGGATTGTAGTATCTGCAATAAGCCTTTATTGTACAAGTATTCACACAATGCTTATCCTGTAAGTGATAAACGTTGTTGCGAAAATTGTAATTATGAAGTGGTTTTGCCTGAAAGAATGAAACAGGCTAATCCATATTCAAACATTTAGGAGACAACATGCATACTGAAATAAGTAATAACAAGAGAAAGAAACGTAAAACTCTCAGCAAAAGAGAGTATGTGTTAATGCATCCACCACTTCATTACACAGATAACAAAGACAAAATCAAAGATGAAGACAAGTGCTACATCAGTGATTGGATAAAAGGTCAATTAGGCTTTGGGAGTTAATATGACAGTAGAATTAATTATATATGGATTTTGTGTGTTAGGCTGTGGAGTCAGCAGTTATTTCTTAGGGCACAAAGAAGGTGTAAAGTTAGGAGCAAGTTTGATGTTTGATACACTTTACAAAATGGGCAAGGAGAATCCTGATAATCCAGGAGTTGTTGAATTGGAAACAGAAAAAATGGATGAACAATTTGACAGGCAATAAATACTGTTAATGCGATACACAATACACTTTCACAGCAGACCCCATGGTGTCATAGACGACAGCGGAACTCACAGACTGGATTATGGTTACTACAAACAACCAGAACAAAGTATCACTTGGGAATTGGTTGACTCACCTGTAGTAGATGCATTTGTTCAAGCAACAAAATTAATCACCGAAAATACTGCTGAAAGTGATACTTCCCCACGTAATTTTATAGATTGGAATAGATATGGAAAACATGTTAGTTGGGACAGTTGGATTCGTGATGCTGAATCACTTAATGAAGAACTGGAATACTGTAAACAATCAGGATTTATTGACTTTGATGACAGTTATTATGTTGACAGCAATCTTGATGAACTGGAAAGAATTAGTAGATTAAACAAAATACACTATGCATTTGAAACTGCATTGGAAGACAAAACCATACAAACTGAAGCACATTCAGATGTATTTGCCAGTTTGGAACGACTGAACAAGTTGGTTCACAGTTTGGAAAAAGCACCAAACAGCAAATTCGGTGAAAGTTTTTATGTGGTGCGTCACACATCAGACCATGTGAGAGCAAAATATCCCGAAATTACTGACGACATGTACAGATGTTTTGAAAATAACATACAAAATGGTGACTTGTATTCAGACTTTTTTACTGTGGGCAAAGACTTAGGACATGCTTTTGCCACAAATGATGTTGAATTAATCAAAAACTGTGAAGTAAAACAACAAAGTGTTATCAGTGGTAGTGTATGTTTTGCTGTGGATAAACTGCAATTTGGTGTTGTAAATCCAGATGCACAACGCACACAATACTTGGAATGGTGCAAACAACACAATGCAGAACTGTATGGATATGATTATCATCAACCCAAATACAACTTGGGCAGAGCACCAGTGGGCAGATTGGGTATCACTTACAACAAACTCACAGACATATTACAGCAAACACCTTATGTGGTAGGAGTCAGTTTAGATGAGTGACAACAAACACATAGGATATCCTCTGCCTTCAGAGATGTTTAACACAGACATCATACCCACAGTGGACATAGATGAGGAGTGGCGTAAGCATACAGCATACAGTGAACTGCTGGATATTCCACTTAAATGTCCTCATTGTAATACAGTATTAAAGACAAATGACAGAAACAAAAATACCTAAAGGACACGGCAAATGGCATGGCGGCAAAGGTAGTGCCAGAAAANACAGTGACAATTCCAAATACGCAGAAAATTGGGAAAAAATATTCGGAAAAAAGGATAAAAACAATGACAATAACAAAGTCAATCCAAAAGATGTTTGAAGCAATAAAAACACCACGCAAAGCAAAAGCAATGAAGTTTGTGGGATATCAGATAAACCTACATGATGATGGCAGTTTCGACTTCAATTTAAAAGACGATGAAACAATCACATTGGACAGTTTCGGAGCATATGAAGGCGATACTTATACAGTGGAAGACAGAGATGGCGGCATATACTTTAAAAAGCGACAGGGTATTACACTAATCACAGATGATGAACCCAGTCTAATGAATACAGTATATAACAACAAAGACTGACTTGAAACCTGCGAAGACCTAAGAAACGGCGCGACCCCACTTAAGGCGGCGTAAAACTAGAAAATGCGAAAAATACCAGTATAGGTGCTCACTCCAACGTTCTATTACTACGTTAGCACTCGGCTCTACTCAATAATATAATAACAATAGTTCTATATAGTGTAGACATAGTGTGTAAGAGTGTAGAAGTGAAGTAGGCAAACTGTTCTAATTGAATTCCTTATACTAGTAATAGTGTTAGCCGAATTAATTAATAATTAAATATTTAATAGCAATAATAAGTCAATAATTAATATGCTTACGCATAAACACTTCGTAAACTAGGACAGTTTACTCGTGTTAAAGGCTTTTAACTTCACTATAACTACATTTAATAACGTGTTGCGTACATACTGGCATACGAATAATATAGTGTGTACGTTTAATTGTAACGTAACTTCTATATAGTGAATAGTTCTATATAGTAGAGCATAGTGCAATAGTGTGTGCAGGAGTGTGTAATTGTGTGTAATTTTCGGTAGAAACCATGCTGACAGAGTGCTAGGACACGTTGTTACTACTATGCACGAAAGCGGTTCGGAAGTCAAAAAAAATTCTTTTTCTATATGTAATCACCATGCTATACGGTGTCTACAAGGGGTCTTAGACCCCAAATGCACCATTCTTTCTTTATTCTGGCACACTATTGTGTATGTACTGTGTAGAAACCGTGTGTGACCCTTAGATAATTACCGAAATAAATGGCTAAAAAGGTTGACATCACCCCTGGTTTTCGCTATAATATGCACATAGTTTAAATAAAAAGGTAGGAGTTTTTATGCAAACATTGGTTATACACACCCAGTATCGTGAGAATTACGGTGCTCATGACTGGGACGGAGTGGGTGAATGTCCCCAGTACTGGAAGTACAAGGGTGGCAGTACATACTTTGTGACTGATTTAACCAGCAATCAAATCAATAAGATTGCCAATGAGGGTATTCCTACTCTCACTAGTCTTATTGAATATTCCAACGAAGCCAGTGAAGAGTATATCCTAGACTGGGAGATTCGTGACCTTGGTAAAAACGGCGATGGTAGAGGCCCAATTTGTGAGCCTTGGGAGACACCTATTGAGTTCTATTATGAGGATAATAGGTGGAACTGTCGTACCCATCACACTCCTGGTGCTGAATACTCTCACTGGAACTCGGCTATCATAGGCAAGGCTGAGCAGTGGATACCTCTTGTGGAGAAGAATAGACAGGATTATGCCTGCCAATACAAGACTGTGAACGGTTGGTTTGACCAAAACGACCCACAATTAAAGGCAGAAATCGACGCCACCTTATAATAATTACCAAAAAAAATGGCAAAAAAGGTTGACTTCCGCCACGAATTCTGGTATAATATATGTATAAATTAAGGAAAAGGAGTTAATTTGTTCACATTTATAATCACTGCAATCACCCTTTGGGTCTCGGTATTGATATTAGGTCTTGCCGCGGACTGGTCCGAGGAGATGTTGTTCGGAGGAACGGCATCCTTTTTGGTGGGATTGTTCTTGTTAGTGTGGATATTCTCCGGCTTGGGATTCTTTGGCAGTCTATTCGTAGTTGCTGGTATCCCTATCTTACTTGGATTCTTTTTAAGCAGAGCATAATGTATATGAATATATCAAAAGAGATGGCACAGGCTTTTAATCGTGCAGTGACTAATCCTGTAAACATACAGTCAAATGGTTCAGTTAATTGGAACTATGTGGATGCTGATGTGTATATGGCTGTAGGACCTAGCACACATGGACTTGAAGGACCTGCAGAACGCAGTCTTATTAACACACACTATGCACTATTTGATGTGTTGTGTAATGCNTATGAGCAGGCTAATGGTCCTCAGGTACAACTGGACACGGTCATATAACAGTCTGGCAAAAAAAGATTTATCAAGAATAATTTATATTTTAGATAATTCGGTGGGGGTACCGGCTTACAGCCTGTTGAGGTTGACTTTTGGATTTTGGGCATCGGTGGAAATACCAAAATTATGCCTACAACTATGCTCTAGTTCGGACCCTCTATATGAAAAAATTTTGCACACAGGTTTTTTGGGATAGCATATAGGCCCTTTAAATGCCCACATAGTTCACACAGTTAAAGTTCTTACTGTATGCACTATTGCACTCTATTAGCACGTGATTACCTCTCTATAGCCCAATACGACTGTTATAGTGGTATTAGTATAAACACATGTTGAATTCAACACTAACTGTAGTGTAAATACTACTGTCAACTAGGATTGCAAAGGTTGACTATATCTGTATATAGTGTATAATATACAGTTCAATATTAAATTCATAGGAGGTTTTTATGAATAGTATAATTGAAACAGTACACTCTGTGGTAGGTGGTTTAACATCAATACTGCTAGGTTTACTAGGATTGGGCATAGTTGCTAACATACTGTTTGGAGCAAACATGTTCATAGGAGATGTTATTGGTAACATCACTGGTATCGTTGCTAGTTTAGGCGAGCAAGGACTGGTTGGTCTTATCGTGGCAATCATCATTATTCACATTTTGGGTATTGGTGACAAAGCCAAGAAGTAACATTCCGGTTATTGTTAATGCGTATCTTAACGGTACGCATTACCTTAGGTCGTTACGCACCTCTTTACGCATCTTGCGAACGTAACGCATTTTTTTAACTTAACGCAATTTTTACGCATGACCAAAGCAACATACAACGAACAAACTAACAGATACGAAGTTGGAGAAGAACAAACAAGTAACTGTATCAGCCATCAAGAGATAGCAAGAGTATTACATTCAGACCATAGAGAATACAAAATGGGCACACTAGTATATGGTACCTATGAAGAAATAGAACAGTGGTGTGACAAGAATGACATGTTTGTGGACAAGTATCTGGACCATGTTAATCCCAGTACCATATACAATACTGCTGAATGGGTAGGCACAGGCATATCAGATCCGTTCAGTGTATCAGTTCCATTTGATTATAGAAAGAACAGAGCAATGGGCACATTCAATACCAGAGGTGTAAACTTGGATAAATGGTAGACTACCAGGTGTGTTGCCAGTGTCTTACTGTATCTTCCCAACTTAAATTGCCATTCACAGTCACATATACTGCTTCTGTGCTACTGTGTACGTTGTTGTAATGAAAGTTATGGTGTGTGCTTAGTATAAAAGTATCACCTGCACTGATAGTTTTGTAGTGAAACTCATTGTTTCTGGGATCTGTGTAACCCAATTCAGTAGGATTCTCTCCTATGTATATCATCAAACAAGCACGTCTGTCCTTAAATGCACTCCAACTGTGCTTGTGACTCTCCCCTCCACCGCTGATACTCTCTATGTTCACAGTGAATCCTGTGCGTAGTCGTAAGTCTTTTATGACCTTCGGCCCAAAAGCATACACTAGTTCACTGGGTACTGGGTGTACACTACGGTGTATGTTCATGTGATTGGGTGGTAATGGCATGTGTTTGCCACTGTAATCAGTCACAACATCACTAATCTGCTTGACTAATCGCTTGCCTAACATGATTGGTGTCATTGATAATGCTCCTGTATGGTGTTGTCTTTACATCTCCAAGGCTTATGTCCGCCTGTGAACACTATAATTTTTACATCTTTGGGTATTTCACTGGCAGTAATATCTGTTTTTAAACTGACCATGTGGTGTAATCCCTTCTGTAATATGGTGTGTTCATAATTAATTATCCACTCTTTGGGAAAACATTTGCTATTATTGTCCAAATTACTGGTGTATTGTTCGTCACCATGGAAATATTTTCGTTGTATTTGTTCATAATCTGTTTGATAATGTTCCCATATATGAGTAAAGTCCGAAATTCTATATCTAATNACTGAACTGTTGTACTTGTGTCCTACTGCATTTGCATAGAAATCACTCACATTGTACAGTTTTACAGGCTCACCTGGCATGTAATCCCACATACAATCCAAGTTATCCACTACCACACAGTCTAAATCTATGTATAAATTGTCTCCTGTTACTGGTAATTTCGGATTAAAGGTTTCTATTTTCGCCCACCAACCCTCATGTTGTGGTATATCCTGTATGGCTATCAGTTCTATATCACTGGGCATACCTTCTGTTTGGTCTGATATACACACAAAATTATCATATTCACAGCCGTGTCTGTCCAACATGTTCTTCATTATGTTCACATGTTCGCTGGTGTACATCCTAGTACGTTTAGTTCCACGTTTGCATACTGTGATTATGTTTCTCATTTGTGTCCTATCTGCATGAATCTAGTGTATGCTGGTGTAATCATTTCACCTACATATATAGTGTCCTTGAGTGGATACATCTGTTGCATGTCTTGTATGCTGTCAACAGGATTGATATGACCTGCAAACTCTTCGCTGTTGTTGGTTTGCATTATCACAAGTTGGTCTTCATCTATGCTGTCAAACCATAATGTACTCATATGTTCACAACTGGTATTGATAATCCAATCAGGCTTACAGTTAATAAGTTCTCCGCCTGTTTCAAAATGCATATCACTACAGTCCAACAAGTCAACATCATGTGTAACGCCTTTGTACTTCCATCCGTCTTGCACAAAGTCTCGATTTAATGTTTCACTCTTCTCTATGCTTTCAGGATCTTTGTCTATGCCATATATTCTTTCTATGGTAAAGTGCTGATGTAAACTGTGTACCATAGTGCCTATCCAACAACCTAGTATAGCAACTGTGGGGTCTGGTAATCCCACAACACCTGCAGGGTCTATCACACTGGTATTCAATTCTTTTAGTAACCAACTCTTACTGGCTAACTGTCCTTTGCTGAATGCATGTGGTGGATAGTATGTGTTGCGTTGAACTATGTGTTCAAAGTATGTAGGCGTAGGTTGCCAAAAACCTCTGTCTATGTAATTGCTTACTGCTTTCCAATTGTCTAACTTAATTGTTTCCATGTGTTCTCCAACCATTCATAATCATTGATGTTGTTTAATACTTCTGGTTTATGTTTGTTTTCCAATGCAAACTGATTGCCCATTTTAGCACCCAGCATAGCATCATCACAGTAATCGCAATCTGCTAGTGGGTTTAGCCATTTGTTTAATCTTCTGTCAGCATCAGTGTCTTTGCTTAATGTAAGTTTAACAGTTTCTCTGAATGCACTACGCCATGTACTGTATGCATCTATGTTAAACTTAGTTGTACAACTTATCTGTGGCATACTTTTAAAACGTGTACTCAAACCTGTTGTGAAGTCCAATCCCCAACTAGTCGCTTCCCTAACCTGTTGTGTGTTAAACAGTTTTACACCACCATAACCATATTGGTCTCCTGTTACAGGATTCTCACTTGCCCACACATGAACTACATCTAAATCATATTGGTCAGGTATGTAATCGAAATCAAAGTCATCAGTAATTAATGCATCAGCATCCATTACCCAAAACATTTTGCTTTTGCATTTTTCAGCACAGGCTTTGTGTGCTTCAAATATTCCTTCAACACCTCTTATGTGTGTAACACCATATCCTTTTGCATTAACAAGTTGTATGTTGTGTTCAACACTTTTTATATCTTCTTTGTAACTGATACAATATATTTCAAAAGGTTCTATGCTACCAGCAATAGACTTGACATACTGTAAACTGTTTGCTTTAATTTTATTAAAACGTATTTTATCTGATGTTAAGTCACCCATTGCTGTTTCAGGTGGGTTGGGCCACAGTCTAACTCCCCCATAACTATGTACCAACCCTGTTCTCTGATTTGTTCTTTGCCACACATGTGTTTTGTTTACGTTATCCAAATTAGGTGTGTAAGTAAACTTAAACTCTTTATCCACTATAGTATGTTCGTCTACAGTAAAGAAACATTTTAAATGTTTGCTCTCTGCATGGCATCCAAACTGTTCTAACTGAAACTTCAATCCCATACTGCCATGTTCTTTTGCTACTACACCTTGCCCAAAGTAGTATATGGGCCATGCTGTAGGTGTTGTTATTTGTCTGTACACTTGTTTTAAATCTTTAAAACTGTTGTTTACTATTTGTTTTAATGTGTATTGTTTCTTATCAAATGTTCCTTTAGGCACTAGTCTTACACTTCTAAAGTCTTCGTTTGTGTCTTGAAACACATGAACAACTTGTTCTTCCCACTTAGTAGGAATAAAATCCCACTGCCAATCACGTGTAAATGTAACAAAAGGATCAACTATCCAGTACATATTGGTATCACAACCACTGTCAATGTCTGCTAATTGTTGTAATATATCGCCATCTTCTGACAAATAATGCACAGGATATTCCTTTTGTGTACCGCCAACAGCACTTAATATCAACTGTTCTGGTATGCTACATGTGGTAACTTGCTCATCTGTTAGTGAATCTATGTCGTAATTAGTGGGCCAAAGCCTTAATCCACCATGCCCAATTACTAGTCCTTCGCTGTTTGTACGTTGCCAAACGTGTACATTATCCAAAAATTCCTCATGTGGTGTAACTTGTTCCACAGTATCTACATCAATATCTGGGTCTACTGTATATACATATTGCACATCTTTGTGTGAATCTAGTATATCTTTTACACCTTTTACTGTAGTTTCTGTTAATTGTTCTATGGGCCATGTCATATCTTTACTTGCAATAGTGGGCATTTCCTTTAATTTATCGAATGCATTCTGTAATATAGTGTCATGACTTTCAAATTTAATGCCCGTAGGCACTAGTTTTACACCAGTAACTCTGCTTGTTCCATCGTGTTTCCATACATGTACAACCTCTTTATCGTATTGAGTAGGGTAATAACTAAAGTCAAAGTCCTCTTCTAGTTGTACTAAACTGTCAACTATCCACATCATTGTGCTGTTAGATTGTGTTGCTAGACGCTCGTAGACGTCGTCTAAGCCGCACTTGATATCATTTGGCTGTATGTGGTACACTGGAAATTCTCGTTGCTTACAGGCAGGTTCTCGTATGTATTTAGGTCTACCTTTCTTTTCATGTTTATGACGTAATGCAACACCACCATAATCATATTGCTTGTTAGTTATAGGATTTAGTTTTTGCCATACGTGAGCCTTACCTTCATCAAACACATTAGGTTGGAAACTAAAGTCAAATGCATCTAATACATCTACATCTTTATCCACTACCCAGAACCATGGGAACAAACTTTTATCTTTACCTTCTTCATAAGTTGAAAAGACNTCATATTCTATATCCAATACTACAGGACTAAAGTCATGATTCTTTATTTCGTCATTCCAATCTGCTGGCATCCATTTTAATAATCCATTAGCAAACACATGACATGTTTGTTTTTCAAATACATTAGGTTGCCAAGGCACTACACTAACTACATCTTTAAATGCTGTAGGCACTATCCAACTGTCTTCTGTAGGCACTATGTCTGTATCATCTGTAAATACTATAGGATAAACTTTTCCTCCTACAGGTGATTGGTCCACATACTTGGCATCATCGGTATAGGATACAGGAACAAGTTTAATACCTCCTGCTCTGTTGTCGCTGATATTCGTAATGGCTCTTGGGTATTTGTGTTCCAAGTCATTTGGAAACTTGAATACCTGTATGTATCGTTGGTCATATTGTTGTGGTACATATCTAAACTCCTCGTTAATTTGATGTTCACTGTCTACTAACCAGAACATTTTAGTTCTACTTTTTCTTGCAGGTGTTTCATAATCATTAATATCATCTGCATAAAATATATCATAACGTACAGGACATACATCTTCTTGGTACTTGTGTCTTGTTACATCAAACTCTTTATTCATTAATCTGACACCACCACATCTTATATCCCATGCGTCTGTGTTGTCTAACGGATAACGTTCTTCNAAATGTCCTGGTACTTTAAATACATGTATAAATTCTTCTTCGTGTTTTGCAGGTACATACAATAACTTGCCGTTAAATGTATGTTCTCTGTCTACAATCCAAAACCAATTTGTTTTACTACGTTGTGCATACTCACTGTATGTTTCAGGTGTAAACTCATCACTGTCTATATAAAACACATCATATGCTTCATCTTCAATTGGACATGCTTTGTGTATTTTAATTTGTGCATCTTTCCAATCCTTTGGTACAAGTCTTATACCTCCCATTTGCATTGGATATTTTTCTTTTAATTGATATGGCATTTTAAATACATGTATNNAATNATATTCAAATGCATTAGGTACCCAATCAACTGTTTTNACATTAATAGAATANTCTCTGTCTATTAACCAAACATAATCNTCTTCTAGTATATCACGTTGTTGCATATCNTTTACATCTTCTACATACAGTATAGGATATGTAACATTTGCATCTAAGAACTTGTGATACTTAGTTTCTGCAGATGACCATTCGCGTGGGTATAACTTAACTCCCCCTTCAAGTTCTGGATACTTGTGTTCAAGTTGTCCACGCAAATGGAAACTGTGGATATAGTCTGGTTCGAAATTCCCTGGTGCCCAATCTATATCATCATTTAGTATGTAGTCTTTNTCTACACACCATACGTGAGTTGCATAAGCATTCTGTTCAAAGTAATTCCCTGGTGCTCCTTCAAACAGTATATCAAAGTATTTTTTACAAACAACTTTGTTATGCCATACTGTTTCCTCACTTCCCCCCTTTGGCGTAAGACTTACTCCGCCATAGTTCTCTTGATTCCATTTCCATACATGCATAAAGTTTTCTGTATGTACATCTGGTTTAAAATCAAATAGTTCCCAATCAGTAATTTTAGTATTACTGTCCACAAGCCAATACATCTTTGTATTAGACTTTATATCTTTTGTATCATCAATACGAGTTGCAAAAGGTAATCTNTCTTTTAGAGATTCATTATCGCCAATGTAAAATATATCGTACATTAATATTCTTGCTCTCTAGTGTTAAAGTATTCTGCTAACTCTTCTGCGTCTAGATGCTCCAGACTAGATGTTCTTTCAAGTTCTCTTTCTATACTAGCAAACGATAACTGTATATCACTAAACGGACAATCATCTTTATGATGTTTAACATCGTATCTACATATATGACACTTGCCTTTCATTTTCCAAATCATTCTTTCTTCATCAGACAATGACTCATCAAAGAGCCAAGGTTCTTGACTCATTCTGTGATGCTTTGCTACTTGTTTGTTATTCATCTTGTACATGGACTGGGACCTTATAGTGAGTTGCAAACTCTTTTGCTTCTTGTTCTGTATTAACGATAGGTTGTCCTTTAATGTTTAAACTTGTATTAAGAACTACTGGACACCCAGACTCGGCATGCCATTGCCTCATAGCATGATATAGTTCTGNATGATTCCTTCTATTAACTGTTTGCACTCTGCTTGTACCATCCCCATGTACTACTGCAGGTATTATATCTGGTTGTTTGCATTTAGCCACAAACTGCATGTAAGGACTATCTATAACTCCGCCAGGCATTTCAAACCAGTCGCTGGCGTGTTCTTCTAAAACTATAGGAGCAAAAGGTCTAAACTTTTGTCTACGTTTTATTTCATTTACTTTATCTTTTATTTCATCACCTCTAGGATCAGCAAACAAACTTCTATTACCCAATGCTCTAGGTCCATACTCTGCTTTGCCATTAGCAACTCCAAATATTTGTCCTTTACGCATACTCTCTAGAAACTTCTCTTTGGGCCATTCGCCTTTTATGTTGTAACCTAAGAACGGTCCTTGCCAATTTACTTTCTCACCTGTTTGTTTGTGATAGGCTAAAGCCGCGGCACCTAAGGCACTTCCGGCATCTCCTGGGTTTGGCATTATGTGAACATTTTGGTATTGGTCATACAATAAACTGTTAGCGACACAGTTTAATGCACAACCACCCATGAACACTAAGTTCTTGCTCTGTGTATATGTCCAAGCCAATCTAGCATAAGCCATAATTCTTTCTTCACACACTTGTTGGGCACTAGCCGCCAAGTCAAACTGTACTTGTTCATCTTGTAATGCTTCTTCAGTCATAAACTTCTTTGGCAAGCCTTTACTCATATTAACTGTGTGTAAACATTCATGCAAGTTATCATCTGCATTTTCATGTTTAAATAGTTCTTTGTTTATTTTATCTGCATACACAGGATTACCATATGCCGCCATACCCATTAAGATATATTCATCTTCCATAGGTTTTAAACCTACAGCACTTGTAATAGCACTATAGAATAAACCTAAACTGTTAGGATAGTTTGTTTCGTGTAGCAACTCCATTTTAGTTTTACCATAGTTGTCGTTACCCCAACGATATATTGTTGATGTTTGATATTCGCCTATAGCATCTATAGTCATTATTACTGCATCTTTAAAATGTTCAGGTGCTGTCATTATACCAGCCGCCGCATGACTTTCGTGATGTAAGCAATTAATAATTGGGATACCTTTCAACTGTGGATAAAACTTTTCAATCCATTCTTCAGCAGTTGGCTCTGTGAATGCCGCTTTGATACTTGCCCAAGTGAATTGTTTTAGTCTACGTTTGTTTTTTAGTTTACTGCTTTCATGTAAAACAATAATGTCTGGTAATCCATACTTTAATGTGTCCTTCATAAGACGTTGATTTAAGTATGCATCGTTTTTGACTCTGCTGTATCTTTCTGAATGACCAGCAAATAATATTTCGCCATCTTCTATGACACAAGTACTTGCGTCATGAAACATGCTACTAATTCCTAATATTCTCATCTATATATAAATGGATCGTTCTTTCGAATCTGTTCAAGTTTCTTTTTAAGTAACTCTTCTTCCTCTTCTGATAATTCAACGTCATCTAAGTCTACGTCCACGTCCTTCTGTGTGTTGTCTGTAATCGGATTGCCTTGCAAGTCTCCCATGTCAACGACCTTGTCTGGTTCGCCTAATCCGTTCATGTCCTCTTTGTCTTTATTCATTATCTAACCTTTGTTTTATTTTGTTAAAGTATTTTTCATGTACAANTTTATCTGCATGTAGCCAATCTGAAAAATGTTCTTTATGTGTGTCTTTGTATTGGTCAACAAAACTATCATACGGTTCTATAAATGTATCAAATGGAAATGTTTTTAGCATGTGCTCTATATTTAAAAATTCCCATTGCCCTTCATCCATCTTAGCACAATTATTAACTTGAATATATTCTACATTGTTGCTTTTTAAAAAAGCATCTAGTAAAGTAATATTTATTACACGTTTAATTCTACCGAAGTCAAAGTCGGTATGATATAATTGCAATGCTTTAAACCAGTTCTCAAATTTAGGACCTTTACCTTCTTTATAGAAAGGTCTCCAATCACAACCATTGGCCCAATGAAAGTGTTCCATTGTGTTGTTGTTTTCATGTGTAAATTCTATACGTTCGTCTGTTGTCCATCCTATTACTACTGCAAGTTCACTAGGTTCTCTGCCTTGTGTTAGCCATTTGTTTACAAAATGCATTACACTTCTAACCATATACTCATTACTGCCACCTGGCTCTGAATCGTTAATGTAATGTAATCCATAATGCTTTGCTAACAGTCCGGGCCATGCATATTTAATAGACTCGTGTGTTCTAGCAGTATTGCCAAACTCTATAACTTCACTGCCTGCCATATGGCTACAGCCTACTGCGTACATATACTTTTTATTTGTTATGTCCAATTCAATCTACTCCATAGTTGTGGCAAACTTTGTTCTATGCTTTGGTCTCTTTTCTCATCTAATAAAAGTGTGTACTTTTTAAATATTTCCATTTGTTGTTCTGCATCGTCATTTACATTACTGTCATCTAATGCATTGATTAATCCTAATATACTTTGCTTGTTACGTTCATCATTATCAAAGTATGTGCTGTTGTTTAACCATTGCTGTAAATTTGTTTGTGCTTCAACTCTTATATCCTTAGGCAAGTTTCTTATGTCTAAACATTTAGGATAGTTGTTTAATAAAAAACTAATATCTATTCTACGTCCTGTGTCTGCTAGTATCTGCTCTGCATAGTCAAGTAAGTCTGTTATTGTTAGTATGTTATATATTTGTACAACTGGACTAAACAATATATTACCAACAACATCAGATGTTGCATAGTCTCTGATATGCTTGTCTACAATACTCCAAGTACTTCCACTTCTAATATATTCGTTTGTTGTTCCATAGCCATCAACACTTAAACACATCAACACATCTTTAAACTTGGCTATTAAGTCTAAAAACCTTGGTTGTATGTTTGTCATATTACTATTAAATACTAAATCTATATTATCGTTTATTCCGAGCTCGACGCATTTTTCGAGGATCCAATACACACGTTGGATAATTGTGGGCTCACCCCCTGTGAAGTAAAGCCTGTTGACACTAGGCAACCATGTTTCCACTGTGCTAAGGAACCCAGGATCATCAAACCAAGGCTGAGTGTAATCACTGAAATCATTCCAATGACTTGTTTCCACGATAAACTTTCTTTCTTCTTCATTATATAATTCCTCATCTTTTAATTCTTTATAGATGGCACTACTGTTTTGACTCTGACACATTCTGCAACGCAAGTTACATAATGTTCCTAATCTAAAATCTAAGTACTGTGGTGATTCTTCCACCACATAATCATTGTCAATACTTTTATCAATAATTTGTTGTATTTGTTCTGCATTAGGATGAAAGCCTAACCAGTCTTTTATATAGTTTTCCCTATAACTAGGTATTCCTAAATCTTCTAAATCATAGCAAGGCTCACATCCGTCTACACGTTCGCCTTCTATCATTTGACGTCTTATCTTTTTATAATGATTGTTATTCCAAACTGTGCCTATGTCATCACCTTTGTTTAACATCAATATACTTCCGTCATCATTCTTTATCTGCCCATTAGCAACACAACAAAAGTTTACAGTACTGCTAGGTTGTGTCATTACATGTATCCAAGGATAAGGACAAAACGTTTTACTATATGTCATGTTTGTCTCCATACCTTGTATCAAATTCTATTTTACCATATGCAACTGCTATGTCTGAGTATCTTGCATGACAGTTAGTAATAAATTTTCTTACATTATCATAATCTTCTATTGCGTCCTCATGCTTTATAGACTTCTTGTGTTCTAAATGACTCCAATCTTCTTGTAGTAATTGTTCCATAGTAACATGCTTTATAGATTTCCAAGGAAGAAATTTAGTTACATATTTCATATATGTATTAAAACTCACATGTCTAATTACTTCTCGTTTAATTGTTTGCTTGTCTACTACAATCTTTTCAGGTAAGTCTGCAACTCCATGCCAAACATCTGTGTGATGAGATATAATACTACTACATATTTGGCTAGTAATATTTCCTCTAGTGTTTACAATCAAATCCCAATCCTGTGTTTGTTCTGGTAATTGTTTTAAATGACATTGCACTATAAAATCAAAATCAAATGGAAAGAAACTTTCAGTTATTTGATATTCATATAAAGATTGTTGTTCATGCGTTGCTGTAAAGTAAACTTTATATCCGTCTTGCTCATACTCGTCTAACAGCAAATGCGATCCTGTTCTACCTGATGTTTTTAATAATACTCTACTCATATCCTGTCGTGCTTATCTAATAATTTTATTTCGTCCATAGTACCCATTAGTTCCATAGCATTCTGACTTTCTGCTTTAAAGTATGGCTCCATATATTTCCATAATTCAGGAAACGTATCTGCTAAACTTTCATCTCTATACTTGTCACTAAAACTTGTTTGTCTAACAAACTCATCCATGTATCCGTCATAGTGTTCTTGGTTCATAAAGTTTAATGTACTTTGTATTCTTGGATCATTGTTTCCTCTAAACTTTTCTGTTATAACTTTCTTTATATTTTTAGGCAATGCTTTAGGACTTATATGCTGTGGTACATACACCATATTAAAATGTATCTCACCATCTATGTTATGTTCTGCATCATACTTTAATAACTCATCCATATACATAANATTAAAAATACTTACAGTATAGAAAACATTAGTTCTAATAAAGTTTGTATTCTTAAACTTCCAATAGTTTTCTATTACTTCANCGAACTGTTGTGGATGTCTTATGTAATTAAACCTTTCACCTACTCCGTCTATACTAAAGAACACTTGTACATCTTTAAATTCTTTTAGCAAGTCCATGTGTTGTTTTGGATATATAGAACCATTTGTATTATAACTTAACGTAATATCTTTTGCTCTACCTTTGTCTACAAGTGTTTGTAATATATCAAAGTGTCTTTTAATTAAGAAAGGCTCACCACCAAAAAACTCTAAACTTTCTACTTCTTCAATTTGATTTTCTATGTCGTCCCAAAACTTTTCGTTTAGTTCGGGCCAACGTCCTAGTCTACCCATGAGGTGTGCAAACTGATTAGTTTCACCATCACGTTCTATTTCTTCTGGTACCCATTGACTACTAGCAAAGCCTGTACATATTCTACATTTGGTATTACATATATTTCCTAATTTTAAATCCATGCTCTTAGGCTTTGTATGTTCTAAATTATCTATATGATGAGGGAACTTTTTAAGTTCACGTAATCGTTTACTTTCTATACCTGCTTCTTCTTCGTTCCAGCAGTTATAACATGACTCAGGCTTTTTACCATCTAAAAAGTCTTGCTTAAGATTTGCTAACCATTCGCTATCCCATGCATCTTTTAATGTATGACCATCTGCTAAATTTATCCCTGGTGCTGTTTCTTGCATTACACAGCACACACCAATCTCCCCATTGGTGCGAGCCTCTTGGTTTATCCAAGGCAATATGCAAAAATGTTCTGGTCTAGTCATCTCGTTCCTCATCATACCACGGTCTTAAATCTTCTAATTCAGGAAACACTTGGAACAAGTTCTCTGCTCTAAACCTATCCATCTCTTTTGCTTCTTGTAAACTATCAGATAATAAATGACTATCATCGCCATCCATAAACTGATGTAAACTTTTAAACGTGTCTGTTACACGACCTACGGTATCTCTATCTCCAATCCATTCTAATGTTTCTTCAATATTCTTTTGTACTTGCTTTCTCATGTGTTCAGGTAATACTGTTGCTCTGTGAACATGCTTACCAAGTAAAATGTTTACGCCAAAGTCTTTTGGCTCTATGAATCCTATGTCACACAGTTCTCTATAAAAGTTACATACATCTAATGCATTAAACATGCTGACAGTACAACTAATATTAAAATCTGTATCAGGCAGTTCTTTTTTCATACGTTCTCTATTAGCAAGTGTTTCATTCCATATAGTACCTTTACGCAGATACTCTCCTCTTTTCCATCCTGCATCTAAACTTGCACCAACACTTACCTCATCAAACTTTTTCCATAACTCTATGGCGTCTTGTTCTTTGTAAACTAATTTACTAAAGTTTGTATTATAAAAAATTCTCATAGGAGTATCTTTTTTAGTTCTACCCATTTCTACTAACTTGTTCATTATATACCAATGCTCGTCCATTATCAATGGCTCACCGCCTGCCCAATATATTTTCTCTACTGTATCTAAGTATGGATCAAACTGTTCCATAAATTCTGTATTACCTTTTCTTATTTGCAGTATAGGTGTAGGGTTTGTAGGAGTTCTATTAAACTTACTGTCTGTTGCATCATGGAACCACTGGCTACTTAAATCAGGTCCACATGTTCTACATCTCATGTTACAGATATTACTAAAACGTATNTCCATATAAGTTAAGTGTACTTTGTCTACACTACCATCTACATTTGTTTGTTGTACTATATCTGCTTTACTTTTATGTATGTCAAACTTTTCTGAAATAAATTCACTGTTACTACGTTTACGCAGAGTATCATGTCCTATGTCTTCTAACTCCCAACATCTAGAACAGTTGTCTATGCGTTTGCCATTTAACATATCAAGTCTAAACTTTTTCATGTTATCACTATTGTAACATTCGTCTAAGTCCATTTCATTTAAGTTACCGATTGGACTATGGTGTTCACTTAAACAACAAGTAAACACTCTACCATCGGGCCATGGGTGCATGTGTATCCATGGTAGGATACAAAACGCATCTCCTTTGGCTAACTCTTTAATCTCTTCTATTGTTTTATTAATTTTATTATCCATGCGTTCAAGTCCCACTCCCACCAACGTTCTCCTCCTTGATGCCAAGCACCAGGTTTGTTATGGTGATTGTTGTGCCAACCCTCTCCAAATGTTATTAAGTTTACTAAGTGGTGGTTTACACTTTCATCTTTTGTGTCCCATGTTCTATATCCCAACCACTTTAATCCTTTGCCATGTCCCCATGTGTTAAAGGCACCTGTTGCCCATACACATAAACTTGCTGGCACAAGGTATGCATAAATTATTAGCATAGGATCTATTACTGCTAGTATAGAACAGTATGCTAATATGTATGCAAAGAAATAATGATGTGCATTCATTACATCTTTATTTTTAATCCAGTCTTTTGCATTACGCAAATTCCAACGTCCTGTATCTGTTAAGTCTAATGTCCAACTTTGAAATAGACTCATATGATGTGGGCTATGTGGATCTAACTCTTTGTCAGAGTATTTGTGATGTTCTCTGTGGGTTACTATATAACCAAATACAGAACTTACACTTGCCAACGTTGCACTTACTATTAATATTCGTTCCCAAAACTTATTAGTTTTAAATACTTTATGAGCAAAGTATCTATGTTGCCCAACACTATTACCTATACTTGCAAACCAAAAATATACTGCTAGTGATATCCACCAGTAGTTGCTTGGTCCTAGTACCACAGCCGTAGCAAGTCCTAAATGCATTAAGCATCTAAGTATTACTAACTTAGGTCTAGTAAATGCTAGTATTTCCACTTTCTTCTACCTTGCTTACGAGCTCACTGAATATTTTTCTCCAGTCACTCTTATCATTATTATCCATTAAATCGTTGTAACGACAAAACTGTTCCCACTTCAACTCGTCCCATTCGTCATTATTAAACATGCTTAATAACGTTCCGAGTTTGTGGTCATTACCCAATGCTTCTCTAAATTTTGTATGTATCAACTCTCTTGCCTTAACCGGTATTACCGCAGGACTTAGGTAATCAGGATCATACACGAAGTTCATGTCAACCTCTATCCCAATGCTGTTTGCCCATTCGAAAAACTCAGGTAATGTCGCATAGTTATATGCACTCACAGTTTGTGTTATCCTTAATGTTAATTTATCTTTATTATCTAAAAGTTTACTGACTGTATTATTTACAGCCTGCCAACTTGTTCCAGTTCTTATAAATGCATTACGTTCATGTAAGTCATCTATACTAAGACAAATCCTTGCTTCTTTAAACTCGGGCCATAGTTCNAAAGCAATTGGTGGTAACATTGTGCAATTAATATTATACCATAGTGTAATATTTTTGCTTCTACCACTCTCTACTAACTTTCGTAAGTATTCCCAATGTTGTTTTATTAATGTTGGTTCCCCTCCATTAATATAAAGTACTTCTAAATTTGGAGCAGAGTTATATAAGTCTTCATAAAAATTATCATCCTCTGCCCACTTAAAGTCTTCAGGAAAATTTAATCCTAAGTAACCTTTGTTGATGAAGTCTGCTTTCTCAACAATGTCTTTGTAATCTTCCAACCACTTACTACTACTTGCCGGATTGCAAGTACGACAGCGGACGTTACATACATTACCAAGACGCAACTCAACAAAACGAAGGTCCATAGGAATACTGCCATCTTCCCTAGTAATCCCACTCGCCCAATCAAAGGAGTTTTGTGGAAAAACTGTTTTCTCATGGTCACGTTTGGATTTAATTCCTTTATCTTCTTCATTGTAGCACCTCATACATGCCTTAGGCATCTTATTATTTAACATATCTAAGCGAACTTCTTTATAGTAGTCACTGTTCATATGTTCTTCTATTGTTTGTTTATTTAAATCAAAGAATTCGTTGTGTTCCTCCTTATAATTCCTTGCTCGGTTCAAGCCGTCAGTATGGTCACTTATACAACATAGTGTCACGCCACCGTGCGGATGTGTTGCTAAATGTTGCCAAGGTAGTGGGCAATATGTATCTGGTCTACTCAATTGCTATACTCCCCTTGACTGACAGGCAGGAACCCTGCTGTCGACACAGTTTCATATTCATGAATATAATCAAATGATGATTTAACTAATTCATACAGTTCAGGAAATACCTGAACAAAGTTTTCTTCTCTGTATATATCACCTCCAACTATTTGTGATTTAAAAATTTCCCATTTCTTTTCTATACTACGTTCGTCAAAGAATTTTAATTTACTTTCATCGAACTTATTTCTTAAACTATCTACTACACTAGAACCATTCTCATATAGTGGAGAGTTCATAAAATCTATTAATGCTTGTATCTCACTTTTGTATTGAGGCAACCATTCATGTCTTAATAGTTTGTCTGTAATTATTTTTTTAGCATTAGCCGGCAATACACTTGCACATATCCATTTAGGATAGTGTACAGCATTGTTCCATATCTTAAAGTTTGGATAATGCTGTTTAAAGTAATCGTGAAACTCTGGCAAGTACATTATATTTAATGCACTTACAGTATGTGTAATTTGTACAAATACTGGATACTCACTGTTGTGCAATTCATAATAGTAATCTAAATTTTGTTTTACTTCACTCCAATCACCTGGATGTCGTAAGTATGTGAACCTGTCTTCTATACCATCTATGCTTACACTAAATGCCAAGTCCTTAAAGTTCTTTGCCATCTTATCTAAAAAGTTTTTGTCTGCAATAGTTCCATTAGTGCTAAGTGTGAGTGCTATCTTTTTTGACCTACCTGTTTCAATTAATATATCTACAAAACGTTTGAACTCTTTCATATAAAAAGGTTCACCGCCCATTATTTCTAAACGTAATACTTCAGAAGTCCACTCGTCCATTGTTTTCCAAAATGCACTATTCTCCATATCGTTCATATGTATCTTTGCTGTAGTTTCCCAAAAAGGAATATTTCTATCTACTGCTTCTTCTTTCCATTTACTGCTATAGTTTGTATTGCAACTTCTACATTTTAAGTTACAAGTGTTATCGAATATTAATTGTGCGTCTATTAATCTATCTGGTTCTTCGTCCCACACTATAGCATCTTTGCCGTACCATTGCTTGTAGTAATCATTGTACTGCATACGTTTAGATACTTTACCATTATCTTCATCTATCCAACATGTTTGACAGTTGCCTATGTCTTGTCCATTCCTGATTTGATTTCTGTACTCTCGCATAGTATCGCTTTTTAAAATATCAAGCATACCATGTTCTCCCAAGTTAAAATCTTGTCCTTGGTTATCTTTAATTCTTTCTGTAGCAATACAACAAGTTCTTACAGTACCGCCCGGCTCATTACTGATATGACTCCACAGCAAGGCACAGTACTTGTAGTCTGGATCAAAAAGTTGTTTTTCTTCGTGTGCCTGATATTGGAACCCGAATCTATTTTGCTTGGCTGTTGTCATAATTTTCTTTAACAAATTTACTTAAACAGAGCCTTGTTGTTAAATTTCCTCTGTTAATATCTTTATATTTTGCATTGCGACTAAGTGCCCACAGAACACTATTAGTGATTAACAAATCGTGTGCAGAACATAAATCGTAGTATGCATCGTAATATTTATGTGGTATGTAATCTGGAGTCCAGTTGTTCATACAATGTACACCTATTTTACATGCGAAGTTATTTACTATACCGTTTTGATTTCCAAAAGTTACAGGATCATCTACTAATGTTTTCTGGTATCTTATACCTGCTCTTGCTCCAATAATAGGAAATGTTTTACCTAAACTAAAACAAATTTCTTCTATAGCAGGATATCTTTCTGTATCAATATCTATGTTTACACATGTACCAAAGTATGCCATGTCTAGTAAAACTGGAACCTCACACTGGTTTGCTAAGTCCATCCAACGGTCAAAGTCATCTGGGAACCTTGCAGTATCACTGAAAGGACAACTTACTATTAAAGCATCTCCATATTCTATTGTTCCGTTATCATCTATCCATTCCCAATCTACATCCGCAATATTACTTGCAACTTTATGCATCATAAAATCACCTTGAAAGAATTTGAATCTTCTTTGATTGTGTCTAAGCATAAACATTGTAAATGCTTCTGATGTTCCGTTTGTAATAGAAGCAAAATTTAGATTATCAAATTTTACATTGTTAAGTGTGCTACTGTAAATCCATCTTTTAAATATTTCTCTGAATTCATCTTGTATAGGATGTACTCCATTTGCTACAAAAAAGCCATCCCAATTTGTTGACCTCATATAGTCAACAAGTTCTTTTGTTACATACTCATCTTGAATAGCATAGCCACCTTTAAATGCTTCTGCTGGAACATCTGCTATATCAAGTGTTTGAAAGCCTGTTTCTTTTACTTCGTCAGAGTGGAGTGGATTATTATAGCCATGCATCCACCAATTGTTGTTTGGGTTAAGAGTCTTTATCATCTAATTTTCCATGTCCGTATTCTGAATCTACATGGTATGGCTGATTCTTATCTTTGTCATACCAATATAAACTTTTGTGTGGTGGGTCTCGCCAATCGTGAATACTATCACTGATGTAATAGAATAACCTAAAGCCTACTCTAAATTTGTCATCAGGACATTCAATTGGATTTGGGTGTCCATGGAAGCCACGTTTATGATATTTCCATACAACTACATTGCCCATCATTGGTGGGTAACTTGTTATTCTTTTCTTTTTATCAAAATCCCAAAACTGTAAGTCACCATGCCAATCCTTTTCCCATTCTGGTGTAAAGTATAGTATTAAACTTAATGCTCTGTGTGTTTGACATTCTTCATTCNAATTAAAGTCTGTATGTATTTTTAAACTATCACCTTTGTAACTTTTCATGTATCCCGCCCCCACAAGATACGGATCAGGAAGTAGATGTTGTACGTCACATATTTTGCTTAACCATTTTAAAAATGGTTTACTATGCATTGCACTTACAACTGCTCGGGCAACTGGTGCCTCTTCTAAATCCTTGCACTCTTCCATATAACTACCTGCTCTAGTAAAGGTTGACCAATACTGTTTGGGTATAGTTAAACTTTCTTCGTAAAGTGCCTGTGATACTTTTTCAGGAATAAAATCTTCTAGATGCAAAGTAGGATAAGGAGGGGTATAGCGATACTGTTCATTTAACTGACGCATCTCTTCTTTCTTACCCCACTTAGCAAAGATATAATCTAGTATTTCCTGATCCGTAATCATATCTTATCTATTCCTTGTGTTACCGTAATGTATTACAGTTATTCCTGGCGCTTCTGGAGTTTTTCTCCATGGGTCTATGACAACACTTCCTTCAGCAAAACCTAAGTTACTGCCATTAGCAGTTGTAATAAAACTGGCTTCCTCACCTGTTGTAGTGTGATTACCATACCACCCAGGTACAGTATCTAACTGTTCACCATATGTGACTTGAGGATTATGTGCTAGTAAATATACTGCTGGTTGACTTAGTACTTCTGCTGGAGGTATGTCACCTGTTTGCTCATCGTAGTAATATAGTGTACCACCTAACTCCTGGACATAATGTCCTACAAGCATACTACTTGAACCTGCTTCATAAGGAACCATTGGCTTATATGCTTTACCTACAATAATTATAGGTTTGCTAGTATAAGTAACTCCCTCCTTCATAAAGCCTGAAGTATGTTTGACTAATTCCTTAGCCATGTTCTCTGCTTGTACTTCTCTACTACGCATTACCGCATCAAATAAGTCGTAACCTAATCCAAGTTCTTCTGCCATAAAACGTAAAGCAATGTTGTCTCTAGGGTGACAAGCACCACCATCGCCCATACCTGGTTTCATATAACCTGGTCCCATAATACGTCTGTCGCTGTTAGCAAGAGCATCACATACAACTTCTGCATTGATGTTGCCTTGCTTTTCTGCTACGTCTTGTATCATGTTTACTAAACTTACTTTTGCACTAATAAAAGTATTGTAAAAGACTTTGATACATTCNNNTTCGTCCCANGTACCTATNANNTANNTNGGTTCGTTNTGCATNATNGTNTNNTANAAGTCNNNNANTTNTTTNGCNTCNCCNGTTTCNNNNCCGTCTTCNGTTCCNATCATTACCATNTCTGGATTNACCATNTCCCACTTNACNGTACCCATAGCAATTANNTATGGNTTGTANACAAATCTTGCATTGCCTATAAGTTGAACGAATTCACGTCTTACTGTACCTGGTAAGACAGTTGATATAAGGACTACTAGTTGTTCTTTTGTCGCCACAGCATTTACCTGGCTAAGAACATTTTTTACAGTATTGTAATCGAAGTCCTTGTTTGGTAAATGGCTGGTAGGTGCCTTTCCATCATATTGTGGATCATGTGGAGTCTGAACTGCAACAAAGACTATGTCTTTACCTTTTACAGCATCTTCCATTTTATCAACCATTGCAAAGTTTTCAGGCTCTACAGGGTTAATATCATACCCAACAACATCATGTACCTCGGCGACCATTTCAGCACAGGCTTGTCCTAACTTGCCTACGCCGATAAATCCGATTGAGGCCATTTTTATCTCCTAATTTAGTTTGTTGTGTGTGTAGAATTAACTACTAGTATATTTATCATCTAAAATAAACATAGTATTTAAGTTGTGATTTGTTATTAAATGCTTATTTCTACTTGATTCCTGAACTCNTCACTTTGCAAATGTAAAAAATTAGCGGCACGGCGTTGTGCTGTATTATGATATATGTCCATAATATTATCGTTAAGTCGCTCTATTTCTTGTACGCACATTGTAATACGTTTTACTAAGTCCTGTTCTTCATCATATGAATGGTCAATGAAGTCTCTAAAAACATCAAAACCAAAATGTTCTAATTTTTTTATAGAGCCTGGTGCATTTATAGACAGAAATAATTGTTTTGCATATATAGGCTTCCATGTTTTCTCTGTAAAAAAGAGTCGAGTAAACGAACTTTCTGTTATAACATGTAGTGCTGTTTGATTGTATGCAGGACTGCTCACGGTGTGGTCATTGAGGTATGGGTTTCTGTCAGCATTGTCATCAATAGTAATAGGACAAATATGCTTGAGTGTATTAGAAAAATAATTGTATTCATCAGCATAATTTATAATATCTTGTTTCCAATAATCTGTTTTCAAGTGATTCCTATTATGCTCCTGCTTATCCCAAAGGAAACTATGTAACACAGAATCTTGTAGATTATACTGATAAATTTTGTTAAGTGTAATCAGTCTGTGTATTTTGGGTACAGAATTAAGACAGGAAAATTTTTGTGTTATAGGCTTTTCTTCAAAAGGATAAACTGCTCGACTGTACCGCAAGTGAAANTATGATGTATAATGTTTCTCATTAGCATCATCGCTGAGTACTATTACATTTTTACTGCTATGCTTATCAACAAAAGACTGCACTAACTCCAGGTGTCCTACTGAGTCTACAGGGTTGTGACTCATGTCTAACACTATAGTATCGAACTGTTCGAGTTCTGGCAGTTCTTGAGTATAAAGGTTGTCGTTTACTATAATGTAGTTATCGCTGATACCTAACTTGTTGGATATCCATGGTATGAGATATTTTCTACTAACAGTTCCAGTTTTATATACTTCTGCTAAGTCTATAATATTTTTATCTGTTATGTGCATATCTGTTGTAAGATACTTTCAAAATATTTTTTCTTATCCCATTCTTGCAAAGTAAGTATATTTTGTTTTGCTATTTCTCTTATCCTATGCCAATCGTATGAATCAATCTTTTTTATTATTTCCACAATGTTGTTATTAGTTGTCTTGTAATCTTCGTCTATGTAGTTGCCAAAAATTTCTTTATAAGAATTATATCCCATATCTTCTAAAGCATCCAATGTATGTATTGTACCATGTATTAAGAAAGGCATGCCATAACGTATAGGCTTAAATGTTTTTTCTGTAATTTGTGTTATAGGATATATTCCATTTTGCTGTTCTGGAAATGATTCTAATGCAATCCATACTTTAGATTTTTCTATCCATTGTCTTTTTATTATTCTATCTTTTTCTTTATCTGGTTGTTCTTCGTATTTAGGATTTATAATATGCTTTGCCCAACTGCCTACAATGTTATGTTCTACTAAACTGTTGTTAATTAATTTAAACCAAAAGTCTAGTCTATGTGGCTTTTCTTTTCCTATTAAACAAGTAAAGTCATGTTGCTTGTTCTTATGTGTATTGTTATCTATGTATTCAATCATATTTACATTTTCTATAAAAGGTGCTCTTATAATTGAACTAGCATCAGTAAAACTTAAAAAGGCTTCGCTGTGCCACATGTTAGGACACACCCAATTAATATTTGGAAAACGTTCTTTTAATCTTGGGTCCATATTGTCGAGTACAAATGTAAAACTTTTTGCTGTGTCTACACAATCAAACAATGTGGGATCATCAAAAACTCTAGGCATCATATCCAATTGGTCGTCAAATGGAATACCAATTATCCAAGGTTCATACATGTTTGTTACAATAATATTTTTATCTTTAATCCAACTTCTGTCTTTTAATGCAAAAAATTGAAACGTAGACATCTCAAAGTATGCTGTATTACGCATTAGGTTTACGTCTTTGAACTCAACTACATCTGGTACTCCATCTGTTAGTTGTGCATATACACTAAAGATATCGTGTACTGACTCCATTGCTTTTGGATCATTTAAAAATCTTCTTTGGAAATTAGACGCATGATTATATCTAGTATCTTCGAAGTCTTCTCTTTTAAACTTTATAGACTTAATACTAATAGCCATACTTCACCTTTAATGCTGAACGACTAAATGGATCTTGTTTTGCAGTATTTAAAAATAAATTTTTATTGATTTCTATTTTTTCTTGAACTTCTTTACTCCAAAATATGTCATGTATTTCTTCAATTGGCTTTTCTAAAAATTTTGATATCTCACGTTTAATTAATTCTAAACGAACAGCATCGTCCTCAACTGTATCAAATGACTCGTCCCAAAACTCTGGAAACGTTGCATACCCTAAACTTCTTAAATGATTGTAAGTCCTAGGTAATCCTACAACAAGCACAGGCAGTTCATAATAATATGCTTTGAATGTTTTTTCTGTAACAAAGCCTTCTATTATTTGTAATTGGTCATTGTATGTTCCCCAACCGTTAGGACTTTCAGAACCTACAGGATCATGACTGCCATAAAATAAAGTTTCGTTTGCTATCCAACTATATGTGTTTGATATAATTCTCCATGGAACAGAATCTTGATTACGCATAAAATTATGGTCAAACAGTCGTTTAAATTTTGGAGTTATTTCTTTTTCTAAATATATTTCTTTTTCTCTATACGAATAGTATATGTCATCTTTAAAATTTTCTATGCAATCAACAATTTCACTTCTATGTCTCTTCTCAAAATTATTTAAACAAATGGTTTTCTTTTTTCTTATTTTGTTTTTAGTTTTTTCTACAATACGTTTAGGTAAATTCTTTTTGCCTGGACTGTCAAATATTCTAGCATGATATATTGTATAGTATTGTACATCTGCATTTGGAAATGCTTTTCTGTATTTACGCACAATTTTATTATTGCACATTAAAAACTTTAATTTTTCTTCGGGCCAATTTCTAAAACAATGTTTAAACTTTTCAAGTCTATCAAAATCAAGATATGTGTCTGTGTACATGTCCCAACCATTTACAAAACAAAAATGAATGTTATCACAATCAAGTTCTACAATTTGTTCTATTATGTTTTCATATGAAACATTTTTATCATTTAAAGGAAATGTAGATATGCCCGTGGTAAAATAAAATGTTTTGTCTGGATATGTTTCACATAATTTTTTAAGGTCTAAAAGTTTGTGGTCTTCCGACATTAATATTCTTGCTACAAAGACATTTGTAAAATTGCCTTCTGCTATGTATGGACTTATACTCACTAACTGATTATTGTCTGCAAGTATTCTGCTATGGTCACTGGATAGTCCACCCATATCGTCACCTGTAGCCAATGTTGATACAACAAAGAATTCATCTATTTTGTCTATTGTGTCTTTATACTTTAATGACTTAGTGCTTAGTATTTCGTTTATTCTCCAAACTAATGCGTCATTGTATGTTACATAGTCTAACATGTTTACCTGCTGTTGTGTTTCGGGTCTGTGCGACTCCACCAGTCCCAAAGTTCTGGGTCCGCACTATATATTTCTTCTATTGTAATACTGTTACCTGGGTAACCGTCCTCTCTAATTCTTGCTATTTCTCTTTGCCATTGCCTGCCATTAAAGAACTGATCCTCTGCTGTATCAGGAAACTGTTCTTGAAAAGTAGGCGTATTTAATATTTGATTAAGTTGATTAATTACTGTTTGCTGTTTAGGTGTTATAATAGGTGTAAGGTCTTCTATTAGTTTACGCACAATCCTATCTAATATGTGTCTGGGCCAACTCATAAAACTAAACACAATGTCAGGATGGAATGCAAACATATTCTTTGTTTCTATTTTTACATCTAGTTCTAATGCATAGTTTACAAAATCACGTAAGCCAAATAGTCCTGGACCTGTTAGTGTTAGATCCATTAACATTTTATCGTTGCCGCCTGGTAATGCTACACCTTCTCTAAAGTTTTGGTCCCACTCCTCCCAATCAAGTCCTGTTCTAATAAACTCTCCTATACGTCCTATACCGTCTATACTTGCACACATAGTCCAGTCTTTTGCTTGTGGTAACCAATCATATAAGTAATGCTTTCCATAACGCACTCTGCTTAAATTACTATTGTATCTTAAATGAACTTTGTTTAAATTATTATCTTCAGCAAGTCTGTTCATTGCTCGCCAATGTATATCGTACATTAATGGTTCACCACCTACCCAATAAATTTCTTCTACAATACCTCTGCAAATGCTATCCCAAAATTCTTCTTCAACGACTTCCTTTTGAAACTTTTCTATAATCTTTTTGTTTTCCGGAACCATGAACGGTTGATTCTCAGGAGTCCAATGGTCATGTTTTCTTTTCTCAGCCTCCCAAGAAGAACTAAGTTGCTCTCCACACATTCTACATTTAAAGTTACATAAGTTGCTTACACGATAATCAAAACTAATAGGCTCCATTGTAGTGTAGCCGTTTTCATCTGTACTATCAAAGCATTGGTCTATTTTATCATTAAATAAGAATCCTGTAAACCATTGTCTGTAATTACTTTGACTTAACAAATTATCGTTACACACATCACATTGTGGAATCTTTTCACCTGCCATAAGTTTCTTTCTTATATCCATCATGTATGGACTGTTCCAATGTTCTTTAAGTGTAACAACATGTTGCTTATAATCTTCTATAGTACCAGACTCTTTTACAGCACCATACTTTGCGTCATTACTGGCGTCTATGTATTGTTTTTGAAACTTATGTTCTTCTCTACTAGCACAACACATACGTCTTTCTGATTGTGGACTNATATAGGTATGGGTCCAAGGTGCTGTACAAAACACTTTGTTTTCTGAATCAGGATGAACGTTTCCGTGTTCCCATTTTGGTTTAATTTTTTTCATATATTCCTGACCAACAATTATGTTTACTTTTTTCCCAGCCTGTTAAGTCTATATCATTGTAAGATTCATTTAATATTTTTTGTGTATATCCTACACTTTCTAAAAGCCTAGTAATTTCCTTTTCGTTCAATCTAAAATTAAATGGAAAAGGATTACTTATACCTCTATCACTAAATGCATTACCTGGTAAATTAAAATCTTCTTCATCTATGCTTAATATACAATGTATAGATTCTATGATTAACGTTTTAGGTTCGCTTATATTAATTATCTGTTCTAGTAAATGTATTGGGCTATGTAAATGATACAATAAACCCATACACACTACAACATCATATTTCCCGTGGCTATTTTTATAATAGTCGTTTGCTGTACCTACAAATGTATTTGCATTTAAAGGTGCTACATCTGTGTTAGGCTCTACACTTAACACTTTTTTAGGTTTGTGTTTTAATATTTCTTTAGTAAAGTGTCCAGCAAAACTTCCAAGTTCTAAAACTGTTTTGTCTTCACAATGTGCAAATAATGTATCCAGTACGTCACTATATTTCTTCATCTACTGTTCCGCCTAATCCATCAACTTCTGTGTCCCAGCCTATACTACTGCCTGCTTTACGTTTTATATTTGGATTATAATCTGGGTCGTCTTTATATTTTTCATCATCATAGTCATCATCACTTTCACCTGTTTGGCGTCCACGCACTTTCATTTCTACAACTTTTACTTCACCATCTTCTGTTACAATACGTTTAGCATATAATGTATTAGTTACACCAACACTATCTGGTGCTTGTATATCATTTATTTCATCGTCTGATATATCTTTTACTTCAATACTATCATACCATTCTGTTAATCTTGGAAATGTTTCTCTGAAATTAAATCCACGTCTTGCATCATATTGTTCATAAAATACTTTAAAGTCATGGTGTAATAAATCTTGTTCTGCTGTATTTCTATGAGGAGTCTTAACAACATCTAAATATTCTATTAGTCTACTAATTTGATCCTGCTCCCATGGTTGCAATAACTCTGCACCTGTTATCTCAGACTTTTCACCTTTGTCCCTTACTGCTTGTAGCCAATCACTTATCTCATCATGATACATTTTTCTTAAATGGTCTGGTAATGTTAGTGGACTTTGGAAACTTGGAAAACGTAATATGTTTACACTAATNCCTGGAACATGATGTCCATANTTNCGTTTCATNTCNAAACACCAATCCCAAAACTCTGTNATACTATCNAAGCACAATGCATTAATAGTCATCATCATATGTACACCTTCGTATCTTGCCTCANTGGCAAAACGTTCAAACTGGCTAGTCCATATTTCCCAATCTAATCCATCTCTAATATATTCTGCTTGTGGACCTTTTGCTTCACAACTAGTATATACATGGAAGTGGTCTATGTGTTGTGTAGCATCTATAAACTTATTAAGTAAACCTTCTTTAGCCATTAAGTTACTGTTGATAGCAAGACGCATGTTTTTTGCATTGGGTTCATCTGTTTCTTTAAACCAATCAAACAATTTATATATGCTAGGAGTCATTAATGGCTCCCCACCTGTAACTCTTATCTCTTCTAGTTCTTTACTTAGTTCGGGCCACCATCTCCAAAAAGCATCCACATAAGGATTATCTTCTCCTTGGTCAAAAGGTTCGGCGTATGGTGCGTCATCAATAAAGTGTCCACGTGCATCACTCTTAATACCTTGATAGCCTCCGTTAGTACGAATATCTTTTACCCATGTGCTACTAAATGCTGGATTACAATAACTACATGCTAANTGNCANGTTCTATNNAATGCNATTTCNNATGTTTTTAAATTTACATCTTCGTTAGGATCTGCTGTTGCGGCCCATTCTAAATCTCTATCTTCATATATAACTGTTTTATATACTCTGTCTGACACAGGTACATTACCATCTGCGTCTTTACCCATGTCCTCAATCTTCCAACAATACTCACACTCTTTAGGACGTGAACCTGTTTGCATCATGTCACGCATTTTCTTTTTGTGTCTACTATTGTGTATAGCACTAGGATTTGTTTTTATCTCTTCTAAATCTATTTGGTGTGCAGGAGGGTGATGACAACTAGTTGTTCCACCATGCCCTAACCATATTGTAGCATTGTACCATTTGGCACCACAAAAACTTTCAGAGACGGAATCAATCATCCTCTCTTTAAATTCTCTATGTGACTCTCCTACTTTTCTAACCATCGAAATTTCCTACGTCAAAACTTAAAGTTCTCATTTGAGTGTTATCCTCTAATTCAATTACCCATTCAATCATTTCTGCTACACTATCAGCAGTCATCATTATATCTTCTATGTTATTTACACCTTTTAGCCATGCAGTACTGTCTGTGTCTACCATTCCAGGCTTAATCATAGTTACTCTACACATACCAGGTTTAAACTGGTTTGCTAACTGTAAACATGCCCAATCCAATCTTGCTTTGTCACTTACATAAGGTGTCCAGTCTTTATTGTAACCCATTTGTGCAAAGTTACTAATACTATCGCTACTAATAGCACCCATATTAATAATTAACTTAGGTGTGTTTACCCATTGTTCATACATTGTATATAACAGTCTAACTTGATTGTCTGGCACATAAGCATTGTTTACCAATACATCGGCATCCCATTCCAAGCACTCATTAACAACTTTCTTTACTGTGCTTACACGTTGCAAGTTGTATCCTGTACTTTGACTAAAGCCTTTTACTTCATAGTTGTCTTGGTCTAGTCTGTCTACTAATGCTTTACCAATGCCTCTTGTATGTCCTGTTATTGCTATCTTCTTCATATCTACCTTATCTCAATATTGTTATATCATATACATTAAAATCTTGTTCTATACACCACAAAATAGTTTTTGCTACTTCCATAGGATCTAGTGCTGGCTCTGTATCTCCATCATCGGGTTTTGTTTCCATAACACCACCTTTGTTCCAGTTGTAACTTGTAACATAATCATATTTTGCATTAAATTTTGTTGCAACTTTTCCTGGATTAATGTTAGTCACTTTACAACTGCTATGTCCTTTAGGACCCAAGTAAACGTCATCTACAGCATTTTGTAATGCAACCTTATCCTTTTTTACTCTTTTATTATAAGCAACTTCTTTAGGATATTTTACAATAGTGTTTACATTTATAATATGCTTATCAGTATGTTCCCAACCTTTATAAAACAAATTAAATAAATCTATTTGACATGTTTTCCAATAAGCATTGTTAATAAACACATCGCAAGATTCTGCATTTTCAAAAATTTTCTCAGGCTCGTTGATGTCAAAACCATTGCTTCTACTATAACCATAAATTTTATGATTCCTAAACAAATCAACACATGCTTTACCTATGCCTTTTGTATGTCCTGTTATTGCTATCTTCTTCATATCAAATTTCTATCATATCAAAATCATCTTTGCCTACGCCACATTCCGGGCAATACCAATCATCTGGTACATCTTCCCATTTAGTGCCTGGCTCAATACCATCTTCAGGAACTCCATGCTCCTCATAGTATATCCATCCACAAACAATACATTCATATGTTTTAAATTCCATTTACTCAATTACTTCCTCTAGTATGCCTAACAGTTCTGCTAATAATAAACTAATTGCTAATACTACTATACTCATTGACGCCCATGCCCAAATACATCCGCCAATTCTGATAGCACTTTTAACCATGCTTATTTTATAATGCATGTTTCCTGGGTCTTTTCCTATACTCATATAATTCTCCGCTATTTGACTACCAGGCAAATCTTCTCGCCTCTTAGGTAATCTATCTAAATGTCTTTTTAAACTTTGTTCCATATTCTTTCGTGTATATAATAAATTACCATCTTAGCAAAAAATTCTATGCCTCCAATGGCTAATGCTACACTTACATCTCCAATAATAAAATATGCTATTCCAATTGTCGTGAGTGTTGCTGTAATTCTCCATGTAAATGTTTTTAGTAAACTTCTAAGTTTGCTTTCCTTCATTCCTTATTTTAGTTGCACTAATTTCCTCTATGCTTTTATCAAAGTGTTCTTGTTCTATTTTATACCCTACATCTCTTCCGTATGTTATATTCACGATGTTTGGTACCACTTTAATCTGCAACTTTCCTGCATAGTGTACTAATTCAAATTTTAGTTTTTGTGCTATGTCTTGTGCTAGATATGGATTACTTTCATCAGTAGCCATGTTTCTAATCATTAAACACACTTGTCCATGTTTTGCCATTGCACGTTCTAACAATGCTTGATGTCCTTCATGCCATGGCTGAAATCTACCAAGCATTTGTGTTGTGGGAGCCTGTTCATCCCACATAAACACATTACCTAAACTCCATGCTATGTTCATGGCATCTTTATCATTCTTAGTTTTTATTCTGTAATCGTAATTATCATCTTTCTCAAAAACTTTATTAGTATCTTCAAATCTTCCTTTTTTAATTGTNTCTACAAATATATTATAGTCTGCATTAAAATCTTTTCTAGCAGATTTAAATGGACAAACAAAATCTGCTAATGCAATTTTTCCTTGTGCTTCTACTTCTTCGCATTTACGTTGCATTCTAATTTTTTGTCTTAGTCTTCCGTCATCTGAAAAGTCCCAATCGTTTGCTTCTTCTCTAACTTTGTCTGCATTTATCCATGCAACTTTGTCTCCCAAATACTCGCAAAGTTTTTCTGCTAAAAAACTTTTACCTGCACCAGGTAATCCATAAATTAAAACTTTCATTTCACAAATAAGCCTTTAATGCTTTTCCCTTTACCCATGTCACCGTTAAAAGTCATTTGTCCTTTTAACACTAATGACATTGGATTTGCACCTTTTGTAAACATGTCTATCATTACATCTTTGTTTACAAAGCCTACTGTAATGTCAGCATTATCTAAGTTGCCTTCTTCTAGTGTTACTGAAGAGTCATGTACTTGCACATTAAACTTTCCATTGTCCTCATTTATTACATTTACATTGATGTCTATGTCTACTCCTTCAGATTTTACTTCGTTTATAAGTCCATTATAGAGTGTTGCCATCCCGGCCGAGTCATAACCTCTGTACTCTAATTTTTTTAGAGAATTAATGATAGTTGCTGACACAGGTTTGTTGCTATTAATTCCAATTATTCCACACATAACTATTTAGACTTTCTTTTATAATTTTTGATTTCAGTCTGTAAACTTCTCGTTAATGCTAATGATTTTTTCTTCACATTTTTTGTTATAACCGAACCAGCCCCAACCATACTATTCTCTTCGATTATAACTGGTGCTACCAATGAAGAATTTGAACCAATAAAAACATTGTCTTTTATTTTAGTTTTATTCTTTTTTACTCCATCATAATTACAAGTGATTGTTCCAGCGCCAATGTTGACTGATTTACCTATTTCACTATCACCAATATATGTTAAGTGGTTTACTTTTGAATTTATACCTAAAGTACTTTTTTTGATTTCAACAAAATTTCCAATTTTTGAACCACTTTTTAAAACTACGCCTGGTCTTATTCTG
>FUFK010066193.1_pt1 | contig 35862 bp, 58 predicted proteins | sample 1021851 | NCBI WGS metagenome assembly FUFK01 (sample SAMEA51879418, study PRJEB19060) | metagenome | reverse complement strand
TTAGTAATGTATTGCTGGGTAGAACGACAAGGCTACAGCAAGTTTGGTAAATATATCGGTAATGGCAATTCTGGTAATACTGGTGCATTTGTTTTTACAGGCTTTAAACCTAACTTTGTAATGTTAAAGGAAACAGGTAACTCAAATAGTTGGTGGATGTTTGATACAAAAAGAGATCCTTTTAATACTGCTGATGCACGATTTGCCGCAAATAGCTCTGATGCAGAAGCTACAGGTAGTTTTACAGATGTAGTAAATTTTTTATCAAATGGATTTAAGATTAAAAACTCAGACTCAGCTTGGAATAGGAGTGGTGGCACATACATCTATATGGCATTTGCAGAAAATCCATTTGTTACAAGTGATGATGGTGGCAGTATACCAACAACAGCTAGGTAAATTAAATTAATTGAGGTAATATAAAATTATGTGGGCATTAGTAGAAGATAGTAAAATAAGTAAGGTTTATAATAAACCTATACAATTAACCATAGGAGATATTAAATATCCTAGCAATATTCATAACCTTTGGTCAGAGGCAGAACTTAAAAAGATAGGTGTTTATATAGTAATTGAGGATAATTCTAATTTAAAAGATAAAGAATACTATATTAATACAAATCAATCTTATTCATTTGGCAGTGGCAAAGTAACAGCCACCTATGGCACAGCTACAGCTAGAGATTTAGACACCTTAAAAACAAATCATTGTGCAGTTATAGATAACACAGCCTATGGTTTATTACAGCCTAATGACTGGATGGTGGTTAGAAATGCAGAAAGTTCTAAAGCTATACCATCAGACTGGTTAGACTATAGGGTTAATGTAAGGTCAACTGCTACTGATATGAAAGCTAAAATAAATGCAGTATCAACTGTAGATGCCTTAGCCGCACTTTATGTTTATAGTGGAGATCCTTTAACAAGACCACTTGGAGAGTGGCCAACAGAACCAACTTCATAGGAGTAAATTATGGTATATATGTTAGATTTAATATTGAAACTAATCCAAATCGTACCCTGGATTGTTACAGCAGCATCTTTGATAGCTTCTATTACACCCACCCCAAAAGACGATCTTTGGATTGGTAAGGTTTATAAATTACTAGACTGGTGTGCAATAAACGTTGGTAAGGCGAAAGACAAATGAGTTGGTGGAAAAAAGTAGTAGATTATTGGACTGGCACTGAAGAAAAGAAAGTACGAGCTAGAACAAAAAAAGGTCGATTCGTAGCTGATGATCCATCAACACCAGATGTTGATGAAGCTTATACAACAGTAAGAGTTAAAAAAGAAAAGAAAAAATAACTCATGGCGACTGTAAAAGATGCTCTCAATAAATTAGAGTCGCATGAAAAAGAATGCGCCATTCGTTATAAGAACATCGAAGCTAGATTAGAATCCGGGACTAAAAGATTCGATAAACTAGAAAACATGATATGGGGCGTTTACCCTTTCATAGTTGTAAGTGTCATACTCGCTAAATTTTTATGATGGAAGATAACAGAGGTAGATTTTCTGGCGACATGGATCGTAATGAGGTCGAGATGGATCTTAATAAATTCATGGCCATGATTGAAGAAATATCTCAACTAAAAGATAAGATAAGGGATTTAGAGGATGAAACAACTCGTAACCCTCATCAAAAATGGATTCACTTAGCTCAAGCTGTTGATTCCTGGAGAATATTCCCAAGAGTTTTTTTAAGCGTATACATATTCTTACTTTATTATTCCACCATGTGGTTTATGGCTTTAGATGATCCGAGCATGAGCCAAAGTGGATTAATCTCAATAATTGTGGGGGCAGGCGCAGCATGGTTTGGCTTATACGCAGGCACAAGCGGAGCAAGTAAAAGTTTTAAAGGCGAAGATAAGTGAACAAAAAAGAACAAAGAAAACATGATAATGTTATTGTGTGGTGCTTCTTTTTATTTTGGATTACATTTTTAGCAGGTCTCACTACAGTAGCACAAGCACAATCTACTCAACAATCAGGCACAGCTTGTGTGAATGGAACGCAGTATTGTGAAAACAATAATTTGTATACATCTAACGACACCACTACTAATAATACCAACACAAATACGAATACAAATACCAATACTAATAATACAACTACAAACAACACGAATGTTTCAACTAATACAAATGTATCTACAAATACCAACACTTCAACGAATACAAATGTAAATACAAATCAAAATACAAATGTAAACACTAATGTTAATACATCAACGAGTTCAGCAACCTCTAATAACACTAACACAAATATAAATACATCTAACTCTACTTCAACTGTTAACAGCACAGTAAATCAGACAGTTAACAATAATAATATTAATACTTCGACTAGCACTTCTGATAACACAAATAGAAATATTAATTCATCTACATCAGACTCAAATGTTACTACTAACAACAAAAATGTTAACGAGAATAACACAACAACCAATAACACGAATAGAAATATCAACGAATCAAATTCGACACAAACTATCAATCAAAATGTAAAAAGCGAAGCACCACCAGCCAGTGCTATTGCTCCATCTATAATGTCTTATTCACAGGATTTATGTACTACAGGAGTTTCAGGTGCTTTCCAAGGACAAGTATTTGGTTTGTCTGGTGGTAAATCTGTTAGAGATATGAATTGTGAAAGACTTAAACTTTCTAAGTATTTATATGACATGGGTATGAAAGTAGCTGCAATATCTTTACTAGCACAAGATGAGAGAGTATTTAAAGCTATGTGGCAAGCAGGCACACCAGCACCATACGAGGGTAAAATAGGAGAAGAGGCTAAAGCTTTATGGTTGGCTAATCCACAAAAAAGGCCTGATAAAAAAGACTTTGAATCAGAGTTTGTCGCACAGTGTAGTCAAGAACACAATCCTAACAGAGATAGAATAAAAGCTGATGTCGTAGGTCTAGTAAGTAGAGTTGTAGTCAGTAAAACAAAAACAAAAGCACAATGCAAAAAAGAACTTTATGGTGGGTAATGTGTTTGTGCCTAAATATACAGGCGCAATACATATACGAAGCTAATCAAGATCTGTATCAACTACAAAAAAATGCTGGTAATTTTGAAGGAGAACTAGCTTATGAAGTAGGCGATGACCAACTTTCAACAAACATAGACCTTACATTTAACTTTACATTTTACGGACAGACCTTTGATTCTGCTCGCATGGCCACAAATGGTTGCCTTCACTTTGGTTTAGGCACAGGCAATATTAATTATAATAATTACTGTGGCGATTACACACCCGACCCTATAGGCTCTCAATATACATACACCATGTTTCCTTTTTGGACTGACCTTATAAGAGATAGCAACTCTCGTATGAAGTCCTGGGGTGATAATACTAAGATGATATTCGGTTGGTATGACATGCGTGAATACAATCGCAACTCAGATAATAGTTTTGAAGTCATACTTTATCCAAACAATTCATTTGAATATAGATATGATGAATTAGATATTATAAATCACGATGTCATTATTGGTGAGGTTGGTGCTAACTCAACACAAGTTTATCAATATTTATTTCACGATGAATGTAATACAGGCACAACAAACAGTAGTGCTTGTGTAAATACAAACTGGAATAATACGTCTTCAAATACTTTNCTTGAGGGTGGTGGCAGTCTATATGGAGTTGGNAGCGGTAANNGTATTGATTGTTCTGATCCATTAAATAACAGCAGTTGTGCAGGATATGCAGATGCTTTTTTAAATCAACAATGCAATATAAGNCAGCTTTATAGTCAATCATGCCCTAACTATTGGGAGGCTTATGATGATGAACAATGTAGAGAAGATCCTCAATATGCACCATTTTGCCCCGGTTATAGGCAAAGAGAGTCAGTAGCTTTTTTTGATGATGAACAAGCTAACTATGGTTTTGTAGATGAACAAGAACAATTTGCCACTGGTATATTCATTGAAGAAGATCATCACCGCCATCACGATGAAGAGATATTCACAGTAATAGAAATTTTTGAAGAAGAAATATTTCCACCTTTTGAAGATTTTGGGGGGGATAACTTTGAAGATTTTTTTGGTAGCCCAGAACCTGAAGAATTAATTATATTTTTTGAACCTGAACCTTTGCCTTTCATAGACGATTTTCATCCTAGACATGAAGATCCAATACACCAAGATGATATTTTAATAGAGCAATTTGTTTTACAAGAAACTTTATTTGTTGAAGATTATTCAGAGCCAACGACATTTGTGGTGATTGAGACGATTGAAGAATTAGATAATTGGTTTGAAGAAGAAAGAAGAGATCATCATCAAGAGAGAGAAGAAAGATTAGCAGATAATGATGAACTAGAAGAAGAAGTTTTTGAAGAGGAAGTTGTAGAAGAAGTATTTGAAGAACTAGAAGAAGTTTTTGAAGAGCTTAGAGAAGAACGTTTGGCAGATGCAGAAGAAGAAATGCAAGAGGAAATACTAGAAGATGAGATAGAAGAGATTGATGTAATAGAAAATGATAATCCAGGTAGTAATAAAAAACTTAAATCTATTGCACTACAAGTTGTTAAGAATGCTTTGAATACAGCTTCTAATAGTTCAAACACTGGAGTCTCATCTCAAGGGAGTCAATCAACCACTGCATTAGTTTCTAACTCTCAATCAAGTGGATCTACATCTGGGTCAGGTGGTATAAGCACAACCTCATCTCCTAGCATCTCAGACCAGTTTGCTAGTGCCACTGCTCAAAACAATCAGGTGTTATCTATGAGTGGAGATGTCGGTGGAACTGTAAGTGTAAATATCACTCCTATGAATAATGTTGATGGTGGCACAGAAATCGTTATGGCAGATGTGCAAGTGCAAAATGTTCAAGGCGAGATAGATACTGCTATAGGTGGTGTCATGACTCAATCAGAAGCAGATCAAATTGCAGATAAAATTATTGCTCAAAACATAGAAGCTCAACAAGAGGAAATGCAAGAAGAACAACAAGCAACTGGCGAGTATAGTGATGAATCAGGATTGGTTGCTTTGATAGGCTATGTGCCACAGTTTAACAGTTACACTCAATATGTCATACCTGATGCTGATGGTTGGTACACTTCTCAAGATATATATACCTCTGTTACACTAGATGACAATATAAACGCTTTTTATAATTATGCGAGTCAAAATATAAATAACTTACAAAGCATGATTGACAATGAGCCTAAGATTTGGAGATAAGTATGGATTGGTTTCAAAGTAAGACAGGACAAATAATAGCTTTAGTATCAATAGTTGGTACTCTAGCCGGGTTTGGTTATACAGGTGCTACTTATGTAAATAGATTAGAAAACCTTGAAGCTAAGATTGGTGGTGTAGATGAAGCAGAAGACGAGATGAAAATAATAGAAGAGCGTTTTGCATCAATAGAAACATCAGTGCAGTTCTTAGAAAAAGAAATAGATAATATTGAAGTACCAGATGTTACTGATATAAAAACAGATGTAGCTACCATCAAAGCTGAGATACAAAACTTGCAAAAAGAAATAGAAAAAATAGAAGAAGCAGATAAAAATCCATTGGCAGGATAATGGCTAAAAACGATATGCTAAAAGCGGTTATCTATGTAGATGATGTTGTTGAAAAAACACACGAAGAATTATACAAAGAATTTAAAAAAGCAGTTAAAAAGAAAAAAATAAATCATTTTGAAATAACAACTAATGATAAAAATAGGTGGTAGAAAAGTGAAAATTTTTATAACTAAATTTACACATGACCAAAAAGAATATGATGGTCCGAACATACACGCAAAAAACATAGATGAAGCTGAAGCCATAGCAGAATCAAATGGCTACATTGTTCTTGGCGAGCTTACAGATATAATTATTACAGAAAATGAAAAACAAGAAACAATACATTAATATGCGTATAAATAAATTATTATTTGTAGCGTTAACAGTTACATTTATTTTAGGTTGTGCTAATCAATCAAAGTTTATTGAAACACCTAAAGAAATATCTGGTTGGAGCGATGAGTACGATCCAAGCGAATGGCGAGAAAAATTTAAAAAATGCCAGGCCTTCTTGCATTCAGATAATGATGCATGGCATTGGTGTATGAATAATGAGTAAAATTTTAACAGGCATCATTATTGTTCTTTGTATGGGCTTGTATTACTTTTATAGTCAAAACCAAATACTGGTTGCCAACAACTCACAATTAAAAAACGCAGTAGCCATTCAAGAAGAAACTATAAAAGAGCTACAAGAAGATTTTGTTTTGCAAACTCAACAGTTGCAAGACATGACTTTAAAAAGTCAAGCAGCTCAAAGAGAGTTGAACCGATACACTCAATTTATACAAAACTATCAACTAACAGCAAAAATATTAAATGATCCAGTAGAAATGGAGAGGAAAATAAATAATGGCACAAAACATATCATGGAAGATATCGAGAAACTTAGTTTTACTATTGATGATCTTGATAGCGGTCTCCAGCTGCAGTCTACTTCCAACTAATCCAATACAAGTAACTGCAAAACCAATGGAGCGTACTATCGTACAGCCTATTATGCCCAGAGAAATTGATCTCAAACAACCACAATGGATTGCTGTAACGCCTGATAATTGGGAAGAACAGCTTGCAAGAATAGAAAAACAAGAAGGCGAGCTAGTGTTTCTAGCTATGACAATACCTGATTATGAAGTGATGGCTTACAATATGCAAGAGATAAAAAGGTATATTACTGAGTTAAAAGATGTTGTTGTATATTATAGAACAGTAACAACTAAGAAAAATGAGCAATAAACCAGAACCATATATATACAAAGCAACTATCGAGAGAGTGGTTGATGGCGATACAATTGATGTTACCCTTGACTTAGGTTTTGATGTCCGTCTGCATAAACAACGCTGCAGGTTGGCAGGCATAGACACGCCTGAGTCAAGGACTCGTGATCTAGCAGAAAAAAAATTAGGTCTAGCTGCTAAAGAAAGATTAAAAGAATTATGTATAGGATCTATAACTATAAAATCATTTGGTAAGGGTAAATATGGCAGAATACTTGCTATACCTTATACAGAAGATGGCAAAGATATTTGTCAGCTTCTTATCAACGAAGGCCACGCGGTTCAATACGATGGTGGTAAAAAAACAAAAATATGGGGGGATTATTAATATGAACATATCAAATGAAGGCATATCTTTAATTAAAAAATTTGAGGGATGCGAACTAGAATCTTATCAAGATGCAGTGGGGGTTTGGACTATTGGTTATGGTCATACTAAAAATGTCAAAGAAGGCATGACAATATCAAAAGAACAAGCAGACAACATGTTATTAAACGAACTTGATGAATACTGTGAGCATGTAGAAAAAGCAGTAGATGTTACTTTAAAACAAAACGAGTTTGATGCTTTGGTTTCTTGGACATATAATTTAGGTCCGACAAATTTAAACGATAGCACCATGTTAAAAGTTTTAAATAATAAAGATTTTGAAGAAGTTCCAAATCAAATAAAACGTTGGAACAAAGCAGGTGGTAAAGTATTACAAGGCCTGGTTAGGCGTAGAGAAGCAGAAGCTTTGTTATTTCAAGGAAAAGATTGGACAGAGGTATAGATGCCACTAACTAAATTTACATTCAATCCCGGCATCAATAAAGAGATGACTGACCTTATGAGTAAAGGTGGATGGACTGATGGCAATTTAGTTAGATTTAGAAAAGGACTACCAGAAAAAATAGGTGGTTGGACTAAAAATACTGTCAATACTTTTTTAGGGGCATGTCGTGCCTTGTTAGGTTGGGTAGCTCTTGATTCAACCAAATACTTAGGATTAGGAACTAATTTAAAATATTATGTAAAAGAAGGTAATACTTTTAATGATGTAACTCCCCTAAGATCTACAACAGCAGCAGGCGATGTAACTTTCTCTGCAACTAATGGCTCTTCAACTGTTACAGTTACTGATACAAGTCATGGCGCAGTAGCAAATGATTTTGTAACTTTTAGTGGAGCATCTAGTTTAGGTGGTAATGTTAATTCAAATGTTCTTAATCAAGAGTATCAAATAGATGCTATAACAAATGCTAACTCTTATACTATAACCGCAAAGAACACAAGCGGAGTTACAGTTACTGCCAACTCATCTGACACTGGTAATGGTGGTAGTTCAGTTGTAGGTAAGTATCAAATAAATACTGGCCTTAATGTTTATGTACCATCAACTGGTTGGGGCGTATCGACTTGGGGAGATGGAACATGGGGATCTGCTTCTGCAATAAGTTTTGCTAATCAATTAAGACTTTGGTCGCATGATTCATTTGGTGAGGATTTAATTATCAACCCAAGAGCTGGCGGTATTTTTCTTTGGGATGAGTCTGGTGGGTTAACAACAAGAGCAGTCAACATAACAGCTTTATCCGGGGCAAACTTAGCACCTACTGTTGGATTACAAACTATTGTTAGTGATATTGATAGACATGTGATAGTTTTAGGTGCTGATCCAATAGTCGGCAGTTCTAGAAGTGGATCATCTGATCCTTTGCTAATAGCGTTTAGCGATCAAGAAAGCGCAACAGAATGGGAGCCAACTGCTACCAATACAGCAGGATCATTAAGATTATCATCTGGATCTCAAATAGTTGGTGGCCTTAGAGCAAGACAAGAAATACTTATTTGGACAGATACATCTTTATATTCTATGCAGTTTGTAGGTGCGCCATTTACCTTTGGTGTTAACTTAATTAATGAAAATGTAGGCATGATATCTCCAAATGGTGCTGTAAACGCACCAGATGGCGTGTATTGGATGGCAAGAGATGGTTTCTACAAATACACTGGCTCAGTACAAAGAGTGCCTTGTAGCGTCTTAAATTACGTTCTAGACGATTTAAACAATACTCAGTCATTTAAAATATTTGCCTTTAGCAATAAAGAGTTTAATGAAATAGGTTGGTTTTATGCGTCTAGTGGTAGTGATGACATTGATAGATATGTTAATTACAACTATTTAGAAGGCGTTTGGAGTATTGGCCAACTATCAAGAACAGCTTGGTTAGATGAAGGGATCTTTGAAAATCCTCTTGCTACTGAAGGATCTAGTAATAGCAGTGTTTTATATAATCATGAAACTGGAGATGACGATGATGGGTCTCCAATGGATAATGTATTTATAGAATCTGGTGATATAGATATAGAGCAAGGAGAACAATTTGGTTTTGTCAGTAGAATCATTCCTGATATTAAATTTTTTGGAGACACTCCAACCACNGGGCAAATAAATTTTGTACTAAAAACAAGAAACTTTCCTGGAGAAAGTTTAACCACAAATTCAACCAATGATGTAACAAGTTCCACGCAACAAAATTTTGTTCGTGTTAGGGGCAGACAAATGGTTTTGAGAGTTCAATCTGATGATGATGCCGCAACTGGTGTTAGACTTGGTTTTAAATGGAGATTAGGAGCAAGTAGGTTTGACATAAGAACTGATGGTAGAAGATAGATGGCAAAGCTTCTCAACACTAGATTACCATTAGCAGTTAATGATGTAGATGCGCCAGTCTTTAATCGTCTAGTTAGAATATTAGAGTTAAACTTAGATCAGTTTGATCCTAATAGCACGCCTCAGTTTACTGATTCTCAAATAGGAATATTAAATTTTAATGCTGGAGATGTCATTTGGAACTCTTCAGTTGGTGTATTACAAGTGTACACTGGTAACAAATGGATAGATTTGCACACACCTGTAGATCCACATGGGTTTGAAGCTAGCGCAGAACTTGGTAATATAGATATAAAAACTAATGGTGATATCACCATAACATTATAATCGGGAGCAAAATATGCCTGCAAAAAGAAAAACTACTAGAAAAAAAACAACTAAAAGAAAAGGAGCTACACCCACTAATCCATCGTTATATGCTAGGGTAAAAGCTGAAGCTAAACGAAAGTTTAAGGTTTATCCGTCTGCATATGCCAATGCGTGGTTGGTAAGAACTTATAAAAAACGTGGTGGTGGATATAGATAAAAGTTCCACATAGAACAATGCCAAGAAAGAAAAAAGACCCAAGAGTAGGCACAGGCAAGAAACCTAAAGGCAGTGGTAGGAGACTATACACAGATGAAAATCCAAAAGATACAGTTAAAATTAAATTTGCAACTCCAGCAGATGCGAGAGCAACTGTGGCAAAAGTTAAAAGAATTAAAAAACCTTTTGCAAGAAAGATACAAATTTTAACTGTAGGAGAACAAAGGGCTAAAGTTATGGGTAAAAAACAAGTGGTGTCTATATTTAAAAAAGGCAAAGATAGCATTAGAAACATGAGAAAAAAACGTGGCTAAACCAACTGGAGGCTTAACTGAATGGTTNGGTAAAGGTCCNAAGGGCGATTGGGTAGATATCGGTGCGCCAAAAAAAGATGGTAAGTTTCAAAAATGTGGTCGTAAATCTGCTAAAAGCAGTAAAAGAAAATACCCAAAATGTGTACCAAGAGCTAAAGCTAAGTCTATGACTGCGGCTCAAAGAAGAAGTGCAGTTAGAAGAAAACGTGCAGCTGGTAATCCAGGTGGTAAACCAACCAATGTTAAGACTATATTAAAAAAGAAAGATGGTGGTATAGTATCTCGTATGCATAAAGGTTGCGGTGCAGTCATGCCAAACAGAAGAAAGAGAACTAAGTTTTCATAAATAAAATATAAGTTATAATGAAAAAAAAATGAAAAGTTTAGAAACAGCCAACAAAGGACTTAAAGCTTTAGCTAAAGAAAATCCTTCTTTGGTTGAAGATAAGTTTGGGTACGATGTACCAGGATATATGATGGGTGGCATTGCTAACTTTGCACCTGGTGGATCTGTGTTCGGACCTATGATGTTATCAAACCCAACTTTAATGCCAGGTTCAGATATAAACATTCCTAATATAGAATCTGGCAAAGATATAGATTTTAGTGATGTATTTGATAAAGACGCTCAAGATGAAGCTCAAGAAGATTTNGATGATTTCATTTACGATTTTGAAAAAGATGGCGGAATAGATGCTGAACTAGACTGATAAAATAGCAAAAATTATAAAAGATAAAAAAACTCCTAAAGAAAAAATGAAATTATTAGGAGAAATGTTAAGTATGGTTGGAGACTCTAATGATTTTTCTCAATTGGTTCAAAGTCAATTAATTANAGGTTCGCAACCAAATATACCCCAAATAAGAAGATTGCAAGGAGGTGGGATTGCTGGTTTAAACATCGATGTAACTAAGTTACCAGGATATGATCCAAAAGTAGCATCTAGAGCTAAAAGAGCTGGTAATTTAGAAAGTTATATTAATAGTCTTACTGGAAACATGGACATAGACGATTACATACAAGATGTTTTAGGTATGGAGATGGGAGAAACACCTAACATAGCATCAGATTTGGCTACAGCATATGGTGCAAAAACTGGTATAGGATCATTAGGTTATTCAGATACTAGGCCTGGAGCTAGAATTAGTATTGATGCTAAAGATGTAACACCAGATGTTTATCGATTCTATCCAAGTGAAGTATCTAAAATTTATTCACAAGCAAAAGGCGTGCCTTTTTCTCCATTAGTGGCTCCTCCAAGAGAGGCAACTTATGTAGACGCTTTACAACCAAGACGTATTGCCAGTCAGTTATATGCAAAAGAAGGAACTTTTGTTGATAGAGAAAAATTAGTTACCGGTCCCGGTGGTGAAAAAGGCGATGAAATACCTGCTATGTTAAGCGATGGTGAGTTTGTAACTAATTCAGCAGCAGTAAGAGGCATGGGTATTATGGCTGGAGCTGATCCCCAAGATGAGTATGAACAAAGGCTGATGGGTGCTCGTGAAATGTACAAAATGCAAAAGTTTGGAGAAGACATAGCTAAACAACTTGCATGAACTTAACCTTACAATCTGTANTAGCCACTCCTAAAAATGGCAAACAGATAGCTGATTTTTTATCAAAACACTTTTGGAAAGAACACTCTCTATCAGATAAAGGATCTCCTAAAATAGATTGGAGTAGAGCTTCAGCTCACATAAATCATTTCCTGTTTGAAGGAGTTGTGTATAATGTATTAGATGATGATACAATCATTGGTAGTATTGCAGTTGCACCAGATGCATATTGGTGGTCAGCAGANCAATACATAGGCGATGGTTGGTTTTATGTTTTACCAGAATATAGAAACATAAAAGACCAAACACCACCTTCACATCTTTTAATAGATGCAGTTATAGAATATGCTAAGAGAAAAGATAAACCTTTAATTCTTGGTATTTTCAACCTAGATGGGGTAGAAAGAGCCAAGAAACTTTTTATTAAAAAAGGTTTTCACCAAATAGGTGGTATGTATTATAAGGATTAAATGAAAAGATGTGTTTAAGTAAAACTAAATCAGCACCTCCAGCAGAAGTAATAACCACTCCGCAAACTGGTTATTCTTTCGTATCACCATACATAGAAGATTACTCAAGAAGATTACTAGCTTCATATTTTGGCGCACCTGGTGAATATGAAGGTCTCATATCAAGGCCTAGAGATATTCCCATTGAGCAAACTGCCGGGCTCACCCCATTACAAATACAAGCTCGACAGCAAGCAGGAAGACTAGGAGAGTATCAACCTTATGTAACTGAAGCCGGTCGACTCTTCGGTAGACAAGAGAGAGCACTAGAAGATGCTTTTGGATATTTGCCAGGTGCAAGGCAAGCCATGACAGGAGGACTAGGAACTTTAGCTAGAGCAGAACAATCAGCTATGGGTGCTACAGGAATGTATGATCCTTCAATGGCTAGAATGTTTTTTGATCCTTATGAAGATCAAGTTGTTCAACAAACGCTAGAGGACATAGACAGACAAAGATCACAAGCTGACATTGGTTTGAGAGATAGAGCTATATCTCAAGGTGCTTTTGGTGGATCTCGTGGCCGCATATCTCAAGAAGAATTAGCAAGACAAACAGGTAGAGGTGCTGCTGAAGCTGTCGCTGGTATAAGAAGCAGAGGTTTTGGTCAAGCTCAACAACAAGCTCAACAAGCATTTGAATCACAAAGAAGAGCGCAACAAGGGCTCGCACAATTACAATCTGGATTAGGAGCACAACAAGCTCAAATTGGTCAAGGCATTGGTGGGCTAGGTCAACTAGCTGCTGGTCTTGGTGGTCAGTTTGGGCAGATTGGTGGTGGACTAGCAGGACTTGGTAGACAAACACAACAACAATTAGCTAACCAAGTAAACCTACTTAACCAACTCGGTCAACAAGGACAAGCAACACAGCAAGCAGCCTTGTCAAGACAATTCGCTGGTGCTCAACAGCTTGCTCAAGAACCATTACAAAGATTACTAACAGGACAACAACTTCTTGCTGGATCTCCATATGGAAGTATCTCTGGAGGCACTGGCACAAGCGCATATCAACGTGGTGTCTATCAACAGCCAACAGCATTAGGACAAGCAGTTGGCGCGATTGGAACATTAGGAACTGCATTTGGAAGTTTTGGATAAATGAAAGGAATAATGTCAGGCCTTGAGCCCATAAAAATGAAAGATGGTGGCTTNCCAGACTTAACTGGCGATGGCAAAGTTACACAAGCTGACATACTTAAAGGTAGAGGTGTAGAGGGTTTTAAAGAGGGTGGTAGGCCATCTAGACCCACATCAACAGGTTATGAGGGTGGTGTTAGTCAATTCATTAAAGACTTTATAGTAGATTATGAAGACCCATCTGACATAGCTTTAATGTCTCTTATGTTAGCAGGTCCGCTAGGTGTTGGTGTTAACAGAGGTATTAAAGCTTTACGAACAGCTAAAAAACTATCAAAAGGTAAACAAGATTATAAAACTTCTGGTATAGAAGATTTAATAGATAGAGCGATAATTAAAAAAGGTAAGCCCATTGCAGGAGGTGCTCTTGGTTATGACATAACATCAGCTTTATTAGAGGATGATGACATCACAGAGATGAAAGAGGGCGGTATCGTTCATGCTGCTAGGGGAAAAGCTATTGTAAAGTTTGGTAAAAAATTCTTAGATCAAGTAAAAAAAGATCCCAAATTAAGAAACAAAGATGGCTCTCCTAAAAAATCTACAAAAGCGTACAAAGATGAAATAGCACGACAAGAAGCAGCTAAAAAAACAGCCGCTAATAAAAAAAGAGCTGAAACAAGAAGAAGAAACCAAGAAGCAAAAGCTAAACAAGATGTTGAAAAACCTATGACATCTGGACAACAATCTAAAAAAGTATTAGAAGAAACAATACCAGAGGGTGGAGCTGGCAATCAAGGAACATTTTTGCAGAAGACAAAAAAACCACTTCTTGCTACCAGTGCTTTAGCAGCAGGCGTTATTGGAGTTCCTGCTCTTATGAATATGGAAACCACTCCAGTAGAAGGTGGTAGAAGAAATAGATCTAAAAAAACTGATGACGATGGCACTTTTATTACTGGTGATGGAGCTGATAATGCTAGTGGAAGAAGTGTTTTTATTAACAGAGAAGCCCCTGTTATGAATGATTCATTAATGTCTTACATAAAACAAGATTTAGCAGGCAAAGGTTTTGATTTTGATCCACAAACACAAACTTTTACTGGCGATAAGAAACCAAGTTTCTTTGACTATGTAAAATCTTTACCTTCTGGTTACATGGAAAAAGTAGGAGACGATCCAGATTATGCTAAAAAAATGATGGCAGGATTTTTAAACATGATGAAACCAGTTGAAGGTTTTGTTCCGGTCAATCCAGTAGTTGCATTTGGTGANGGATATCTTGGCGAAGAAACAAGACAAGCTGACATGTTACCAGCTGATGCGAAACTTTTAGAATACTTTAAAAACAATCCTGAAGCCTATAAAGACATGTTAGCTTTAGAAAAAGCTAGAGCAGGTGCTATTGGTGATTATGAAAGAAAAAGGGCTGACGAACAGGCTGAAGGAATTAAAAGAGATTTAATATCTAAAAATCCAAATTACACAGTAGATGACTATCAAAATCTTAATGTTTTCTATAAAGATCCTGTAACTAACCAACCTATAGGTCCGATAGATGGAACTGTATTAATGAGCTTGCAAGATAGAGGTTTACAATTTTTTGAAAATGAATTTTATTTAGAACCAAAATAGTGTTATGCCATATCTTAACTTCCCGGATGGCACCCAAAAATACATAGAAAACACTGAGCCAGAAACCATAGCAAAAGCGAAAGCAGAACATGCAGCTGCTGTTAAAGCGATGAGAAAAGGTGAAGCCAGTGTGCTTGGAGATGTTGGTAGACAAGCTGTAAGAGGTCTTCAAGATATAGGCAGAGGAGCATCAACAACCATTACATCTGCGTATGATTACTTTACTGATGACGATTTAACCAGAGATGTTAATGAATTTTTTGACAAGATATCACCAGGTGAAGCTGAAACCACAGCAGGAAATGTTACTAAATATTTAGTTCAATTTGGATTACCGGGTTTTGGTGTNGCAGGACTGTTNGCCAAATCAGGTAAGGTGGGTAAGATAGGACAAGCCTTGGGTGGTGGTATCGCAGACGGTGCAGTAGCAACTGATGATGTTGTAACTCTTAAAGATACTTTCATAGATAATCAATCAGAATCAGATGAGGCAAGACTAGATAGGCTTAACGGTGCAGANGCCGCACATGAAAGACTAAAGAAAAAACTTGAAGTAGCANCTGAAGGCGCAGGTTTTATATTAGGCATACCTTTAGCATTTAAGGCTACAAAAGGAGTTATCTATGGAGCCACAGATTTACTGGCTCCTCTTGGATCAGTTGTAGCAAAAGGTGCTGTTGGTGCGACCAAAGGATTAAAACCCGGAGAGTTACAAAAAACCGCATTTGATGCTAATCAAAGTTTTTTAAAAAAATGGTTTACTTTTGCAGGCGATAGACCAGATGAGTATGTTGCACAAACCATGGCCGCTAAGACAGCACAAGTAAAAGCCATGCAAGATCAAGTTGATACTGCTTTCGATCAAATAATTAAAACAGCACAAAGAAGTGTTGACACTGGAAGAATGAATCAAACCAATGCGCTAGCTTTGTCTAGAAGCATAGAAGATTACATGTTCCCAAGAATAAGAGTTGACTATCAATCGCCTAACTTATCTCGTGCAGAAAAATTACAAGAGGCTAGAAGAATACAAAGAGAAGCTGAATCTAATATTAAAAATTTAGAAAATCAATACATAGACTACAAAGGTTTAGGTTTAGGAGATGNATTAAAAATATCTACTTTATTAAAAAACAACAGAGATGTTTTTGATACATATTCAAATCAAGTATTAAATTACAGTGATNAANCNNCAGATNNATTTATGNACTTGTTTGTNCCTNANGANCTNNNANAAATCATAGCTNANAANGCAGGCTTGTATGGNACTAGAGCTTATCGTGCTGTTCTTGATAAAAGTTTTAAAATGCAACCAGAGTTTCAAGAACTTGCAATAAAAGAAATACAAGAAAATTTTGGTGTTGATAGACAAACAGCGCAAAGAGAATTGTTTGCATTATTTAATCCCGGACCAAAAAATAAAAACACTTTTGATTTTGAAACCAATGAGATGTTAATGGAAGGTTTGCAAAGAGAGAAAGGTATTCTCAAAGGCAGACAATTAGATAATCTACCACAAGTAAGAAGAGCACTAGGAGAAACAGCAGGCTATCTACAAACAGACTGGAAGAAAGCTTTAGCCAACACCAAACTTACAGCAAACATAACATCACAAAAATTATCTAACCTAATTGGTAAAACAGAAATGTTTAGTCAAATAAAACAGTTAGATGAATTATCTCCGAAAACAGGAGGCGTAAAGTTTTTGAGATCAAAAGAGTTTGGTATAGATCCAAACACAGGGAAACCTCAAAAAGAAGTAATAGACTACGATGCTCAAGGTAATGCAATAGTATTTAAACAATTTGACGAAGAAACTGCTGGAGCTTTAGGCGGATCATATGCAAGAGCAGATGTATTCGATGCGTTGATGGGAGCAACAGCAGACATGATATCACAGACCTCTGTTTTAGGGAGAATATACACAGGGTTCTTAGCAGTAAAAGCTGGCTCTCAATACGGTAAAACTGTTTTGTCTCCAGGTGCACAAATAAGAAACTTTACCAGTATTCCGTTCTTCTCATTATTAAATGGCAATCTTGGAAGCACAGGTAGATTTGTTGATGCAGTTCAGACCAGCTTTGCAGGACTTCTTGATCCAAAGAAAAAAGTATTAAATAAAAATGCTATACAAGAACTTATGGAAGAGGGCATCATGCAAAAAGGTGGTGCTCAACTTGGCGAAACATTAGAGTTAGCAAGACTTGCTGCTGAAAGAAGTGGACGTATTGCTAAAGTTGGTGGTGTGGTAGATAAAACTGGTATTAAATTTTTTGAAAAAGCTTATGGTATGACTGATGATGCTGGTCGTATTTTCAACTACTTGAATGAAAAAGATAGAATGTTTAAAGCATTCGTAAGAGCACCAGATGCAGCAGTACCGATCGAGTCAGCAAAAAACATAACAAGGTTTGCAGATTTAATACAAGGATCTCCAAGCACTGGAGCTATTATTAAGCCTAGAGATATTATCGAAAGATACGGTGATGAAGCTTTAGAACAATTTGCTAGATCAGAAGCAAGTGAGGTTACTTTAAACACAGTTCAAAACTATCAAAGAGTTGTGCCTGCTGTTGGAGAAATAGTAAGAAGATCTCCCTTTGGTAACTTTGTTGCTTTCCCAGCTGAGATCATTAGAAACACAACCAATGCTCTTAGCAGAGGTATAAAAGAATTGGCCAGTGATAACCCAGAGTTACAAAAAATTGGCATGAGAAGACTTACTGGAGCTGTAGCAACAACAATGGCCATACCTACAGGTCTTACAAAACTTGGTACAAGTTTGACAGGAGTCGATGAAGAAAAGATCGAAGCGTACAGAAGATCTTTCGCAGCACCATGGGATAAAACAGGAACACTGGTGCCATTAGCTTCAGACAAAAATGGCAATCCAACTCAGTTCTTTAACTTTAGTTACATGAACCCATATGATTATTTAAAACGTCCTGTAACTAGAGTATTTCAAGAAGTTGCAAGCGGAAATAGAGATGAAGAATCTTTGCAAAAAATACTAATGGACTCATCTTTTGGTGTAATAGAAGAGATGGGTAAAAGTTTTGCAGAACCTGCGTTATCTGCTAATGCTGTGTTTGAAGCTTTTGCAGGAGAGACTGGCACTGGTAAAAGNATATGGGGAGCAGNTGATTCANCAGGCGATAGAGTTGCCAAAGGTTTATATCATTTTGCAGATACTATCTTGCCAAGCATTAGTCCGTATAGGATCACCACAGATGAATTTAGTGGTAAACCATTCGGTGTTGCACCACCAGAACTTACACCTAAAAACTTTCCTAGAGCTGTATTTTCTAGCACCAATAAACAAGGAGACGATCAAAAAGTATTAGATCGCATGGGTAACGAAATAGATGTTGCTGAAACTTTAGTACAAGCTTTTAGTGGATTCAAAGTTGTCAAACCTCAAGTAAGTAAAACGTTAAGATACAGAGGCTTTGAGGCCAATGATGCTATAAGAGATGCAACAAATCAATTTAATAGATTATTAAGAAGCACAGATAGAAATACTGCTGAACAATACTTGCAAGGATATATAAATCAAAACGAAAAAAGATACAGAGTTTTAAGAGATTTATATACATCCATAGAAGATGCAAGAAAACTTGGTTTATCAGAACAACAAATAGAGAAAGAACTTAAAGATTCTAAAGTTGCTAATTATAAAGATGTTATGAGGGGAATATTTAGACCAATAGATGTTAGCAGAGATCTTGCAACAGCTGCTGAAACAGGACAGTTAACAGGAGTTCTTCAACCAGTTAGCAAAGGAATGTTTGATGCGTCTAGAGAAGAATTAACTCAAGGCTTAACAGGACAATTTATAACACCACAAATTAGAAATCAAAGAGCTAGACAAGCTCTCAGAGAAGAAGAAGAAAGAAAACTAATAGGCTCACCTTAGAATACATCTATCACTAGCTCACATCTAGGATCGTCCTTATCCACCCCACCAAACTTGTAGACCACTTCTTTTATTTGTTTGAAGTCATCGTCTTGTATGATCTGTGCTTTAACCAAAGCATCACAAGCAAACTTATCTATGACCGAACATGGATTGCTTATGTCAAGTCGCCTGTTGCTTCTAGCGTAGTAGGTGTATGTCAATCTAACTGGCTCTGTAAACTTAGGTAAGTCTTGTATCTCTGGTAAGAGATCATCTGAGTATGTCTTCTTTGCTATAGATAAAACTCTGTAATGAGCATTGCGATAGTTGTTTAGATTTAGGATAAACTTTTTTTTCTTTGAGTAGTAAACATTTAAAGGCAGTTTAATTTTTATTTTTTTATTAAACATATCTTTTCTTAATAAATCTGTAATTTGATCTCTACTGAATAGTTTTGTCTTTGTTAATTTTTGATGTTTCATCCTCCAACTTAAATCCCTTTGTAAACTTTCAAATATCCAATCATGAAACTTTTCAGTTGTAGGACACCAAGCAGACTCATAAGCTCTAACCACACAACAATTAATAATTTCATGACATGCTTCCTGTAATTCTTTTGAATTATCTTGCATTATATCAGCCATCTTTTTTGTAAATGTTTTTTCCATGGCATCGCATTTATGGTGCTCACGCCAACCATCTATATATTTTTTTTTCTTCATATAAACTTTTTGCCAATACATATTAAAACGGAGCCCCAGTGTCTACCCATGGTCTAATCTTTTCTATCTTGCCATCAAACAAATGTTTTATCTTATTGTATTGCTCTAAAGCTTCTTTTGGAAAGCCACTGTTAATAACCTCTATCAACTCTTTGCTAGAATAAAAGTTATCTTCTTTAGAATGTTTGCCTTCCGGGACATTGACAAATCGCATCTCATCTTTCTCGTAAATTACTATACTGTCGTCCTTTTCTATGCAGTGTGCTGGTATGAGGCCTGGTATGTAGTTATGATTCTTGCAACCTTTAAGCTGTCTGTCGTTGGATATATCTCTGCCATGTTTATTGCAATGCCAAGTGCCATCTGATCCATCTAGTTTGACTTCAGCAAACCTACAAGATCTGCAATGTATTTTAGGTGGCAAAGTTCTGCCTAAGTAAGCACCCCTTTGTATTGGTGTCATATAGTTTTTAATTCTGTAATCTGTTTCAGGTATGTAGTTATCTGGTGGAGTATCTAAAGACAATATGTTTTTTGCTTTGTCGATTAAAGAATCAAAGAAGTCTTTATCATACTCAATTACTTCAGTGTATAAGTCTGAATTATTTTTATTGTAAACAATGGCAATACAATGCTTGAGTTTCGCAAGACCCATGTACATATGTATTTGAGCAGCATACTCCTCTGACCAGTCGCAATAACTACCCAAGCTTTGTAGTTTATTAAATCTGTTATCGTTTGCAGTTTTAAATTCTAATAGATAAGGATTCTTTGGATCTAAACCTGGTAGCTTTTTTGCTATGCCATCCAAGTGGCCTTTGAGATGACCACCCAAAGCTTTGACTTGAAGCTGTTTACCATCGCCATCCAAATCAAATATACTAGCCCCCGGTATCTTTCTCAGCTTCTTAATTAAATCTTCTTCCACCACATTACCTAAATCCAACAGACGCAATACTCTTGGTTCCCAATCATCTGGCATCAGCCATCGCCAACGCAACCACAATAGTCTTTGGTTTGGATTACCTATNTGACTNATNCCNAAATANAATCTAAGACTTCTTTCTTCTTGTAGCTCTACATCATCGAGCAAGTGGTTTATATCTTTCATAAACTTATCTCCGTTCCATCTTTTGTTTTAACACCAACAACATTCTCATACTTGCCTTGCTTTTGCACAATGATCTCAGAGATAGAATCGAATGCGCCATTCTTAATTAACTCAGCAGCCATCCAAGGTTGAGTGGGCGAGCCCCACTTAGGAGTTATCTTCTTCCACTTACGCACTGCCATATTATGTGCAGTAGGGTGGCCAAACATTAAAGGCATCTTCCTTGAAAAAAACTCGTCCTTAATTGTAAAGACAACTTGACAATAGTCAGCACCATTTCTAGACTTCGTTACATTCGCATACACGTCCGTTACAGTCTTTCTTTTTGGAGTTGATGCTTTTCTTTCATCTGATAAAACAGCTTGCTTCTCGGCTTTTGTACGCCTTGCTACTTGCCTTTCTTTCTTTGTCCATAAAACATTTGTTTTATTAGCCTCAAACTTCTGTCCACATTCAATACATTCTTTTGCTGATGGTGAGTTGATAGCATTACAGCTTGCACAGATCTTAGGCTTGTATCGTCCGGGCAATGCATCACCTGGTTCTACCTCATCTAAACAACCATGGCGTGCAACATTCTCGCCATAGTCAAGCAATAAACAATTCTCTTTGTCATCATGCAATCTCATGCCACGACCACACATCTGCACATACAAGCCAATGCTTTGTGTTGGTCTTAATAAAGCTATGCAGTCTGTTCTTGGAGCGTCCCAACCTTCAGTCAGCACACCAACGTTACATAGCGCATGGATCTTGCCATCTTCGAAGTCTTTTAATATTTGATCTCTTTCATCATTAGGAGTTTCTCCTGTAATAAGACTGGCTTTAATATTGTATTGTTGTAGATATTGAGTCATCTTGGCCGCATGTAGCACTGACACGCAAAAGAAAACAGAAGCTGTTCTGCCTTTGGTGTAAGCGTTATCTATCCAGTCGTTAATAACTTCAATGATGGTTTCATCTATCATGGCTACATCTTCTAATTCTTTTTCCCGGAAGTCGCCATTCTTAAACTTTAAACTAACCTTGACTAGCATCAATGATTGCATCATCTTTAACTGCAAAAGCAGATAACCTTGACAAGTAACCTGTTTCAATCAGCTCTGGGATAGATACACTGTAAGCTATGTCTTTGAAGAAATGATCTTTACGATCCCCATAAATATAACCTTGACCCATGCGATAAGGTGTGGCAGTGCAACCCATAACCTTCATTGGTTTTATGGCTGACAGAATATTTATTATTTTTTTATATCTAGTGAAAGAGTCAGGGGATATGTTGTGAGCCTCATCAATTATCATGTAATCAAAACCGCCTACCTTTTCTAAACGTTTGGGCGAGGCAAGGGTATCACGACTAGCTATCAATATTTGAGCATCATGTTCAAATCTTTTCATGCCAGCAGCTAACACACCTGTGGGTGCACCGGACCACACAGTCTTTAATTTTATTTCAGCTTGAGATACTAGTTCTTTTCTGTGGGCTAACACTAAAAATCTAGCATTTGGATCTTTAGCCAACACCTCTTTTATAAAGTGTGAGAATATAATTGTCTTCCCAGCAGCTGTTGGCAAAGATAATAAAGGGTGTTCTCCAACAGGCCTGCTATCAAACCAATCGTGCAATGCATCAATAGCATTACGTTGATAATATCTAAGTTTCAATTTAGTGAATCGTTTTACCTTTCTCTAACTCTGATAAGAACTCTTCTATGTTAGATGGATCTTTAACAAAGTTATCGTAAACGATTGATGATATTAGTTTGACTGCATCTTCTGGATCATGTGAAAACTTAAATGCAGTTAAGATAGCAAACCTGGTTAATGTTATTACTGCAGCTTTAGTATCTAAGTCTTGTCGAGACCAGTCATCTAAACATATTTCCATGTCTTGCATTACTCTGTCGCAAGTATCTTTATCAAGCAAGTCTTTTGTCATCTTGTTTTTTTTCATTGTTTACATCTACATTTAATAATGTAAGTTTAGCATTATGCATAGACTTGCCTAGCTTGGGTGGTAGTTTATTAATCGTTGTATCCACAGAGTTAACTAGATCTGTCATTGCATATATCAAAGCGTTAGCTTCTCTCTTATCTATATTCATATTTTTCTCCAAAAAAATAGTGAGGTGTTTTGGGGCTTAACCACACCTCAAGGTTAAGACGGAGATATCAACCCCACTCTTCTCTCCCGGAAATAATTTCTTCTATTTCAGTTTTGAGATTATCTCCAAGCCTATCAATTATTTTACATAGACCATCTTTGATTGTGTCATGAACACCAAGGGCTTTTATTTCGCCCTTGATGTCTCCTGACAGACGATTAACTATGGCATTATAACCGTCATATGTGGGATAACGACTAGCCATCATTTATCCCAATCAAAGTCATCCTCATCGTTGGATGATTCAGACTGATCTGTATTCTTACTTGCAACTGGCTTGCTATCACCAGGAATAAATTTGCCAATAACATTTTTATCAGCCCACTTAGTGCCATCGTCTTTGTCTCCACCTANTTCGACACGCAGTGTTGCAAGAAAAGGTACGTTCATCATTTCTTCTAGTTGCTCAATGCCAAAAGCTTCTACATCTGGATCCATGCCCATGGCTTTTCTCCAGTTACGCAATTGACTTTTGGATACATTGAGGCCATTGCCCTCTAGCATATAGTTTTGCCAAACTTTTCTGCCTTGGTACTTAGGTCCGACAACATCATAAGTAACATTAATCATCTTATGACCTTGTTTCTGGGATTTTTTAGCTTCCCATGTGGTAGCAACCATTTCATAATCGCCACCGGGCATCACATCTATACCAGTGTCGTCTTCGACATCGGTTAGATTTAAATTAAATATATCTTCCGCCATTTATTTCTCCTTTAATAGTTTTAAAGATTGCTTAAACGCAGTTAGAAATGCATTCCATTCGAGATCCAAAGGTGCATTACCTAAGTCAACTCGACTCTTAGCATCAAAAGCTGCACTGAATTTATGAAACAACTTTCGTTTGCCATAAGACACCCCTCTAGTTGTTTCTTTAAAACCTTGGCCGCTAGTACGAGTAGATACTTCGTAGTTAGCAAACAGGTTAAAGTCTACCCATTCTTTTATCTGTGAAGATACTTTCTTGTGTAAACTCATTTCCCAACGATCATAGGGCTCACGCTCNGGATCATTGAAAGTTCTGATAGCTACATGGGAGAGTAAGATGATGTGCATCTTTTTCTTTTGTAGCAGATCAAACATTTTAAGGATTCGATTATAGAGTTCTGCTGACTCGGTATAACCTTTTCCAAAACCTAGTGCCTCAATAGATTTTATTGAGTGAATATCACAAACCTTTTTTTGCACAAGCTTTTCAGCCCANTCAGTGGTATCGAATACCAAGGTCTTGTAATCGTGTTCTTCTTCGTAAAGCGTTTGTAATTGCTTGACAATGTCATCGTAGCTCTCGCACAGAGGAAAGGATGGGGCATCAACAAAGTTAGTGCCATCTTCTGTCTTCACAAATATAGGTTTGGGTGCTTTAGATGCAAAGGTTGTTTTACCTATGCCATCTGTTCCAGCTACATTAATCTTTAAAGCCGGGACTTTAATTCCTGTTTCAATAGTATTCAATAGACTCACTCCTCATCTCCTTTTAATGGATCAATAAAAGATATGTAAGGCCTTTCATTAATCTTGGTTGTAAGTGCAGATTCAATCTTATGCCAAGTATCTGGGTCAGCTTCTTGAATCTTTTTGCTTTCTCTGACGTTCTCAACAAACTCTGTCTTAAAAGGAAAGTTTTTTATTTGTGTAGATATATCTTGCAATAACTCTTGATCCCATTTTTTGGTTACTTTGAATTGAACTCTTAAATCTTTAGGGATGACTCCATTTAATGGAACTCGTGTAGATCCACCAGAGTTTGATAATGTTTGTGTAATGGCTTTAATCTCTTCACATTCTATAATAGCGTTGTCTAAATCTTTAGACTCTGCTTTTAAATTAGCTTGCTCTTGTAGATTAATTTTTTTAAGCTTGAGTAAAGCACGCAAGCTCATTGATTCATAATTTATGTCTTTAGTCATATGTTCTCCAAAACAAATACTCTATCTATATTAATGATATAAAATCATTTGTCAACAAATATCTTTACAATTTGTAATGTGTCAATTATGATTGTCTTTTTAGGAGAGAAATGCAACTCAAAGATTACATCGAAAAACGAGGCGAAGAATCTTTAGCAAAAGATTTGAAAGTCTCAGTGTCAACTATCCGGGCTTGGCGTTGGGGTCATAGACAACCCTCAGTAAACCAGGCTAAGAAACTTATTAAAATGACTGGTCGTGCTCTTGATTGGGAGAGCATCTACGGATCTATTGAAAAGGTATAAATGCCTATTGACTTGAACCTCAACACAAAGGGGGAAGAAATCATGGATCACTCTCGCAAAGAGATGCTTATGTCTTTTTATGAGAATCATTTTCATCTCATACCTTGTGGTTCAAAGACAGACACAATACCAGATTACTTTAAACGCAGACATCAATACGAAGAAGATGATGTATTAATAAAACGATGGTCAAAGACACCAAGAGTTAAGTGGTCTAACTACATAGAAAAACAACCCACATTAAAAGAAATTAAACAATGGTATCTACAGTTTCCAACTTGTAATTGGGCAGCTATCACAGGCATTAACTTTGTGGTGCTTGATGCAGATACGCAAGAGGCTTGTGAGTTTGTTGAGTCAGGTCAGATAACAAGAACCACCATGAAACAAAAGACACCTCGTGGTGGCTATCATTATTTTTACGCTATTAATCCAAACCTTAAAGTGAGAAACACCACAGGCAGATTAGATATCAGAGGAGAGGGTGGCTATGTCATGATATCGCCCTCCGATCATTACATGTTTGAAACTGTTGATGGGATTAATATAGATGACATGGACGAGCTCCCTTGTCTTAGCAGTCAAGACATGAAAGTTATCTATGACTTCAATGACACAGGCAAGACTGCATCACAAAACAACAGCTTGCTTACTACTGATGGAGTTGATACTGGTATGCGTAACGATACCTTGGCTAGACTTGTAGGCAAATGGATTGTTGAAGGATGGGGCAGACGAGAAGTTATCATCAAAGCTTTGGATTGGAATCAAACCAACAATCCACCCATGAGCGTACAAGAAGTCTTACAAACTGTTAGCAGTATTTGTGAAGGGCACATGCGAAGAAACCCAGATGATGAACCTGGAATCTTACAATGGAACACGAGTCAGTGGCAGATAGAGTTGACAGAAGAGCTCAAAGAAATCATGGATCAAGAAGACCCACTTGATACCCAAAAGAATGAAGACAAACCAAATAGAGACCCACTCGGACTCAAAAGTTTTTCTGATCCCTTTTGGGATGGCATGGATTCATCACGCATCGAACAGTTTTGGGGGGATGCATTTGTCTTTCAACAATCAAGAGTTTTGCTGTTGGGTAAACCCAAGATAGGTAAATCGCATTGGCTAGGTGCATTCGCATCAGCAGCCACGACAGGCACAGAGTTTATGAATCAACAGTTTAGTAGGCCTCTCAAGGTTATGTGGCTACAAGCAGAGATCATTCATGAGTTTCTTAAACAAAGAATCGACATGTACTATCAACCTTTCATTCATGACCAAGAGATGCTAGAGATAGGCAAGTCTAATCTAATTGCTTCAGGTAGGCTACGCAAGAACCTCATGCGAGACAAAGACATAGATGAGATAGCAACAAGTATTGATTATCACAAACCGGACATAGTAATGATTGACCCTATCATTAACTTTTTTGATGGTGAGGAGAACTCTAACTCAGAGATACATGCAATGCTCTCAAGGGTAGACAGACTCATAGAACTCTTTGGCGTAGCTTTTATTATTGCTCATCACACTGGTAAAGAAAGGGCAGACGACTTGTCGTTCATGTCAGCTCGTGGTGGTAGTGCCTTTGCTGGTTGGATGGATTCAGGTGTCAAGCTGTCAGGTAAGAAACCCAACATCAATGTATTCTATGAGGCAAGGAATGCTAAAGAACCTGAACAACATCTCGCTTACTTTGATTATGACAGGGGATTTTTTAGGGTGGTTGATGCACAAGATTCTCCAGATGAAGTAGAGATAGCAAGAGTTGTGGCATCAGCTATGGATAAGCACAAGTTTTACACACGACAGGATCTCGAACTTCTTGCTCGTAAAGCTTTGAAAGAAGCTGACTTAGCATCAGGAGAGCGAGCAGCAAGATACGCAGTCTCACATGTGCAAAAGTATTTAGGAGATAGAGTTAAGAATCATAATGTTCCAGGTAAGAACACTTGGTATTACTTAGAGGGCAATGAAATGAAGAGGCCTTGGGATGATTAACCTAGACAAGAAAGCTTTGAAAGAAGCTATGGTCGATACATTTACTGGCACGCTTATCAATCTACCTTTGGTTTGGTTGGTGTTGTTTCTGTGCTTGATGGTTACACACAACAGCTTCTTGATATCACTAGCACAGGCAAGCGTCTTAACGATAGTGGCTATCATTAGAAAGTATTACATAAGAGTTTGGTTTAAGAAGAGAGAGAAAGCGTGATAAAGATTTTAGATTTATGTTCTGGGATTGGTGGATTCAGTCTTGGATTGGAGGCAACAGGTGGCTTTGAGACAGTAGCGTTTTGTGAGTTTGATGAGTTCTGTTGTAAAGTATTAAACAAGCATTGGCCTGGTGTGCCAATCTACAATGACTTAAAGGAGTTAGGCAATGATCCAAAAAGAATTATTCAAGAGTTCGACCTCATCTGTGGAGGCATCCCCTGTCAGCCGTTCAGCGTTGCAGGCAAGAAAAAAGGCAAGGAAGACGACAGACACCTCTGGCCGTACATGTATGAAATTGTTAAACACAAAAAACCCACTTGGGTCATTGTCGAAAACGTTGGTGGCTTCGTCAATGTGGCACTCGATGATGTGTGTCTTGACTTGGAAGCCCAAGGTTACGCCACGCAATCGTTTGTTATTCCAGCTTGCAGTGTCGAAGCTCCCCATCGAAGAGACAGAGTCTGGATCCTCGGAAAATTTATGGGCGACACCTCAAGCGATGGACGGAATGAGAGTGAATCAAGTGAGGACAGAGGAGCAGTTAAAAGAGGCGAAGAAAAAGGGAGGGTGCTCGAATCTAAGGGAGCAAGTGATGTGGAGAACTCCAGACGCTCATTGCGGCAGAGGGGGATCGAGCAAGGAGAGAATGGAAATGAAACTCGACAAGGGCATGCCGATCAGCTTGAACGATCAAGTAGCACATCCAAATCTGATGTGGCCCACGCCAGCATCGAGGGACTGGAAGGGAGGATCTCCGGGGACAATCAAGGAGGACAAGAACGGCAAGCCCTATCGAGAGGCAAAGAACAGCAACACCAAGTGGGGGCTGACACTCGATGCGGCAGTGGACTATCAACAAAAGAAGATGTTCCCAACTCCAGCGGCAAGGGACTACAAGGACACAGGGGAGAACACGGACTACGAGAAGCTAGCGAAGAAGAGCAAGCTAGCAGGAGCAGTCAAGAGCAAGATGTGGCCAACGCCAAGAGCATCATCAGCAATGGCGGAGAACATAGAAAGCTTACAGAAGAGAGGGAGGGACAAAGGGAACTTGGAGGAGAAAGTGGCTCTGAAAGAGAAAAAGATGTTTTTAACTCCGGGGGCAAACGAGGATGCAGCAGGGAGGCCTGGAGCAAAGATGCAGAAGATGTTGGGCAACTCTCCGGAGGTAAGGAACACAGGCAAGGGCACACTGAACCCAGAGTGGGTGGAATGGCTGATGGGCTATCCGCCAGGTTGGACGGACATTTCGGATTCGAAGTAGAGCCTGACATCCCAAGGGTAGCGACAGGCATTCCTGAACGAGTCAATCGACTCAAAGCATTGGGCAACTCAATCGTACCTCAGATCGTCAGAAACATTGGACTGGCAATCTTGAAGAACGAGGAGGATGATAGGAGATTATGAAAGAGCATTACAACTTACTAGCTAAAGATAAACAGCTTCTGCCTATGGAGTACATACGCACACCGAAAGAGATATGGGAAGTCTTATCGCAAGAGTTTGCTTTCACGGTGGATGCATGTGCTTCAGATAAGAATCATTTAGTAGATAAGTATTGGACAAAGGAACAAGATGCATTGTTGCAAGATTGGGATCATGAGATTGTTTACTGTCATCCTATGTTTGATAGATACATTCCTAAGTTTGTAAAGAAAGCTTGTGAATCAGAATGTCTTTGTGTTTTCTTGCTTCCTGCTTCAACAAACTCTGTTTACTTTCATCAATACTTTTGGGATGCAAAGCAACACAGACCTAGAGACAATGTACAAGTTAGGTTCTTAGAGAAACCCAAAGGCCTGTATGGTTATCGATTTAATACTGACGATGATATCCCACCCAAGACAGGATATCTTAGGCCGCTCATGGTAGTGGTTGTTGACAATAGGAAGTAAACATATGAAAAAACGTCTTGAGTATTGTAGTTACAGAGAAAAATTTGGTTTGATACCGCCCTCTTCACGCAATACTAAAAAAATATCAAACACTCTTGTATTGACTACGACTACAAAGGGGAATGAAATGAAAGGTCAGGATTGGGAACGTTTCAGAGAACTTTGTTTTGCATTTTTAGATGGAGAGGAAAAAACAGGCATGACTTATGAGGAATATAAAAAGCAAGATGTGGTCAAATAATAAGCAGAAGTGGTTGTGCAATGGGAAAAACGCAAATTGCACAGCCCTTTCGCAAGTCATTGATCTAGCGTTGTTTTGTAGGGTGTGCGGTTGTGCAATTGCACATGCCTGCACATACGCACATGCACCTCTGAAAGCATTGATTTTACTGGTATGTGCGGTTGTGCGCATGTGCATCTCTATAGAGAACTATAGANGGAGTGGCTAAACGCACCCAATCTTCTGATAGAGAATAGGTCAATCTATAGATATAATTTAATGGAATATTGCAGATGAAAATTAAAAAGAAATTAACTAAAAAGCAAGAGAAGTTTGTCGATCTTATGGTGTATCAGGATTACAACCAAACTAAGTGCGCCCATCTTGCAGGCTATGAAAATCCCGGTGTGTCTGCGACTCGACTTTTATCTGATCCTATGTATGGCCATGTGCAAGAAAAGATCAAGCAGCTCAAGGCTGTGCAGAGGAAGAAGAACGAGATAACTTTTGAGGGCATAGCGAAGAAGCTTGCAGACATAAGAGATGTTGCAGTAGCAGATGGTTCATATGGTCCGGCAGTAACAGCAGAAATAGCTAGAGCTAAACTTGCGGGCTTGATGGTGGATAAGAAAGAACTAAAGATACACAAGATAGATCACATGAACCGGGAACAGCTTGAGGCTAGGTTGCAAGAATTAGTGCAAGAGAACCAAATTATTTTAGGTCAAGCAGAAGAGGTTCGACCTAGTCAAAGTCAAGGTCTTCAGGATCTGAAGGAAAAACATGATGAGATTGAGCCAAGCGACCTTGAACCAAACGACCTTGATGACTCTCCTCCTGTTGAAGAGAATTAACTTTATCTTCTGCGTCCTTGATTTTGCGTTTGCAATATTCAACAATCTTCATGCCCTTTTCCCAATCAGTGATAGAGTCTTCTAAGCTTGTTTGCTCTAACTCTAACTTCTTGATTATCTTTTCAAGCTCTTTAATGCCTTTTTCAAAGCTCACTTTCTATCCCATTTACAATGGACTGGATCCTCTTTATCATCTCTTGACCAATTCTTTGAATACACGACAAGTATGGCTGTTAAATTCCATAAAATAAAAACACTAGCAGCCCAGATAATTACTTCTATCATGCAACTCTCCAAACTCTGTAAGAGTTATCAGCTTCTTTCTTGAATGAAAACTTGCGGTCTTTGAATACTCTGGTGTAGAAGTTAAGTCTGTATTTATAGACTTCTTCTTTGGTTAGATCTCCGATGCTGTCGCCAATCTCTAATGTGTCTAAGGCCTCACAGAATGGCGAGTTAAATCTGCGGACTGGTATATTTTTTTCTACTTTAAATTTCACTTTTTCTCCTGGTAAAAATTATTAATTAATTGTTCAGCTTGTTTGTTTACTTGGTCAGCTGCCCACCAAATTTGATAGAGTTCTTCTAGCATTTTACTTCCGCATTTCTTTGTAGAATTGTTCTGCTATTTCAGGCTCTCCAATTTGATAAGCATGAATTGAGTCAATCATTTCCGGGATCTTTATCTCATTGTTAACAATGGATGTAAGTAGGCCTATCTCTGAATCGCCATCAAATTTATCTAGCCAGTCTTTTACTGCGTCAACTGTTATCATTTTGGTATCCCCTGTTTTTATTAATATTATGATTAATCTTATCTCCAAATCTATTATGGCTATCAATTCTAAAACCAATCTCAATACTTGGATTGTCGTAATCGTCTGCCATAGTAGTGCAAATCGGATCGCCCTCTAATAAAGGTATATCAAATCTTTCATCTTCTGTTGCATCAAACTTTTCGGGATAGCTTGGGACTACATAAAAGTCAATCCTGCAATCATCACTTAATCCATTGATAATTTCTTTGAGTTCTCTAATATTCATTATGTTTTTCTCCTATTGATATAATTCCCTGGTTCTCATAAGTTTCATTTATAACTTTATAATCTCCACTAAATAAAAGTTCTTCAGCTTGTTCTTTTGTTTCAGCAATTACTTCAACGTCTTCAACAAAATCGCAAATTGCTTTTATCTTAAATATTTTCATCTTTCCTCTCCTCAGTTATATATAAAGTAAATTTTTCTCCTCTTGGAGAGTCGTGATGAGAACATACAGCTTTAAATATATGATCGTCATTTGTATCTTCAAATATCTTAAAACTAAAGTCTGCACTCTCTGGCGTTAACTCTCGCCATATTTGATCTGTTTTTTTAAGAATAAAAGTTTTTTCTCCTGATAAATTTCTCCAACCTAAATCTTTTCCCTCAACAAAAACTTTTTTGCCTAAATAATTACTAAAGTGATAATCTATATCTAGTTCAAAATCTTCAAACTCTATATCATTTGCGTATGCAGGTAATTCAGCTAATATCATCTTCTTCTCCTTTAAAATTGTGTAATAAATCTGCGTCCTTGTGCGGACTTGGTATGTGTTTTGGTTTGCGTTTGGATCTTAGATACTCAATGTCTTTTGAGTCGTCATTGTAAATTGTTGTGTGGGTAATCACACCTCCGGGAGTTTTGCGCTCTCCGATAATACATTTAACTTTCTTGCGCCAGTTCTCTAACTCAAGAAGCTTCTTATGTTTTTGTATTTTGGCCGTGTGTTCAGTCATATGTAGCCTCCAATTCTTCAAGCTCTTCTTGTTTTTGATATAGCCATTGATGAGCAACACTAGACAAATGCTCAAAGATAACATCAATTATTTGCTCTTGTATGGTTTCTCCGCCTAAACCAGAAGTCATATGCCACAATTTAGAATTGTTTGCGTATATCATTATTTGGTCATAGGTGTAAACAGAAATGTTTGAATCTACATATTCATGTAGGTTATCTCCGTTGCTTTCCAGGATCTCCTCTTGGTTATCCTCTAGTTCTTCTATCAGTTCTTTTTCGATAGAATATAAATCATAATTTTTATCACTCATATTTTTCTCCGTTTATACCTATAAATTATACAGATTTTTACTATAAAAACAACATAGAATTACATATATTAAAAGATAACAACAGATAAAAAAAACTTTACTGATAAGCTGCTTTATTCTCAAAACAAAGACATCTTGACTCAATGATAATATTTTTGCGTCCTTTTGCGTTCTTTCGCACCCCCACACCAGGTTTTGCGACCTATTGCGTGCGGCCTTGCGTGCTTTTGCGTACCCAGTCGTAAGCTTTCCTGGATTCCAGGCCAAAAAAAAGGAGGCCTTGCGGCCTCCCTTAGTGTATTTGCTTTTTGGAGAAAAACAATTTATGAATTTGCGAACCATACCATGTGCGGCCAGTTATGTAAAGACACCGGGCCTTGCGGCCCCTGGAGGAACTATTGCTTGTGGCCTTGTTAATCTGGATCCGGGCGGATTAATTAAACCGTCTTCAATTAGTGCGTGCGCCCTTCGGCCATACCAGCCCTGAAGCTGCCAAGCCAGGCCTGTGTCAACCAAATGTTGCCAGGCCTCCAAGTATTCTTTTTCACTGTAAACACCATCATTGATATCTTCAATGATTGCAATTGCATCATATGATTTCATCTGTGGCCTCCGCTTCAAAACTTGTGTCTTCACTTACATATTCCCACTCTTGATCTTGCGCCAGTTCTTCTGCTTCTTCCCAAGTGCGAGCGTTAACATAGCACACCTCCTTTTTAATGGAGGTGCGTCTTACTTCGTATTCTCTGAATAGTGTTGAGTCTGTCATCCTAACTCCTCATCATCCCATTCAAACTCCCAACCAAGCTTGAGACATAAATTTTTATATGTCTCTCTGCCACATGAAGACATGCGTTGGTATTCCCAACCAAGATCTTCAACTAAGTTTTTTATTTCTTCACTCATGCGATTACCTCTAGTTGAGTTTCACTTAGATTGATGGTTACATCGCCACCACTTGCGATACGCATTAAAGCATCTTCGTCAAAGGGAACATTCTCTGCGAAGTCATCGCCACTAACTTCGTGCGTTCTGTCCCATAGATCATCATGCTTGTCATACTTGGGATTGTATCCACTAGCATAAACAACCTTATTCGATGATGATGGTTTCTTGAGATAAGATTGCATCAAGTAAATGCCCTCGTCTTTAACAAGGTAGAACCCTTTTTGATCTGTGGTTTCTTTACTGTAAGCAATCTTAAAAGTATCAGCGTTCAAGGTCTCCTTCGCAAGAGACCTTAAAGTTTTATTAGATTTGAATTTTAGCTTATGCATTAGACCACCACCTCTGTTTCTTCATGAACAAAACTATTACGATCAATGATTTCTTTTACCATCTCTTCATGATCGTATTCTTTTTGCTCTTCAAAGCCATCGTATGTGTCAGTTCTGTCATAGATTTCTAGACCATCAACCCAATAGACACCATTGTCTAAAAAGCCTAAGTCCCAATCGCCAACATTACTAATGCCAATGGATAGAGTACCACCCAAATAATTAGATATTATCTGCGTCATTCTAGCCATGCCATAAAATTGGTCGTTAGTTCTAACGCCCAATCTTTTTGATGCATCAAGAAAAGCCTCGACTGAGTCTCTTCCACCATTCCAATGAAGATAGATGCAAGGCACCTCTTCTTTTTTCTTTTTGCTTTCTTTTTCTTTGAAAGCTATTAAACATCTGTTTCCCATAATTTTTCTCCGTTTTAGGTTAACAATAATTAATTATACATCGATTAACATATATAAACAAATTAATGTTATAATATTTTTTTAACTTTTATGGAGTGATTATGAAAGAATTAAATAGAAATCATATTAAAGTAGGCAACAAGCTTAGAATTTTAAGTGAATGGATTTGGAGTGGAACAGGCAAGAATGGATTTGAAACTGGAACAGAAAAAAGAAATTCACTAGTAGAGATAACAAAATTATTTGACAACAGATTTGAATATAAAGTTATTGATTGCAAAAGAGAAAACCCTTTGCCAAATTCTGAGGAAAATAAACTTGGTAGAGGTGGCACTACTTATATAATTTTCGATAAAGATGGAAAGCTTAGAGACAAATATAAAGATCAATATTTTATAGCTTAACGCCAGTTCAAAAAATCAAAGGGGCATTCGCCCCTTTTTTTTGGCCTAGCTTTTGCGATCTTGTGCGTTCAATTCTTTTTGCGATCTTCAGCGTTGACTAGTAGCTTGCGATCTTTGGCGTTAGCTTTAGGCCTGGAGAGTTAGTCCCAGATCCGGGAACCAGGCCTGGGATCTGCAAATGAACTGGGCCGCCAGTCCAAAAAAAAGGGGAGCAGTTGCTCCCCTAGTTGGATCAGATTAGCTATTGCCACCTCCCACCGTCAAGGTCTTGCTCTTTCAGATCGAAGTATCCATCTTCGCCTTCAAATTCTACACCCCAATCTAAAGATAGATTATGCTCATCGCAATACTCTTTCATCTTCAGATAGATTTTAGTTGGACATGACCAAGCAGTTAAGAATGAGACATGGAGTTGATTCATATCATCTATGTCAATATCAACATCGTAAGCATTCCATTTGGTATCCCAATTGTCTATGCTCCATCGATACCAATTATCAGCTCCATGCTCTCTAATCCATCGCTTTCTAGTGAATGCATCAGATGGCACAAGGTGGCCATCTTTAAGCATCCAAGGGTCGCCATCGCCAAAGGCAAATGGGTCATCAATCTCTAAAGCTTTCTTTAGGTCAGATGGCATAGGTATCATTGCATTAAAATCAAACTTTCCACTGTGAATGGAAAGCATGGTTTTAAGTTCAGCTAATGCAAGTTGCTCTTTCGAGCAACCTGTATTAGTTTCAACTTCAACAAAGTTAGATGTATGATTTGGCATTATGCTAACTCCTCCTCATCAATAAAGAATTTGATATGAACAAATCCTCCACTCATAGATGAGATTGAATATCTAAAATCGCAAGTCTCCAACCATTTCAAGAATGATTGGAGATTTTTAGTTTGAATAGTAGCACTCATGAGCCAACCCAACCTTTAATTACTAAAGATGAGTAAGCCTTAACTTCTCTTGGGGCAAAATGCTGCAATCTAATATCTGCCATCACTTTATCGCCTTTGAGAATGCCAATGACTTGCTTTCTATCTTTAGTGATAGTTGCATCAACCATGTTGACATCTGACCAATGCTTGAAAGTTCTAGGAACTCCAAAGCCTTGATCTTTCATTATGAGATTATTNTTAATCTCACGCCTTACTTCTGACTTCAACTGTTTTAGAATTTTATCGCACTCCAGAAAGTCCTTGACTTCTTGAGTCCTTGATAATTTCAACTGATGTTGAGTCAGTTTTTTTATTTGGTCTAATTTTTTCATAAAT
>FUFK010896253.1_pt2 | contig 35867 bp, 45 predicted proteins | sample 1021851 | NCBI WGS metagenome assembly FUFK01 (sample SAMEA51879418, study PRJEB19060) | metagenome | reverse complement strand
CCTGACCTTGTTCAGATGGTTGACTTCATGGCTGGGGTACACTCCACCCTTGAGGATTCGTTTGCTAATTACGTTGAGAGATACCTCGGCAAGAACCTTACGAGAGAGAATAACTACACTCCGTTCAGCGTTAAGGTGAAGGTGAAGAACGAAGCTGTTGATGAAGGGTTGCAGATGAGGCAAGCTATCATGGACAGCATGCGCAGCAGCTCCTTGTCTAACGCCAAGAAGGTTGCGGGTTCTTCATACGAAAGAAATCCAAAGAGTATCACGGGCTCTGGCAACATCATTGGTCTTGACTTCACCAAGATTAACGAGCGTACACTTAGAGAGAACACCATCCTGTCCAACACTGTGGGCGAGGTGATGGCATTGCAGTCGGTATTCTCAAGCGACGAGATGTCTGAGCTTATTGCTGACGACGGAGTAAGACAGCAGCTGCACAGCAAGCTGATGCAGTACATCACTCAGGATGCTGGACGAGCACCATTTGTATTCCAGTCTAGGTTCATGGTTGGGGGTAAGAAGTTTAGGAACCCAATCAAGACCATCCGTAATGCAGTGATTGTCAAGGCATTCGGGGGTGTGCTCACTCAAACACTGAAGCAAAGCACGGTACTCCTCAGCACCATGTTCAACTCAAAGGTTCCTACGCAGTCTATTCCATATATGATTAAGACGGTGGGTGAACTGTTTGCATTTGCTGTTCGCAACGGCTTGCTTACAGATTCCAAGATTGCTCTTGAGGCCAACGGCAGATATAAGCTTCTTCAGAACTCACCAGTGTTCTCTCGTGACTATGAGGCGGGCAACATTGACCCGTACACGGGAGCCATTGATACTGAGACAAGCTGGTTCGTTAGAACAAGAGACAAGCTCAATGACCTCGCTCTTCAAAATCTGAAGTCAACAGATAAGGTCGCTGCGATTGCATCGTGGTTCACGTTCTACGGAGACTACCTTATCTCAGAAGGACTCGCAGACAGCTTCGACGATATTAACTGGGAAGAACAAGCTGCAAGCCCTGACCTCGATGCGCTTAGCTACGCTGACTCCATGGTTACCAAAGACCAGGCGGCATCAACACCACGTCAGGCGGCAGATATTTACAAGGATACTGCTGGAGCCATGAGTGCAGTTGTGGCTATGGTTCGTAACGTCATCCTTCCGTTTGCTCGATTTGCAGTTAACAAGAAGCGAAGTGTTTACTCAGACTTTGAAAAGATTCGCACGGGCACCGCTGTGAAAGAGGGGACTGTTGCTATGGCTGGTCACATGGCTGAGCTCGCTACGTTCCATGCCATCGGCAAGATTCTCATCCCAGCAATCGCATCTATGTTTGTCGATGACGAAGAGAAGGAATCTGAGTACAGAAAAAATCCATGGCTCGACATCGCAGGTAGCATGCTCGCTGACATGAACCCCCTCCCACCTCTGGGATACCTTGAGGATGTTGTAAAGGAGATGGCAAACAAGTACATGCTGTTCCCATTGTCCGAAGGGCTTGATGGTGTACCATCCTTCCTCGAAGGAGAGGACTACGACGATAGATACGAGAGATGGAAGAACACTTCTGCCACCATCCCCACATACAGCAGCAGCCCAGAGCTTTCTGCAAGCGGACTGCTTCAGGTAGCCATGGGCCCATACGGAGAGTTTGTGAATGATGCAGCCAACGTAGTCAGAAACCTTATGGAAGATGGCAACAAGGTGTACTCATCTACAGGTAGGGAATACTTTATCAGGCCAGAAGACAAGGACCAAATGGATATGTTCTTTGCCATGAAGTTCCTGATGGCTATGGGACAGATGGCTGGGTTCTCGTCCAAGGAGATTGATATCCTTGCAAGAAGGCTCGACGACATGCCAAGAGAAAGGTCGTTCGGTTCTGAGGAAGAGCTGGCTGCATACGAAATGATTGCTCGCTCTGTTCTTGCAGAGGACAGGGACTTCTTGGCCACCCTTGAGGATGGCTCTGGAATTGAGAGGTTCCAAAGAATCCTTATCGAGAAGCTGAACTACTCACCGTTTGATGCAGAGAAGGCTGCGGCTAAGTTCAAGACGGGCGCCAAGGCTGCAGCTGTGGAGCTGTCGATGAGAGAGATGGACGGGTACGCACAACACATCCGAGACATCCGCGTTATCTTTAAGAATGCTGGCGACGCAAAGGATTACTTTGCCATGGTCAACAACAGAAAGAACTCTATGGATGCAGCTGAGTTTGCTGAGTTCAAGAGTCTGGCTGACCTGTACATGGCAGGCATGCGTAGCGGCACCCTTGAAGAGAGCATGTTCTACAATCTAACAGAATGAAATTAGAAGTATTGAGATTCAGTAGTCAGCAGGACTCCACGTCTGGTATCCTGTTCGACGTTACAAACGGCAGGGAGTTCCTGTGTTACACATTAGAAGATGAAGATAGAACCGAGAAAGTTGCTGGAGAAACTCGTGTCCCCAGCGGAACGTATGCTGTCACTCTACGCAAGGAAGGTGGCTTCCATGAAAGGTATTCCCATCGCTTTAAGGATATTCATCTCGGCATGCTTTGGGTTAGGGACGTTCCTGGTTTTGAATATATACTTGTTCATTGTGGCAATACTGATGAGCACACTGCTGGCTGTCTCCTGGTTGGGGAAACTCAGGAGTCGAATCTCAAAAAGGCTAACGGCTTTATTGGCAGAAGCACCCAAGCTTACTTCGACCTTTACCCAAGGGTGGCGCAAGCTATTGAGTCTGGTGAAGAAGTAACAATCACATACACAGATTACGATGGCTGAAAGGAAGAAGATAAGAGACACCAAGCTGGGCCAGTGGCTCAAGAAAAAAGCGCCCGACGTACTGGATACTGTTGGAGACTTGCTTCCAGACAGTGGTGGCCTTGGCATAGTTAAGAACCTGCTTGGTGGTAAGCCCGACCTCGACCCCGCTGAGGTGCAAGCGAGGCTTGATGCTGAGGTTCAGTTCCAGAACAACGTGTCCGAAAGATGGAAGGCAGACATGGGCAGCGATGTCAAGCTTGCCAAGTACATCAGACCCATTACTTTGATTGCATTGATGGTCATGTTTATGGGGACGATGATTGCAGACTCCCTTGATTACCTGCCATTTAATGTAAAGAACAGTTATGTATCTTTGTTAGAGATACTTATGCTCACTTCCTTCGGTGCTTACTTCGCGGGAAGAACCATAGAAAAATCCAGACGATGAAAGAAGAAGACTTCAGCTGCGACTTCCTTGACAAGGACAAGCTAAAGGTACAAGAGGACAAGATTAAAAGCGGAGAGCTCGTTTGCAACAGCGAGAACCCCGAGGAGTGTGAGGCCTGCGGCTCATAATAGATAAGTTATGCTAGACAACTTGAGCCATTTCGAATTTCTTACTGTAGCAGGAGCACTTGTCATGGGCTGGATTAAGTTCCAGGCAGATTACAACAAGCTCAGCTCTCGTGTCTATGCTCTGGAGGCAGACAACAAGGAGTTTAAGGATGACGTCAAGCAGTTGCTCAAGGACATCCAGGAAATCAAGTTGCTTCTGGCCAAGAACAAGGTGGAGTAATCACCTGAATATGGTGACGTGACCAACCATGCTCACCGCCTTTGTAGACCTGAACGTAGTGCCCCGTATCTTCCAGGTGTAAACCCCATCTGATACGTAGGATTTGTCACCTCCAAGCCACCAGTCTTCGGGGTCAAAGCTCATCCACACAACCTCACCCCACCTGTTGTATACTTGAAGCTCCCAATCCATCCAGCACTCAGACCTTGTGATGGGTCTCCATCTGTCGTTGACTCCGTCGTTGTTGGGTGTAAAGGTATTCGGTACGTGGATGCAAGGGTCCTCACAGTCTGGGTTGTTGGGCAGCGGAGGGGGAGGAGTTGTTGTGGTGTCTGTTGGCTCGGGGTCTACAGGTGGCGGAGGTGGGTCGCACGCACCTTCAAGGGAGAACTCCAGCCAGTTGTTCCAGATGTCCTCGTCGGGGTATGGAAACCCACCTAACCCTTCGCACGAACCGTCGATACAGCCGCTGTCGTTTATCTGAAACACAGTAAGGACAACGCATTCTTCAAAGAAAGAGCCCTCCTGAAGAGCTCTTTCCCAACACTCAAGCGTTCCACTACCAGCCATTGGAGTGTCTTCAATGATGTTGAACAGCAGGGTGTCACCAGTCTGCAGTATGTTGTCAGGCCCCTCTCCAATGCTAAACCCAGGAAAGTTTAGAGGATACAACAGCTTCATCCAGTCGTCTTCAGGAAAGCACGGCCATGGATTGTTGTCGAGTGGAGGGTTGAATCCCAGTGCGAGGATGAACTCTCCAATGCTGTCGCTAGGGGAACCACAGTACCCCCCGTTAACAGTGATTAACAAGTCGGTTGAGATGGGGTCAAAGCCAAGGATTTCTATGTCGCACTGGCCGTAAGAAAGCAAGGGAAGAAAGAACCAGATGAGTCTTCTCATTGAATAAAGATTTTTTTGATGAGGTTATCGTACTTCAGAATATATACACCAGTCGGCAACTGGTCGAGGGGGTCAGTAACAACCCTGCCTGTGATATCAAACACAACAGGTGTACCAAGAGGTTGCTCTCTGACAGCATCGAAGGTGCTTGACAGAACGTCTCCCGATACAGACGGGCAGCCCCCCACGTTAGCAAGCATCATGAGTAAGTCCCTGACTCCCACAACCCCGTCGCCATCAGGGTCGTAATCACAGTCACCAATGCAACCGTAGTTTCCAAACATGATAAGGATGTCGTTGTTCCCAATCACACCGTTGCCGTCGTAGTCCATGGGGCACACGGGTTCAGGATATACACACCACTCTTGTTCCCACTCAAAAAACTGCAGCCCCCATCCCGTGGCAAACACTGTGTCCTGACCAATCCTTCCGACGATACCCTCAGACCCGATGTCACAGATTCCGTCATCATCAAAGTCAATCGTACAGAACCCGTCGCCCGCACAGTCTTGAGCTGCAATGGTGTAGCAACCCTCATAGACACATACCTCGTAGGTGTACGTGGCCTCCCCCGCATTGTAGTAATCCTCAACCAGAATCTCCCCATCACCATCCATGAATTGCCATCCAATGCAAGCCCAGAAATCTTTGTGGATGTCGATAGTAAGAAGGTCNCCGTCTTGATAGTCTAATGGCCANTACCCAGTGTTATTGTCGGAGTATTCATCCAGGGCACTGTTTACCTCAACCTCAAACCCATCAGCCCCAGACACCAACACGTCACTGAATAGAACAGCGACACCAGAGCCTGTTGTCAAATCATACAGCGGCTCCGTGTACTCTACACCACCACACGTAAGTACCACCTCAGCAAAAGGGGTTGATTCGTTGCCTTGGTTTGTAATCGTAACCCAGATGTCTTGGTAATCAGTACACCATTGCTCACTGTAGAATGTGGATGTAATTGAAACGTCGTAATCAACAGGTGCTATGCACGCATAGGAATCTATCAGCTGTTGCTTTTCATCTAGCAGGTGCTCCCACATGCGTTCCGCCTGCCCAACGCTAAACGTTTCCCTGCATGTCTCGCTCGTGTAGTCCATGAAGTTCTCGACCATAGCGTCATCACACCCACTGCTGGTAGAGCATCCTTGATTGGACAGCGTTGGTGGGGTGTCGCAAACCAGGTCTCCCTGAGTTTCACAGTTGGTCTCGATACAGTCGTTGCTGTTGGAGAAAGTGTGGTACAGGTTGAGGTGGTGTCCCATCTCGTGAACACCAGTCTCCCCCTGCTCTCTACCAGATTTAAGAGTACCCGTAGTTCCTGTTACGTTGTACAGCTGAACAATACCATCACCACACCCACCGTTAGGTCCGTTAGCAGACCCTCCAATGTAAGCGTAGCCCTGGATTCCGCCGCCCCCATTGTTACCCTGAATCTCAGAGACAACATAGAAGTTGATGTACTCGTCTGGATTCCAACAGCCGACCGTAGACTTGAGAAGGTTGTCGCTCACCCCATCAAAGAAGCTAGAGCTGGTGATACCCTCTTCGTCGTACAAATCCCCAAAGAGCTGGACCCCATTGTGTCGGGTAATCCCGTTGGTTGGATTGCCGTCAGGGTCTCGTGAAGCCAAACAGAATTGAATCTTAGTGTCGACACCAGGACCCCATCTAAATCCAGTGTCAAGTGCTGGGATTTGAGACATCACCTGCTCATCAGATATGTTCGTCACATCAGCCTCCCCCTTGTGGACAATGTGAAAGACCACAGGAAGAGTGACTGGCTCCATGTCGTCCAAGTCAACAGATGACCTGCTGTGAAAGCCCATCATCCGTGGCTCAGGTCGCTCTAGTTCGACGCATTCTTGAGCGCTAACTGATTGAAAAACAACAAGTAACAGTAGGGATAGATATCTCATCGGTAAAGTTTTATGCAATAGTAAAAGTACGAAAGACGACGAAGGGGCCACGCAACATTATGTCACGTAACCCCCAGGTTGCGAAGTTCCACAGCTACTATCCCTGTGTAACGGAACTAAGATAGGTTATCGAGCCGACACGAACACAGGCGTCTTGTCCCCAACGTATGAACCAATGACGTTGAACTCCATGAACTCAATCGCATCTATGCAGGACATCTCGTCCCGAGTCATCAGTATCTCGATGCAGCGTTCGTAATCGTACACAGCCACGATGTTGGCGCCGTGTGTGTGACCAACCAGCGCATCCTCGAAGCCGTCGGCAAGCAAGCACTCGTTGTCCTCAAGGACCTGCATAATCATTTCGTCTCTCATGGTTCTCATTCCTTTGTGAAACTCTTCAGTCATCTGTCAAATCTTATCTGCTTGATGTATCCGTTTATTGCCCTGTCCTTCATGACCTCTGATTGAGGGGCGAGCCAACCCTCTGCATTGTTGTCCCCCGTTGTGCTGCATGGAACGATTCTAAACTTCTTGCTCTCACACCAAAGAATCAATGGCTCCAGGTAAAACGTGTGTGCGTAATCTCCAGTGTGCCTTCCCTCTTTGTCAAGCTCTTTCATGATGTAAACAAAGATGTCTGCCTCACCGAGCGACGAGTACAGCCCACACTTCTCATTCCTAGTTTTAGACCAGTACTCAAAGAAAAGGTTGGGAGACTTCTGGTGGTCCTTCATGTGGAAGTACATCCATGCCTTCTGGTCGTACTTAACCTCGAACCTTGTGCCATCCTCAATCTCCAGGTCCCAGTACAGATTCTTGCCAGCCCTCTGGTCGTCAGAGTTTGTGACGGTGTGCTTTCTGGACACGAGGTAATCCTCAAACATCCGCTCACCCTCTTTGCCGTAGCTCAGTGCGCCCTTAAAGTTCGGCTTCATTGTGTTCTTCGCAGGCGGTGGTGACAGTGTCAAGCTCGATAGCCACAGTATTCTTGAACGTCTTGACCAAGTCAAGTATCTTCATCCAGTTGGTGTGTGGGTGGCCACACTCTGTGTGCAATGCTTCGTACAGCTCGGTTGCTTCTCGATGTATGTTCGAGGTTGATGTGAAATAAATTTCACTGAGAGTTTCTAATTTCACGGCGGATTGTTTGGAGGGTTTCGTCTACTTGTTTCTTGTTCTTCGGGATGAACAACATGTAATCATCCATCCCGTGGTCAACCAGATACTTCAAGAACATCTTCCACCTGATAGGGAAAGTGTGTTGTGATGGTACGTAGCCCTTGGTCTCGATGACAAACTTGTGCTTGTGGGAAACGAAGTCTGGGGTGTACTTCACCTGCAGAACTGCGTTGCCTGTAGCGTTCCTCATGTAGTCCTTGNCCTTGGTTGACTTGTAGTAGATGCCTGGATACCTAAATCCGTCCTGTACTATGAATGTCTCTCCCTCGTAAACGAAGTCGATATCGAGCTCCTTAAGTTGGTCATAGCAATAAGTCTCAAGGTTGGACTTTAATTGCTTGCCATCCCGTCGGAGGTTCCTGGTCTTGGCAGTCTTCTTTCTTGGTCGCGTGAGGTTCTTGCGTGGCTTCCTCGGCATGCGGAAAGTTTACAAAATATCGGGGTGAATCTCAGACTGCTTACCCACAACTTGTTCACCTAGTGGAGAAAAGAAATCTTGCACTGGCCCCTCAAGGTAGAACGCGCTGTTGGTCTGGTTGAATCTGAAGTACAAAGGCTCAGCGTATGGAGTAGGCGCCCCGCCTGTGTCCGTCTCCCTCACCTTGCGAACGTGCATCTCTGTGCAGAACCTAACGTTGGGGTCAACGTGCTGCACCTTGCGGTGAAGGGTGATGAAGCAGTCCGCTCTGTTCACCCACTTACCTCCACCCTCTGTGTCCTCTGCGTATGGGGCACGGGGATATCCGTCAGGGTCTTTCTGCCTCTGTGATTCTGTCACGCTGTGAGCGTTGACCCACACGGCCACACCCAGCCTGTTGCTGAATGTCAGGAAGTCAGAGGCAGCCTCGTAGTGGTACTCGTGGGAGTTCAGGTGCTTGCCCTTCATGCCGTCGATACGAAGGCTGTTGTAAGGGTCGATGAACAGCCCGTCGATTGCCTTGTTTCTGTGCAGCTTCTCAGCGTACAGCAACACGTCTGTGTAGCTAAGCACCTCATCGTTCTTGATGACCACAAAGTGCTCCTTCACCCACTCGTATGCACGCTTCTGCTCTTGATAGCGCATGCTTCCTACGTGCTTGTTGAGGCAGAACTGCATAAGCTTCATCTTAATTGCAGCCGTGCTGTTCTCTGCGCTGTAGATAACCCACCTCCATCCGTGGTTCATGCTGGCACTGACCATGAGGAACAGAGTAAACGTTGTCTTTCCGATGTTGCTGTGCCCGTTAATCATAACGAACTCCTTCTTGAATCTGAAGTTGTCGTCGACCCTGGTGTTGCCTGTCGACAGCCCCACCTCAATGTTACCCTGCCTGTACTGGTCAATCCACAGGAAGTCGGCATCGTCAGAAGAGATGAACGACATGTCACCGTCTTGGAGAAGGATGTCCCTCTTAATCTTCTCCTCGTCTTCAATGACCTCCTTGATGGGCATGGTCTTGCCGTGCTCGATGCCATCCCTGATGGTACGACGAGCCAACTCCATGTTGTCAAGGTCGTGCTTCTCAATCTCCCTCTCCAGTACGTAGAAGGCTACGTCCTCCTCAATCTTACCTGCAGCTACATACCCTCCGATGAGGTGAGCTGCCCTGATAAGGGTGGCGTGCTTCTCACCATCCGAAGCCCTGTTAATCATGCGGGCTGCGATGTTCAGCTTCTCGTAGTCTGTCTTGCTCTGAATGTCGAGGACGTATTCGTCGTTACGCTTCTCGCTCATCATACCAGTGAATACCTCGGCACTATCTCTGACCACGATGTCTGGGTCGCATGACTCAAAGCAAGCACGAGACTCGTTGATGCCAGTAGCGTCTACCTCCAGCCCATACTGGCTGTCAAAGTATTTCTGCAGACTACGGAAGTGGTCACGGTGACGTGATGGTTCAGCCACTTCGACGAGAGCCTTGATGCCGTTACCACTGGGGCTGACCCAACAGCTACGGACATACTTGTCTGAACCGATGACAGACTTGGCTCTGTCTACATCTACGTGGTCAAAGTCCAGTACGATGTACCCGCTGTGTCTCTTAAGCTCATCGTCTTTGCGTCCGCTGAATTCACCAGAGAACAGCACGATGGGTAGCTTGGTCTTCTCTTTCTTCTCACCCTCTCGGATGCGTTCAATCCTCGTTGTGTGCTTCCCCTCCCTGATACGTTGAAGTGCTGTTTCCAGGCGGATATACGTGGGCTCCTGCACTTGGTGAATGGAAGGGAAGATGGTTACGATTGGGTTGCTCATCTTGTATCGCTAGTTCTAGTAGTATTAAGTATCCAATTAAATCTCTGATGACGTCCTCATCTTCAGTGGCTTCGTCGTAGTTCTTCATGCGCTTGAGCTTGTCGTCTATGCGCTGAAGCAATCCTTCGATAGGGGTTGCCTTGCTGAAGATGTTCAGGGGTTCTAACGCAGAGTCCCCGTACTTATTGTTCTTGTCTATCAAGAACTCTGCGATACTCTCGCACTGGTCCTTGATTCTTTTCGATGCGTGCTCTGACATTGTTGATGGTTTCTTGGATGTTGTTAAGCGTTCGCTGCAAAGTCTCTAGTTCTGACTCGCTGTTGATGTAATGCCTGTACCTCCCGATGGGGTGGAAGTTCATCTCCTTCGCAACCTCCGCCACAATGCGTGTGGCTTTCTCGTAGCACTCACCGTAATGTGAGCTGTAGGATAGATACATCTGATGGCATTTGATGGCGTGCAGTACGGTGGCGTGGTCCTTCCCGAACATGGCAGCACACTCTACCCGACCGACGAAGGGGGATGCTGCATTGAACAGGGCAGCCCTGGACTCTACGTAACCGCGCTTTCTGTTCTTCATCCACCGCCTTTGGGACGTCCTGCTCAAGTGCCCAATACCAATCTCCTCAAAGTATCTCTCTCTGATTCGGTGTAGAAAAGGGTTTGTGTTAATCTTCTTCATGGTTCTATTTTATTGAGGGCGGAGGGGAATCGAACACCTCCAAGCACCATGCGCCCTGATTCGTTCGGAAGGCGGGACTTGAACCCGCATGTGACCTGTTACTCTTTCGACAAGGTATAAGCTTGAGGAGATACTTCCGATGTTTACTTGTCTTTCCAAGCTGTCAGTCTTTGATATCCATAGAGGCATAATGTCCGTCAACCTTGCAGACCTGTTTAATCATCAAGCCCCGTGAGTACAATCCAACCAATCACTTGGAACACCTGGGCTTACGACTGGATATCCCACCTCACCCGACAAGGTAGAGTTCTTTTACCCGCAAGGGCTAAAGTAATTGGGATGTACCCCCGACAGGATTCGAACCTGTGGCCGTCTGCTTAGAAGGCAGATGCTCTATCCANCTGAGCTACGAGGGCAGAAGTAGGGTGGCTTTGTTTCCTAGGGCCCAATACATAGGCCCGTTGCAGGCTCTCCCTGCACACCATGCGCCACCCCAGGGTCAGAACGGCATGCCGTCCGCTGACGTTTCAGCTGGCTTTTGAGACTGCCAAGACGCGGGGTCTTCGATGACAGCCCAGGCATTGCCTTTGTTGTTCTGCTCCTTGTTCTTGGTGATGTTCACCTTGATGTAGACGTTGCCCTTCTCAGTGGCGAACTGCTTCATCTGCTCCAACTCAGACAAGCTGAACTTGACTTTGAGTGAGACGTGGGGTTCTACGTATCCGACGTAGTTGTTGTTTGTGTCTTTCGACATGGCTAAAAAAATTAAGGGTTTAATGTATTGACAAAGTCGTTGTACTGGTTTCTAAACGCAGGAATCATCATCTTATTGTCCCCGTGTACTCGCAAGAACCACAGCTCGTTGCTTGTGCAGTTGAGCGGGCCATGCAGCTCCGTGTATGGGACGTTCTTGTCTGCCACTAGGTATCGTACAACGCTGCATTTAGCATCCCATAGTGGTGTCTGAAACTTGGTGGCCTTGGTCACGTCGGCGCCGAAGTAATTGTTGGCCTGCTTGATGATGTCCTCTGTGTTCATATCTCTTGGTAATTGTAGTATGCGTCGGAGATAAGGTTGCCGTCAAGGTACTCCCGAATCTTCTCCACTGCTGTGTTAAACTTTCTTTCTCCAGACTCAAGAGTCTGTGGCGATGCCTTGTATACACCGACAGCATAGGGGAATGCCTTCTCCTGTACCACCCAGTAGTACTCGTCTACATCGAAGACTCGGCAGTAGATGTAAGCTTGGATGTCGTATCCGAACTTAAACACATCGTACTTGAATCCACTCATGCGTTGGGTGGTCTTGCTGTCAGAGATGTAGCCATCCCCCTTGCAGTCTAGGAATCCACGGACAGGAATGTCATCTCCTTGGATGCCCTCTATGAAGTTGTTGAACTCTACCTGATAGTCTCCCTTGAGAAACTCATCTCGGACAGGTGTTCTGTCCATGCGCTCAATCATCTCCAATGCTTTCTTGTAGTCGTTCTCATTGACCACAACCTTGCCTTCGGTGGTTGCTTGGATAGTCTGCTCCTTCAACCAGTCCTTGTACTTCTTCGTAGCTCGGGGAGACTTGCCTCCAATCTCTGCCACAATCTTGTCATCATTCATAAGAACGAACTCGTCAGAAAATAATTGTGGCTCGAACAAAAGCTTGTCGTAGATAGACCCGAACCGAAGAGCGTCGCTGTCCTTACGGAGTCGTCCCTGCATGTACATCTCCCATAGCTTGATGTCTTTGAGGGCCTCCTTGCAGGAGGAGTAAGACAAGTATCCCTTGCCCACTCGCTCCGCAAGTTTGTTAGCGAACTCCATCATCCGCATGCAGCTTTGAGGATGTCGTTCTGCGCAGGAGTCATGCGCTTGCCGTGCTTCTCATCGACAGCTTGGAAGGCAGCCAGTGAGTTCTTACTGCTACGAATGTAGTTCTCCAGCTGTTCCATCTCCTCGTCGCTCAAGCCAGAGGCAGTGGCCTTCTTTGATGGGGCTTTCTTTGCGGGAGCTGTACGTCCATGACTGTTGGTTGCATCGCTGTCCTTGGTATCGTCGATGCAGAACAATCCATTGAGGGCATACTTACGGGCATAACTAGACGCAGAGCCAGTAATCTGTGAGGAGTCCATGCCCTTCTTGTTCTCTTCTTCTCGGGCAAACCCATTGGTGAGGATAGAGTGACCCTCTGCGTTGTGTACTGACGCTGTCGCCTTGACATACACACGACCTCCGACCTCTGTCATATCATCGGTGATGGTGAGTACAAGCTTGTGCTTCTTAAGCAATGGCTTGACAGCTTCTAGGATGTCCTCGCATGAGCGGTATTTGTATCCACCAAACTTGTTGGTCTGTCCCTTGGGTGCTTTGAGCGAGGACTGGATGGCGGCCATGGATTCTACGATGGCCTTGGGCTGGGTTGTTGTGTCTTCTGACATGTTTATTTGGGTTTGAATTTTAATCTATCGGTAGTTCTATCTTTGCTCCCAGAGCTCTCTCGCTTGCTTGACTTGCGACCATCAAGCTGTGAATGAACAGCTTCTTGATGATGTACATCGGTAGCCAAAGGACGAGACTTATTAGTAGTGCTGTTATCAGCACCATCCAATGCAGTATCTTCATGGAGTTTGTGTTTTAGGGTTGAAATCAACAGCTTCTCCTGCTTCTGTATGGAGCGAAGCAGTATCGCTTGTTTGATTTGTTTTACAAAGTTCGGAAGTATTCTGTTGAAAAGCAAGGTTGCGTCTGTTAATTTTGTTTAACACTGGGGGGATGACTTGTTGAAACCCCATGTGGTCAAAGGAATCCATAACGTTCTGCATCTCTCATAATTTTTGTGACTTGAAACATGAAGTGGTTGGCAGCACCTCGACCATCGGTGTAGGGTTGCTTCATCACGTCCATCTTGACCTTGTGTGCTCGCGCAATCTTGTCGAACATTTTGGCTTTGTCTTCAAGGGTCATTAAGACTTCGTGTGGGAGTGGGCTATTCATTGTTCTTTGATTTTAGTTAGACTCTTGTTCAGCTCTACGATAACGTCTTCTGAGATGTTCTTATTGTGCAGGAAGGTGTCGAGGTTACGGCACTCTTTGACAAAATCTGACGCCCTTTCCTCACACGCCTCCTGTGCGTAGCGCAACCTTTTCTGTGAATTCTCAAGGGTGGTGGCGCTGGAGTCAACCATGTTTCGGGCAGTGATAACGCTACTGACGCGACGTTGCATCTCGTTGGCAATGTCGTATGTCATGTCACTGCCTACCACTTCCCATCCGCGACCCACCTTCTCTTCGAGCGCCTCTCCGTTGTCGGGAGTTACCTGAAATGAAACCCAGTCTGGTCGGGTGTGACGGATAACAGAGTACGTCTGCTCCTGAACCTGCATCACCTCATCCAAGATGGACTTGAACAGCTCATCTGTGATGAACCATCTGTTGAATACAATCTTGTTGTTGGGCAGTTGGCCTCGCTCGCGGAGCTCTGTGAGCTCTCGCTTACAGCGTTCCTCGTTGAGGTTGATGAGGTATGGCAAGCCAAGGGCAATCTCTTTGAGGGAGTCTGCTGTGGTGACGTGCTCGTAGTCCCCTGCCTTCTGACCGAAGTTGTCTGACACCTCACCCTTGAGTACTGTCAGCATGAAGTAGCCGTCGTACTTGAGGACGTATGCGTTGCGAACCTCGCAGTTAAGAACACGACGCGCACCTCCTGTGCCAGTGACGTCGAACTTCTTGTCGAAATTCTCGGCCAATCGGTAATCGTTGCACGCCTTGTCGACGGACTGCTGAACCAGGTTGGCCACCTCGTTTACGTATTTGCGAACCCGAACGCCAACGTCGGTATTCATCTGTCGCTCTCTCCAGTACGCATCTCGCACTAAATCGTTGGCCTCCTCTCCGATAATCTCCTCCACCATGTCCTCTGCCTTGGAGCGGAACCTCCAGTAGTTGTGTTCCTTGTAGGTGTACAAGTTGTACTTGTAGTCGTCAGACGCAATGTACTTGTTGGCCAAGCGCGTTGCTGATGGGAGCTTGTCGACAGCTACCTCGGCTTGTTTGATTTGTTCTGTTGTGTATTCCATTGTGTATTGTATTGTGTTCTGTTATTAGAACGGATTAGTGTGTGGGATATTGTGTTAACGGATGTTAAGACATCATCTCTGTCAGTCTAACTCGGATGACCATGCTTGATGGTCTGCCATCGTTGAATACCATCCAAGTGCGTGCTTCATCCTTTCGTGTGAACAGAGGAGAGCCATCGTAGATTCGGTCGTCTATCTCGTTGTAAACAGTCCAGAAGATGTCATTCTTCATCGCTCACGGTTTGAAATTCAACGCCATCGAGTTTGTTTTCTGCCTGTGCAACAGCTTCATCGAGGGACTCTACGAAGTATCGTAGCTCGGTCAGCATGTCCTCGGTGGACATTGCGCGGACGCAGTTCTTAATCTCATAGAACAGGTGGCCGAAGTCATCGACAACACGGGCTGTCGTTCCGAGAGATGGGGCGCAGTCCCACCCATCGCAGGTTGTTTTCTTGATAGTGCTCATTGTGTATTGTGTTTAAGGGTTTGTATTTATTCAACGTGGGAGGTGTCAGTTTATTGTGTTAATCAGTGTTAACGTCATCGAACTCTGCTGACTGCTCGAACCCCTCATGAAAGTGGTCGGGGAAGTCACATGGTTCTGATGTGTATTCGCAGAAGGGACAAGTGATGTCACCTTGGAACGATTCGTGGATTAGGGTGCTTCCGCAGTTCCCGCAGTCCACAAGGTTGAGCCCTGCCTCCTGCATCTTGTATTGCAGTTCAGTCTGCTGTCGTAGTCGCTCCTTCTTGGTCATGATGTATTGTGTTTAAGGGTTTCTAGTATTAGAACGTGTGCGCTCTTGGTTTATTGTGTGAACGAATGTTAAAACGTAGCCCACAGCTCCTCAACGCTGTACTTCCTGTCCAACGCTTCGATGATGAGGTCTTGCGCCTCGGGGTCAACGCCCGCGAACAGCCCGTAGGCCTCCACCAACTCGTCCTTGCCCAAGTCGAGCTCGATGAATGGGTTGGGTGTGTTGTCGTAGATTCTCATACGAAGTCGAGGTTGCAGGTGATGTCACCTTGGTTGTTGAGGTATCCTTGGAGGACGAGGTTGCGTGCGCCACGCCCGTAGCTTCCTTGGAGTTGGTTTACGAGGCCTGTCTTGATGAGGTTGGAGAACAGGACGATAGTGTCTGCGTTGCTCAACTCACCTGATTCAAAGGCNATGATGGTGGTGACGAGGTCACCCTTGGTTTGCTNTCGATTAGGCATNGGTATTGTATTTAGTGTTTGCTTGCTTGATNAAGTCCATGACGCACCCGATGGTGAAGAAGGGTTTGCTGTCAGACAAGACACCATCTACCTTGCCCTTGTTGAGCCGAACCACAGCAATCTCGGAAGCGGAGTCGGCAATCTCAACCATGGAGATGCCAAGCGTTGGTGAGAGAGGAATGATTACTTGCGCCCCCTTGCCGAGGTTCGTCCGAAGACTGATGTTGAGGTTTTCGATAGTCATGTGTATTGGGTTTATAGTATTAGAACGNTNTCGTTCTGGGGTTATTGTNTCTGAATTGTAAAAAAGTGTTAACNCAATGATTCTGGTGTGTAGAGGTGACGAACCATCAGGAACTCCCTCCATGTCCACCCCTTGGATGGGCGTCTCCCGTCCTCGAAGTACACGATGTTCTTCCAGACCTGAATGAATGGGTACGAGTTTTGTGGGTCTCCGTCCTGCAGGATTTTGTGGATGGCAGAGACTGCCTTGTCATAGCTATCGTAGAGGCCGAGTTCCTTGTCTCCGTCCTCAATCAAGAATACGTTGTTGTAGGGCATTGTGTTTTAGTGTTTCTGTTAGTAGAACGTTGGTGGGGAGGACCTTATTGCCCTCCCACTTGCCAACTAGTGTTAATCTCCGAGGATGCAGTCGACAGCTTTCATGGCCTGTGTGCATGCGCTCACGAGGAACTTCTTGTCACTGCCAATCTTGGAAATCCATCCATTGATGTAGGCCTGCGAGTTCGTGTGGTCAGACTTGGGTTGGATGCCCACGATGCCCGTCAGGAACTGCGCACCAACCTCTGCGACCAACTCCTCCTTGCTGTAGTTCTCGTCACCGAAGGAGTTCATGTCCACCAAGGTCTTGCGATTCAACAGCGTCTCGTGACCCGTGCTGTGTGTCAACTCGTGGAACAACACCTTGTAGTAGTCGTCAGCCGACACGAAGGTCTCCATCTTCGGCATCTGGACGTGATGTGTCGCAGGTCTGTAGTACGCCTTGTCTCCACCCTGCTTCAAGGTTGGACGTCCGTTGAACTGCTCGTAGATGGTCTCTGCCTTCTCGATGGGCGTGACAACGTTGCTTCCCTTGACCGATTCCCGCATGGGCTCGATGTCGTCGCACTGGGCGATGTTGAACACGTTGTAGGCGCGGAGGGAGAACAACTTCTCGTAGGTCAATCCCACAGGTATGTCAGACTCCTTCTTGTACAGCTTCCCGTCCTCTCCCTTGAAGAAGATGTTCCAGAAGATGACCAAGGCAGACTTCTCTCCCTTGCGGACCTGACCACCAAGCTTCTCTGCCTGCTTGTAGGTCAACCACTCGTTGTGGTCGTAGCCTTTCTCTTCCATCTCTGCGAAGAGCATGAGCACGTTCATCCCCTTGTACGGACGACCAGTCGCTCGGTTGATGGGGGACAGCCCACCAGAGCCCTCCCATGGTCGGAACCATGCCATGCCCTTGGCCTTCAATCCATCGAGCACGCGCTCGGTTACTTTGTCATATACGTCCTGTTTCATGTGTATTGGGTTTCTAGATAGTCTAACGTCATATTGAGTCCGATTCGTATGCAGGAGAGCACCAAACTCCATCCCGCGTACATGCCCAACAGNTGGGCGAAGATGTCCATGCTTGTCATTGTGCCATGCGTTTGATAGCCAACTCAACCTTGTGGTTCTCCAAGTCTTTGGAGGCCAAGTCAAACTCGACTTGAGCCAACCGCGCTTGCTCGCGGAGTTCCTTCATCTTGAGGTACGCAAGGTTCTTGCGTTGCAGGAGTTGTTGTTGCATTGTGTACTTCATGGTTCAGAGTTTTTGGCCGAGGACTTTGGATGCGGACAGCAATGCCTTGCATGCGTCTTTGAGTTCGCCATCTTCCATCTGGCCGATGTGGTAGCAGAAGTGGTTGACCATGACGTGGGTGGTGTCACCCATCGTGCTGATGTTCTTGGTGTAGCCATCGCTCGTGGTGATGGTCTCTTTGATTTTCGGGAGCATGCTCATTGTGCTTGGGGTTTGTGGGGGAGCGGAGTTGCCCCCCCTTGTTATCAATAGAACGTTGTCAGTCTCGGGTTATTGTGCCTTGGCCTTCAATTCGTTGATGGTGCGTTGCAGTTCAACCTCCGCCAACATTGCCTCTTCCTTGTCTCCCATCAAACGAATGATGGTTTCTTGGGCATCGCGGGCATCCTTGCGAGCCATGGCGTACAGACGCTTCATGCGCTCCATCTCTGCGCGTTCGATAGCCAACTGCTCGGTCATCGTTTGAACCAAGTTCTGCAACTCGGTTGCCGTTTTCTTGATGCTTCTCTTGGTCATGCGCTGAACGTCAGCGGTGGTGCAAGCGCCGTCCTCCACCAAGACCACGTAGTGTTGCTCTTCGCCAATTACGTTGGCCATGTTGCGCAAACGTTGCGCTGAAACTCCTGCCTTCTCGTTGCAGATGTCGATGTACTTTTGCATTTCGCTCATAATGAGTAAGTTATGTGGTTTTTGACTGGGAATCAGCTCCCGCCTTCTGATACCTATACGAGTCTCGTCCTTGTTTTAGTATGGACCAAATGCAAAAAAAAGCCAACGTGTCTCGTGCCCCACGTTTGGGGTTTTCCTCTGGCTGACCGAATCGGTGGGGGACATTGTGCCTGTGGCCTGTGGGTCTCCTCCCTCGTTGCAGTTTCTGNCCTGTCATGGTGTCCTGCANGNAAAGCCAAAACCAAAAGGTCAAACCCAGAATCTGAAAGGCAAAAGGCAAGACCCCCTGGGGTTCGGGATTCGGTTTCCCATCGGCATCGGCAGCGCTCCCGTATACGTATAATCCCCTGGGTGCGTGGAGCTGACCCATTTTCACATAGCTTTGCATAAGAATTATACGCCCGAATATGTGTTACGCAATACTCTCTGTTACTCTCTTAGCCCTCATATTGGATTACCTGTATCACAACAGGGATTAACATCCATTAACACCTATAGTGTGCTTGACTTTTCAAAAAAAAAGTAGTACCTTCGCTACCACCTTGAGCGGATGTCTTAGGGTTACGGACCTTGGGGGTCCTCACCCAGTCAGACTTTTGGGACCATACAGGATACCAAAGCCGCTTTAAGAAAAAAGTATCAAGGGATAGCTGTATCATGGAATTACCTCCACAATTAGCACTGCTTCAGGCAGCCACATCAAACACAAGGGGACAGCACACGGCTAGGGGCCGCCGCAGAGCTATGGCCAGAGCCCTAGATAAACTATCCTCCAAATACAATAAAGGGGAGGGGGGTTCGTTAGAGGACCATGAAGGAACCGATTAACATGTGTGACGTCGTCTTGTATGACAGCAAGGCGAAGAGAGAGTACAAACTGTTCGACGCCATCCTGGTGGGCAACAGCAAAGAGCTAATCTGGAAGCATCCATATTTCAGGCAGAAACTCATACGGGATATCTTCAAGACGAAGGCCCGCATCAAGCGACAGACAGATAACCTACACCTTATATGTAGGGACATCAAGTTCAATAAGTTCATCAACTACTCGGACGCGGAGTGGGGTTGCACCAAATGAGTATATTTGCTGTATGCTCGTATCCAAGAAACAAAAACCTACGGGTGACCCACGGAAGAAGCGTACAGCAGTAAGCACACTCTCGTCTCAGGCGGTGTCTGACCAGGCTAAGGCCGAGGTGGAGGAGGTGCGTAACTACCTCATGAAGGCTGTACCCGACGCCAATCTCGACGAAGACTTTCTGGTGAAGGTTGCTTCTACGTGGTCACTGTCACGTAAGAACCCCACGGTACTCGATGCCGCTGTTAAGCACCTGCAGAAATGAAGACGTCCAAGCGCTCCGACAGAAAGAAGCTGAAGGTATCCAGCAAGAAGATGTCCGTCCCGCCACCATCTGGTTACCACTGGATGGAGGAGCAGGGGCGTTTCTATCTTATGAAGGGGGATTACAAGCCACACCCTGGTGCTGTTAAAGAAGCCGAGTTCAAACTAGTGACTCATGGGAGCTAAGAAGTTCAACAAGAAGTATACGGCTGGCTCAAAAAATTCCGCGAAGCGCAAAGCGCTTATGAAACAGATATCGGCTATCTATGATAAGTACCGTGGAACGAAAGCCAAGAGAAAGAAACGAGGGTTCCCACCAGCCGTAGCTGCTAGACTCAAGAGGCTCATGGCACAAAGAGATAAGATATGAGCAAGAAGAAGAGCACTAAGAAGTCTTTCCTTTCAAAATTGTCTGCTGCGCAGAAGGAGGTTTATCGTCGCGGCCTCGCCGCATATATGTCGTCTGGCAACAGACCTAAGACCTCCCAACATGCCTGGGCTGTGGCCCGTGTGAAGTCCGCATTTGGTAAGGCTGAGGCGCGAAAGATTGCCGCCAAGAACAAGAAGAAAAACAAAAAGAAGAAGTAATTATCTTTGAGCCATGCCAGGATACCACAACAGAAAAAAGAAGCTCTACAAGATGGGCGGCGAAATGGACTCCTATAAGAAGGGAGGCAAGATGCCGTCATGGTTGGTGGAGATGTTCAAGAAGAAAGCCAAGAAGTCTATGAACCTTGGGGGTAACCTCACGGGGGGTAAGCTTGAGAAAGCGACCCGTAGAGCTGGCGATGATATTAACGAGTACTACGGAGAGAATACCGAAGCATCACAGATGCTCGATAACCTTGGAGCGAAGCAGCGTGGTGCAGAGAAGAGATTTGGTGTTGTTACTCGTTACGATGATGATGGTAATCCATACGCTGTAAAGAAGGGTTTGCTCAACGAGACAGAGCTCCTTACAAACCCAATGCTTGATACTGACGATGAGGATTACATCGTGGGTAAGGTTAAGCACAGAAACAAGCTGGGTAAGATGCTCCTTGGTTCGGATGCCAAAGCAGAGTTCGGCAAGGGCGGTAAGATGTACTACGTTACTGGTGGTGAGTTGGACGTGGATACTGGTGATGAGTCCGATGACATCCCCGCGTTCGACCCTAACGCTTCCTACGTTAAGGACGCAGCTGTCGAGGATGAGGATACTCGTAAGGACTTCCTTTTGGATTCAAGATTGAAAGGACCCGCTGACGGAAGGCTTGCTGGTTATACTATGGCTTCAGAGACTACTCAGCGTCAAGGTGGTTTCGACCCCACTCTTTTTGAAACTACGAGGGTTGCCGAGAAGCCCAAGATGACCAAGGAGATTGTGAAGAAGGAAGAGCCTAAGGACCCCCCAAAGGACATTCCACCAACTCCACCAAGACCTCCTAAGGAAACTCCTCAGGACCCACCAAAGGAAATTATTCCTCCCCCTCCAGCAAGAACTGCTTCCGAGGGTATGACATACGCGAACGTTGGTAGCTACTTCAACCCTGGCGGAGAGAGAGTGTACAGAAAGCGTGCCGACGGTAAAGTCACAGCTGTTGGGATGGAAGGGTATGAGGACCAAGACCGCATCCCCACGGGTCTCAGGACAGATGACGGAAAGCGTCACTTTGCAACTAGAGAGGTGTACCAGATGATGCAAGATGAGGGCGTAGACCCCTACAGCTCCGAAGCTGCTATGTTTATGGAGGACGCCTACAAAAGCAACCCTGAACTGTTCAATAAGAATTACAACGAGTCAGAGGTCATGCTTCACCGCATGCTTCATGCCGACAAGGGTATCACCCAAGCTGGTAGAGAGGGAAAGGACGAAGGGTATTTCTTCCCCGACCAGCTGTTTGGTCGTATGACTCCTGAACAAAGACGTAAGCAAGACCTGGCAAATGTACGTGCTGCCAACGCTGCACGTAAAGAGGCCGAAGCCGAAAGGAAGCGCAAGGCTGCTGAAAGAAGAAAGGCGGATTTAGCCAAACGAGGGTACGGAGGCGGAGGTAAACTCTACCACTTCTAAAAAGAAAAAGGGGCGTAAGCCCCTTTTCTTATTCCCCTGTGTTGAGAGTTACTGTGTCGAACGGTAGTGGTCGACTGAGGACCATGGCGCCGACGCGGTCTTCAAAGTCTCTGCGTATGATGAGACGGTTGGCCTTCTTGTTGGGTGTGTCCATGAAGGGGAGGAGGACAGCGACGATGAGCAGAACTCGGAAAATGAACTTAAGCATGATACTGAATTTATTAGATTTGTTTCGTGTTTCTGTCTCTATAACGGCACAGGATTCTGGATATTGTGTAAACGAAAGTTAAAATGGTTCCCAAGAAGAAAGGCAAGGATAAAGGAAGGTACTACTTCTTTGGCTCATACCCAGAGCAGGCGGTAGCGCCCGAGGGGTTCCAATACACAGAAGGACTGGAGATGGTGCCCGAAGGGTGGAGCGAGTTCCATGAGGAGCAACCTGGGGTAGACCTAGAGAGACTGATTGACCGACAAATGGGAGTAGAGTCATCGTACCTCCCTGGCCGCACGTCCAGTGCGGGGGCAACAGGCCTCGGTCAATTCCGTCCTATTGCTCAGCGTGAGGTGGTACGCCTGGGTATCATGCCAGAGGGCTGGGATGCCAACGACCCGTTCCAGTCTAGAGAGGCTATGAAGGGATACATGGAGAACTTGTACGACAGGCCCTGGGTCCACGCCAACGAGAGTGACCCCATGGTGGCTTACGCCAAGGCTGCTTTCGCATACAATGCGGGGGAGGGTACAGCGGTCAAGGAGCTCAACAGACTCAAGGAGAAGTACGACATCTACAACAGCCTTGACTGGATTCAAGATATCAACAAGGAGAGTAGGGAGTACATCGAACAGATTGCTGGGATGGACACTGAGAAGGGCAGACAGTTTGAAGAGAACTGGCCTACGTTTGAGTCTCGTCGTCAGAGGATTTTCGGGGATAAATCTTAATCACCTCCTCTCCGTGTAGCTTGCGGTAGAACCGCTGTATGATAAGTCTCGCTTTCTGCGTGAGCTGGTACCTAGCCTTATAGGTGTTCTTGTCGTACTTAAGAAAGGCCAGCTGTTCCATCGTCACCTTCTCCAGGTCTGTCCTGTAGTATATGCGTTCAATCATGCCGCGTTGCGTCAGCGGATTGATGACCCTCTCGTAGAACTTCTTGGGACTTTGATGCAGGGCTTTCGATATGTGGTTCTTGGTGAAGAACTCGTAGTCGTACATGAACAGCATGCACTCCAGTTCGTTCTCGGTTACATCGTGCCTACTACAGATATCTCGCTTCGCCAGCTTGTAGTACTTCAGGTAGTTGTGATTTACGTACCTTTCATTTAACATCGAGAACTCACGGAACTTCCTGCCTTTATGGGTTCTGCTCATTGAAGTATATTTGTGAGGTAAAATTAAGACATGGGAACGACGCTCGCTTCAACTCAGATAAGGAATACCTACAGTGGCCTTCTTAAAACTACCGACAACTCTACTGTTGGCGGAGCCCTTAAGACTGTTTCCGATGGCGCTGGTAACGACACAGCCCTCAGGCTTTCCTCTTCTGAAGTTGACGTCAGCTCTCTCAGCATTCAATCTGTGCCCGCCAACGGAGCGTTGACCAAGATGCTTATGTGGAATGACACCACAAAAGATGTTCAGTACAGAACCTACAACCCCAGTGGCGTAAACAACATCACAGCGAACACCATTACATCTCCAGGTGATGGGGCTCAGATTCAACTTGATGCTGGTGCTACGTGTAACTTTATTGCTGGTTCAAACATCCAGATTACTGGCAGTGGCGATTCGGTAACTATTAACACCTCTCTCGGTGATGCTGCTGAGCAGGTCAACTTCGCCATGACGGAGAATTTGGTTGACAATGGTTCTGGTGACTTCTTTACAGAAATCGTCCACACCTTCACTGCTTTCGACAACACTGACACCGTCAGTAGAATCAAAGGAACTCAGGGTGTCGACATCAGCAGCGTAGCAAATGCCGACGGGGGTCGTGACTTTACGATTGATGCGGGAAAGGTTACAAAGCTTATCCAGATAAGTACCTCCACTGGCAACCCCTCGACCTCGACCTCTACTATCACCTCCCAGCTGCCTCCTCTTTTGGACCTCACCAATGAGACTGCGGGGGATATGCTCATTATGGTGAATGCTTCTCAGATGAATGAGCTCGATAAGACTAACGGCAACATGAACCAAAGAACGATTACCCTCCCTCCTCCATACGCGGGGAGAAAAATTAAGATTGTTTTTGTAAGTGTTCCTAGCCAGTTTAGTGGAGGAGGCGGTATCTACAATCAGGGTATGGACCACCCCATTAGGTTTGATATAGCAAACTTTTCTGATAAGGACGGTACGTTTAGAACGGTAGGATTCTTTGGTAGGGGTAGGCTGAATGCTTCTAATCCTAACTTGCCAAACATTCCAGGTAGCGGTAGGTTTGGTCGCGGAATTGTTGGGTACACCAACAGAGCGTCTTACTTGTACTTTCAGGATGTGACCATGCAGAGGACGGGTGACCCTCACAATGGCAACGCAAACCAAGTCTTGGCAACTTCTAGTGATGGGGTGACGTATGGGGAGACAGACTTAGGTTTGGCTACTGGAGATGTGGTTGAAATGGTTGCTGTTAACGACAAAGCCTACATGTGTGACATCGTCACCTACGCCCCATACAACGTAGTCGTTCAGGGGGTTTACAATGTGTTTAATAGCGGTAACCATATTCCGACACCATAAAGCAAGAGCATGGATGACATTCTAAAAAAGACGATGTTTGAAGAAATTGATGCAGCCTTCGACAACATAGAGCAGATTGTATCTAAGTACAACATGTCTGGGAACATTGTCTACATGGGGTGCGTTGGTCTTTGTGAGTCTGAGGAGGAGGACGTTCATGAGTGGCAGGTTAAGTACACCTGGAATGTGAAAGACAGCAACGAGCTTGATGAGGTTATCCAGTTACAGGTGGAGGCGTTTGCACGAACCCAGGAGCCTGACGACCCCCTGGATTACCTCTTCATGAATTGAGACTTCTGGTTACATACCTGCTTTTTATCCCGTCACTTCTATTTGCACAACCCAGCTTTGACACTGGCAACTCTCACAGAGACAAGTATGTCGTCGGTGGCTTGGCTACTGTTGGTGGCCTAGCTTTGATTAACTACACCGATGGTCCTACGGAAGCAATCGGGGCTTTCTGGTTGGCAGGAGGTGTGGCCAACATTGTGTCGGGAGAGATAGAGTCTGAGTACAGAGACTATCGCCCCACCGAGATTGAATGGAAGAAAGAGGCGCTTCCGATTACCACAATGTTTCTTGCTGGGGCGTTGAACGGAGTCAATCAAGACCTGCTGTTTCATTACCATGAGTTTGAGAACACCTTTCCCAATGCCAACCCAGAGTTCTGGGACCCGCGTATAAGCTGGAGAAACAAGTATGAGAATGGCGACCCCACACAGGGAGAAGCCTTTCCAGGTTCTAGTACTATCTTTGTTGGGGTTACTGACGGGTATCACGCGACAGTAGCGGCTCGGAACATCATGATTACAACAACCATCTGCCTCTCTCCAGAGAACAGAGGTTGGAAGCCGTTTGTCACGAGAACCTTAATTTACTCCCTCAGCTACGGGCTAGGGTTCGAGCTGGTTTATGGTAAGCTAATTAAGTGATGAACATTATTAGAAAGATTGTCGTGGGGCCAAACCCCAAGGACGCCATGGCGTATTACGTGGGCATGAGAGCTGGCAAGGGCAAGGTGTCTGCCATCATAGAAGATGAGAGGGCCATGTACAAGCACAGCATTCGGAGATACAACGTATTCATTGAGGACGATGATTCTTCCTATATTTGGAAGACGGTTGAGAACCAACCAGTCTTAATTGAATACGATTGTAAATTTGAATGAAGGCGTTAAATCATTTCGTCGTTAGAGTTGACAAGGTCTTCAACGACACAATGGAGGTGGGCGACAAGTCCATCTACCTAGACAGTAAGTGGAACGAGTTTGAGCACCGTATCTGCCACGGTGTTATTGTTTCTCCACCCACAAGGCATGACACGGGGGCAAAGGCAGGAGACACTCTTTTCTTTCACCACCACGTTACCACCACCGACAACCTTAGGATATACGACAACATGTATGTCGCCAGCTACGGCGGGTGGAAACCCCATGCAATCGCTTACCGAAGAAAGAAAGATGGTGAGATTGTTATGCTAGGCAACTGGATTTTTGTTGAACCAGCAGAGGTTGATAAGACCGACCAGGTGACAGACTCTGGAATTGTTACTGAGCTTGGTCATAACATCAAAGACAGAGACGTCGCCAAGGTTATGGTTCCTACAGATTACATGAAGGAACAGGGGGTTGAGAGCGGAGACATTGTCGGGTTTAGTGCTGACGCAGATTACAAGATGGTTCTGGACGACGGCAGTGTCGTCTATAGAATGGTCGAAGACAACATCATGTATGTCGAGGAAAAGTAAATTCACGACAATAGGCGCTTCCACTAGACTTATGGAGTCTATGTCTGTGGCCATCGACAATATGATTGAAGAGGTCAAAAAGCCAGTAGACCCCGAAGTAAATGGCAGTGCTAGAAAAGCAGAGCTTCAGTCTATCAAGCAAACAGCGATTGACTGTAAGGAGCTTATTGTAGAACGGCAAAGGCTAGAGCAGATGGTCAAGGACTTGAAGCAGAATGGCGAGATAGAAGCAGATAAAGACTACTCTAGCGGATTTGCAGAACGCTTCAGTAAGTAATGTCATTGATACACCGAGAAGATGAGGAGGCTCTTATCTCAATTTGTCCCAACGGTACGAAGGGAGAAACTATCGAACTTGCGGGGTTATTCATTCTTCTTCCCGCTCAGCCTCCCGAAAAAGAGATTCTCGGATATGGCAAGCCAGTCGATATGCAGCTGTGGGAGAGGGCACCTGTGCCTACAGAAATGTCTCGGATTAAGTCTATGGATGAGTGGGCAGAGATGCCCCGAGAGTTTAGAGAAAAGTTTCGTCCATATATCGAAGAGGAGTTTCTCCGTAGGCGTGAGGGCCTTTGGTTTTTCAATAAAGGTATTCCTACATATATTACGGGCAGGCACTACATGATGCTTCAATGGACCAAGCTTGATGTCGGATATCCCGACTACCTAGCTTTCCAGAGAGACATCTTCATCCACATGGCAGCATGTGAGGCCGACCCACGTTGCATGGGGCAACTGTACACCAAGTGTCGGCGTAGTGGCTACACCAATATCTGTTCGGCGGTACTCTTAGATGAGGCCACTCAGATAAAAGACAAGCTTCTGGGGATTCAGTCGAAGACTGGTAAGGACGCCCAGGAGAATATATTCATGAAGAAGGTCGTGCAAATGTTCAGGCACTACCCCTTCTTCTTCAAACCTATTCAGGATGGAACGACCAATCCTCGCATGGAGCTGGCTTTTCGGGAGCCGTCTAAGAGAATCACGAAGAACAATAAGACTGCGACGAAGGGCGAGGCTCTTAATACGGTCATAAACTGGAAGAACACCACCAACAACGCATACGATGGTGAGAAGCTGCACCTGCTTTATTTGGATGAGGCGGGTAAGTGGGAGAAGCCGACTGATATACGTGAAGCTTGGCGCATTGAGCGAACGTGCCTTATTGTGGGGCGGAAGATTATTGGAAAGGCTTTGGTGGGTTCTACTGTGAACCCGATGGACAAGGGTGGCAATCAGTTCAAGCAGTTGTGGGAAGACTCGGACGTATCCAAAAGGAACGCGAATGGGAGAACTGTGTCTGGTCTGTACAGAATCTTTATACCCGCATTTGATGCACTTGAAGGTTTCTTTGACAAGTACGGCAATCCAATCGTAGACACCGAAGAGCCTGTTGAGGCGATGGACGGGGAGATTATGGAGTTCGGCGCTAGGCGATTCTTGAGGAATGAAAGAGACGCCCTGAAGCATGATGCGAGGGAGATGAATGAATTTATTAGGCAGTTTCCATTTACCACCGACGAGGCGTTTAGAGATTCTGTCGAGGGCAGTCTATTCAACATCGGCAAGATTTATGAGCAGATAGAACACAACGACACGCTATTCCCAGACCCTGTTGTTAGGGGTAACTTCGTTTGGAGAGGTGGAATCAAGGACAGTAAGGTTGTGTTTAATCCCGACGCCCAGGGCAGGTGGTATGTATCCTGGATGCCCGACCCTGAAAAAAGAAGTGTGATGTTGGAGCACAGGGGAAAGAAGATTCCCCCAAACTCTTCTATGGGTTGCGGTGGCGTTGACTCTTATGATATTGACGCTACAGTCGATGCCAACAGGGGGTCTAAAGGAGCGTGCCATATCTACAACAAGTTCAATATGGACGGCGCGAGCAACATGTTTGTTGCGGAGTATGCCAGCCGTCCACCCCTTGCCAAGATATTCTACGAGGATGTCCTCATGGCCGCCGTCTTCTATGGCTACCCACTGCTCATAGAGAACAACAAGTACGGTATTGTAAGGTACTTTGAATCAAGGGGTTACGACGGATATGTTATGGACAGACCCGAGCATTTGCGCAACAGTAACTCCTCGTCTAACGTGAAGACCAAGGGCATCCCGTCTAACTCTCAGGACGTTATTCACGCCCACGCCCAAGCCATCGAAGACTACATTCACAATCATGTAGGTTACGACGAAGAGGGGAACATCGGTAGCATGTATTTCAACAGAACGCTTGAGGATTGGGTGGGGTTTAAGATTGACAATAGAACAAAGTTTGACTTGACCATTAGTGCAGGTCTAGCTTTGCTTGCTGCTCAAAAGGTTAAGCCTAAAAAGAAGCCTTCGAGTTTTGAAGACAAGGTGTTCTTCAGGCGTTATCCTGTGAGAAAGTAAGTCATCTGGAGTATTGCTATATTTGCGAGAGCCCAATTAGCAATCCATGACTTCAGGCAAAAAAAATTACGGCAAGTTTCCCGACCCATTAGCCTCGCAAGTAGAGAAGGCTTCAGACGAGTATGGCCTCAAATACGCCAAGGCTATTGAATCTCAGTGGGGTAGTATGGACAACGTCTCGTCTACTGCGGGGGCTCGCTTAAAGGATTTTGAAAAGAACAGGGATTACGCGAATGGCACGCAGGACACTGCTATCTACAAGCAGATTCTAAACTCGTTAGACCCCAACAATGGAGACGGCACTCTGCTCAACCTAGATTGGAGCCCCGTGCCCATTGTCCCCAAGTTTGTCAAGGTAGTTGTAAACAAGGTTCTTTCTNGAAAGCCATACCCCGCTGTCGAGGCAATAGACCCAGTCTCAAAAGGAGAGAAGGATGAGAAGAAGGCTCTCATTGAAATGTCTATTGAGAATAAAGCCATGCTTCAAGAGGCAAGGTCTATTGGCCTGCAGACAGAGCTAGACCCATCTGAGCTCCCAGACTCTACTGAAGAGGCTGAGATTTTCATGGACCAAAACATCAAGACGAACGCTGAGATTGCAGCGCAGGTAGGCACGTCATTGACTTTGGATTGGAACGACTTTGACGACAACGTTTACAGACGTTGCGTTGAGGACCTCGTTGTCTGCGGGATGGGTGTGGCCAAGAGGGTTAACGACCCGAATTACGGAATCACTGTAGAGTATGTAGACCCTGCGAAGTTTGTCCACAGCTACACAGAAGACCCCAATATGACAGACATCGTTTACGGTGGTCACGTCAAACACATGAGCATCTCTGAGCTGAAGAGAATTGCTGGCGATGCGTTTACAGAAAAAGAGTACGAGGAGATTGCAAAGAAGGCTGCGTCAAAGTCATTCAATGACAGCAGCAAGTTCAATACGAGAACATACGACAAGGTGTCTAACTCTATGCGCTATGGATATGACGACTACCTGGTTGAGGTTCTTGACTTTGAGTTTGTATCTGTTGATTGTGTTTACTACGAGAGCAAGGAGTCCAGGTTCGGTAACGTTGGGTTCTACTTCAAGGGCTCTGAATACAAGCCGCCAGCAGAGTCTGTTTACAATAGAGAGCCTTACAAGATGGAGGTTGAGACCGTCTATGGCGGTAGCTACCTTCTCTCCATGAACAAGGTGTTTGGTTATGGTGTAAAGAAGAACGTCCCCAAGAATGTCCACGACTTAACTAAGGCGCGGCTGTCTTACAGTGTTGCGTGCACCAACCTCAGAAGAATGAGGCCTAAGTCTATGGTTGGTTCAATCATAGGTTTTGCTGACCAGCTGCAGCTTACACACCTCAAGATTCAACAAGCCATTGCCAAGGCGAAGCCCGACGGTGTGATTGTTGACATTGAGGGATTGGAGAATGTACAGTTGGGGAGGGGTGGTGAACTGCAACCACTGCAGATTCAGGACATCTACGAGCAGACGGGTGTCTTCTACTACAGGAGCAAGAACCCCGATGGAAGCTTCCAGAACCCACCCATCCGTCCTATCGACAATACGATTAGGAATATCCAGCAGTACGTCCAGCTTTACAATCACTACCTCACAATGATTCGTGATGCCAGTGGAGTAAACGAGGTTATGGATGCAAGCACACCGAAAGGGGATGCTCTTGTGGGCGTTCAGCAACAGGCTATCGCTGCAGGCAACAACGCGCTGTACGATATTACGAATGCCTCTATGATAATCTACAAGAGGGTTTGCCAGGACGTGGTTAAGTGCCTTCAGATTATTCCCACGGATTCTGTTCTGTACAGAGTTTACGAAAAAGCCATCGGTAAGTACAACATGGAGATTCTTTCTTCGTTTGCAGACTTGCCTATGTACAACTTCGGTGTCCGTGTAGTCAAGGAGATGAGCGACGAGGATAGAATCTTCCTTGAGCAAAACATCCAGCAGTCTCTGGCTCAGAAAGAGATTGACCTTGAGGACGCCTTGGCTGTAAGACAGATTAAAGACATCGACCAGGCGCAGCGACTCCTTGTTGTTAGACGCAAGCGCCGTATGTCTAAGGTTCAGCAGCAGCAGCAGCAAAACATGCAGATGCAGCAGCAGATGAACGCTCAGTCTCAGCAGATGGCGCAGCAGATGCAGATGCAGAAGATGCAGATGGAGGCACAGCTGGAGGCGCAGAAGATTCAGATGAAGGGTCAGAGTGAGATTCAAGTTGCTCAGGCTCTCCACGCTCTCAGAAAAGAAATCGAAATGATTCGCGCTCAGGCTACCGTAGGCATGCGTTCTACCGAGCAGGAGTTCAGAGAAAAGATTGACATCCTCAAGGAGGATAGAAAAGACTCGCGGATTGACAAGCAGACATCTGCTCAGTCAAAGCTTATCGCACAACGCAAGGGTGAGAGACCAGTTATGGAGGAGGCACCCGACGCACAGGATGACATCGTTTCCCAAATCTTAAACAATGGCTAAGTCAGTAAACCTAGACAGCTCGACAAGACTCGACATCACATGTAGAAAGGGAGACACCTTTGTACTCACAACGAAGGTTAAGAACTCCTCTGGTGGCAACTACGCATGGAGCGGCCATACTGTTAAGATGGAGGTTCGTACCAGCGACACGGGTACGGTTGTTGTACCAGACAGTGAGACTTCCCCGAACACCAATACCAACGGAACCCTAATCATCACGATAGATGCCGCTAACATGGACATGGACGGTGGGATGTATGTCTACGATGTAGAGGTTACTGACGGCAACGGCAAGGTTTCAACCTGGCTTCATGGTTTGTTTATCGTCAACGAAGATGTCACTGAGTAATGAGCGACATCCAAATCATCATCCAGGACCAGGAGGATATTTCTCTAGAGGTCCAGTCAGATTCTGAGGGTGTAACAGAGGTATCGGTTTCCGAACCTGTATCGGTAGAGGTTGTACAGAATGCTGTATTCAACTTCTCTACTGGTGACGGGGAGACTACCCCTGGGGCTACCGTCCTTGACGAGCTCAACGACGTACAGGTTGGTTCATCGGGGACTCAGGGTCAGGTCCTGTACTTTGACGTTACGGCGGGTAAGTACTTGAAGGGTGACTACGATGACATCGCAGGTATTCCCACACTGGCTACTGTTGCTACAACAGGAAGCTATAACGACCTCGTCGACAGACCCAATCTTAACGATGGAGAAATCTGGGTTGGTGACGCAAATGGTGACGCAGTAAGTACGGACATCAATACGCTTATTCCTGCTCAGCTATGGGAGGAACATAGCGGCGGTGGTATTTACAGAGCTGGTGATGTGGCTATTGGGCCTCAGGCTAATTCAGGCATGATAGCCAACTACACCCTAAGCATTAGGGATACCTCTCCAAGTATTTACTTTAAGGACCAGACAGGGGTTGTTGGAGATGCAAGGATTCATCATGATGCCAATACCTTTAAGATAGGTGTAGACCCTGATGGTATCACGAACGACTCGTCGATTGTTTTTGAAACGATAGGCAGTGAGCGAGCTCGCCTCGACCACGATGGAAGGTTTGGTATCAATACTACTTCCCCATCGGAGAAGCTTCACGTAGCTGGCAACATCTTTATGAGCGAGGGCTCACAGCTTCGGAGTCAGACTACTGACCCCAATGCAGGCGCTCAGGCTCAGTCCCTTGAGTTCTTCCTGCCATACCGCAGCGACGGGGTTACAATGGCGGAGAACCGCTCTGCTCTAAAGCTCGGTGGTATAAAGTTCTTTGAGCCTCGCACAACAAACCGCTCTATACTTCACGTTCATCAAAGCTTAAGACTGGCTTCTACAAATTCAGGTGGGGGTGGAACTCTGTCTTTGAATTTAGGTAGCTCTTCAGATACATATCCAGCTACGAACGTTTCCTTTGGTTGGGCACATGTTGGCAACACAACAGCCCGCCGTCTTAGACTTTATGGTTATTTCGGAACTGATTTCGCCGAAAATGCAAATGGTCAGGTTGCGTTTGCGAGGATAAACACTACGGGTCTCGCCTTGGGTCACACGAACCCCACGGCACCTATCGACATCGAGGCAGCTGCCAACATCTGGCACATCAAGGCTGACGAGTACGGATACGTTGGATGGAAGGGTGGGGCTCAACAGTTCTTCCAGGGGTGGAGCGGTAGGATTGTAGCCAAGTTTGGTGGCACCGAGGCCATCAGATTTAGGTCCAACGGTATCGGCATTGGCACACAGGGTGACTTTACCCCACGCCTCGCAATCAAGGCTGAGGGTGACGACAATACAACCACATCAATCCTTGTCAACAACTCCAGCGGAGTTGAGATATTTAAGGTAGTAGATGATGGCACCGTTCACACAAAGGACATTAAGATTGCAGACACCAAGAGTATTGGTGCTGACGGGGGCGAGACAATTAACTTCACCAAGTACAGTGGCACTGGTGTTGTAACGTTTCAATCTGATGCCAACGCGAGTTTTGAGTTTGGGGGTGGGGTGCTTGTCGAAAACACCACAGGTCTTCTGTTCAGCGACACTGTTACTGGAGTAAACAGGCTGGGGGCTGGAACGCACGAGGTGTTTAACTTCGGAAAGAACGGGGGTGGTCAAGCTAACTACACATTCACCAACGAGGTGTGTGATGTTCGGTTTGAGAACACATGCGACGTAGTCTTTGCAAATGGAGGTAGCGTTGTCTTTGGTTCTCTTGAGGTCGGAACTAACCCAAGCTGCCCATCCTTTGAGGTGAACTCCACTAGGTTGATGTACCGCCACAGCAATGACTGTGATGAGACCCAGGCTGTAATCATAGACAAGGACGGGGTGATTACTGGTGCTGGTAGTGGTAATGCAGACACGGTGGCCTTGAGTATTGGTGGTCGTTTTGAGTTCAGAAGAAACGGTGCGGGTTCATCCTCCATGAAGGTTTCTAACGGACTTGTGATGAGCGGCTTTGGACTGGATTGGTCAACCACCGCCAACACGAACCCGAACAACAATGGAAGCGGAATCTTCCTAGGTGGTGACCAGACAAACCTGGTGTCTGTCGTTGCTATGAACCGCACCGCATACTTCGGCCCTTTGAACACTGCGGGCGCGGCCCTTTATGTCGGAAACATATACAGTGCCCCAAGTGACGGCAAGTCTGGAGGGGCAAGTGACAACTGGCATAACGCGATTGGGGTTAACTTCATGAACGCCAGTAATTTTACTATCAACTATGGTGGTACTGAAGATGATGGGTCTGGTGATTTCACTGTGCTTTCGCACACAGCTGTTCAAACAGACAATGTAGACGGAAGTGCTCATGGTCTTCAGCTGAGTGCAGTTCCGAATGCAGGTGGCAATACGGTGTCTCCTCAGTCTAGATTCGCAGCCACCAACGGAAGTGGAGACCTCGTAGCAGACACTGCGATTAGGAGTTTCGTCGAGGTTGGTTCTGTTGTTTATATTGAAGACGAGGGTGACGGGGGAAATACTCTTAAGCTTCCCAGCACCATCACTCGCCATGTTGTAACGGCAAAAGACACGGGTACGAATACCATCACGGTAGAGCCAGTGTTCTCTGGTACTACGGGTGATGTCAGCGTCTTTGTTCAGAAGAACGTGGTTACGTTCAGAGACTTTGCGGGTGACCCTATCATGCGCATCCAAGGCAACAAGAATGTTGCTATCGGTAGGGACACCTCACCAGAGAGGCTTAGCATTGAAGGTGCTATCTGGCTTCAGGATTCCGAGGCAAAGAAGAACCTCTACATCGGAGCTCATAACCCTGTAGGTACGTCACCAACAGAGACTCTTGCTATAGGATACAATGCCCTCACGAACCTTTCTTCTGGAACAAGGAACTTTGCTATTGGTAAGGACGCGGGGTACAATGTCGTCCAAGGAGACTACAATCTTTACATAGGCCACAGTGCAGGAAAGACAAACCAAGCCTTTAGTTACAACACCGCTATAGGTTATCAGGCTCAGGAAAATTTCGATGGACAACAGTCTACTGCTGTTGGATATAAGGCCGCCCAGTCCGCTACGGGCACCCATACGGTATTTGGTTACAATGCTGGAACAACCATTGCAGGCGGCTCTGCTCTTTTCGGTTACTCTGCAGGAGCAGGTTCTACGGCATCCACCGCAACCGTCGTCGGTCAGGAAAGCCTTAGAAATGTTTCGGGCGGAGGAAACGTCGCCGTGGGCCACCAGGTCATGTGGTCTAATGAGACAGGTAAAACGGCGGCGTCAAACATCGGTATTGGAAGTGGAGCTCTTTACATGGCCTATGGGTCTACGTACAATGTAGCTATTGGGGGTAGTGCGCTTCGCGGTTATCAAGGTGATGAGGTTACGCCAGGTCAGGGAGATACTCCGAATCAAGTAACTACGGTTAAGAACGTCGCTATCGGTGAACGCGCAATGTACCGTGCGTGGAATAATGCTGGGGAGAATGTATTCATTGGATACCGAGCGGGCTACAGTGAGGTCGGGGGTGGACAAGAGACCAACACGTACAATCAGAATGTGGGTATTGGTAACGAGGTTGGGTATGANATTGAGAGCGGCATTGGCAACGTCATGGTTGGTTATCGCGCTGGATACGACCTTACTACTGGGGACAAGAACGTCTTACTTGGGTGGGAGGCTGGTAGCCAGCTGACGACAGAGTCGAACAAGCTCTACATCGCAAACTCAGATACCACAACCCCGCTTATTGAGGGTGACTTCAGCACGAGCAACGTCATCATAAACAATGTCGGGAACAACAACCTGTCGTCCTCACCTCTCTTGGTGAAGACAAATGCAGGTGCTGGTCAAACCAACTGGGGTGGAGGTATCGGGGTTACCTGGGATAGCGATGGGAACAGTAGCACGGCATCATTTAAGATTGCGGCTTATGACCACCTGTCAACCTATTGGACGGGGAATATCGGCTGGGCTAATGTTAATCAGGTTCAGTTTACAGGAGGAAGTCAGTACAGCTTTGACGACCCAATCGTTCCAGCGCACGGCTCAAGTAAGGGTATTCAGACCCAGTTCCATAGAAGTGCATACCTTAGGATAGCAGCTAATAGTGGTGTTCACGAAGCGGTGACTGCCTGGGTGTTTAGAGGAGAGGGTACTAATTCGGATTACTCAACAAACCAACCATCAGAGCCATTATACAACTCCATGGATGTCATGCGCATTCAGGGTAACGGCAGGGTCGGTATTGGTGTAACCTCTGCTGACACAGAGCTTCACGTAGACGGAGTCATCAAGGTTGGTACGGGAGGCACTGCATATCAGCTTCCTTCACAAGATGGTGCTGCTGGATATGTACTGAAGACTGACGGCNNNGGNACTGTAACNTGGCANGNNGA